>Ga0075429_100001260_pt1 | contig 20597 bp, 15 predicted proteins | sample RhiMetdeltSRZDD3_FD_75295 | JGI IMG/M metagenome (GOLD analysis project Ga0075429, IMG submission 75295) | Populus rhizosphere microbial communities from Tennessee, USA - Rhizosphere MetaG P. deltoides SRZDD3 | ecosystem: Host-associated > Plants > Roots > Rhizosphere > Soil | place: USA... | reverse complement strand
GGCGCTCTCTCGCGCCCGTCCCGCCAGCTCCACCGCAAGCGCGTCCAGCATGTCGGTGAACGGTCCCCGCGCCGACCAGGGCGGCTGCTTGAGACTCTTCTCGAAGCGGGCGCCCCCGCCGCCGGTCACTGCGTCCAGCAGCGCCTTGGCCTCCTGAGCCGCTTTCCCGGCACCCTCTCCGCCCTCCAGCAAGCGTCCGATCGATCCGTCGGCGTGGCGCACCAGCGCATCCAGTGCCGCGCCGCGTGGCGCATCGGGCAACGACCGCTCGGCAAACTCCCTCACCAAGGCATCCGGCAACCGGGCCAGCCGCAGTGGCACCGCACGGGACCGGATGGTGGGAAGAACCCGCTCCGGCTCGGTCGTCGTCAGGACGATCCAGGTATCCGCCGGCGGCTCTTCCAGGAACTTCAGCAGAGCGTTCGCCGCCTCCATGCTGCTCTCCTGGGGGACGAGCCGGTCCGCCTCCCCCACCACGAAAACCTTCTTGCCGCCCTGCACCGGGGTCAGGGACGCCCGGCGGAGCAGGAGCCTTGCGCTCGCGATCGGGTGGGACGCCATGCCGTCGGCGCTCCGGTACAGCGACTCCTCCCGCCGGGCGGCCATCACTTCGGCCAGGAGCTCCGAGGCCTCCTCCACCTGCTTGTCCGGCTCCCCGGCCTTGGGCCTCGGAATGGGCACCAGCCAGTGGAGGTCCGGATGGGTCAGCCCCATCACCTGGCGGCAAGGCCGGCAGGCGCCACAAGGCTCCCCGGCAGGCCGGTCGCATACCATCAACTGGGCCAGCCAGAGCCCCAATCGCTGCTTGCCGACCCCCTGAGGCCCGGTCACCAGGATCACCTGCGGCAGCCGATTGCGCGCAACCGAATCGGCCAACCGGCGGCGGGCTTCGGCATGCCCAATCAGGGGGTGAATCATGGAGGCAAAGTAATGGGTCAGAGCCGGGTTTCCAAGCCTGAGTATTCTCGTAACATGTTGACAGATAATGTTTTATGCCATCACGACAGGTGCAAGCTTTGGCGGGATTTGTGGAAATCTGCGCTTCGTCAAGTTTGGCCAGGCGATGCCGGCGTGTGGACAGCAAGTGGGCGGGGGAATGGGGGTTAGGAGGTTGGATTCCTGAGTGCGGTGTATGAAAAAAAGGCAGTACGCGATAGGCTTTGGGCACTGGGGGGCAGCTTGGGTCCAGCGTCCCAAGTTCCCAGTGCTGCCCAGTGCCCAGTGCCCAGTGCCTAGCGCCTAGTGCCCAGTGCCCAGCACCCAGATCAGTCCGAACAGCGCAGCCCCGGCCAGAGTGGTCAGCATGCCGATCTTGAATCGGAAGGTGGCCACCGCCGCAAGGACCGCCAACACCAGGGCCGCGGGGTGGAGGGTCTCGAGCCGGGGAAGCTCCACGCGGAGCGGGCCGGCGCTCCACACCGATGTCTCCCTGAAGAGGACGTGAATCGAAAACCAGACGGCGAGATTGAGGATCACGCCGACCACGGCGGCGGTGATGCCCCGGAGCGCGGCATCGAGGTTTCGGCGACCGCGGAGCCATTCGGCGTAGGGTGCGCCCGCCAGCACGAACAGAAAGCTGGGAGCGAACGTCGCCCAGACTGTCACCAGCGATCCCGCAATGCCGAGCAGAATGGGATTCCCACCGGGAGCCAAGCGGGCGGCTGCGAGAAACCCGACGAACTGGAGCACCATGATGAGCGGGCCCGGCGTCGTCTCCGCCATCGCCAGACCATCCACCATTTCACCGGGGCGAAGCCACCCGAAATCGTCCACCGCGCGCTGCGCGACGTAGGCGAGCACGGCGTAGGCCCCTCCAAAGGTCACGACCGCGGTTTCGCTGAAGAAGACGCCCAGCCTCACCAGGACGTGGCCGGCTCCGAGAACGAGCGCGAGCAGGGCGACGGGGACCCACCAGATCAGGAGCCAGCTTGCGACGACGGAAGCGGTCGTGCTCAGCGATGGACGCACCTGCGAAGCGGAATCGTCAGCGAGTAGCGAGGGGCGAAGAGCGAGGAGGGGTTCTTCACTTCGCTCTTGGCTCTTCGCGACTCCCAGGCCAAGCAGCGCCGATCCGGCAACGATGTAGGGGAAGGGAATCCGGAAGGCGAAGATCGCGATGAACGCGAGCGCCGCGATGGCGACGAGCGCAGGATGCTTGAGCGAGCGACGCCCGATTCGGATGACCGCGTCCACCACGATCGCCAGAATCGCGGCCTTGAGTCCGAAGAACACGCCGGTCACCGGGGCCAGATGTCCGGCGCTGACGTACAGGATGCTGAGCGCCAGGATCGCCACGAATCCGGGAAGCACGAAGAGCAGCCCGGCGAGCAGAGCGCCCGCGGTGCCGTGCATGAGCCAGCCGACGTAGGTGGCGAGCTGTTGCGCTTCGGGTCCGGGGAGGAGGGTGCAGAAGCGGAGCGCGTGGAGGAATCGCTCCTCGCTGATCCAGCGCTCTTCGTCCACCAGAACGCGGTGCATCACCGCGATCTGACCCGCGGGGCCGCCGAAGCTGGACAGCGCTATGCGGGTCCAGACCGGGAGTGCCCGGCGAAGCGGGATGACCTGAGTCTGCAGATGGGAGCTCCCGAGGAGGGACTCGAACCCCCGACCCGGTGATTAACAGTCACCTGCTCTACCAACTGAGCTACTCGGGAAGAAGCTTCCAGCGGAGGGCAAAATACCTGCAGCGGCCGCCTCCAGCAACATTTCGGACCGCTAACCGCTAACCGCTAACCGCTAACCGCTAACCACAAACCACTCACCTCTCACCTCTCACCTCTCACCTCTTACCCCCCCAGCGCCGATTCCACCGCCTGTTTCAGCTCCTGACCGGTAAAGGGCTTCGACAGGACTTCCGCTGCGCCGAACTTGCGGGCGACGGAGAGGTATTCCTCCGCATCGACCCGCCCGCCGCCGGAAATCGCGAGGATCCGCACCGTCGGATTGCCCCGACGGAGCTCCTGAATGATCTCCAATCCGTCCACGTCGGGCATGATGAGATCGGTGATCACGAGGTCGGGCGTTTCCTTCCGGTAATGAGCGAGGGCCTCCTGGCCGGTTCCGGTGCTGAATACCGCATAGCCGGAGCGCTCGAGCATTTTGTGCACCGCGCCCCGGCTCAGATCATCGTCGTCCACCAGCAAAATCCGCTTCATCGATTGCTCCGGTTTCCCGAAATAGAGCTTGACGCGCGGTGATTCTCTAGGGGTGGGAGGGCTGGCGTTACGGCGTTACAATCTGTCATGGAATCCGCATCGGCGCATTTCTTCCTGCGCGATCTGGCCCTGGTCCTGGGGACCGCCGCGCTGGCGACGGTGGTATTTCAGCGGTTCCGTCTGCCGGTAATCGTCGGATACATTGTGGCCGGCATTCTGGTGGGTCCGTTGACTCCCTGGCCGGTGGTGAAGGATCCCGAATCGATCCGGACACTCGCCGAGCTGGGTGTCGTCCTGCTGATGTTTTCGATCGGTCTCGAGTTCCGGCTCCGGAAAATCGCGCGGCTGGGGCCGAGGGTCGCCCTTGCAGCCCTCATCGAGGTCGGCGCGATGCTCCTCCTCGGCTACGGGGTGGCGCGCCTGCTGGGCTGGGATCTTCTGCAGAGTCTCCTCGCCGCCGGCATCGTCGCCATTTCGAGCACCATGGTGGTCTCGCGCTCGCTGGCCGACAGCCACGCCGACCGCGGGCTCCGGGACATCGTCTTCGGGGTGCTGGTGATGGAGGACCTCGCCGCCATTCTGCTCATCGCCATCCTGACGACGATTGCCGCCGGTGACGCCCTCTCCGGTCCGATGCTGGCCGCGACGCTGGGGCGGCTCGGCCTCTTCCTCCTGCTGCTCATGGTGGGCGGCATGCTGGTGATTCCGCGCGCGATCAATGCCGCGCTCGCCTTCCGTCGCGCCGAAACGACGCTGGTTGCCGCGCTGGGGATCTGCTTCGGCCTCGCGGTCCTGAGCGTGGCCGCGGGGTATTCGGTGGCGCTCGGCGGGTTCATCGCGGGCACCCTGGTCGCCGAGTCGGGGAAGCACCGCATCATCGAAGAGAACATCCGGCCGGTGCGCGACCTCTTTGCCGCGATCTTTTTCGTGGCGGTCGGAATGCTGTTCGAGCCCGGCGTCATGCTGGTCGCGTGGCCGGCCGTGGTGGCGCTCACCCTGGTCGTCCTGCTCGGAAAGACATTCGGCGTGGCGGGAGGAGTGTTCCTCGCCGGTTATGGCACCCGCGACGCGGTGCGGGCAGGGATGAGCCTGGCCCAGATCGGTGAATTCTCTTTCGTGATCGCGGGACTGGGCGCCCTGCGGGCCGGAGGCTCCTCGGAGCTCTTCGCGGTGGCGGTCGCGGTCGCGACGATCACCGCCTTTACGACGCCGATCTTTTCCCGGCACGCCGACGAGCTGGCCTCCTGGATCGATCGTCATCTGCCCCACCCGGTGCAGACCGTCGCGATGCTGTATGGCTCCTGGGTCGACCTCCTGGGCAAACCGAAAGCCGCTTCGCCCACCGCCACTCAACGCAGGCGACTGAGGAATTTCCTGCTGCTCGATGCTGCCTGTGTCGCCGCGGCCATCATCGGGACCTCCCTCGCCTACCGGCGCATGCCGGAGCTGTTTGGCGCCGAGGCTGCCGACAAGCCCGGCATGCGACTCGCGGTCCTGGCGGCGGGAGCGCTCCTCGCGCTGCCGTTCGCTATCGGTTTGGTGGGGGCGATGCGAAAGCTCTCGGTGGTGATGGCGGAGTCGGCGCTGCCCCGGCCGGTGAAAGGCGTGGACCAGGGCTATGCGCCGAGACGGGCGCTCATCGCCACCCTCCGCATCGGCATGGTCATCGCGGTCGGAGTACCGATGACACTGCTCACGCTCCCCTTTGTGCCGCCCTTCGGAGTGCTCGGCGTCATCGCGGCGTATCTGCTCATTCTGGGAGTCGGTTTCTGGCGCACCGCGGCCGATCTCGACAAGCACTCGCGGGCCGGTGCCGAGCTGGTGGTGCACGTGCTGGCCAAGCAGGCCCACAGCGGCGAGACGGGAACCTTCGAAGTGGTTCAGCAGCTGTTGCCGGGAATGGGGACGATCGTGCCGCTGGAGGTGCAGGCGGGCAGCGAGGCCGCCGGGGCGACGCTGGGCGATCTCAATCTTCGCGGCCGGACCGGTGCCACCGTCGTGGCGCTCTCTCGCAACGGTCAGCGGCAACCGCTTCCGACGGCGGCCACCCGACTCGAAGCGGGCGACATGGTTGCGGTCACCGGGAGCGGGAGCGCGATCGGGACTGCGGCAGCTCTGCTGCGCGCCAGAGATACCAGCTCGCCACCGAGCGCCACGGTCGCCAGCGCTCCCCCCGCCGGATGACGGCGTCGGGCTCGGGCAGCGCCTTCCGCCGCATGATGCGGGCGAGCCCTTTGCGGATCCCGAGGTCGTGCGCCGGAAGCACATCGGGATGCCCGACCCGAAAGAGCAGGAGCATCTCGACGGTCCAGCGGCCCACGCCTCGCACCACCGTCAGCCGCTCGACCACGTCGTCGGGCGCCATACGCCGGAGCGTCGCCACCGGGAGGACGACCCCCCGCTCGGCATGGTGGGCCAGGTCGCGGATGGCCTTGGCCTTGGCCTCGGAAAGCCCGGCGTTCCGCATGAGGTGGTGCGGGGTTTCCAGCACCCGCGCCGGGGCGGGGAAGCGCTTGTCCGGATACAGCGCGCGAAACCTGCCGAAGATCGTCGCGGCCGCCTTGCCGGAGAGCTGCTGGTACACGATGCTGTGCGCCAGTGCTTCGAATGATGACGCGCCGGCATGGGGCGGGAATCCCGAGCCGCCGACCTGCGCGATGACGGCACCCAGGGCGGGGTCCCTTGAGGACAACTCGGCGCATACCGCGGTCCAGTCGATCGGCGCGGTACCGCGCTCGGCCCAGAGGCAGGGAATCGGGTCAGCCATGGAAGAATTCTAACGCGATGGCGCGCGACCTTGCGCTGACACTCGCGGGCGGCGGCAACCGCGCACTGGTACAGATCGGGCTGCTGCGCCGGTGGTGGCCGCTGCTCGAGCCGCGCATCGCGGCAGTTTCGACCGTGAGCGCCGGGTCGAGCATGGCGGTGAGTCTCCTGACCGGCCGGGAGCGGGAGACCACAGCGTACTGGCTGGGCCGGCGCGCCGGGGTAACGCGGAATGTGCACTGGCGCCGTTTGCTCTCCGGGGAGCGCCCGACACCGCATACCCCGATCTATCGCGACACGGTGCGCTTTGCGCTTCGCGACGGCGGATTCGAGCGGCTTCGCGCCCTCCCCTTTCCGGTGTTCGTGCTGACCGCCTTGCCGCCCAGATGGCTCCCGGTCTCGGTCGCGGCAGTGGTCGGTATGTCCGCCTATTCACTGGAGCGACAGATGTGGTATGGCCAGCTGCATCCGTCCTCCGCGCGCCGGCTCGGGTTCCGTCCGAAGATCAACGACCTGAGGGACTGTAAGGATCCCGACGAGGTCATCGACCTGGTACTCGCGTCCTCGGCCACTCCGCCGTTCACACCGGTCGGACGCCACGGCGGAAGGTTCCTTCTCGACGGAGGGCTGGTGGACAATGCCCCTGCGTTCGTCGCGGAGGATACGCCTGGTGTCCGGCGGCATCTCGTGCTGCTGACCCGACCGTATCCGGTGGCGTCGGTGGGGCACCAGGGAAACCGGTGGTATCTCTGCCCCGGCGAGCCGGTTCCGATTTCTCGCTGGGAATACACCCGTCCCGACCTCATCGAGGCGACCATCGCACTGGGCGACCGGGACGCGTCGCGCAACGACCGAGCACTCCGGGAGTTTCTCGATGTCAGCTGAGTCGCCTCGCCAGGACCCGGAGCTGTTTCGGCGCCAGGCGCACGAGATCGTCGACTGGATGGCCGATTACCTGAGCCAGGTCGGCGGCAAACCGGTGCAGCCGTCGGCGCCTCCCGGAGCCGTGCGATCCGCGCTTCCCGCGGCACCGCCGGCCGCTGCCGAGCCGTTCGAGCGTATCATGGCGGACTTCGAGCGGGTGATCGTGCCGGGACTGACCCATTGGGGACATCCCGGCTTCATGGCGTACTTCCCGGCGAACAACAGCCCGCCTTCGATCCTCGCCGAAATGCTCACCGCGGCCATCGGCGCGCAGTGCATGTCGTGGAATACCAGCCCGGCGGCCACCGAGCTGGAGCAGGTCACCATGGAGTGGCTGCGGCAGATGCTGGGACTGCCGGAGGTCTTTACCGGGGTCATCCAGGATACCGCGTCGACGGCGACGCTGGTCGCGATGATTTCCGCTCGTGATCAGGCGATGGGACGGCTGGACGGCTCGACGGCTGGACGGCTGGACCTGCTGACCGCCTACACAACGCTCGAAGCGAATCACTCGGTGCCCAAGGGCGCGCGGCTGGCCGGCTTCAGGCCGGAACACATTCGCATGGTGGAAACCGGCCCCGAGAATGCCATGCTTCCGAACGCCTTGCAGCTCGCCGTCGCCGCCGACCAGGCCGCGGGGCTGATCCCTGCGATCGTGGTGGCCACCGTGGGGACGACGGGCTCGACCGCGATCGATCCGGTGCCCGCGATCGCCGATATCTGCCGGCGGGAGGCCATCTGGCTGCACGTCGATGCCGCCTGGGCCGGGTCGGCGGCGATCGTTCCGGAGATGCGCTGGATCTTCGACGGGGTGGACCAGGCGGACAGCATGGTGATGAATCCGCACAAGTGGCTTCTGGTCAACTTCGACTGCTCCGCTTACTTCGTTCGAGACCGGGCCGCGCTGCTCCGTTCCTTCGGCGCGAGCGCCGAAATCCTGAAGACCGCGCACGACGACGCGGTGGTCAACTACCGGGATTGGGGGATTCAGCTGGGCCGGCGGTTCCGCGCGCTCAAGCTCTGGTTCGTGATCCGGAGCTACGGCGTCGAGGGGCTCCAGGCCATGATCCGGCACCATATCGCGCTGGGACGCAAGCTGGCGGAGTGGATCGACGGTGACCCCGAGTTCGAGATGGTCGCACCGGCAATTCTGGGCTTAGTCGTGTTCAGGTACTTGGGCAGGCGAGAAGCGAAGCGCGAAGAGCGAAGCGGGGATCTCGATTCGTTGAATCAGCAGCTTCAAGATCGGGTGAATGGGACGGGGCGGATTTTCATCACCGGCACCCGGCTCAACGGGCGGTATGTCTTGCGAGTGGCACTGGGGCACCTGACGACGACGGAGGACGATGTGCGCCAGGCGTGGGACCTCATCAAGAAACTCGGGCGTAGCGAGTAGCGAAGAGCGAGGAGGAACAACCGCTTCGCTCTTCGCTATTCCCTGCCCAATTCCCTCGCCAGGTATCGGCCGGTATGACTCGCCGCGCACGTAGCGACGGTTTCCGGCGTGCCTTGAACCACGACCCTCCCTCCCGCATCCCCCGCTTCCGGTCCCAGATCAATGACCCAGTCGGCCCGCTTGATCACATCGGTATGATGCTCGATGACCAGGACCGTATGCCCCGCGTCGACCAGCCGGTCGAGCACCTGGATCAGGACTCGCACATCGTCCAGGTGCAGGCCGGTGGTCGGCTCGTCCAGCAGATAGAGCTTCCGTCCTTCCCGCTTTCCCGCCTTGGTGAGCTCACGCGCGATCTTGAGCCGCTGGGCTTCGCCTCCCGAAAGCGTGGTCGCCGGCTGGCCGAGGCGCAGATAGCCGAGTCCCACCTGCTGCAGCTGCCAGAGCGCGGCGCCGAGCTTCGGCTGATGATGGAACCGGGTGATGGCGTCGTCCACCGTCCATTGCAGCACGTCATGGACCGACTTGCCCTGGATCTTCACGTCGAGCACGTCCCGGTTGAATCGGGTGCCTCCGCACAGCTCGCAGGGAACGAAAACATCGGCCAGGAAGACCATCTCCACCAGCACCGCGCCGGCGCCTTCGCATTCGGGGCAGCGTCCCCCTTCCAGATTGAACGAGAACGTGGCGGGCGTGTACTTGCGCTGCCGGGCGAGCGGCTGTGCGGCGAACAGCTCGCGAATCTCGTCGAACGCCTTGATATAGGTCACCGGATTCGAGCGGGGCGAGCGCCCGATCGGCGACTGATCCACCAGCACCACGTCCTTCAGATGCTCCCATCCCGACAGCGAGGCGATCTCCCCTACCGGCTCACCCAGATGTGACTTGGCCGAATGCTCGCCGTGGAGCCGGGCCTCGAGCTGCCGGTACAGCACGTCATGCACCAGGGTGCTTTTCCCGCTTCCGGAGACCCCGGTGACGGCGGTGAGGGTCCCGAGGGGAATGTCGGCGTCGACGCCCTGCAGATTGTGGAGCCGGGCTCCCCGTACCTTGAGACGAAGCGGACCCGCGGGCCTTCGGGCGCTGGGGACGCCGATCCGTTTCTTGCCGGTGAGGTAGTCGCCGGTCAGCGTGTCGCCGACGTCCGCCACCGGCCCTGCGAAGACGACTCGTCCGCCGTGCTCGCCGCTTCCTTCGCCCAGCTCCAGCATGAAGTCCGCCTCGCGGATCATTCCGAGGTCGTGCTCCACGACCAGCACGGAATTACCGCCGTCGCGGAGTCTCCTGAGCAGGGCGAGGAGACGGTCGGTGTCACGGGGATGCAGGCCGATGGAAGGCTCGTCGAGCACGTACAACGCATCCACCAGCCTGGCGCCGAGCGCATTGGCGAGCGCAATGCGCTGCGCCTCCCCGCCGGAGAGGGTGCGGGCCTGGCGGTCGAGGGTGAGATACCCGAGGCCAACGTCGAGCAGAAAGTCCACCCTGGCCAGGAGCTCATCCAGGATCGAGGCGGCGATCTCCCTGGCGGCGCCCTCCATCGGGATGTCCCGGAGCCAGCGCGCCAGGGCGCCGAGCGGCAGTGTCGCGACCTCGGCGATCGTGCGACCGGCAACCCGCACCGCGAGGGCATGCTCGTTGAGCCGGCTGCCCAGGCAGGCGGGACAGGTCTTGGCGAGCTGGTACTGCCGGAGAAAGACGCGGATGTACTGCTTATAGCGCTTTTCCTCGAGACCCTTCAGGAAGGGAAAGATGCCGAGATATCTGCCCATCCTGCCGTGCAGCAGCTCGCGCCGCACCGGCGCCTTGAGCGTTTTCCACGGTTTCGCCGGGTCGGCGCCCAGCTTGCGTGCGGTATCGTAGAGCAGCTTCCTGCGGGCTTCGTACCGAGGCTTGGTCCAGGGATCGATCGCGCCCTCGACCAGGCTTCGGTTGGGGTCCGGAACCACCAGCGACTCGTCGTATTCGAGCACGGCGCCGAAGCCGTTGCACCCGCCGCAGGCGCCGCGGGGATTGTTGAAGGAGAAGAGCAACGGTGTGAGCGGTACCGCCGGCGTATCGCAGGCGCTGCAGGCGGGGTGCTCGGTAAAGCGGAACCGGCCGGCGTCATGAAGGACGACGGCGATTCCCTCGCCCTCGGCAAAGGCCAGTGCCACCGCCTCACGCACCCGGTCGACGCTGTCGGCCCGCTGCCGGTCGATGACGACCAGGAGCTCGCGGGCATCGGTCAAATCCACCCCTGCCACAATCCTTTCCAGGTGGATGTCCAGCCCATCCGCCATCATTCTCAGGAACCCCAGAGCGCGAAGATTCTCCACCAGGGCCGCATGGGTCACCCGCGCCGACTCCGGCACCGGGAAGGCGATCTGAACTCGGGAGTCCCCCAGCAGGGCCACCGCGTCCGCGGCGGACTCCGGGGTGTCCCGCACGACTGGGTGGCCGCACTTCCGGCAGAAGGGTACCCCTGTTCGCGCCCACAGGAGGCGGAGAAAGTCGTACACTTCGGTAGCCGTTCCAACCGTGGAACGGCTCGAAACCGTCGGATTCCGTTGCTCGATCGCCACAGCCGGCGCGATGCCCTCCAGCCGGTCCACCAGCGGCTTGGGCATCCGGTCGAGAAACTGCTTTGCGTACGTAGAGAGGGATTCGATGTAGCGCCGCTGGCCCTCGGCGTAGAGGGTATCGAAGGCCAGGCTGCTTTTTCCCGAGCCGGACGGCCCCGTCACCACCACCAGGCGGCGCCGAGGAAGGTCGACTGTGATGCCCTTGAGGTTGTGCTGGCGGGCGTTGACGATGCGGAGAACGGGATCGGCCACGCGTGAAGAATAAGGGAACGGGCGTTAGCTTAGGGACTGCATGGCCAGAATTCTGACCCCCAAGCTACTCCGCCGCGGTTTCGAGATCTTTGCGCTCGCATCCCTCATCGGATTCGGGGCGCTCCTCTATTACAGCAGCGACGCCGACGCGTTCATGGCCGCCGTCCCGCGGATCGAGTGGCGATGGACCCTGGTCGGCCTCGGTCTCGCGTCGATGGACTGGCTCGGCGGCGGGCTGCGTCTCTGGGTGCTCGCGCGGCACATTCATCCCAATCCCTCCTTCAAAGGGCTGGTGCTCGCCGGGGGGATGGGCGCCTGGGCCGCGTATCTCACGCCGCTGCAGTCGGGCAACGCCCCGATGACGATCTACACCATGAAGCGCTACGGGATCCCGGTCCCGATCGCGCTCACCCTCGTGCTGATGTCGTTCGTGGCGACCGTGGCATTCTTCGGGATTGCCGGCCCCATTGCGATTGCGTTCGGTGCCGGCAAGTCGCTGGGCCAGCACGGCGTGGTGCTCGGGATTTCGCTCTACGATCTTTTCCTCGCGAGCCTCGGCATCTTCGTGCTGCTGTTCGGCGCGCTCATCATCCTGGTCATCTGGCCCCGCGCGCTTCACCTGGTGCTCCGCACGGTGATCAGCTTCGTGGGCCGCCGGAGCAGCCGGGTGGCGGGGCGGCTGGCGCAGCTGGAGCAGGGCATCGACCAGGCCCACGACGCGATGGCGAAGTTCAACACGCCGCGCGGCTGGCTCGCGTTGCTCTGGGCCACCATCATCTCGGGCCCCTCCCACGCCAACAAGCTCCTTGCGGGTTATGTGGCGCTCCGGGCGACCGGCATCCATGCCGACTTCGTCGACGTCCTGCTCCTGCAGACCCTGATCACCTTCCTGCTCTATTTCTTCGCCCCGACGCCCGGGGGGTCCGGCATCGCGGAGCTGCTTTCGGCGGCGGTGATGTCGATCTACGTCCCGCGACCGCTCACCGCGCTGTATACCCTCTTCTGGCGGCTGATCCTCAGTTATTACACGATCATCGCCGGCTCGGTCATCTTCTGGGTCTGGGTTCGCCGGGGTCTCAAAAGCGTCGAGGAGGACACCGTCGCGCTCGCCTCGGATGCCAAGCCGGCTGGGTGACCGGGTCCGGCGGCCGGGGGTGCATTCGTTTCCTTGCGACCCGGCCAGCCGACGTCTACGTTTGAGCGGTCTGTTTCACCCAAGGACGACTCACGCGGATGGAGCTCGACTACGGCGGTCGCCGTTACCCTGTGGCCGTCGGTGAACTTGTCATCGGTTCCGGGCCGGATGCGACGCTGGTGCTCGAGGCGGCGGGGATCCGGGCGCGTCACGCCATTGTCCGGCTGCTGGCTCCGGGAATGGCCGTGGTCGTGCCGGGGGAGCCGGGGGCGGAGATTCTCGTGAACGGGGCCCGGCTGGGACCGGACCCCACCCCGCTGATGCATGGTGACAAGCTGGGCATCGGGGGACTCGAGGTCGTGGTCAGCGACCCTGGCCGTGCCGGCGCCACCCGGGTCCAAGGCGGTCCCGCGCCGGTTCCACCTTCTCCCGCTGTCCCCAAGGCTCGGCTGGTCAGCCTGACCGACGGGCGCGAGTATGTCGTGGACGCCGTTCCGTTCGTCATCGGACGGGATGCCACGGCCAACCTGGTGGTCGAATCCGATCTGGTGTCCCGCCGGCATGCAGAGATTGTGGCCGCGCCGGGGGGCTATTCTGTGGTGGATTTGAGCAGCAATGGAGTGCTGGTGAACGGCCGGAGAATTTCGGCACCGGTCATGCTCCAGCAGGGTGACGTGATTCGAGTCGGCGACGCGGATTTCCGTTATCATCGTGCCGAGATCGAAGCGCCGCCGCCGGGCGCGGACTATCGGCTGGGTAACACGGTCGTGGGCCTCAAGGCGGTGCGGAGGCCACCGCCGATGCCGGACGTCCCGGCACCGGCCGTCGCGGAGCCGCTCGCCATGCTGCTGGTCAAGCGCGGTCAGCGCAAGGGCGAGCGGATTCCGGTGCGCACACCGGTCACCAACATCGGGCGGGGCGAGTACAACGACATCGCGCTGCCCGATGCGAGCATCAGCGCCAATCACGCCAAACTGCAGCTCAAGGAAGGAATCTGGGTGCTGACCGATCTGGGCTCGACTAATGGCAGCAGGGTGGATGGAGAAGCGGTGAACGGCGAGATGACCCTTTCGCCGGGGGCGGAAATCGCCCTCGGTCAAGTCACGCTGTTTTTCGAGCCCCGGGATCGCGGTGTGACACGGGTGCCGGGCACGGAGACGGGTCGCCAGGCCGTGCGGCCGGCACCGGGCCGCCAGGCCGTTTCCGTGCGTACCGCGCTTCTGGTCCTCGGCGTCGCCGTGCTGCTGCTCGCCGGCTACCTGCTGCTTCGCTGATGAAGATCTCCTGTGCGGGGAACACGGACGTCGGGGTCGTCCGGTCCGGCAATGAAGACAGCTTTCTGCTGAATTGCGCCGGCGGTCTCTTCATCGTCGCCGACGGGATGGGGGGCCATGCGGCCGGCGAAGTCGCGAGCGAGATGGCGGTGCAGATCGTCGCCAAGGAGCTCGGCAGTCTGCGGGGACTTTCCGACGCCGAATCAGCCTCCCGGATGCGGAGCGCCATTCGCAAAGCCAACGCCGCGATCTTCGAGCGGACCCTGGCGGAGCACGACAAGCGGGGGATGGGGACCACGACCACCGTCATGGTCCTCTTTTCGCGCCGGTACCTGATCGGCCAGGTGGGAGACAGCCGCGCCTATCTGCTGCGCGAGGGCGATCTCCTGCAGTTGACCAAGGATCACAGTTACGTCCAGGAGCAGGTGGATGCCGGGCTGCTGACGCCGGAGCAGGCCCGCACCCATCCCTACAGCAACGTGATCACGCGCTGCGTGGGCGCCAACGAGGATGTGGCGCCCGACATCTATTTCGGAAACCTGGAGCGGGGCGACGTCGTTCTGCTCGCCTCCGACGGCCTCACCGGCATGCTGGAAGATCAGCAGCTCGCGACCATCATGGGCGCCGAGGAGAATCCGGAGACCTGCGTCAACAAGATGATCGCCGACGCCAATCGGCGGGGCGGACTGGACAACATCACGGCCATCGTGGTCCGGGTCGATGATGTGGAAGCGCAGAATACCGGCGAGATGCCCACGGCCAAATCGGCATAGGCTCCATGGACAATCCGAAACTGATCCTGTTCGCCGCGCTCGGCATCGTCGGCGTGTTCTTCATCGCGATGTGGATGCGCGCCCTCGCGGCCGGCCGAGCGGTGCAAAACGGTCCGGAGATGCCGACCCCGCTCCAGACCGGCATCGGCTTCGTCACCAACTTTTTCGATACCCTGGGCATCGGCTCCTATGCGCCGACCACGGCGCTCTTCCGGTTTTTCAGGCTGGTGCCGGACCAGAAAATCCCGGGCACACTGACCCTGGGACATGCGCTGGCGGCCATCACCCAGTCGTTCATCTTCATCGCGGTCGTCCAGGTGGATTTCAAGACCATGGTTCTCCTGATCGTGGCCTCGATCGTCGGCGCCTGGCTCGGTGCCGGCGTCGTCGCGAAGCTGCCGCGCCGAAACGTGCAGCTCGGCATGGGGCTCGCGCTGTTGGCGGCCGCGGCCCTGTTCATGATGGCGAATCTTGGTATCGTGGCGGCGGGCGGCACGGCGCTCGGACTGACCGGAACCAAGCTGGTTCTCGGACTGGTCGGCAATTTCGCGCTGGGCGCGCTCATGACACTGGGCATCGGCCTCTACGGACCCTGCCTCATCATGATCAGCCTGCTGGGCATGGAGCCGCGCGCGGCCTTCCCGATCATGATGGCGAGCTGCGCCTTTCTGATGCCGGTCGCGGGGGTGCGCTTCGCCAGGGAACAGGCCTACTCGGCGCGGCCTGCGCTGGGGCTGGCGCTGGGCGGGATTCCCGCGGTACTCATCGCGGCGCTGATCGTGAAGTCGATGCCGCTGGTCGCGGTGCGCTGGCTGGTGGTGGTGGTGGTGCTGATCGCCGCGATCGGGCTGCTCCGGGCGGCGTTCGGAAAGCAGGAGCCGGTTCACGGCTAGCAGCGAACGGCACAGGCCTCGTTCACTAGAGCAGCGGCCTTCCGGCATCCAGCCGACTCCGCACCTCCGCTGCCGTCATCTCCAGCAGGACCGGAACCCGCTCGAGGCTCTGCGGGTTAGGCCGGGCCACGAAGACCCGGAGCCGGCGCGCGCTCTTGTAGAGCTCTCCCGCGATCCTCGGTAGTCCCAGGTGTCCGGCCCGTCCCTCGTCGGTCAGCCGCTCCACGGTCCCGTCGCGCAGCCGGAGCGACAGATCTACTGACAGCATGTTGTCCCGCGCCGGAAAGTCCAGCAGCAGCTCGCCCGGCTCGAGGTCCGCCTCCAGGGCGAGCGCATCCTCCACCTGCTCGGTCAGGTCGGGGTCGTCGGCAATCCACGAGGTCGGGGTCTCGGTCACCTCACTGGCGGGCAGGTCGAGCGCGCGCTTGAAGAGGCGCCGCATCCGCAGCGCGCTGGCGAGCGGGTTCCCGTCGCGCTCGATCAGCACCTCCATGAACGCATCATCGGTCAGGTCGGCGATCCCGGCCGCGGTGACGATTCCGCGCCGCACCGCCCCTCGCGCCGCTCGCTTGAACATGCAGGTGGCGCTGCGAACCGCGTGGTGCCAGTACACGTTCCGGTACATCTGATACTTCGCGAACAGGAGCGACTCCAGCGCGCTCACCCCCTTTTCCTGCACCGCAATCTCACGACGCCCACCAGGCCGCTCCACGATCGTCAGCGAGGCGAGCAGCCGGTCGACATCCACCGTCCCGTACGGGACGCCACACATCCGGCTGTCCCGGCAGAGGTAGTCGATCTTGTCGAGATCCAGCGGGCCCGAGATGAGGCCCTGCAGCGCGCTTCCGCTCCGGCCCCGGATCAGGTCGGCGATCTCGTCTCCCAGGCCGGTGCCGCCGATGTCCCGCAGCCGTCCCGCGAGGTCGTCCTGCCCCAGCCGCATGACGCCCTGCGCCTCGTGAGAGAGGAATCCCGCTTCCTCCAGCGCATGCGAAAAGGGATAGTGCCCGATGTCGTGCAGCAGCGCGGCGAGGCTGACGGCCTGGCGCTCGGCGCCGGAAATACCGGTAAGCTCACCCCGCGCCTCGAGCACGGCGAGCGCTCGCCGGGTCAGGTGGCAGGCGCCCAGCGCGTGCTCGAAGCGGGAATGGGTGGCGCCGGGATAGACCAGAAAACAATGGCCGAGCTGCCGGATGTAGCGGAGTCGCTGGACAGCGGCGCTGTCGAGCAGCGCGAGGGCGGCGCCGTCGAGGGTGATGTTGTCCCACAGGGGATCCCGTACTACCTCGAAAGCGCGCATCGGTCCAGGACCCAGTACCCAGTACCTAGCACCCGGTTCTGGGTACTGGGTACTGGGTGCTGGAGACTACTTCGGCCCCGCCGCCGTCACCGCCGCAGGCACCTGCGCCGCAAACGTCTCGAAGTTTTTCCGGAACATCTCCGCCAGCTTCTTTGCCTGCGCGTCGTACCCGGCGGCATCGGGCCAGGTCGACCGTGGCGTGAGTACTTCGGCGGGCACGCCGGGCACCGAGGTCGGGACCTCGATTCCGAAGACCGGATCTTTCGCAAAGGTGCCCTTGTCGAGGGCCCCGGACAGCGCCGCCGTCACCATGGCGCGGGTGTGTGCCAGCTTCATCCGCGATCCGGTCCCGTAGGCCCCACCGGTCCAGCCGGTATTGACCAGCCAGACCCGGGCCCCGTGTTTCGAGATCCGCTCGCCCAGCATCCGGGCGTACACCCCGGGATGCAGCGGCAGGAAGGGCGCGCCGAAGCAGGACGAAAATGTGGCGGACGGCTCGGTCACCCCGCGCTCGGTGCCGGCGACCTTGGCGGTATAGCCCGACAGGAAGTGGTACATGGCCTGCTCGGGGGTGAGCCGAGCGATCGGCGGCAGCACACCGAAGGCATCGGCGGTCAGGAAGATGATGTTCTCGGGATGCCCGCCCACTCCGTCCGGCTTGTGGTTGGGAATGAAGTGGATCGGGTAGCTCGCCCGGGTGTTCTCGGTGAGCTTGTCGCTGTCGAAGTCCGGTGCCCGCGTCACCGGATCGAGCATCACGTTCTCCAGCACCGTGCCGAACATCCGGGTGGCGGCGTAGATCTCCGGCTCCCCGACGGCGGAGAGACGAATCGCCTTGGCGTAACAGCCCCCTTCGAAATTGAAGACCCCGCGATCGCTCCAGCCGTGCTCGTCGTCGCCGATCAGCTGTCGCGACGGATCCGCCGAGAGTGTGGTCTTCCCGGTTCCCGAAAGCCCGAAGAAAATCGCGGTATCGCCCTTCTGACCCACGTTGGCCGAGCAGTGCATCGAGAGCACCCCCTGCTGCGGCAGGAGGAAATTGAGCGCGGTGAAGATGCTCTTCTTCATTTCCCCGGCGTAGCGGGTACCCCCGATGAGGATCGCCTGCTTCGCGAAATTGAGCACGATGAACGTGCCCGACCGGGTCCCGTGCACGGCCGGCTCGGCCTGGAGCTCGGGAGCGTGATAGACCGTCCACTTCGGCTCGAACCCGGCGAGATCCGCGCTGGAGGGGCGAATGAACATGTTGCGAACGAAGAGCGCCTGCCACGCATTCGGCGTCAGGAACCGGACCGGAAGACGGAAGGCCGGATCGGCCCCGCCGAAAAGGTCCTGCACGAAGATTTCCGGCTGGGCATTGAGGTGCTCCTTGGCCGCGGCGAGCAGCTTCTCGAAATGCGCCTCGGATATCTTCTCGTTCTTGTCCCACCAGATCTGGCCGGTCGATCCCGGCTCCTCCACCACGAACTTGTCCTTGGGGCTCCGCCCGGTATGGGGCGACGTGACCGCCGTAAAGGCCCCCCGATCGGTCAGCTGCCCCTCGTTCCGTCGGATGGCGTGCTCGACCAGCTCGCTGGTTCCGAGATTCGCCAGCACCCGCTGAGGGGTGACGCCCGGAGCAGTGTAGGTGATAGGGGCACGCTGCGTGGTGGTGTTCGTCTGCATATGAACGCGAACGCCTCGGTTTCAGTATGGAACGTTTTTGGGGCCGCAGTAAGGTCGAAAGATACCGCGGGCCAACCGCCAACCGCTAACGCTCACCGCTTCCCCTCGCGTACGCGCGCAGCCTCCTCAGCATCCTCCTGTCGTTGGTCACCTCATCATCACCCTTGGGGGTCTCGAGCAGTTTGGGAACCGCGCGCAATCGCGGGTCGCGCATGATCCGCCGAAACGGCACCGGACCGAGCGTCCCCTCCGCGATCAACGCATGGCGGTCCCGCCGGGATCCGAAGGGCGTCAGGGAGTCATTGAGATGGAGGCAGCCGAGGTGCCCGAAGCCTACGATTCGGTGCCAATCCTCCCACACCGCATCGTACCTGGTGACGAGATCGTAGCCGGAGCTGTAGAGGTGACAGGTATCGAGGCAGAACCCCACCCGGTGCCGAACATCCTCGGCAATCATGTCTCGCAGCAGCCGGAGCTCCTCGAATGTCGTGCCCAGTGCGGTACCGCTGCCCGCGGTGTTTTCGATGAGCACTCCCACCGGTCCCGTCACGGCGCGAAGGCACGCGGTGTACTGCGCCGCGTTCCGGGCGAGGCCGCGCTCCCGGTCATCGATGTAGTTGCCCGGGTGCGACACAATCCAGGGAATTCCGAGCGTCACACATCTGGTCAGCTCGCCAATGAAAGACGTTGTGGATCTTGCGTTTAGGATGGGGTCGGGGGAGGCAAGATTGATGAGGTACGAATCGTGCGAAACCACCATTCGAAGCCCGCTGGATTCGAGATTTTTGCGGAACTCTCGAACCGCCATCTCGGTGATTACGGGTTCTTTCCACTGATTGGGTGTCTTCGTGAACAGCTGAATGGCGGTCGCGCCGATGGCGCTGCCGCGGCCGGGGCCGCTCTGAACCCCTCCCTGAGTCGATACGTGAGCACCGAGTCGTTCGTCTTCATCCCGTTTCGCTGGAGCCATGCGTGCGTGTCCCGAGTCAGCTGGTCCGGAGTCGTTCGTGAGAGAGCGAGTGCTGCTTTTCGGCGACGTGAGCGCCCGGCCCGAGGGGCTGGAACGCTCGCTGGTGCGGGCCGGATTCTCGCTGGCCGAGGGCTCCGCCGTGGAGGTCCCGGCGACGCCCGACCTCGCACTGATCGCGGTCCAGCGTGGCGGCGATCTCGAGGCCGAGCTGGCGCGGTTTGCCGACATCTCCTGGGCCGGCGTGCCGGTCGTGGTGCTGCTCGCGACCGCGGAGCGCGATGGGATCGCCCGGGCCCTTTCGCTGGGCGCCGCCGACGCGCTGGCGGCGCCGGTGGATCTGTCCGAGCTCTGCGCGCGACTGGAAGCGCGGCTCCGGGTGCGCGCCGAGGTCCAGCGCGCTGCCGGTGCCGGCACGCTGCAGTCCGAGCTCTTCCAGGCGATTGAGGAGGTCGCCGCGGCCCAGCGCCCCGAGGAAATGCTGGAGACGCTGGTGCGCCGGCTCGGCGATGCCGTCGGCGCCTCGCATTGCGCCTGTCTGCTTCCTTCCGCCGACCGTCGGCACGCGCGGATGGCGGCGGTCCACGACAACCCCACCCTTCGGAACGTGGCCGTGGATCTCTTTCACTATCCCGAAGCGGTGGAAGCGACGGTCTCCGGGCGCACCGTCTACGCGCCCGAGGTGCTGCAGCATCGGCTCTTCCTCACCCATCTCGCGCAGTGGCCCGATTCTCCCGAGGTGCACGAGATCGAGAGCTCCGCGGCGGTCCCGCTGATCACCCATCGCGCCGTGCGCGCGGTCGTGGTGATTCGCACCCGGCGGGGCGAGCCGATCCTGACCCGGGAGCAGGTCGGCCACGTCGAGCGCCTGGTGAACGCCACCGCCGCGCTGCTGGAGCGGGAGGATCGCCGCGCCGGGGCCACCCGCCGTCAGGCCAGCGCCGCGGCCATCGACCCGCTGACCGGGTGCGCGACTCTCGACGCCTTTGACCGGAGGCTCCGCGAGGAGGTGGAGCGGGTGCGGCGATACGGGTCGGTGCTCGCGCTGGCCCTCATCGACGTGGATGCGCTGCGCGATCTCAACGCCCGGCTCGGCACGGCCGCGGGGGACCGCTTCCTCGCCGAGCTGGGCGGGATTCTTCACCAGGAAATTCGCTCCCCCGACTTCGTGGCGCGATACGGGGGCGATGAGTTCGCGCTGCTGATGCCCTCCACCGGCGTGGACGGGGCCCGGCGACTCCTCGCGCGAGTCGCCGCGCGGATCGAGGCGCACCCCTGGACCGAGCTGTCACCGACGGAACGGCCCCGCCTCGCCGCCGGCCTGGTGACCTTCCCCCATCCCGGTGTAGTGCGGGTGGAGGACCTGCTGGCGGTGGCGGAAGGGGCGCTGGTTCGTGGAAAAGCCGGCGGTACCGACCGGATCGCTCACGCCGCTGCGTAGCATCCGCTATCCGCTGCTCGTCCGCTTGTCCGTCTCACCTCTCACCTCTCACCTTCTCCTGAGCCAATCCGCCGGATCCAGCGCAATCTGATTTT
>Ga0075429_100001257_pt1 | contig 20622 bp, 16 predicted proteins | sample RhiMetdeltSRZDD3_FD_75295 | JGI IMG/M metagenome (GOLD analysis project Ga0075429, IMG submission 75295) | Populus rhizosphere microbial communities from Tennessee, USA - Rhizosphere MetaG P. deltoides SRZDD3 | ecosystem: Host-associated > Plants > Roots > Rhizosphere > Soil | place: USA... | reverse complement strand
GATACCGTGGGGTCCCCACAAGAAACGGGCGAACATGCCTTCCGTGCTGATGCGGAACAGGAGCGCGATGCCGATCGCCGCCTGCAAGGCGCGCAGGCCGGTCCGATGGCGCGGCGCCTCGTCCATCCAGTTCCACGCGCTCCTCAAGAGGCTCATTGGCTCGGGCTCTCACCGATGTAGAGCCCTGAAGCGACCACGTCGCGTTGGATCGCATATACACCCGCGTCCAAGTCCGTGACCGTGGGCCCGTCGGAAAATCGCTTCTCCCAGGTCGGCGGCACGCTCATGCGCACGCGCACCGCGACATGCGTCATGTCGGCGTGCCCACTTTGCGCCAGGCAGAAGGAGGAGCCAATTCGGCCCAGCAACGGCCCCACGAACTTCCGCGATTGCTGGAGCGCCTTCTCGAACGCCTCGCAGTCCGGCTTCGAGCCGGCTCGACAGCGCGCAACCAGATGCGCCGTCTTGGAGGTTACGCCGAAATAGAGGCGTAACGCGTTTGCCTGCGGACGGGCAACTCGGTCGTACGCAGCCAAGCGGTTTTCCTGGTGGCGAACCCATAACGGGGTCGAAAGATCATGCCAGCCTGTTGTGGGAAGGCCCTCCGAGGCGAACTCCGCGTCGGCGCCCACGAGGTCGAGGCATCGGACGAGAAGGCTCTCATTCTTCATCACCGGGTTCGGCGCAAAGAACGACCAGTTTTGATAGAAGAACCACCCGATCGTGGCCTCCAGTAGAGGGAGATACCGTCGGCGCAGCGCGTTGTCCGGCGAAACGTACAACAGCGTCAGTGTGAAATGAACGAGCAACCACGCCAGGCTGCCAATTCGCACAACTATTGCGGTCGCGTGACCTAGCCGAGCCGATGCCATCCAAGCCTCCGCTGTGCTCAGAAGGTGCGGACTATAGGACATCAAGAACAAATGTGTCAAGCTAGATATTCATAAAGAGTGCTTTGTTAAATTATTATAGTACTTTTAGTAGCCGCTCTACTCCCTCCGCAGAACCGCCCTAACTTGAAGTAGACCGTTTTCTGGACCAACCCGATCTTCGCTTTGTAGGCGGCCCGTAACGACCTTTCGCCTCCTGTACCTGCGCTTGCCGCGCCTGCTTCAGCAGCTCGCCGTCGGCCGCGGCTCCCGAATGCTCGACCGTCTCGCGCGCTTCGACGTCCTCGCCATCGGAATCCCTGAAACAGCAGCTCGGCTCGTCCCAGCAAACGTCTCACCCCCGACAGGACGGCCTCACGGCCGGCTTCCTTCAACGCGCCCCCACGGGGGCGCGGCTGCAACTGGGGGCGTTGCCCCCAGCCCCCCTTGCACCGCCGTGTACAATCACGCACGTTCGGAGCTGCCGCAGACGCAAAGATCACGACCGAAAATGGTCCAGTCAATGGGTCCACCTCCGAGAAAACAACGCACGAGGATGCCCCAGGATCGACGATCGTCAGGCCGGACGACCCAGACCCCACTTTCAGCAGTTACAGCGTTGACGAGCTCGCCCGGCCGGCGAGCAGCGTCGAGGTCGCTCGCTAAATGCAGAAGCTGGCTGTCTCATCGGCGTTGACGCCTCGTCAAGTGGCGTTAAGGTGATTCGCGAGATTCATTAGATGATGACCAGCTTCATCGAACTGGCGAAGAAGATAAGGTCGCGGGTCTCGTGCCCCTTTTTCACTGGAGGCTGATCAGTGTCACTGACGCGCCTGACCGATCGACTACTGCTTCCTGCATTCGCCCGCGTGCTGCTTTTCGTCGCATTCCTTCCCGATCTACTAGGCACAGTGACTCCGGGGTTACGGCCTGTGCAGATTTGGCTTTCGCCGTCGGCGGCGCCATCGTCTTCACAAACGTGGTTCTGCGACGAAGCCCGGTGAGCGCGCTCGTGTCAATGCTACGCAGGGCAGGCATCGGGCAGCGCGAAGCGTTGCTGATTATTGCTTCGGTATCGGGCGCTGTCGTGGCGGGAGACCTGTTGCTTCGCGCTGTCCTCCCGCCTACTCATGTGACAACCCGGTATGGATGGCCAAGACGTGCAGAGCTTGTATGGACACGGACGGTGATGGACACGCCTGGCAGATTACGAACCATATCAGTTCGGTATTCTGACAATGGGTTCAAGAAATGGGGCAACGTCAACGCGACCGAGTACAAGCTATTCGTCATTGGGGACTCGTTCACGGAGATGGCCTACGTCTCCAATGGTGAAGAATGGTATTCAAAGCTCGCCAACGAATTGCGCAACGCCCAGTTGTTTGTGTATGGCGGGGCTGGGTACGGATCGCTGCAGGAGTACATGGTCCTCGATGACTACATCGATGCCATCAACCCAGATGGTGTATTGTGGCAATTCTGCGACAACGACTACGATAATAATCTATACGAATTGGACGTCTTGAGTTACCCGTATAACAATCACGGTGTTCGACCGTACCTTGAGGGCGGCAGGATCGTGTACAAACTCCCGCTGCCTTACTCCGCCCTCAGGACTTACTCGTTTGTTGGCGACAGGCTACTCATGCTCTATGACGGCGCGAAGTACCGCGAGGCGACGCGAGATCTCGCAAGGTATCGTCGAGGACGAAGCCAGCTCACCGAGGAACAGCGGCTGCAAAAGACGCGTTTAGAGGCTCAGGCCTTTGATGTCACGCTCGCAATCATGCGGATGGTCTCCGCAAGGTCCGGTGGAAGGCCGGTTTACATGTTCAACGCCGGCGATAAGCTGTCCGAACGAGAAAACGCGATATGCTCCGCGACAGGCATTATCTGTTTGCCTGGAATCAGCGAATATGTGGCTGCCCACGAAGGCAATGGCGTTGTTACAAGAATTACGAACGATGGTCATTGGAACATGATGGGGAATCAGCTAGCCGGTGAGAAGCTGGCCAGCTCATTCAGGGAGCTTGGTATCTTGAAAAAAAAGCGATGAGTCGCGTTGGCTATGAGGATGCTGTCCCGGTAATACACCACGGCGGTGGGAAAGGCGAGACACCGCAGGGCCGGGACTGATTCAACGTGGCACGGCCACGACTTTCCGCGAGTGGAACGTGCAGCAACAGCCTGCTGCCCCCTTCACTCCGCCAGGCATTGTGAGAGTACCGCCGGGCCATCTGGCGCTCTTCGTGTCAAGGCCGAGCCGAGTTGTCCTGAAAAACACCGAAGCCCCCTGTTCACCGACACTCCTGTCCGCTGACTCATGCTTCGGCGCCGACTGAAGTGGACCCCGTTTTCTGGACCAACCCGATCTTGTACCCTCAGTGCAGTAGTTGACCCTGCGGCATGTCGGCGGGCTGTCTCTCCGGGCTGACGACGAGCAACGACGCCCGCTCCCTCTTCAGATATCCTTTGGCGAGCGCGCTGAGCGTCTCCGCCTTCAACTCGCGGTAGTGCGCCACCTGCCGCCGCGCGTCGTCCAACTGCTCCGGACGCTGCTGCGCACCGGAGAGCACGCCCATCCAGTAGGCGTTGGTGCGCAGGTTGTCGCGCAGACGGTTGAGCAGCGGCTCGCGCAGGCGGTCGACCTCCTCCTGGGCGATGCCCTGGGTGGCCAGCTCGTGCGCAGTCTGCAGGCAGGCCTCGACGAGGGTGTCCACCTTGTCGGGATCGGCCATGGCTTGGATCAGGATCGCGCCGTCCCCGGGATAGACGCGGCTGAGGCGCGCCGTGGCGGCGGGCGAGTAGGCGGCGCCGAGCTTCTCCCGCACTTGGATCCGCAGCCGGTCTTCAAGCACCGTCTCCAGGAACGACAGGTTCCAGCGGCGGCTGGCCTCGATGCCGTCGGTGGCGGGAAAGACGGCCAGCACAAGGGACTTGGGGATCTTGGTTTCGATGACGTCCTGCTCCTTGTGCCCGGCGCGCATCGTGGGGACCTTGCGGCGCTCCTCGAAGCGCTTCGGGCCCCGGCGCACCGGGAGACGTCCGAAGGTCCGCGCGGCCGCGGCGACCGCCTCTTCCACGTCGAGGTCGCCGATCAGCGTGACCTCCAGCGGGGCGGCGGCGAGGTGCGGCCCCAGCCAGGCCTTGACCTGCTCGAGGCGCACCGCCTCGACCTGCGCCTGCGTCGGAATGCCGAAGCGGGGATCGCCGGCGTACAGCGCGGGCATGAACTTCTGCATCACCGGTCCCTGATGCTGGTGGGCCAGGCCCGCATAGAACTGCGGGATCTGCCGGAGGAACTGGGACAACCCCTCCTCGCGCCACCCGGGAGCCTGGAGGTAGGCAGCGGCCAGCTCGCACTGCAGGAGCAGATCCTCGCGCGTCGTCGCGCCCGACAGCGAGAACTCGTCGTCGCCGATCCCGAAGCCCACCCCCGCCTCCTTGCCGGCCAGCAGGCGGCGCAGCTCGTCCGCGCTGTGGGCGCCCAGGCCGGAGGCGGTTAAAATGCGCCCGGCCACGAAGGCCAGGACGGACTCGGCCGGCTCCAGGCTCAGCCGGCCTTCGCCCAGGCGGAGCCCCACGAGGACCTGCCTCTGCTTGAAGTCGGTCTTCTTGACGTTCAGGCGCACGCCGTTGTCGAAGACCACCTGGTGGACGTCGAGGTCCTCCACGTGTTTGCGCGAGGCGACCTTCCCCGCCTCGGCGAGCGACGCGTAGGCGAAGGCGCCGCGCTTGACCTCGGCGGGTGCGGCCACGGCCACGCGTCGGCTGGCCTCGTACGCCTCCGTGAGCTGGGCGTCGGCGGTGGGACCGAGGTACTGGTTGCCGCGCAGGCTCACGAACGACGTTCCTTCGCCCCAGGCCTTGACGAAGTCCTTCTGGCACTTCTCGAGGGTCAGGGCTTCCACGACCGGGCGCAGCACCTTGCGGTCGGTGGCCGCCTCGGTGGGGACGTCGCGATATTCGGCGGCGGCCAGGATGTCTTCCGCGAAGCTGAGGCTTCCGCGGGTCTTCTCCTGCGCCACCGACTCGTCCAGGCTCCGCAGGCTGTTGGCGCGGACCTCGTCGAGCTCCGCCTGCTGGAACCCGTGCTCGAGCGCCCGGCGCAGCTCTTGTTCGGCGAACGCGAGGGCCTCCTTCCATTTCTCCGGCACGCAGCTCACCAAGAGCGTCTCTCCGCGGTAGACGCGATAGCCGCCGCCCGCGCCCACGCTGGCGCGTAGGAACGGCGCATCGGGCTTCTTAGCCAGCTCCCTGAAGCGCAGGTTCAGCATCCGCCGGGCGAACCGCAGGCCCTCGTCGCGGGTCCAACGCGCGACGTCCATGGGCTCGTCCTCCCACGGCTTGAGGCGCTCCAGGCTGACGCTGACGGTAGGGATCTCCTTCTCGTGGATCGCGAAGACCCGCACGGGGGAGGACGGCTGCCCGGGGAGCGGCTCGAGGACGGGCGCGCCGGGGGGGGCCTTCATGTCCGCGAACGCGCGCTCGATCAGCGGCGTGGCGTCGAGCGCGCCCAGGTCTCCGACCGCCACCAGCGTCATCTGCTCGGGGCGGTACCACTTCTCATAGAAGGCGCGGACACTCGCCGAGGTGAACCGGTCGCGGTCCTCCTTGACGCCGATGGGCAGCCGTCTGGCCACGAGGCTCCCCGAATACTGCTTGAGCAGGGTCTCCTGGAACGTCCGGAAGCCGGCGGAGTCGCCCTCGCGCTGCTCGCCGTCGATCACCCCCTTCTCCTCCTGCACCTCCTTCTCGTCGAGGAGAATCCCGTCGGCGAAGTCGCGCAGGACGGACAGGCCCTCGGTGAGCGTCTTTTCGTCGGACTCGGGAAGGTCGAGCTTGTAGACGGTCTCGCCGAAGGCGGTGTGGGCGTTGGTGTCGGGCCCGAAGGCCATCCCGTGCTTCTGTAACCACTCGATGAGGGTCCCGGCCGGATAGCGGCGGCTCCCGCTGAACGCCATGTGCTCCAGGAAGTGGGCCAGGCCGCGTTCCCCCTCGGCCTCCGCCAGGCTGCCCACGTTGACGTGCAGCCGCAGGTAGCAGCGCTTGTTCGGCTCGGAGTTGGCCATCCACGCGTAGCGGAAGCCGGTGGGCAGCTTACCGAAGCGGATGCGGGGGTTGACGGGGATGTCCGAACGCTCGTGCTCCCAACCGCGCGCCTCGCCGGCGCGCGTCTGGGCGCGGCCCGGCATCGCCAGGCCGACGGCCAGCACCAGCACGGCCGGGATCACTCGTCGCGTCATGGCTCCTCACCTGGCGACCGCCGGGCGGCCTGTCCGCCTCGCCGCGGCCGCGCGCGGGATTATCCCCCATGCGCGAGCCCGCGGCGTCAGCGCCGGCCGTTCTTCGCCTTCGGGAGCTTCACCGCGAGCAGGCCCATATCGATTTCGTGGCGGAGGCTCGTCCTGCCCTCGAACCAGTAGTGGGCCTCTTCGCGCGCCATCACGAGGACGCTCGCTCATCTGCTGGTCGGAGGCCTGTGGCCGCGCCGGGCGCGGCGCAGGACGAGACGCGCGAGAAGGGCTGCTGGGAGCGCGCCACGGACGCGTTCGAGCAGCTTGACCGCAAGCGCGCGATGGAGGAGGCGCAGCGTCTCTACCAGCAGCCCGAAGGCGGCCGGCGAGAACGTGCCGGCCTGCTGGAATGGGCGCGTGAGGACCTCGCCCGGGCGGGCCGCTGGGAATACAAGGGGTCGAGCTCGACGGCGATCCCGGCGACATGGAGTCGCACCTGAACGCGCACGGCCAGGAGCGATGGGAGTGCGTGTTGGCCGCCGTGAGAAGAAGAAGTGGGTGGCCGATCGCATGGACGGTTGCTGTTATCCGCTCGACGACGAGCGCAACGTCGACAACCCCGAGTAAAGCGGCTCACCATCCGACGGCGACGCGCACGCCGGCGCCTCGGCCCGTGGAGCCGAGGCCGACACGGACGCGGCTGTCCACCGGAACTCGTACCAGCCCGCCCCGCGGCTCCCATCTTGCCTCCGACGACGGCGCCGCTGAACAGGACTCCGTACATCAGCGCCTCCACGAGCTCGGGGCTCTCGTAGGAGTGCGGGTGAGGGAACCCAGATCGTTCCTACCACGAGCCTGCCCAGGAAGCCGAGCACGATGCCTTGCCGACTGCCCGCCGCTTCTCTAGCCGATGAACGTCGAGACGCCGGATCGCCGCCCTTGGAACGCAATGGGCCCCTGGCCGTCCGGGCGGACGATGGTGAGCGTTCCGTCGTCGGAGGATTTCAGGTTCCAGAAGATCCGCGTGTCCGGCTGGACCACCTCGATCCCGGCGATCGTGAACGCCTCGGCGGCCGTGATGCGGACGCGCGCTCCCGGCGCGAGGGTGTCGCTCCAGGCCGCGGGCGGTCCCGCGAGGTGCAGCAGGCCGGCCAAGAAAGCCGTGCCCGGGGCGATCGTTTGTTTCATGGGCGGCTCCACCGTGCACGATGGGACACCGCGCTGCCGTTCGTCCTCAAGAGATCGCAAAGAATTTCCAAGGGCGCGCGGCGGATGTTGAATCGCGACCGCGCGGATGACAGACTGAGCCCTCATGACACATTCTCGCGATTTTCACGACGGGCGCAGCGATGGCCTCGTCGCCCTCGAGAGCCTCGATCTCGACAAGGTCACCTCGTTCGCCGGCCTGCTCCGCGCGATGTCCAAGACCGCGTTCTCCGGCCGCTCGCTCGGCGAAGCCCTCGAGGTGACGCTGGGGATGGTGAAGGACCCCGACTGCAAGGTGGTGCTCACGCTGTCCGGCGCGATGACGATCGCCAAGATGGGCAAGGTCATCCAGAAGATGATCGATGCCGACATCGTGCAGGCCGTCGTCTCGACGGGCGCCCTCATGGCGCACGGCCTCTCGGAAGCGGTCGGTCTCGTCCACTATCGCCACGACCCGCGCATGTCCGACGAGGAGCTCTTCGACAAGGGCTACAACCGCGTCTACGACACGCTGGAGATGGAGGCCAACCTCAACTACGTCGAGAGCTTCTCGTCGAAAGCCCTGGACGGCTTGAAGGACCACACCGGCGAGCTGTCGAGCGAGATCATCTGCCGCGCCCTCGGCAAGACCCTGGCCGAGGATCCGGAAGGCAGCGGGGTCCTGCGCAGCGCCTACCTAAAGAAGGTACCGGTGTACGTCCCGGCCTTCACCGATTCCGAGCTCGGCCTCGATCTGTCGACGTGGGCGATGAAGCGGGCGTATGCGGCGGATCCGAAGCGCGATCCCATGAGCCTCTTCGACGTCATCCCCCGCTACAACCCGTACCAGGATCTGAACAGCTTCGCCCGCTTCGCCCTGGGGGCCAAGAAGCTGGGGATCTTCACCATCGGCGGGGGCGTGCCCCGCAACTGGGCGCAGGAGGTGGGGCCGTACGTCGACATCATGAACCACCGCCTGGGCACCGAGCTCAAGCCGCCGCGGTACAACTACGCGGTCCGCATCTGTCCGGAGCCCACGCACTGGGGCGGCCTCTCCGGGTGCACCTACTCCGAAGGCGTGTCCTGGGGCAAGTTCGTGCCCGAGTCCGAGGGGGGCCGGTTCGCTGAGATCTACGCCGACGCCACGACGGTCTGGCCGCTGCTGATCAAGGCCGTTCTAGAAGAGCTTTGACCAAAGCCGTTGTTTGTCGTCCAATGGTCACGTTCCCGTGACCAAAGTCCTGGTTGTCGACGACGATCGTGATGCGCTCCGGTTCATGGAGGACCTCCTCCGTGCCCCCGGCCGCGAGGTGAACGTGACCTCCGACCCGCGCGAGGCGATCGCTCGCGCGCAGAAGGGCGGGTTCGACCTCGTGGTGTCCGACGTGCACTTAGGCACCGACCTCTCCGGCATCGACGTGCTCCGGGCCTTCAAAGGCGCCGATCCCAACGTCGAGGTCGTGCTGGTGAGCGGCGCCAGCAATCTCGAGACGGCGCTCGAGGCCGTGCGCGCGGGGGCCTTCGACTACATCAGCAAGCCGTTCAGCGTGAAAGAAGTTCGCGCCACCGTCGAGCGGGCCCTGCGCCGCCGCGCGCACAGCGGCGAGCCGGCGGGGCCGCCGCCCGACTTCTCGCAGCCCTTGCCCGCCGACGGTCTCATCGGTCGCAGCCGCGGGATGCTCATCGTCTACAAGCAGATCGCCCACGCCGCGCAATCCGAGGTGGCGGTGCTCGTCACCGGCGAGACCGGCACCGGCAAGGAGCTGGTGGCGCGCGCCGTCCACCGCCATAGCCGCCGCAGCGATCAACCCTTCGTGGCCGTGAACTGCGGCGCGCTGGCGGAGAGCCTGCTCGAGTCGGAGCTCTTCGGCCACGTGCGCGGCTCGTTCACGGGCGCGGTCAACGACAAGAAGGGCCTCTTCGAGCAGGCGCACGGCGGCGTGATCTTCCTCGACGAGATCGGCGAGACGACGCCGGCGGTGCAGGTGCGCCTGCTGCGCGCGATCGAGGAGGGCGAGATCCGGCCCGTCGGCGCGTCGCGCGTCGTGAAGGTCAACGTGCGCGTCCTCGCCGCCACCAACCGCAACCTGCAGCGCGAGGTCGAGCGCGGCGCGTTCCGCCAGGACCTGCTGTACCGCATGAACGTCCTGCCGATCCCGATCCCGCCCCTGCGCGAGCGGCGCGAGGACATGCCTCAGCTCGTCTCGCACTTCCTGCGCCTGGTCTCCGAGCGCGGCGGCGGGCTCGCGAGCGTGACCGAAGAGGCGATGGCGGTGCTGGCCTCGTGCGCATGGGCCGGCAACGTGCGCGAGCTCGAGAACACGATCGAGCGCCTGGCCCTGGCCGCGCGTGGCGGGCGCATCGACGTGGACGATCTGCCCTCGACGCTGCGTGAGCCGGGTGTCACCTCCGCGTCACCGTCGTTCTTCGCCGACCTGCCGTCCCTGGACGAGCTCGAGAAGCGGTACCTCAAACACGTCCTGGTCGAGGTCAACAACAATCGCAGCCGGGCGGCGGAAGTGCTCGGTGTGGATCGGCGAACGTTGTATCGGATGGCGGAGCGTTTCGGCATCGAGCTGGAGCCGAAGAAGTCCGCCGACGAGTGAAGACGCGGCGGCCGAGCGCCGCCGCCCCCAGCGCGGAGCCCACGGCCACCCCGATCCCGGTGGTGTAGAGCCGCCAGCACATCAAGAGCAGCCCGGCCTCCCCCGCCGCGCTCATGCCGGCCAGGAAGCCGAGATCGACGGCACCCGCGCCGGCGGGCGTGGGCAGGATCATCTGGCCGTGGAGCAGCAGGAACGACGCCGCCGCCGTGGCCCCGAACGACAGCGGGCTCGCGATGGCCGAGGCCAGCACGGGCAGGATCAGGATGCGCGCCCCGATCGAGGCCAGAGTCAGGGGCAGCGTCGCCAGCAGGCGCAGCAGCGGGGGGCGCGGCCGCGGCGTGGTCGCGCGCGGCGGGCGTGTCTCGCGCCGCGCACGCGTGCGCAGCGAGCGTCGTAAGAGGACGAGCAGACACGCTCCGAGCACACCGGAGACGAGCACGATCGCGGCGACCGCGGCCGGGGGCACGCGGCTGGCGAGCTGGGTCAGCCCGAGGGCGAAGGCCCCCCAGGCGGCACCGCCGTAGAGGGTGAGCAGCAGCGCGCCCGCGGCCAGGATCACCGCCCACGTCTGCACGGTCTCCGCCGCCAGCGCCAGCATGACGCGAGAGAGCGGCACGCCGGCCCGCCGCAGCGCCGCCACCCGCGCGACGTCGCCCCCGGCGCGGAACGGCGTGAGGGCCGCGCCCGCGTCGCCCACGAGGGAAGCGCCCAACAGCCGGCGCGTGGGAACAGGGTGGCCGAATGCGGTCAGGAGCAGCCGCATCCTCACCGTCCGCGCGGCGAGGTCCGCCGCCACGAGGCCGGCGCACAGGAGGTGCGCCTCAATGGGCGGCAGCGCCACGCAACACCTCCTCGTACACGCCGAAGATCCGATCGAAGGCGGACGGCCATGACAGCCGGCGCGCCACGTAGTCGCGGCCCTGCGCCAGGCGGCGGCCGCGGCTCAGCAGGTCGATCGCCCGCTCGGCGAGGCTGGCCGCGGAGCCGGCGAGGAACGTCGACCCCGCCCCCGAGCGCTCGACGTGCTCGGCCACCGCGCCCTGGTCGGCGGAGAGCACGGGCGTGTCGCAGGCCATCGCCTCGAGGGCGGCGAGCCCGAACGTCTCCACCACGCTGGGGGCGACGTACAGGTCGGCGGCGGCCATGAGATCGGCCAGGCGCTCGCGGTCGGGCTCGTACGGCCGCCAGTGCACCTGGCGCGCGCGGCATCGCGCCTGGAGCCGATCGCGGCCCGGACCGTCCCCGACGAGGGCGAGGTGCGCGCCGGTCACTTGCTCCACGAGCGGCCAGGCATCGAGCAGGAGGTCGACGCCTTTCTCGGCGGTGATGCGGCCGGCATACAGGACGAGCGGTCCCGCCGGCAGATCGAGACGGCGGCGCGTCTCGATGGAACGCTCGCGCCGCACGGCGTCGAATCGCTCGAGGTCCACGCCGAGAGAGACGCGCCAGACGTCGCGGATGCCAAGGCCTTCGAGGTCTCGCGCCATCGAGTCGGAAGGCGCGAGCGTCCCCGCGCAGCGGCGGCTGAGCGTGCGCATGTACCCGCGGCTCAAGGCGGCGGCGCGGCGGCGCGGCCACGCGCTCGTCGGATACGGCGCGAGGATGCGCGGCAGGTTGCTGTGGCAGAACCAGACGACGGGGATCCCGCTGGCCCGCGCCACGTCCGCCACCAGCCAGGGCGCCACGAAATGGCTGCCGATCTCGATGATGTCCGGTCGTTCGCTCTCGATGATCGCGCGGATCTGGCGCGCGTCGATCATGAGCCGGTACGGATGCTGCCCGGGGATGGCGGGGCCGCGCACGTGGTACCAGCGGACGCCGCCTTCGCCTGAGCAGCGGCTCTCTGCGCCCGGCACCACCACCACCTGCCGCAGGTCGCGCCGCGACTCGACGTATCGCACCTTGTGCGTGAGGTACGTCTTGACGCCGCCGCTCGTTTCGCCGAAAAACTCGGTGATGTCGAGGACGCACAGCGGGCGCGTGTGGCGCACCGCCGGCTTCACGGGGGCGGCCGCCCGTGGCGGGACCACCATCCGCTTCGCCCGCGACTGCTCGTAGTAGCCCAGGAGTTGCTCGAAGATCGCCTCCCACGAGCGCGTCTCCGCGTAACGCCGCGCGGCGGCTCCCATCGTCCGGCGCATCCCCGCGGAGGCGGTCAGCATGTCGACGGCGGCCGCGAACTCCGCGTCCGTCCCCATGACGAAGCCCGTCTCGCCGTGCCGCACGAGCTCCTTGGGTCCCATCGCGTCGGAGACGACGACGGGCAGCCCCGAGGCCATCGCCTCCAGCACCACGTTGCCCAGCGTGTCGGTGCGCGACGGGAACACGAAGAAGTCCGCGTCGGCATACGCCTGCGCGAGCGGCTCGCCCATGAGGCGGCCGGTGAACGTGGCCGACGGCAGCGCCTCTCGCAGGTCCGGCACCGACGGTCCATCGCCGACGATCGTCAGATCGATGTCCGGGCGGGCGGCGAACACGCGCGCGACGAGGTCGAGGTTCTTCTCCGGCGCCACGCGCCCCACGTAGAGCGCGCGTACGCGGCCGTGGCCGCGCGTGCGGCGATCCGGATGAAACGCGCGGCTGTCCACGCCGCGGCTCAAGACGGCGGCGGGCGGGCGTAGCGTCGCCGCCAGCTCCGCGCGAACGGTCTCCGACGGGGCGAGGATCAGGTCGGCGCGGCCGTAGTAGGCGCGCATCCAGGCGCCCATCACCCGGCCCATGACACCACCCACCAGGGCGCCGGCGGCCTGGCCGCCGCGGATCGCCGCGTACTCGGCCAGCGCGGTGTGATACACGGCGACGAACGGAACCGCCTGTCGCCGCGCGACACCCCGCGCCCACAGTCCCATCGGGTCCGGCGTGCTGCTCTGGACGAGGGAATACGGCGTGCGGGCGAGGGTGCGCGCCAGCGCCGTCTGCGAGAACGCGAGATCGACCCAGCGGCGCGGATCGACGCGCACGGGAAGCCGCGGGCGATGCACGTGGAGGCGGACACGGCCGTGATCCTCGGTCCGGTCTTCGGGACCGTACGCCACCACGTCGAGGTCCGGGCCGCGCCGCTCGAAGAACGGCAGCAGGTTCCGGTACGTCGTCACGACACCGTCCGTCTCTCCGAAATGTCCGAGGAATCCCACCGTGATCAAGACGCGCATTGCCTCACGCCCCCTTGCCCCACACGATAGGAGCACGACGGCGGCGGCGTCCCTGTGAAACTCCAAAGTTTCGCCAAGTTTCTGCCGGACCGAACGATCCAGGCCCGAGTGCCGGGTTTCCGGCATGGGCGAACATGCGACAATGCCTGCAGGAATTTCGATGAAAAAGCCGTGCGCGGCGCTTTTCGTCGCCCTTGCACTCGCGGGCGCGGTGCCGGTGTCGGCGCTCGACCCGCAGCGCGCGCCCTCGCAGTACGTCTTCCGCCGCTGGGGCGCGGGCACCGACCTGCCCAGCCAGAGCGTCCACGCCGTGCTGCAGACGCGCGATCGTTACCTGTGGCTCGGCACCAGCTCCGGCCTGGTACGTTTCGACGGGGCGCGTTTCCTCACCATCGATGGCGGCAACACCGCCGGCTTCGGCGACGGCGTCGTCACCACGCTGAGCGAGGCGCCCGACGGCTCGCTGTACCTCGGCATGACGTCCGCGGTGCTGCGCTACAAGGACGGCGCCTTCACCACCGTCCCCGTCGAAACCGGGACCGGCGTCTCCTCGGCCCTGCTCGCCGCGCGCGACGGCAGCGTCTGGATCGGCCTCCTGGGCCGGCCCGTCTTCCGATGGGTGAACGGCCAGGTGCAGTCGCAATACAAGAAGATCGACACCACCGGGCCGCGCGCCTTCGTCGACGACGGGCACGGCTCGGTGTGGATCGGCACGCGCCGCGAGGGCCTCTACCGCTTCGACGGCACGACGTTCACACGCGAGAGCGACATCGCCGACACGATCCAGGCCCTGTGCTTCGATCACACGGGCGCGCTGTGGATCGGCACGCCGCACGGCCTGCTGCGGCGCGATCCGGACGGCCGGCTCACACGCTTCTCGAAACCCGACGGCCTCTCCCACGACGACATCAGCGCGCTGCTGGAGGACCGCGACGGCAACCTGTGGATCGGCACTGCCGGCGGCGGCGTCAATCGCTGGCGCGACGGGCAGGTGCTGCCGTTCACCGCGCGCCACGGCTTGACGGGCGACGACGTGCGCAGCCTGTACGAAGACCACGAAGGCAACCTCTGGATCGGCACCGCCGAGGGGCTCAACCGGCTCGGCGACGGCCGCTTCGTCACCTACGGCCGTCCGGAGGGGCTCGACCCGGCGGTGACGGCGGCTGTCGAAAGCAGGGACGGCAGCGTCTGGATCGGCACCGCCTCCGGCGGCATCGCCCGGCTCCGCGGCGCCGCCATCGAGCATTTCACGCTGCCCGGCGGCCCCGGCAAGGACAACGTGCTCTCGCTCCACGAGGCGAAGGACGGTGCGCTCTGGATCGGCCTCGACAACGGCCGGCTCTTCCGCTTGAAGAACGGTGCCGTGACCGAGCAGACGGAGATCGGCGCGCCGCGCACGTGGAAGGCGTCGGCCATCGGCGAGGACGAGGACGGCGTCCACGTCTTCGTCACCGGCGTGGGCCTGGCGCGAATGGTCGGACGGCGCAGCGTCCCCCTTCATGCGAACGCGCCGCGTCTCGGCTTCGTGTACCAGGTGCTCCGCGACGGCCGCGGCCACTGGTGGCTGTGCGGCTCGCTCGGCCTGGCGCGCGTGTCCGACGGCGAGTACAAGGTCTACACCACGCGCGACGGCCTTCCCCACGATCGCGTGCGCTCGGCGACAGTCGACGACGACGGCGGGTTGTGGCTGGCCACGATCGGCGGCCTCGCCCACATCGACGCCGGCGGCCGCGTGCGCAGCCTGACCCGCAAGGACGGCCTGCCCGCGGATCATCTGCGCCTCGTGCTCGACGACCGCCTCGGCCATCTCTGGCTCGTCTCCGTCGGGGTGATCGCGCGGGTGTCGAAGGAGGAGCTGCGGGCACGGATGGACGGAGGCCATGCCCGCATCCAGGCCGTCACCTTCGATACTTCCGACGGCCTGCGTACGTCGGAGTCGGTACTGTCGAGCAACCCCGGCTTCCGGGGCGGCGACGGAAGGTTGTGGTTCGCCACGCCGATGGGTGTATCCGTGGTCGACCCCGCGCGGGTGACGACGGGCGACCCCGCCCCGGCGGTGGCCATCGAGCGCGTGGCCGTCGACCGGACGGCGGGCATGGCCGCGGCGTATCCGCCGGGCCGCGGCGAGGTGACGATCGAATACACGTCGCTGAGCTTCCGATCGTCGGGCAAGCAGCGCTTCCGCCATCGGCTCGAGGGCCTCGACGAAGGCTGGGTGGAGGCCGGCAACCGCCGCACCGCGTACTACAGCAACCTGCCACCGGGCCGCTACGCGTTCTCGGTGATGGCGAGCAATCACGACGGCCTCTGGAACGGCCAGCCCACCACCTGGGCCTTCACGCTGCGGCCGCCGTTCTATCGGCGTCCGGCGTTCTACGCGGCCGCCCTCGCCGCCGCCGCCGCCGCGATCGCCGTGGGCCACCGCGTGCGGGTGAACCGCATGCGCCAGCGGTTCGCCGCCATCCTGCGCGAGCGGACGCGTATCGCCCGCGAGCTGCACGACACGCTGGCGCAAGGGCTGGCCGGCGTCGGCATGCAGCTCGACACCGCCCTCAAGATCCTGCCCGGTGACAGCGCCCTGGACCGCGTGCGCCAGCAGATCGAGCGCGGCCGGTCGGTCATCCGCATGAGCCTGGCCGAGGTGCGGCGCTCCATCTGGGTCCTGCGCGCGCAGACGGCGAAGGACGCCAACGACCTGCCGTCGTCGTTGTCGACCAACCTCGCGCACCTCACCGCGGAGAGCGGCATCGGCGCGCGCTTCCGCGTGACGGGACGGCCGCGCCCGTTGTCGTCGGAGGTCGAGCACAACCTGCTGCGCATCGCCCACGAGGCCGTCACCAACGCCGTGCGGCACTCCGGCGCGCAGACGATCACCATCGGCCTGCACTTCGACGAGGAGCACCTCGACCTCAAGGTGCAGGACGACGGCCGCGGCTTCGATCCGGGCTCGGCGCAGGGCAAGGCGCCGGGTACGCACTTCGGCCTGGCCGGCCTCTCCGAGCGCACGCGTGCCCTGGGCGGCGAGCTCAAGCTGGCCAGCCGGCCCGGCTCCGGCACCGAGATCGAATGCCGATTGCCGTACCGGAATCGCGGAGAGGCCTCGGAGGCCGACAATGCCACGGTGTCACCGTCATGACTGAGCCCATCCGCGTCCTCGTCGCCGACGATCACATGGTCGTGCGCATGGGGCTCGCCACCATCATCGGCCACGAGACCGACATGACGGTGGTGGCGGAGGCGGCCAACGGCCAGGAGATCCTGCAGCTCACCCGCGAGCACAAGCCCGACGTCATCGTCATGGACCTGCGGATGCCCGGCCTCCCCGGCGACCAGGTGATCGCCGCCTTGTGCGCGGAGGACCCGAAGGCGCGCATCATCGTGGTGACGATCCACAAGGGCGACGAGGCCGCGTTCCAGGCGCTGCGGGCCGGCGCGCGCGGCTATCTGCTGAAGGACGCGCCCACCGACGACATCGTGGCCGGCATCCGCACGGTGTTCGCCGGCGGGCGATGCATCCCACCGGCGATCGCCGACCAGGTGGCGCAGCGGATCGGACGCACGGGCCTCTCACCCCGGGAGACCGAGGTGCTGAAGCTCATCGCCGAAGGGTTGTCCAACAAGGAGGTGGCCCGGGAGCTGGGCGTCACCGAGGCCACCGCCGAGAAACACATGACGAGCCTGCTCACGAAGCTCGGCGCCAAGGACCGCACCCACGCCGTGCGCCTGGGCCTGGAGCGGGGAATTATCGACCTTGAGACGTAAGACGGCAGGACGGCAGTCGTGAGTTATGAGTTATGAGTCGTGAGTAACGGCTCGCGGAACGAGCGTATTCGGGTGAAGACCAGGATGCACGTGTTCGCTTAAGACCAGCACGCGCTAGTCCTGTCGCTCACGGTCGTGACCCAAGACTCACTCAAAACTCACGACTCAAAACTCATGACTGCCGTCTAACGCAGCCCTAGTCGACGGCGTCCAATAACACCAGCACGATCACGACGATCAGCAGGATCACGAGGAGCTGCTTGATGTCCGGATCGAGGTACCCGGCGGCGGGATCGTCGGCCAGCCGCTCGGCGCGGGCGAGCAGGTCGGCGCGCTCGGCATCGCTCAAGCGCGACGCCGCCGCCCGCACCGTTTCCACCTTCACCCCGAGCTCGGCGGCGGCGGCCGCCGCGGCGTCGGTGGCGAGAAGCGCGTCGACTCGCGCCGCGTCGCGGGCTCGATCGGCGGCGGCCTGCTCGAGGGCCTGATCCACCGCGGCCGGTGCGACGATGTGGCCGCCCGCGCGCGCCGGCGCCGCCGCGGACGCGAGCGCCGTCAAGAGGGCGAGGACTCCCGCAGTCGTTCTCATGCCTGGCTCCTTTGATGTATCCCTTTTTCTATTGTGGCACGAGGAGCGACAGGAGCGCCCACGTCACCGCCGCCGCCAGCGGCGCGGCGAAGGCGAGGGGATGGTCCAGGACGAGACTGCGCCAGGACGCCGGACGGGATGGGGCGCCAGTGGTTACCAGGTCGGTAGCCTTCATGTTCGAACCTCCGGCCTTGAGATGAGGCAAGGCTTGTACCGCAGGCGGCGATGCGCGCAAGTGACTGCGATCACGAGAGCTGCCGGCACGCGGGGTCCACACTGATACTGCCGCCCTCGGGAAACGCTCCGGGTCTTCGGGAATTCCCCCCTGAGGCCCCCCTGGGCGTAGGATGAGGATGTGAGCATCGACCACGGCGTGGCCGAACAGTTCGTCCGTGCCAACTGGCCGGCGCTGGCGGCGTCCGCGTGGCGTTTCCACATCAACTACGGACCGGGCGCCCTCGTCGTGGAGTGGGCGGTCGTGCAGCGCTGGCGTCGCGACCGCGCGCTTCAGTTCCATCCCCGCTACGCGACCGAGACGGACAGCGACGACTTCAACGCCGTGATCCGCGACTACGACCCGAACACCGCCATCGTGATCGCCTTCTCCGAAGGGGCCTTCGAACGACGCCTGATGGAAGCCGAAGCGCCGCCAGAGTCACCGGCCGAGCCATCAGTCGCGTCGCTGGCTGAGTCGTCGGCCAAGCCGATATCGCTCGCCGCCGGCACCGCCCTCGCCGCAATGACTGTCACCGCCGTGCCCCCGCCGCCGGAAGCGCACCGCGCGCGCGGCCACTAGCCCTCGTCACCCAATCCCGTTCCTATTACACTGCGGCCATGATCCGCAGGCTGCTCTGGTCGATCGTCCTGGCTGCGGCCGCAGCCGTCGAGACCGATACCACGCGCGACTTCGCCGAGGTGCCGGCGGCGGCCCTCGACTGGATCCGGAAATCGATGGTGCCGCTGAAGTCCACGACCCCCGGCAGCGGCTTCGACGACATGAAGCCGATCCTGGCGCTGGTGGGCGACGCGCGCATCGTCTCGCTCGGAGAGGCCACTCACGGAAGCGCCGAATTCTTCCAGCTCAAACACCGGATGCTCGAGCTCCTCGTGGAGAACAAGGGCTTCACCGTCTTCGGCATCGAGGCGAGCCTGCCCGACGCGTTGGCCGTCAACGAATACGTGCTCGAAGGCAAGGGGGATCCAGCGCGAGCGCTCGCCGGCCTCGGCTTCTGGACGTGGAACACCGAGGAGGTGCTCGCGATGATCCGGTGGATGCGCCGGTACAACGAGGACCCGGCGCACGCACGCAAGCTGAAGTTCTACGGCTTCGACATGCAGGCGCCGGGCTCGGCGGCGCACCGCCTGCGGGAGACGATCGGCCGGCGGGACGCCGCGACCCTGCCTGCCCTCGACGCGCTGGCGCCGCTGCTGCGGCGGGGCGACTCCGCCCAGGCCACCGTCGCCGAGCTCAGGGCCGTCGACGAGGCAATCGAATCCCTCGCGCGCTGGATCGACGCGCATCCGCGGGATGCCGACGCCGTGATCGCACGGCGCCTCGTCGAGACGATTCGCCAGGCGGCTTCCAGGCGCGGCGGGCCGCGGGACCGCTATTCGAAGCGCGATCGCGCGATGGCGGAGAACGTGAAGTGGATCCTGGAGACGGAGGGTCCCGCCGCGAAGATCGTCCTCTGGTCCCACAACGGCCATGCGAGCACGGAGGCGACGTCGTTCGAACCCGAAGGCAACATGGGGGTTCACCTGCGCCGCGCCTACGGCGCGCAGATGGTCGTCGTCGGCTTCGCATTCAACCGCGGCCGGTTCCAGGCGATCAGTCTGAAGATGGGCGGCCTTCGGCAACACGCGGTCGAGGCGGCGCCCATAGGCTCGTTCGACGACGCCTTGTCGCGTGCCGGCGCACCGATCTTCGCCCTCGATCTTCGCTCCGCCACGGGCAGCGCGCGCGCCTGGCTCGACTCGCCGGTCCGGCATCGCTCCGTGGGCGCGGTGTACGAGCCCGATCATGCGGCGAGCTACTTCGTCGTAATGCACCCGCTGCGCAGCTTCGATGCCGTGATGTTCGTCGACGACACGACCGCGGCCAGACCGACCGGCGTGCCGATCGGGCCTCCACCTCCACGGCCGGCGAAGGAGGCCCGCAACCTCGAGATCGTGCCGTAGATGGCAGCAAAGCGCTTGACCTCGAAGCGCAGCCCATTAGGCCCCCGCTGCGTCATATCCAAAGCTGCATCGCGCTCTGCCCTTGTCGACGGAGTCTGCGACTAGACGTCTGCAGACTGTTCGCGAGCCGCGCAACAGCGTAGCTTGGCAGCCTAGTCAGTCCCACGACAGTCATGCCCGGCCGGCGCCTCGTGCGTCTGTACGGGAGCGTCCAACAACGTGCGCGATGCCGCACGGTGAGGAGTGAACCGATGATCGGGTTGCCGAAGTCGAGACGGGCGGCGCTGACCGCGGCCGCGATGATGATGACGTTCGGCGCGTCGGCGTACGCGCAGACCGAGATCACGCCCTCGGGATCGGCGGTCACCGCCAGCACCCACGACGGCAACTTGCCCGGCAACGTCGTCGACAACAACCTCGGCACACGGTGGTCGGCCGATGGTGACGGTCAGTGGCTGCAGCTCGATCTCGGCGTGGTGCGCAGCGTCGGGTCCGTGAGCGTCGCGGTGTACAACGGCAACCAACGGCGGAATCGCTTCGAGATCCAGCTCGCCACCGTGGCCGGCGTCTGGACGAGCGTCTTCGGAGGCGAGAGCACCGGCACCACGACCGCCGAGCAGGCCTACGACTTCGCCGACCAGGACGCACGGTTCGTGCGCTACCTCGGCCACGGCAGCAGCGATCCGGCCAAGGCGACGATGAACAGCGTGAGCGAGATCAGCGTCTTCGCCGGCGTGAGCGTGCCGACGGCCACGCCGACGCCGACGACAGTACCCACGTCGACTCCGACACCGTTACCCACGAACACCCCCGAGCCGCCGCCGCCCGTGGTGGAGCTGACGCCCGGCACGTCCGGCGTCACCGCCAGCACCCACGACGGCAACGTCCCGGGGAACACTGTCGACGACAACCTGACCACCCGCTGGTCCGCCAATGGTGACGGCCAGTGGATCCGTTACGACCTGGGCGCGGCCTTCTCGCTGAACTACGTGAGCATCGCCGTGTACAACGGCAACTCGCGGTCGAATCGCTTCGACCTCCAGG
>Ga0075429_100001253_pt1 | contig 20630 bp, 22 predicted proteins | sample RhiMetdeltSRZDD3_FD_75295 | JGI IMG/M metagenome (GOLD analysis project Ga0075429, IMG submission 75295) | Populus rhizosphere microbial communities from Tennessee, USA - Rhizosphere MetaG P. deltoides SRZDD3 | ecosystem: Host-associated > Plants > Roots > Rhizosphere > Soil | place: USA... | reverse complement strand
ACCATGCGGGCGCCCTCGCCGATGCCGTTGGCGCCGGTGGCGCACGCGGTGCACACCGCGATGTTCGGGCCCGACCAGCCCTGATGGATGGCGATCATGGCCGCGGTGGCGTTGGCCATCATCATCGGCACGAGGAACGGGCTGGTGCGACCGGGCCCCTTCTCCGCGTAGCTGATGACCTGGTCCTCCAGTGTCCGGATGCCGCCGACGCCGGAGCCGGCGACCACGCCGCGGCGGTGCAGGGGCGCGGCCAGCGCGTCGTCGCCGTCCTTGCTGCCGCCGCCCGCCTGCACGATGGCGTCGGTGGCGGCGGCCAGCCCGAGGAGGGTGGCGCGGTCGGTGCGCCGCACCTCCTTGGGGCCGACGTAGGGCACGGCGTCGAAGCCCCGCACCTCGCAAGCGATCTTGACCGAGTGCTCGGACGCGTCGAACTGCGTGATCGGCCCCGCCATGGGCGTGGCGGCCAGCAACGTGGCCCACATCTCGTCGACGGTGTTGCCGGCCGGAGTCTTGACCCCCAGCCCCGTGACGACGACGCGGGGCCGCCCCCGATGATCGGTCGTCCCTGCCACGGTCAGGCGGCCGCCGTGCTGGCCGCGACGATGACGTCGAGGGCGTCGCCGACCGTGCGGACCTCGGCCAGGTCGTCCTCCTCGATGGTGATCCCGAGGCTGTCTTCGAGCGACATCACCAGCTCGACGAGGTCGAGGCTGTCGGCCTCGAGGTCCTCGGCGAACGAAGCGGTCTCCGTGACCTTGTCCCCTTCCACCTGCAGGACATCGACTGCGGCGGTGCGGAGGGCGGTGAGCGCTTCGGAACGTTCCATCTTCTTCTCCAGTTCTCTCACGGTTGGTTCGATCTCAGCGGCCCATGCCGAGCCCGCCGTCGACGGGCACGACCGCCCCCGTGACATAGGACGCGCCGTCGGAGCATAGGAAGGCGACCACTGCGGCGACCTCTTCGGGCCGGCCGAGCCGGCCGATGGCGGTGGCGCCGGCCAGCAGCTCGCGCCGCCGCTCAGGCAGGGCATCCATCATGGCAGTGTCTATGGGGCCGGGTTCGACCACGTTGACGGTGATGTTGCGGGACGCCACCTCGCGGGCCACCGACCGGCTGAAGCCGACGAGCCCCGCCTTGGCCGCGGCGTAGTTGGCCTGGCCGGGGGAGCCCGTGGCGCCGACGATCGACGACACCTGCACGATGCGGCCGAAGCGGGCCCGGATCATCGGCCGCAGGGCCCGCTTGGTGGTGCGGAACGGGCCGGTGAGGTCGGCGTCGAGGGTGATCTGCCAGTCGTCCTCGCCCAGCTGCACCAGCAGCTTGTCGCGGTTGACGCCCGCCGCGTTGACCAGCACCTCGACCGGGCCGAGGGCGTCTTCGACCTGGGTGAACGCGCCATCGACGCCGGACGGATCCGTGACGTCGATGCGCACCGCCTGGGCCGTGCCGCCCTCGCCGGTGATGGCCTCGACAGTGGCCTCGGCCGCAGCCTGGTTGCCGGCATACCCGACCGCCACGAGCTTCCCGTCGGCGGCTAGCGCCCGCGCCACGGCAGCACCGATGCCGCCAGACGCACCGGTCACGAGCGCGACGCGCTTACCCGTGCTCTCGCTCATCTCAATCGTCCCTCGATGTGCGCCAGCGTAGGAGACACGTGCCGACGGTGAGACCGGCGCCGAACCCCGTCGTCAGCAGCAGGTTGCCATCCCGGAGCTCGCCGGTTTCGGCAACCTCGCTCAACGCCAGCGGGACCGAGGCCGCGGACGTGTTGCCGTGGCGGTCGACGGTCTGGACCGCCCGCTCCGGCGCGAGGCCGACCCGGGTGAGCACGGCGTCGATGATCCGGGCGTTGGCCTGGTGGGGGACGAAGAGGTCGACGTCGTCGGGGGTGCAGCCGGCACGGTCGAGGGTGCGGAGGATCGAGTCCGACACAGCCCGGACAGCGCGGCGGAACACCTCGCGCCCGTCCATGCGGAGGAAGTGGTCGCCGGCGGCCAGCGTCTCGGCCGATACCGGCAGTGCGCTGCCGCCCGCCCGGATGGTGAGCAGGTCGTAGGAGCCGGGGTCGTCGACCAGGTCGCAGGCCACCATGCCGCCCGCGAGGTGGCCGGGGCCGGCGTGGTCGTCGCGCAGGAGGACCACCGCGCCGGCGCCGTCGCCGAAGAGCACCGCGGTGCTGCGGTCGTCGTGGTCGAGGTTGCGGGTCAGCGTGTCGGCGCCGATCAGCAGGATGCGGCGTGCGACGCTGGTACCCAGCATGCCGCCGCTGACGATGAGGCCGTAGACGAAGCCGGCACACGCCGCGTTGAGGTCGAACGCGCCGGCGTTCGTGCCCAGCTCGTTGGCGACCATCGCCGCCGTGGACGGCATCGGCTGCTCGGGAGTCGTGGTGGCCACCACGACCAGGTCGATGTCGGTGGCCGACAGGCGGGCGCGGGCCAGGGCGTGGCGGGCGGCGGCGATCGCCAGCGGGCCGGTCGACTCGCCGGGGCCGCCGACGCGACGCTCCCGGATGCCGGTCCGGGTGCTGATCCAGGTGTCGGAGGTGTCGAGCCGGAGCGCCAGCTCGTCGTTGGTGACGCGGCGCTCGGGCAGGGCGGCGCCCCAGCCGGCGACGGCGAAGCGCGCCAGGAGGCCGCTGTTGCCGGGTGCGCCTGCGATCAGGGGGTGATCGTCTCTCGCACCGCCCCACTCGGTGAGGAGACCGGAGCTCACGAGAGGATCCGCACCCAAGCCAGCGGCTGGCCGTCGCGGACACGTTCGCCGGGCAGCGCCAGCAGACCCATGAGGAACCCGGTGTGGGGGCTGACGACGGTGACCGAGCCGGCGTTGCGCTCGATGTGGCCCAGGGCCTGACCGGCCTGCACGATCTCGCCTTCGCTGGTGATGACGTCCGGTGGCAGCAGGGTGAAGACCCCCGCGGCCGGAGCGGCGATCAGGCGCTCGGGGACGTGGAGGTCCTCGGCGAGTGCGGTGTGGTCGAGGTCGACTGGGCTCATGCGTTGCCCTCCGGAGGGACGGAAGAGGAAGAGGAAGGTGAGGAAGCTGCAGGCTCCGAGGGGGCTGCGCTCGCGGGGTCGAGCTGCAGCAGGGCGTCGTGCGCCTCCTCGGGCGTCGCCACGTTCAGGACGCGGACGCCGGGCACAGTACGCCGGGCCATGCCGGCGAGGACCCGACCGGGGCCGATTTCTACGAGGGTGTCGATGCCGAGGGCGGCCAGCCGCTCCTGGCACGCAACCCAGCGGACCGGCTCGACCAGGTGGCGCTGCAGCAGCGCCGGCCAGGCCGCGGGGTCGGTGACCGCGTCGGCGTCGGTGTTGTCGACGATCGGCGCCTCGGGCGACCGGAAGGTGAGGGTTCCGAGCAGCGGGGCCAGGCCGTCGGCGGCGTCGGCGAGCAGCGGGGTGTGGAACGCGTGGCCCACGGCGAGCGGCATGACCCGGCGGGCGCCGAGCGCCCTGGCCTGGTCGCCGGCGGCGGTGAGCCCCTCGGGGGTCCCGGCGATCACCACCTGGCCGGGGGCGTTGTCGTTGGCGACCCAGGCGCCGAGGCCGGCGGACCGGGTGACCTCGCAGGCCTTCTCGGCGATGTCGAGGTCGCAACCGACCAGCGCGGCCATGCGGCCACCCTGGTGGTCGGCGCTGGCCTGGGAGAGGTCGGCGCGCTCCGCGGCGAGGCGGAGACCGTCGGCCCGGTCGATGGCGCCGGCGGCGACGAGGGCGGTGATCTGGCCGAGGGAGTGACCGGCGAACGCGACCGGGCGCTCGGCCAACTGCGGTGACATGAGGTCCCACGCCAGCAGCGAGGTCGCGAGGACGGCGAGCTGGCTGGCCCGGGTGGTGGCGAGCTCGTCGGCGTCGGCGTCGAGCAGCAGGCGGCCGATCGGCCGGTCGAGGATCGCCTCCGCGTCGGTGACCGTCGCCCAGGCGTCGTGCGATCGCCAGACCTGGCCGGCGCCAGGGGCGGCTGCTCCCTGACCGGGGAAGATCACGGCGTACGACACGAACACGGCCTCCAGGGCGGACTTCGGCAAGAGCCGAATGGGTGGGGTCCAGGGTTCGACCCGACCGCAACGCGTCCGTTACATCCAGAGATGCTGCATGACGCGTGCCTGAAGCGCCGGAGGCGTGAGGGTTAACCGCCCGTCGTGGTGGTGGTGCTCTCCGTCGTGACACTCGACGTGGTCGAGGTCGCGTCGCCGACCACCGAGGTCGTCGAGGTCGAGTCGTCGCCGACGACGGTGGTGGTGACCTCTTCGGGAACGCTGGTGGTCGTGGTGGCGATGGTGGTGTTGGTGGGCCGATCGCCGGTTTGGGGGACCGCGTCGGGCTCGTCGTCGTCGTTGCCGCATGCCGCGCCAACGATCACGAGCCCGGCCACCAGGGGAGCAACGAGGAACTTGGATCGACGCATTGCGCCTAAGGCTGTCGAGCCTGCGGAGGGTGGTGCAAGCCGACGCCGCTCGGGCGGGCCCATCGGTCGCGCTACTGGCAGCGAGCGCACAGCCCGACCAGGTCGAGCCGGTGGTGGCGGGCCGAGAACCCGGCGTCGCTGGCGACCGCGGTCAGGGCGGTGTCGAGGCCCTGCTCGATATCACTCGGCACGGTGAAGTCGGTGACGTCGCCGCAGGAGCTGCAGATGAGGTGGTGGTGGTGCTCGGTGAGGTCCTCGCTCAGCTCCCAGCACGCATGGTCGCTGGTGGTGAGGATGCGGTGGGCGACCCCGGCCCGCTCCAGCACCGCCAGGTTGCGGTAGGCCGAGGACTGGGCCAGGCCGACCGACCGCTCGAGCAGTTGCGGCAGCGTCAGCGGCGCGGGTGCTGCGGCCAGGATGTCGACGAGCGCGCGGCGCTGGGCGGTGTAGCGCTGGCCGACGTGGCGCAGCCGGCGGGTGACCACCGCGTGGAGCTCGCCCGGCTCCAGGTCGCCGTACTGGTGTGTCTGTCCACTCAATGCGTCGGGTCCACTCATGCGCCGGTCCCACTCGTGAGAACTGTTCTCAAGGTATCTCAGCGAGCCCTCAGCCGGACGACGTCGCTGGTCAGGCTGGTTGCACCGTGACTGCAATTACGGCAGGCTGCTCGGGCACGGGGTGGGGCCCGGTATGGAGGGGACATGTCGAACGTGGTGGCAGGCAGCAAGGCGCAGGGCTTCGTCGAGCCGGGCTTCGAAGGCGTGCGGGAAGCCTTTGATCGCAACTTCGCCGCGCACGGCGAGGTCGGCGCGGCCGCGGCGGTCTACGTCAACGGGCGCAAGGTGGTCGACATCTGGGGCGGCGAGGCCGACGACTCCGGCGCGGCCTACGACGACAAGACCCTGCAGCTCGTCTTCTCCACCACCAAGGGCGTCACCGCCCTCTGCGCCAACCTCCTGGCCCAGCGGGGTGAGCTGGACTTCGACGCCCCGGTCGCCGAGTACTGGCCCGAGTTCGCCGCCGCCGGCAAGGCCGACGTGCCGGTGCGCTACCTGCTGTGCCACAAGGTCGGCCTGCCGTACGTCGACGCGCCGCTGACCCTGCCCCAGGTGCTCGCCTGGGACCCGGTCGTCGAGGCGCTCGCCGCCCAGGAGCCCGTGTGGGAACCGGGGACGGCCCACGGCTACCACGCCGTCACCTACGGCTGGCTGGTGGGCGAGGTCATCCGGCGCATCACCGGGCGCAGCATCGGCCAGTTCGTGGCCGACGAGCTGGCCGGCCCGCTCGGGCTCGACCTGTGGATCGGGCTCCCTGACGAGAAGCAGAGCATGGTCGCGCCGCTCACCAACTCCGGGCCCCGCAACGGCCCAGCCGGCGACGACCCGCTCGGCGGCCGCGATCTCGCGTCGGTGCTCGGCGAGCTCATGGGCCCCGACTCGCTCATCCTCAAGGCCCTCGACGGGGTCCAGGGCATCCTGCTCCAGGAGGGGATGTTCAACCGGCCCGAGGTCCGGGCGGCCGAGCTGCCCGCGGCCAACGGCGTCACCAACGCCCGCTCGCTGGCCAAGCTCTACGCCGCCACCATCGGCGAGGTCGAGCACGAGGGCGGCACGGTCGGCCCGCTGCTCGACCCCGCGCAGACCGCGGCGGCGCTCGAGCTGCAGACGTCGGGCAACGACCAGGTGCTGGTGTTCGAGACCCAGTTCGGCCTCGGCTACATGCTGTCGTGCCCGTTCTCGCCCTATGGCGGGCCGCGGGGCTTCGGCCACTCGGGCGCGGGCGGGTCGATGGCGTTCGCCGACCCTGACCACGGCATCGCGTTCGGCTACGTCATGAACCGGATGCTGGCCAACCTGGCCGGCGACCCGCGCACCACCGGGCTGGTGCGGGCGGTCTACGACGCCGTGGGCGTCGCGCCGACGTTCGCTTAGCTATCCGGGGAGGCGGCCTTCGCCGCGCTGGTTCGCTCCCCGCCAGACCATCTCCTTGTAGGCCTGCCGGGTGTGCTCCCGCACGGGCGGGGCCTTGTCGGCCTTGGCCTCCTCCTCGGCGGTGGGGCCGCGGCCTGCGCCGGCGCGGACCTGTTCGTCGCGCTTCTCGAAGGCTCGGGTCTCGTCGGTGACGTTCTCGTAGCCGGGGTCGTCCCTGGAGCCCATCGTGTCCCCCTTCTGACGTTGTCCTTGACGCTAGGAGCACTTCCCGCCGGCGGTGGGGGGACAACCCCTAAGGGGTGGGGTTTTCCCCGGGGGTAGCCCCGATGGCGGGTCGTTCGCCCAGGCGTACGTTGCAACCAGTGAGAGCGCGGTGGTGGTCCCGGTGGGCGGACGGCCGGAGCCACCACCGCCACAAACGGCGGAGCCGCCTTCCCCCCGGCGGCTAGTCGTCCCCGGGAGCCGCGGCGGGCAAGGCTCCCGGGGACGCTCACTACCTCGGCTCCTCCGGGCCGTTCTCCCGACCGGTAGCGTTGGTAGGTCATGTCGAATCCCCTGTCTGAAGCCGCGCGTCGACGCACCTTTGCGATCATCAGCCACCCCGACGCGGGCAAGACGACGCTCACCGAGAAGTTCCTCCTCTACGGCGGGGCCGTGCAGGAAGCCGGCCAGGTGAAGGCCCGGGGCGAGCGGCGGCGGGCCCGGTCCGACTGGATGGAGCTGGAGCAGAAGCGCGGGATCTCGATCACGTCCGCGGTGCTGCAGTTCCCCTACCGGGACCACGTGCTGAACCTGCTCGACACACCCGGTCACCGGGACTTCTCCGAGGACACCTACCGGGTGCTGGCCGCAGTCGACGCCGCGGTGATGGTGCTGGACGCGGCCAAGGGCATCGAGCCCCAGACCCTGAAGCTGTTCGAGGTGTGCCGGGTGCGGGGCATCCCGCTCCTCACGTTCCTCAACAAGTGGGACCGGCCGGGGCAGGAGGGGCTGGAACTGCTCGACGAGCTGGAGTCTCGGCTCGACCTCCAGGCCGTGCCCGTGACCTGGCCGGTCGGGATCGCCGGTGACTTCCGAGGGCTGATCGACCGGCGGGACGGGCGCTACGTCCGCTATGGCCGCACCGCGCACGGGTCGGCCGAGGCGGGTGAGTCGGTGGTCGACCCCGCTTCGGCGGCGGCCGAGGAGGGCGAGGCCTGGACCGCCGCGACCGACGAGCTGGAGCTGCTGTCGGGGACCGGCGTCGAGCTGGACCCGATGCTGTTCGAGGCGGGGGAGCAGACGCCGGTGTTCGTGGGGTCGGCGCTGACGAACTTCGGGGTCCGGCCGCTGCTCGACGCCATCCTCGAGATGGCGCCGGCGCCCGGTCCCCGGCCCGACGTCGACGGCGCGGCCCGCAAGCTGGACGACCCGTTCTCGGCGTTCGTGTTCAAGGTGCAGGCCAACATGGACCCGTCCCACCGGGACCGGGTGGCGTTCGTGCGGGTGTGCTCGGGGCGGTTCGAGCGGGGGATGGTCGTCACGCACGGGCCGACCGGCAAGCCGTTCGCCACGAAGTACGCCCACTCGGTCTTCGGGCAGGAGCGCGGGACCGTCGAGGAGGCGTTCCCCGGGGACATCGTGGCCCTGGTCAACGCCGCCGACGTGAAGGTGGGCGACACGCTGTATGTCGAGCCGCCGGTCGTGTTCCCCCGGCTGCCGGAGTTCGCGCCGGAGCACTTCCACGTCGCCCGGGCTCGTGACACCGGCCGGTTCAAGCAGTTCCGGCGGGGTGTGGCCCAGCTCGACGAGGAAGGCGTGGTCCAGGTGCTGCGGGACCGGGATCGGGGTGACCAGGCCCCGGTGCTCGCCGCGGTCGGACCGATGCAGCTGGAGGTCGCGCTGTGGCGGCTGGAGCACGAGTTCGGCGCGCCGACCGAGCTCCTGCCGACCCGCTACACGGTCGCCCGGCGGACCGACGAAGCGTCCGAGGACGGGCTGCGGGCCCTGCCGGGCGTCGAAGTCATGGCCCGGGCCGACGGCACCCGGTACGCGCTGTTCGAGAGCCCCTACTGGCTGGCCCGGGTCGAGGCCGAGCACGCCGACCTGACCCTGGACCGCCTGGTGGCTGAAGGCTCCGCCGGCTAGCGCCGTCGGACCCTTCCGGCACTGCGCTTCCCGCTCTCGGCGCTCCGCGCCGGGCCCCTCGGGCCACGGTCTCCCGTCCGGTCGGCCTCAGGGGCTCCGCCGGCTAGCGCCTGCTGCTCGCTAGCAGGTGAGGCCGTCCTTCGGCGGCTTCAGGTCGACCAGGTAGGTGGCGACGGCGTCATCGATGCACGCCACGCCGCTGCCGACCACCGTGTGGCCCTCGCCCTCGTAGGTGACGAGCACGCCGGTCTCGAGCTTCTCGGCGGTGCGGACGCCGGCCTCGTAAGGGGTGGCCGGGTCGTTGGTGGTGGAGATGACGACGATCGGCGGGGTGCCCGGCGCCTTCACCTCGGTGAGGGGATCGGCCTTGACGGGCCACATGGTGCAACGGACGTAGTCGTTGACGATCGACGAACCGAAGTGGGGGGCCACCTTGTCGGTCTCGGCACCGTCGGCGAGCAGCGGGTCGGGGTTGTCGGGCCACTCGAAGTCGAGGCAGTTGACGGCGAAGTAGATGTCGAAGCTGCCGATGTCCAGGTAGTTGTCGGCGAGCTGCACCATCGGGCCGCCGTCACCCCGGAGCCCGGCGTCGACCGCGTCGGCCAGGTCCGGCCAGAGCGGCTCGGAGTAGAGGGGGTAGGCCAGGCCGAGGGCCAGCTCGCCGGGGCCGAGGTCACGGTCGGAACCGCCGCTCTTGACCGGCTCCTTCTCGACCATGGCGGACAGCTCGTTGATCTTGGCCATGGCGTCGGGCGCTATCGGGCAGGTGGCGTCCTGGTCGCAGTCCTTGGCGAAGGCCTGGAGGGCCTTCTCGAAGCCCTGGGCCTGCTCCTCGGCCAGCTCGACGCCGGTGGGGCCCAGCTCGAGGACGCCGTCGAGGACCATGGCTCGCACCTGCTTGGGGAACAGCTCGGCGTACTCCTGGCCGATGCCGGTGCCGTAGCTGAAGCCCAGGTAGCTGAGCTGGTCGTCGCCCATGGCTTCGCGGACGGTGTCCATGTCGCGGGCCACGTCCTTGGTGCCCATGTGCGCCAGGACGTCGCCTTCCTCCTGCTTGCAGCCGTCGACGTACTCCTGGCTGACGTCGAGGAGGGTGGTCTTGTCCTCGGGGCTGTCGAGGCTGTAGTCGACGCCGTAGAGCTTCTCGAAGTCGCCGCCGCAGTCGATGGCGCTCGCCCCGGTGCCGCGGGGGTCGACGCCGACGATGTCGAAGTGCTCGGTGACCGACGGGGGCAGCACGGTGGCGATCTGGGCGGCGAAGTCGCTGGCCGTGGCGCCGGGCCCGCCCGGGTTGACGAAGAGGGCGCCGATGCGGTCGCCGGTGGCCTGCGTGCGGCCGATGCTCAGGGTGATGGTGTCGCCCTCGGGCTTCTCGTAGTCGAGGGGCACCTCCAGCTGGGCGCACTCACCCGAGCCGCACTCCTCCCAGTCGAGCTTGCTGTCGCCCTTGTTGTCGCCCTTGTCCTTGTCGCTGTCCTTGCTGCTGTCGGTCCGGTCGTCGAGGTTCGACGAGTCCGATTCCTTGGCGCAGGAGAGGGTGCCGAGCAGCGCGAGGCTCGTGAGCACGGTGACGGTGCGGTGGAGGCGGAGCACGGAGCGACGCTAGCTCTCCGGGCGGTGTTGTCGGCTGCGCCTCGCCTCAGTCGCCGGGGGCGGCTTCGGCCGGGTGCGACAGCAGCCACTCCCGGGGAGCGATGCCCGAGGCGCTGATCGTCGGGGCCAGGTCCTTGCCGACGTAGCGCAGGTGCCAGGGCTCGAACTCGTAGCAGGCGTGCTCGATGGGAAGGTCGGGGTAGCTGAAGACGAAGCCGTACTTGGCGGCGTTGGCCGCGAGCCACAGGCCGGTGGGGGTGGTGGCGAACGAGGCGACGAGGCTCTGCGACCCGGCGGCGAGGAGGTCGACGACCGTGCCGAGCTGGTGCTCGCTGTGGCCCGGCCGGGCGGTGCCCTTGCGGGCCTCCGCCTCGCCCTCCCGGTCGACGGCCCGGTCGAAGAGGCCCTTCTGGTAGCTGTAGCTGCGGTAGGCCGAGATGAGTCCGACGGGGGTGCCGTTGGCCTTGGCGGCTTCCCGCAGGTCGTTGAGGTCCTGGACGATGATCTGGCGGATCTGGTCGCCGGTCTCGAAGCCGGCGGCCGAGGCGTCGACCAAGTCGGGCGGGGTGAAGGTGCTGGGCAGCTGAAGCTTCGTGTCGACGACGATGCTCGCCCAGTCGGTGGTGGGGTCACCCTGGGCGGGTTCGTCGCCGAAGGAGCACGCTGGGACTGCGATTGCGGCGGTCGTAGTAGTGGTGCTGGCGCCGATGTCGCCGGGGGCGGTAGTGGTGGTGGTGGTGACTGCGCCGTTGGCCGCGGCCTTGGCCTCGGGCGTGAGGTCGGCCGCGGCGTCGATGACCTTCATGTCCCGCCACTTGAGCGCCGAATACCCGCCGACCACCATCATCAGGAGCAGCACGACGACGGTTGCTCCGATGACCCGACCCTTCACGACCAGGAACTCTAGAACGCGCTGGGTTGCCACGTCGCCGGGCCGGTACTGTGGCCACCCACCTCCCGGGGATGTAGCTCAGTTGGCTAGAGCACCTGCTTTGCAAGCAGGGGGTCGTGGGTTCGAGTCCCATCATCTCCACTGGCGGAGACAACGGAGTGGCCTCGGGCTGGCAGTCGGGGCGTCGGCTCGCCCGGTTCTATGGGGCGTGGCAGCCTTCTCTCATGGCGATAGTCGAGCCGGAACACGGTGAACTGTTGACGAGTGAGGTGGCGGTGTTGGCGACCAACGGGCCGGATGGGCGACCGCAGGTGTCGCCGGTGTGGTTCGTCATCGAGGACGATCGGATCAAGATCTCGGTGCGCGAGGGGCGGCAGAAGCTCCGCAACCTTCGGGCCGACCCGAGTTGCACCTTCCTGGCCTTCCATCCGGAGAGCTTCGACTACTACGTCGAGATCCGGGCCGACGCCACCGTCGATCCCGACCCCGGCTACGCCTTCGCCGACCGCCTGGGGCCCAAGTACGCCACCGACATGCGGACCTTCGACGCACCTGCCGACACCCGCGCCGTCGTCACGCTCCACCCCCTCAAGACCAACGTCGTCGACCTCCGCGACTGACCAGCCACGACCAGGCGACCACACGATCTGCTCGACGCGTCGGGTTCGAGGGGGGTCGGAGGGGGCAGGCTTGGCGCGATGACTGGTGCTGGGAGCCTTGGGTATCGGCGGGTGTGGGCGGGGGCCCAGGCGCGGCGGGTCATCGAGCGGGCCGAGAGCGACGCCGCGGCTGCAGCGGTCGTCCTGGAGATCGCGGAGGGGCGGCGAGGGGAGGCGCGAGCCGTCTACGAGGACGCGCGGGCGGAGGCCGTTCAGGAGGAGCTTCGGCGGATGCCGTTGGCGAGGCTCAGGGAGGTGACCTCCGGGCAGATGCGGCTGGGGGCGTTGGAGGCGGTGGGGTACACGACGGTCGGGTCGATCGTCGGGGCGAGCGTGGGGCGGTTGCAGGTCATCGAGGGCGTGGGGCCGGATACGGCGGCGCAGGTCGTCGGGGCGGCCTACGCGGCGCGGCGGGCGTTGGAGCGGACCGTGCGGATCCGGTTCGACGTCGACGGACGGCCGGACGTCCACACAAGGTTGCTCGGGCGGCTGCGCGCCTTCGAAGAGGCCGAGCAAGCGGTCGGGCCGGTCAGGGACCAGCTGCAGCATCTCGTCGGGCGGGTCGAGGAGCTCCTCCCCGTCGCAGCGCTCACCCGGAGCTGGTGGCGCATGCTCTTCGCCGGGCGTGACCGACGGCGGGAGGCCAGGGCCGCGCTCGAAGAGATCGACGCGCTCATCACCTCGGTGCCGGAAGTGCCGGAGGACAGACCCGAAGACGACGTCTGGGACGACTACAAGGAGCGGGCCGTCACCTACAACGGGCTGCTCATCACCATCGCCGGCCTCGATGGCGAGCCCGCCGTGACGCATGGGCACATCCCCAGCGAGATCGCGGACGGCATCGACAGCCTCGAGCTCGACACCTCGCTGCTGGACGTCGAGCTTCGCGGCTACCAGGCCTTCGGCGCCCGCTTCGCCCTCGCCCAGCGCCGGGCGCTCCTCGGCGACGAGATGGGCCTCGGCAAGACGGTCGAGGCACTCGCGGCGATAGCCCACCTCCACGCCGGCGGCGCCACCCACTCCCTCGTCGTCTGTCCGGCCAGTGTGCTCGCCAACTGGGCCCACGAGATCGAGCAGCACAGCCGCCTGCGGGCCTACCGCCTCCACGGCGCCGACCGCCGGACGAACCTCCGGTCCTGGGTCATCGGCGGTGGGGTCGGCGTCGTCACCTACGACTCCCTCAAGTCCCTCGTCATGCCCGCCGACCTGCAGGTCGCCCTGCTCGTAGCCGACGAGGCCCACTACGTGAAGAACCCGGGCGCCCAGCGCACCCAGGCGACCCTGCGACACATCCAGGCCGTCGACCGTGTCCTGCTCCTCACCGGCACGCCGATGGAGAACCGGCTCGAGGAGTTCCGCAACCTCGTCGCCCACATCCGCCCCGACCTGGCGGACCGGATGGCGCCGGGCACCGGGCTGGTCGGGTCCGACGCGTTCCGGGCGGCCATCGCCGACGTCTATCTGCGCCGCAACCAGGCCGACGTGCTGGAGGAGCTGCCACCCCGCATCGACAACGACGAGTGGGTCGAGCCGACCAAGGCCGACCGCCGCGCCTACGCCCGCGCCGTCGCGTCGGGGAACTTCATGGCCATGCGCCGCGCCGCCTTCGAGGCCGCCGCGGTCGGCGAGAGCGCCAAGCTGCACCGGCTCCTCGAGATCGCCGAGGAGGCGGCCGAGAACGGCTGGAAGACCGTGGTGTTCTCGTCGTTCCTCGACGTGCTCCGGGCGGTCGACCAGGCTCTGGGCCGCCGCTCCACCGGCCTCCTGACCGGCAGCCTCGACCCGCTGGCCCGTCAGGCACTGGTCGACGACTTCTCGACGTCGCCGGCCCCGCTCGTCCTGGTCAGCCAGATCCAGGCGGGCGGGGTGGGGCTCAACATCCAGTCGGCGTCGGTGGTGGTGCTCGCCGAGCCCCAGTGGAAGCCCTCGATCGAGGACCAGGCCGTCGCCCGGCTGCACCGGCTGGGCCAGGTGCGGCCGGTCCACGTCCACCGGCTCCTGGTCGAGGACGGCGTCGACCAGCGGATGCTGGAGATCCTCGCCACCAAGCGCAAGGTCTTCGACGAGTACATGCGGGTGAGCGATCTGAAGGACGCCAGCCCTCACGCCATCGACGTCGAGGCGCTCGCCCGGGCGCCGCGGGCCCAGGCTGAGCGCCGGATCATCGAGCTGGAGCGCCGCCGCCTCGGCCTCGTCCCGAGCGACGACAACGACGCCGTGCCACAATCAGCCCAACCTTTGTAGGCGGATCATCCTTTTTGGGGGAGTGATGGTTGGGGTTCTTCTTCGTCCTGCCGGACGGGCGTGTGCTGCCTTCGTCCTGGCGTCCTTCTCGCTGCTCGTCGTCGGTCTCGACCCGGCGGCCGCCGATCCGACCGTGACGGTCACGCCGTCGACCAACCTGCGCGACGGGCAGACCGTCGAGCTCGACCTCACCGGGTTCGACACCTCGAACATCGGCGGGATCACCGAGTGCTCGGCCGAGATCCTCACCACCGCCACCCCTGCCTGGAGCATGTGCCGGTTCCCGGACATCACGTTCGGCGCTCCCTCGCACGCGACGACCCGCGTCGATTCTGTGTTCACCGGTTGGGGAGCGAACGGCCCCACCAACTGCCACGTCGCACCCGGCTGCGTCGTCGGGTGGATGGACGCGGGGACGACCATCCACGGGTTCGCGCCGGTCTCGTTCGTGCCCGACCTCCGGCCGACACCACCGCAGCGCAACCTCACGGATGGCACCACTGTGCAGGTCACGGTGGGCGGTACGCCCGCCGGCTCGCCGGCGGTCGCCCAGTGCGACAAGGGGATCCTCGAGGACCCGACCCCGGCGTCGGCCGACGCCCTCTGTGCGCCATCGACGCCTGTGGTGAGCCAGCCGGGGGGCGGGCTCGGTGCCGACCTGGTGGTCCATGACCCGTTCACCCCGGTGAGCGGCGGCGGGAGCCGGAGCTGTGGCTACGAGACCTGCGTCATCGTGCTCGCCCCCGTCGGAGCAGAGGCGCCGGCGTCCGTCGCCATCTCGTTCGGGCCGACGCTCTTGACGCGGTTGACCGATGAGCCCGTCGCCGTCGGTGACGCCACCGAGCTCAAGGTCTTCGGCACGCCGCTGGCCGGCGTTCAGCTCAGCCAGTGCCGGCTGCCGCTCGGCACCAGCGTCGCAACCAGCCAGTGCATCAACACGGCGCAGGCTGGTGGGGCCGACAGCTGGGGCACGCTCGTCACGGTGAAGACGACGGTGCGGACCGTCGCGACACCCAACGACTGCGATCACGCCGGCTGCGGCTTCGCCGTCTCGGATCTGGCCGGCAACTGGCTTTCCGCGCCGGTGCCGGTGCAACTGCGCTTCATCGATGCCGAGCCGGTCGATCAGCCGTTCCTCGACGGCGCGCCCATCGGCATCAACGGCGAGGGGCTGCCCGCGGGCAGCGAGTACCTGGTGCGTCACTGCGAGGACTCGCCGGAGCGCTGCGACGACGGGATCACCGTCGCCGCCGCGGCCGACGGCACGGTCATCGAATCCATCCCGGCGCGCCAGGTCTTCACCACGACCGGCGGCGACTTCGTCCTCTGCCGGCCCAACATGTGCTCGATCTTCATCACCGACGTCGCGGCCGGCCAGGACCTGGTCGGGCGGCCCTACACCATGGCCGACGGATCCATCGCGGTCGCGCCGGACTCGGGACTCGGCGACGGGCAGACCGTCCAGGTCACGGGCACCGACCTGATGCCCACCTACGACGGCCCGGCGGTGTGGTTCCCGACCGGCCACTGGGCGCTGACCCAGTGCGACGCCGCGGTCGAGCAGGACCAGACCCTCCTCGGGGTCTTCACCCACTGCGCGCAGCTGCCGCCGACGCGCGGCGTCGAGATCCCGGGGTCGACGCTCGACACCACCTGGGACGCCGACGCCACCATCCACAAGATCCTCGGCGGCACCACCGATTGCACGGCCTCGCCCGGCGCGTGCGTCATCGGGCTGGTCCGCTGGGAGGCGGACGCCCAGGTCACGGCCCACTTCGCCGACCTCAGCTTCGGCACCTAGGCCGGTAGCCTGGCCCGGTGAGTGAGCGGCGCCGGAACGATGGGGTAGACCCCGCAAGCGTCGGCCATGCGCCGGTGCGTCCGCCGTCGGCGCCGGCCGTCGCCGTGGGCCGGGCGATGATGGGCCTCGGCGAGATCATCGAGGGCAAGCCGCCGCGGGACGAGTACGAGCACGTCCTCGTAATCGACGAGTCCGGTGAGCCCGGGCCCGAGGACCCCCAGGACCTCATCATCGAGATCTGAATCCGACCCTGCCCGTAAACCTCGCTCGCCCCGAGGGACTGTGTACGGGTTGTGGACAGGGCAGCGGCCAGCTTCGACGAGGTCTTCCGGGACTACTACCGCGAGGTGGTGCGGGTGGTCTCGCCGATCGTCGGCTCGGTGGCCGACGGCGAGGCGGTCGCCCAGGACGCCTTCCTGAAGGCCTACACCCGGTGGCGCCGGATCGGCCGCTACGACCGGCCGGGTGCCTGGGTGCGCCGGGTGGCCATCCGGGACGCGGTGCGCTTCGCCGAGCGCAGCCGTCGCCCGCTACCGCCGCGGTCGCCCGAACCCGACGTCGAGCACGCGGCCGTCGCTCGGCTCGACATCGGCCGGGTGCTGGGGCGGCTGTCCCCGAAGCAGCGCGCCTGCGTCGTCCTCCACCACCTGGCGGACTGGCCGGTCGCGGAGGTCGCCGAGGCCCTCGGTTGCAACGCGTCGACCGTCCGCGTCCACCTCCACCGCGCCCGCGCCGCTCTGGCCGACGCGCTCGCCCCCGAGCCCGAGGAGACGACCGATGCACGTTGACGACTTCCTCGCCACCCCGCTGCCGGACGTCACCATCGACACCGAGGGCGCCCTGACCCACACGGTGCAGCGCGGCGAGCGTCGCCGACGGCGGAACCGGACGGCTGGTGTCGGCATCGCCGTCGTGGTCGTCGGCGTCGCCGCGACGGCGGTGGGCCTCGGTGCGATGAGGGACCGTCCCGACAAGGTCTCGACCGGGCCGACCGCGCCGTCGACCACGACCACCACCCCCAGCCGACAGCCGGAGCCCGGCGACCCGGCGACGTGGGTTGTCGACCCCGTGCCCTCGGGGTTGCCGAGTGCCGATGCCTCGACGGTGTCCGTGCTGGTGACTCGGGAGGGTTGCTACAGCGGCGAGACCGGCCGGGTGCTGCGGCCCGGCGTCGTGGTCGAGGACACGAGGATCGTGGTGACGTTCACCGTCGAATCCGCAGGCGAGGGCGTGTTCACGTGCCAGGGGAACCCGGCCGTCGCCTATCGGGTCGACGTGGGTGAACCGCTCGGGGATCGGGCGCTCGTCGACGGCAGGTGCATCGACGGTGCAGGGCACTGCGAGGACGATGGTGTCCGATGGCAGCCCCTGAAGGCACCACTCAGGAAGGTGTCCGGCGTCCTGCAGATGGTCGGCGGCCCTGCAGGCGCGGATCCGGACCCGATGGCGGGTGCGATCTTGGCCTACGACGAGGCCCGACGACCCGTGGCGCAGACCACGGCGGACGCCGCCGGCCGCTTCACGATCGAGCTGCCCGCCGGTACGTACGACCTGGTCGGTACCGGCGCCAACTTCGTCACCACCGAGTCGACCTGCCACACGTACCACGGGGTCACGGTTCGGGACGAGGACGTCGCCGGCGTGACCGTCGACTGCTTGCGCCGCTGAACTTGCGCCGCTGACCGTTCCATGCCTTGACGGCTATATAGCCGTAGGGGAATACTGTAGGCATGGTGACGATGGCGTTCGAGGTGCTCGCCGAGGGCAACCGGCGTCGGATCCTCGACCTCCTGCGGGACGAGGAGCGGCCGGTCGGTGACCTCGTGGCGGCGCTCGACGTCAGCCAGCCGACCGTGTCGAAGCACCTGCGGGTGCTGCGGGAGGCGGGGCTGGTCGAGGTCCGGGCCGACGCCCAGCGACGGCTCTACCGGGTCCGGCCGGAGCCGCTGCAGGCCATCGACGAGTGGCTCGCCCCCTACCGCGTCATGTGGTCGGCCCGGCTGGACGACCTCGCCCGCCACCTCGACACCATGCCCGACTAGGAGCAGAGGAGCTTCCCATGCGTCCCATCGAACCCCGTAGCGCCCTCGGCACCCTGGAGCCCGCCGGCGACCGGTGGCAGCTCCGCTTCACCCGCGATTTCCCCCACCCGCCGGAGAAGGTCTGGCGGGCCGTCACCGAACCCGAGCACCTCGAGGCCTGGTTCCCCACCACCATCGACGGTGAGCGGCGGCCCGGCGCCAAGCTGCGGTTCACCTTCCCCTACGAGGAGGCGCCGCCGATGGACGGGGAGATGCTCGCCTACGACCCGCCGTCGCTCATGGAGCTGCGCTGGGGCGACGACACCTTGCGCATCGAGCTGCAGCCCACCGACGCCGGCACCCGGATGACGCTCATCGACGTGTTCGACGACCTCGGCAAGGCCGCCCGCGACGCCGCCGGCTGGCACGGCTGCCTCGACATCCTCGCCTACGAGGTCGCCGGCGAACCCAAGCCGTGGACCGACGAGGAGGGCCGTGACCTCGGCGAGCGGTGGAAGATCCTCAACCCGATCTACGTCGAGGTGCTCGGCCCCGAGGCGTCGACCGAAGGCCCGCCCGACTGGCACCCCGAGGGCGAGAGCGGCGCCTAGGGCTGGGCCAGCCCGACAGCCTCCTCGATAGCGCGGCGCAGCCTCTTGTTCCCGCCGAGGATGCCGCCCCAGCCGAGGAGGCTGCCGTCGACGAACAGCGCTGTCTTGCCGCCGCCGTAGCTGACGGTGATCCAGCGGTTGATGAAGTCACGGCCGTGGTTGGCCGAGAAGACCTCGTTGACCCCCGTGATCTCGACCGTCTGCTTGCGCCCGTGGAAGATGAGCCGCCCCGGCTCGACGGTGAGCGACCCCCGATCCTCCATGGCCTTCATGGTGAGCTCGGTCGCCCCGATGGGCTTCGAGCGAAACCAGACCTTGCGAAACGTGCGCACGGTGAGGACCATCACCCGAGGCTACGACGCCCCCGCGGGATGACAGGCTGCGGGCCGTGGAATGTCCGTTCTGTGGCGAGATGATGCGGCTCGGCTCGATCCGGATCGCCGATCTGCAGCTCGTGAGCTGGGCATCAATCGTGTGGGAGCCGGCAGAGGACGTGATCGAGCCACGGCGCACGATCAGTCACGGCCGTCGGCGACGGCCGTGCCTCCTCTGCGCGGGTTGCGAGGCGTACGTCATTGGTCCGGCGGCCATGGAGGCCCCTCGGCGCCGCCGAATGGGCTGGCGCCGACTGATCCCCTGGAGTTGAGGGTCAGGTGCCGCCTTCGGGGATCCAGCGGCCGGAGTCGCGCCACTCGACCGCGGCGTGGAAGCCTTCGTCGGCGGCGAGTTGCTGGAACCAGCGGCCTTCGGGAGAGTGGCGGGTGATCCCGTCGAAGAGCGTCGCCAGGATCTGGGTGCCCTGCAGGCCCATGTTGTCGAAGGCCTGGTTGATCATCAGCTTCTGCATGACCAGCTGGTTGACCGGGACGCCGGCGATGCGGTCGACCAGCTCGTCCACCCGTTCGTCGAGTGACGCCTCGGGCACGGCCTCCAGCACCAGCCCCCAGTCGGCGGCCTCCCGCCCGGAGATGGTGTCGCCGGTGAGCAGCATCCGCTTGGCCCGCTCCATGCCCAGCCGGTACACCCACATGGCGGTGGTCGGGCAGCCCCAGACCCGAGACGGCATATAGCCGATGCGGGCGTCTTCGGCCATGACCACCAGGTCACAGCACAGGGCGATGTCGCTGCCACCGGCCACGGCGTGGCCCCGCACCTTGGCGACCGTCGGCTTGAGCGACCGGAACAGCGACATGAAGTCGTCCGTGTTGCGCTTCATGCCGCGGTAGTCCTTGATCGGGTCCCACACCTTGCCCTGGGTGCCGATGCCGGCCTCGGCGAAGGCCTTGAGGTCGTAGCCGGCGCAGAACGATCGACCCGCGCCCGTCAGCACGATGACGTGGACCTCGGGGTCGTCGTTGGCCTGCTCGACCGCCCGGCGGATCTCGCCCGGCATGTGCCCGTCGATGGCGTTGAGCCGCTCGGGCCGGTTCAGGGTGATGGTGGCCGTGCGGCCGCTCACCTCGTAGAGCAGCGAGTGGAACGGGTCGGTCGCCATGGCCGCATCCTGTCAGACCAGCTCGTCGAGCCGCCGGAGCAGGAAGGCGCGCTCCCTCGAGTTCTGGGTGAGGTCGAGGGCCGTGGCGTAGGCGTCCCGGGCCTCGGCCCGGCGGTCGAGCCGCTGGAGGAAGTCGGCCCGGGCCGCCGCGAGGTACGGGTAGCCCGCTAGCTGCGGCTCGTCGACGAGGGCGTCGAGCGCGGCGAGGCCGACGCCCGGCCCATCGGCGAACCCCACGGCGACTGCCCGGTTGAGGGCGACGACCGGCGAAGGCCAGAGCGACAGCAGCACGTCGTACAGGGCGACGACCTCGACCCAGTCGGTGTCGTCCCAGGTCGGCGCCTCGGCGTGGACTGCGGCGATGGCAGCCATCAGCGCGTAGCGGCTGGGTGGGCGCCGGGTCAGCGCCTCCTGCACGAGGGCGATGCCCTCGGCGATGGCGTCGCGGTCCCAGCGGGAGCGGTCCTGGTCGGCGAGGAGCAGCAGCTCGCCCTCGTCGTCGACCCGGGTGGCCCGGCGGGCGTCGTTGAGCAGGATCAGGGCGAGCAGGCCGGCGACGTCCGGGTTCTCGGGCAGCAGCGCTCGCAGCATGCGGCTGATGTCGAGGGCCCGCTCGACCAGGTCACGGCGCACGAGGTTGGCGCCGGCGGGCGCAGTGTGGCCGGTGGTGTAGAGGAGGTGGACGACGCTGACGACCGCGCCCACCCGCGATGGCAGCTCGGCCGCCGGCGGCACCCGGTAGGGGATGCGGGCGTTGGCGATCTTGTGCTTGGCCCGGGTGATCCGGGCCGCCATGGTGGGCTCGCTGACCAGGAAGGCACTGGCGACCTCGGCGGTGGTCAG
>Ga0075429_100001252_pt1 | contig 20630 bp, 20 predicted proteins | sample RhiMetdeltSRZDD3_FD_75295 | JGI IMG/M metagenome (GOLD analysis project Ga0075429, IMG submission 75295) | Populus rhizosphere microbial communities from Tennessee, USA - Rhizosphere MetaG P. deltoides SRZDD3 | ecosystem: Host-associated > Plants > Roots > Rhizosphere > Soil | place: USA... | reverse complement strand
CAAGGCTAGTCCCCTACCCGCCGCAGAGGCAAGGGATTTGTGTGGCCTTCGGGGTTGCTCAGGGGTTACTCCAACATTCTCCCAATGGAGCACTAAGTCGCCCAATCGCAACCAGTTGTCTGACCAGTGCTGTTCGTGAGCCCGCCAGGCGGCTCCGGAATGGACTGGCACCTGGTGGCTCTCACGGCTTCGCGAGCAACCGAAGCCCACTCAGCATCATCGGCACATCAACTACCGCTTCTTGAGCTTCTGTCCCTGGGCGGAGTCCTCGACCGCGACCCCCAACCCGGCCAGCTGGTCGCGAAGCTCATCCGAGCGCTTCCAGTCCTTGGCCTTCCGGGCTGCCACACGGGCCTCCGCCAGTGCCACGACATCGGCCGGCCAACTCGCTGCTCCTGGCTCGCGCCAGAACATCCCGAGGATCGAGCCCAGCCGATAGAGCGCCCGTGCTCCCTGGACGGCCTCGGCGCCGCCGCCCTCGTCGAGCGCGCGGTTCACCGCCCGGGCCAGGTCGAACAGGTGGCCGAGCGCGCCGGCCGTGTTGAAGTCGTCGTGCATGGCCTCGTGGAACGCCGTCTCGGCTGTGGCCACGGCCGCGCCCAGGTCGCCGCCGGGTGGTGAGCCCTCCGCCGCCGCCCACGCGCTGGCCCGTTCCAGTGGGCCGCGCAGGCGTGCATAGGCGACGCTCGCCTCCGACAACCGCTCGGTGCTGAACTCGATCGGGCTTCGGTAGTGCGTGCTCATCAGGTAGAAGCGCACCACCTCGGGGTCCCAGTCGTTCGCGATGTCCTCGATGAAGAAGAAGTTCCCCACCGACTTCGACATCTTGGCACCGGACAGGTTCACCAGGCCGTTCTCGGCCCAGTAGTTCGCGAACGGCTTGCCGCAGAAAGCCTCGCTCTGCGCCATCTCGTTCTCGTGGTGCGGGAAGATCAGGTCCTGCCCGCCGCCGTGGATGTCGAACGTTTCGCCCAGGTACTTCATGGCCATGGCCGAGCACTCGATGTGCCATCCGGGGCGGCCTGGGCCCCACGGGCTCTCCCACGCCGGCTCGCCGGGCTTCGCACCCTTCCACAGCGCGAAGTCGAGCGCATCGCGCTTGGCCTCGCCGGGCTCGATCCGGTAACCCTCGCGCAGCTCGTCCACGCGGCGGCCCGAGAGCTTGCCGTAGTCGGTCTTCTTGCGGACGTCGTAGTACACGTCGCCGCCCGCCGCGTAGGCGAATCCCTTCTCGATCAGCGTGGCGATCATGCGGTGCATCTCGGCGATGTGCTGCGTGGCGCGCGGGTAGTGCGTGGCGCGCTTGATGTTGTGCAGGTCCGCGAAGCGCAGGTAGGCGGCGATGTTGCGTTCGCTCACACTCTGGTAGTCCACACCCTCGACCGTGGCGCGCTCGATGATCTTGTCGTCCACGTCGGTGAAGTTGTAGACGTACGTGACCTCGTAGCCCAGGTGCTCGAGGTAGCGGCGCATGACCTCCGCCGACAGCGAGGCGCGGATATGGCCCACGTGCGGCTTGTTCTGCACGGTCATGCCGCACACGTACATCCCCGCGCGGCGGGGACTCACGGGCACGAACTCGCGCTTCTCGCGCGTCAGCGTGTCGTAGATGCGCAGCACGGGCACGTCAGCCTCCTTGATCCCAAGTCTCTCGAGTCGCTCACGTCGTTCCTGGCTCGGCCGGCGGGGCAGGTTCGGGCGCGGGCCGGCTCGCAGCGAGCGGGTCCAGGGCCGTTCGGATGCCCGCATCCTTCCAGCGTTGCAGCACGCGCAGTCGCAGCTCGCGCGCGAGCCGCGGCGCGTCGCCGCCGGGGCGGGCGCGGCCCACGATGCGCAGCGTCGAACCGTCCGCGGCGGTGCGTTCGAATCCCACCACCTCGAATGGCTCCAGCAGCAGGTCCTTCCACTCGCGCTCGGTGTTCAGCTCGCGGGCGATGGTCTCGGCGAGTCCGAGCGCGAGCGCCATGTCCTGCCCCGGGGCGACGGGCAGGTCCACCACGGCGCGCTGCCAGCCGCGGCTGTGATTGATCACGATCTTCATCTCGCCGTTCGGCACGTGCATCTCGCGGCCGTGGAAGTCGCGCAGGCGCGTGCTGCGCAGCGTGACCTCCTCGACCGTGGCGGCCGTGCCGTTGACCTCGATGGTGTCGCCGACCACGAACTGGTCCTCGATGAAGATGAACGTGCCGGCGATGACGTCCCGCACGAGGAACTGGCCGCCGAAGCCGAGTGCCGCACCCAAGATGCTGGCGCCCACCAGCAGCGGCTTCACGTCCCAGCCGAGGACGTCGAGTCCGTGGATGAACGCCCACGCGAGCACGACCGTGGTGATGACGTTCCGGAGCAGTTGCCGGATGGTCTTGGCGCGCTGGACCCCGTACACGGAGCCGCGCGAGGCGCGGATGAGCCAGGTCTCGATGCGCCAGACCAGGAAGAACAGCGCGCGCTGCGCGATCAGTGCCGCCACGGCGGTGAGTGCCAGCCGCACGAGCAGCACGCCCCAGGCCTCGGGGTCGGACGAGAACCAGCCCGGCAGCAGACGGCTCCCGCCGGAGGCGGGTGTCGTGAGCAGGAACGCGAGCGGGGCGAACGGAACGGTCATGGTGAGCGCGCCCTCGGCCCGCGCGGCCCTGAACCTAGATCAGTCCGTCGACCGTCTTGCGGTCGAGGCGCTTCACGAGCAGGACCAGCAGCTTGACGGCGGCCTCGTAGTCGCTGCGGCTGATGATGCTGACGTGGCTGTGGATGTACCGGGCCGGAATGCCCATCGAGATGCTCGGCACGCCCTCGCCCGAGAGGTGGATGCGGCCCGCGTCGGTGCCGCCACGCTCCACCGCCTCGAACTGCAGCGGGATCTTCGCGGCCTTCGCGGTGTCGATGACGAGGTCACGCAGCCGCCGGTTCGGGATGCTCGTGGCGTCGTAGATCACCACCAGCGGGCCGCCCCCCAGCTTCTCGTCGCCCTCGGTGCCGGGCGTGTCGTGCGCAATACCCACGTCGAGTGCGAACGCCACGTCGGGGCGCACCTTGCTGGCCGACGTCTTCGCCCCGCGCAAGCCCACTTCCTCCTGCACGGTGGCGACGGCGTAGACGATGTTGGGATGCTTCTGGCCCACGAGCCGCTTGGCCGTCTCGGCCGCGATCGCGCAGCCGATGCGATTGTCCCACGCCTTCGCGAGCAGCAGGTCGGGATTGGCCATGATCGCGAACGCCGAGTCCGGCACGATCGGGTCACCGGGGCGGATGTCGAGCTTCTTGTGCATGTCCCAGTCGCCCGACGCGCCGACGTCGATGTACATGTCCTTGATCTCGAGCACCTTCTTGCGGTCCTCGTCGCGCAGTTCGTGCGGCGGCTTGCTGCCCACCACGCCCAGCACGTCGCCCTGGCGCGTCTTGATGATCAGGCGCTGCCCGAGCACGACATGGCCCCACCAGCCGCCGAGCGGCAGGAACTTCACGAAGCCGTCCTTGGTGATCGAGCGCACCATGAAGCCCACCTCGTCGAGGTGGCCGGCGAGCATGACCTTGGGACCCTTGGGGTCGCCCTTCTTCTCGCAGATGAAGCTGCCGAGGCGGTCCTTGCTGAATGGCCCCACGCCCTTCATGTACTTCTGCATCACCACGGCGACGTCGTCCTCGAAGCCGGGGACGCCGTGCGCATCGACGAGTTCCTTGAGGAAGGACAACGAGCGGTCCATGGGGTCTCCCAACCGGGTGTTCGTGCGGGCGATGAAGTCGTGATCGAGTGGACGTCGGGGGTCAGTGCGCCGCGGCCTTCGCGGCCCGCGCGTCCGCGCGGGCCAGGTCGAGGATGCGGCCGACCAACTGGTCGTAGCTCAGGCCCTTGGCCAGCGCGGCCATCGGCACCAGGCTCGTGGGCGTCATGCCGGGGACGGTGTTGACCTCGAGCACCATCGGCTCGTCGTCCTCGCCCAGGCGGAAGTCCACGCGCGCGACACCGCGGCAGCCGATCACCGCACAGCACTCGACGGCCAGCTCGCGGACGTGGCGGCCCAGTTCGGTGGGCAGCTTGGCCGGGCACGTGTAGTCGGTCTTGCCCTTCGTGTACTTGGCCTCGTAGTCGTAGAAGCCGCTCTTGGGCGCGATCTCGACGATCGGGTACGCCTCCTCGCCCACCACGGCGACGGTCAGCTCGCGGCCGTCGACGTACTGCTCGATCAGGATCTGGGTGTCGTGCCGGCCGGCTTTCTCGAGCGCGGGGTCGAGTTCCGACGGGTGCTTGACGATGCTCAGGCCCACGGTGGAACCCTCGGCATTGGGCTTCACGACGAGCGGGTAACCGCCGAGCAGGCTGGTGTCGATGGTGCGGCCGGGCACACCCGATTCGAGCAGAACCCAGTGAGGCGTGGGGATCGCCTCGCGCTCGAGCACGCGCTTGGTCATCGCCTTGTCCATCGCCAGCGCGCTCGCCAGCACGCCCGAGCCGGTGTAGGTCTTGCCCGAGAGCTCCAGCGCGGCCTGGATGATGCCGTCCTCGCCATAGGTGCCGTGCAGCGCGATGAACACGACCTCCGCGGCCTGCACCGCCGGCGACTGCACGCACGTGAGCATCGCCGACAGCGGCAGTTTGAGCACCGAGTCGCGCTTGGGTGCTGTCGCCTCTTCCGAACCCGGCGTCAGCACGCCGCCGTCGGCTCCGTCCACCGACGTGACGTCGTGGCCGAGGTTGCGGAGCGCCTGCGCCACGCCCTGACCTGTGCGCAGCGAGATCTCCCGCTCGCTCGAGCGCCCTCCCATCAGCACCGCGACCTTCATCGTCACGTCCTCCGTGAATGTGATGGAACCACGCGCTTCGCGAGACGCGGACTACTGCCCCCGGCTCGCCGCGCGCTCGAGGCGCGCCACGCAACGCTCGCGCCCGAGCAGCTCCGCGACCAGCGGAAGCTCGGGGCCATGCGTGCGTCCGGTGAGGGCCGCGCGGATGGGCTGGAAGAGCTCGCGGCCCTTCACCCCCAGCGCGGGAGCGAGCGAACGGACCGCGGATTTAACCCCTTCGGCACTCCAATCTGCAAGCGCCGCCAGCGCGGTGGCGGCACCCGCGCACACCGCCGCGGCGCCCGGCGCGCCCAGCGCGTCCCGGGCGGCGGGCTCCAGCACGGGCTCGTCCTCGAGGAACGGGGCCAGTTCACCTGGCAGGTCAGCGAGCGTGGCGAGATTCCCGCGCACGCCCTCGAGGATGTGCAGCCGCGTGGCCGGAGGCCACGCACGTGCCGCCAGCGGGAGGAACGCCGGCGCATCTGCGCCGGCCGCCTCGACCCATGCGGTGAGTTCGGCGCCGCTCGCCTGGTGCAACCAGTGGGCGTTCATCCACGCCAGCTTGCCCGCGTCGAACACCGAACCCGAGCGGCCCAACCGGTCCAGCGTGAACGCCTCGGTCATCTCGTCGCGCTTCAGCACCTCGCGTTCGTCCCCCGGGTGGAAGCCCAGCAGCCCCAGGTAGGCCAGCAGCGCCTCGGCCACGTAGCCCGCGCGGCGCCAGTCGCTCACGGCCACCGCCGCTTCGCCCTCGCGCTTGCTCATCTTGGTGCGGTCGGCGTTCAAGATCAGCGCCGCATGCGCGAACCGCGGCGCGCTCCAGCCGAACGCGGCATACAGCATGAGCTGGCGCGGCGTGTTCGCAAGGTGCTCCTCGGCACGGATCACGTGCGTGATGGCCATGTCGTGGTCGTCCACCGCGCACGCGAAGTTGTACGTGGGCAGTCCGTTCGAGCGCAGCACGACGAAGTCGCCCACCATGCCGGCCGGGAACACCACCTCGCTGCGCACTTCGTCCTCGAGGGTCCATGCCCGCGATTCCACGGTGAAGCGCACGCTGTGCGCTTCGCCCGCGGCGGCGCGCTGGGCCGTCTCGGCGGGGTCCAGCTTGCGGCAGCGGCCGTCGTAGTGCGGTGGCCGGCCGGCGGCGAGCGCGGTCTTCCGGCGCACCTCGAGGCTGTCGTCGGTGCAGAAGCAGCGGTAGGCCAGTCCGCGAGCGAGCAGCTCGTCGGCGCGCGTGCGATAGAGCGCCAGCCGCTCGCTTTGCCGGTAGGGCCCGTGCGGGCCGCCCACGTCCGGGCCCTCGTCCCAGTGGAGCCCCAGCCAGCGCAGGTCGTCCAGCACACCCTGTTCACTGGTGCTCGTGGAACGCTCGGCGTCGGTGTCTTCGATGCGCAGCACGAACGCACCACCGTGCTTACGCGCGTACAGCCAGTTGAAGTAGGCCGTGCGCGCGCCGCCCACGTGCAGCCAGCCGGTGGGGCTCGGCGCGAAACGGACGCGAACGGGCGTGGTCATCGGTGGGGGATCACACCGAGGACTCCGCGCTCGGGCGCGGAGTCCTCGGCCGGACTCAGGGCTTGACCGCGCGCTGGAAGCGCACCGAGCCGCGCACCGACTTGAACGCCGGGTGGCGCGCCGCATACGGCCGCAGCGCCGGCTCGTGTGCGAGCACGCTCGTCAGCATGGTGAGCGCCTCGTCCCAGCGGCCCACCTGCGCATACCGCTCGGCCAGGTCGTAGGCCACCTCGGGGTCGGACGGGTCCAGGGCCAGGGCCTGCTCCTGCACCATGACCGCCCGGTCGAGCTGTCCCTGGGCGATGAGCGTGCGCGCGCTGTCGCTCAGCTCACGCGCCTTCGTGGCGCGCAGCATGAAGCGCATGCTGGCGAGCGGATCGAGGTCGTAGTCCACACGCAGCTCGATCGCGAGCGGATCGAGCGAGTCGGGATCCATCATCGGGTTGGGGACGTATCCCGGCCGCGAGATCACCAGGAACGCCGAGCCGCGCCCGAAGCCGTCGCCACCTTCGGACTGGCCGGCCTCGAGTGCCGCGAGCATGCGCTCCGCGAGGCTGCCCTTGGCGGTCTCGTAGGCGTAGCGCATCGCCGGCAGCACACGGTCGTTCGCGAGCGAGTTGCCCTGCACGGCATAGCCCGCGCCCAGATGCTGCCCGGTCGCGGCGTAGGTCTGCTCGCCCGTGTACGCGCCGACGCGGCCACGCGCGTCCACCATGATGAGCTGCCGCCACGCGCGCAACGAATCCGAGGCCACGATCTGCTCCACCGCCGCCTGGGGCTCGAAGCCATCCCGCATCATCTGCATGCCCTGCGGCATCTGCGACAGGTCGGGATAGCCTTGCGCGAACACCGCACCCACGCGCCAGTCCGCATAGGACGAGACTCCGCCCACGCGCATGCCGCGCGACTTCACCGCGATGCCGATCTCGCCGCTGATCGAGTCGCGGGCCATGATCGAGAACGTCGCGTGCGCCGGCGGTGCGGCGATCGCGAACAGGGTCAGCGCCACCACGGTGGCGTACATCCAGCTGCGGTTCATGAGCGCTCCACCATCGCCACGGCCATTGCGGCCAGGCCCTCTCGCCGGCCGATCGCTCCCAGCGTTTCGTTCGTCGTGGCCTTCACGCTCACGCATGAGGCCTCCACACCCAGCGAGCGTGCGATGTTGGCGCACATCTCGGCCCGGTGCGGCGCGATCTTCGGGGATTCTGCGACCACCATGGCGTCCACGTTGAGCGCCCGCGCGCCATTGTCCTTGAGCAGCGCGGCGATCCGGGACAGCAGCTCGAGGCTCGAGGCGTCCTTCCACTTGGGGTCGCCCGGCGGGAAGTGCTCGCCCAGGTCCCCGAGTCCTGCCGCACCCAGCAGCGCGTCGCCGACGGCGTGAGCCACCACGTCGGCATCGCTGTGCCCGACCAGGCCCCAGTCGCTCTCGAATCTCACGCCACCGAGTACCAGCGGGCGTCCCGCTTTCACTCGGTGCACGTCATAGCCCAGCCCCACGCGCTGCGTCATGCCTTCCCCCTATGAGCCACGGCCGCGCGATGCGCGAGCCAGGCCTCGGCCAGTTCCAGGTCGTTCGTCGTCGTCACTTTGAAGTTCAATGGGTCACCCGGTGCCACGTGCACGGGATGGCCGAGCCATTCCACCAAGGTCGCGTCGTCGGTCGCCACTTCGGCGGCCTCCCGGTGCGCGCGTTCCAGCCAGTCGCGCCGGAACACCTGCGGCGTCTGGGCGGCCCACAGCCCAGCGCGCGGGACCGTTCCCAAGATAGTACCAAGACTGGCCTGTTTGAGCGTGTCGGCCTGGGGAACGGCCGCAATGGCCGCCCCGTGCTCGGTCGCCAGGGCCACGGCGCGCTCGATGACCTCGGGGCTCACCAGCGCCCGGGCCGAGTCGTGCACGGCCACGTGGCTGAACATTTCCGGGACGACGTGCAGGCCCCGTCCCACCGAGTGTTGGCGGGCATCGCCGCCCTCGGTCCAGGCGACGATCTTGGCGGAGCTCAGCCCGCTCGCCGCCACCAGCTCGCGCAGGGTACGGACGGGCCCCACGAGCACGATGCCCTCGACCGCGTCGCAGTTCTGGAACGCCTCGAGCGACCAGGTGAACAGCGGCCGCCCGGCGAGCGGGGCGAGCGCCTTGGGAACACCGGCGCCCAGCCGTTCGCCGCGCCCGGCACAGAGCAGGATCGCGCACGTACTCATGCGCCCACCTCGGCGACACGGCCGTTCGTCATGCGCACCAGTTCGTCGGGCGTGAGCGGGAACAGTGAGTTGGGATGTCCGGCCGCGGCCCACAAGCTGTCGAGTGTGAGCAGGTGCGCATCCACGATCGTCTCGAGCGTGCGCGCGTGACCCACCGGCGGGATGCCGCCGATCGCGTAGCCGGTCACCTCGCGCACGAACTTGGGGTCACCCATCGCGAGCGGCTCGCCGGCGAGGGACTCGAGCCGCGCCTCGCTCACGCGATGCGCACCGCTTGCCACCACCAGCAGCGGCTCCCCCGACCGGGTGCGACGGAACACCAGCGACTTCACGATCTGCTCCGGCCGGCAGCCCACCGCTTCGGCGGCAAGGACCGACGTGCGCACCGGGACTTCGAGTTCGAGCACTTTGTTGGGGAAGCCCGCGGCCATCAGCGTGTCCTGTACGCGCTGCGCAGCTTCGCTGAGCGGTTTCGGGTTCGTGGTGGTCATGACGGCTCTTTCAGGGTCGGGGCCTCAGGTCGCGCGCGGCGGGCCGCTTCGGCCAGCTTCTCGACCGGGCGTGCTTCGGCCCGCGGGGCCGCGGCTTCGAGTCGTGGCGCGTCCGTCTTCTCACCCAGGAGCTGCTCGCACGCTTCGCGCAGCGTGGCGAGCGGTACGGGCTCCAGCCCGCTGCCCTCGGCATCCGCCTGCTGCGCGCGCGGGAAGCCGGCGCGCGCGAAGCCCATCTGGGCCGCTTCGCGCAGCCGAGCGCCCAGTCGCGGGACGCGGCGCAGCTCGCCCGAGAGGCTCACCTCGCCCAGCGCCAGCGTGCGCGCCAGCACGGGCCGGCTCCGGAAGCTTGACGCGATCGCCAGTGCGACGCCCAGGTCGGCGCCGGGATCGTCCAGCTTGAATCCGCCAGTCACCGTGACGAACACATCGTGCTTGCCGAGCCGTAGCCCCACGCGGCGCTCGAGCACGGCGAGCAGCACCGCCAGCCGGCGCGGGTCGTAACCGCTCGTCACACGCTGCGGCGTGCCATAGAACGACGTGCTCACCAGCGCCTGCACCTCGACCAGCAGCGGCCGCGCTCCTTCGAGGCTCGCCACCACGGCGACGCCGGGAACCTCGCGCGTGCTGTCGGAAAGAAACGCCTCGCTCGGGTTGGCCACCTCGCGCAGGCCGGAGTCCAGCATCTCGAACACGCCCAGCTCGTTCGTGCTGCCGAAGCGGTTCTTGGCCGCGCGCAGCACGCGGTAGTGCTGGTAGCGCTCGCCTTCTAAGTAGAGCACCGCATCCACCATGTGCTCCAGCACGCGCGGGCCCGCGACCGCACCGTCCTTGGTGACGTGGCCCACCAGGAACACCGACGTCTGCGACGCCTTGGCGAAGTGCAGCATGGCGAGGCCGCATTCGCGCACCTGCGTGACCGTGCCCGGGCCGCCTTCCAGGTCGGCGCGCGACAGCGTCTGGATGGAATCCGCGATCAGCACGTCCGGCCCGACCGCGACCGCGGTGTCGAGCACCTTCTCGAGATCGGTCTCGCAGTAAAGGAGCAACCCCGCCGGCACGTCGCCCAGCCGGGCCGCGCGCAGCCGGATCTGCTGCTCGCTCTCTTCACCGGAGACATACAGCACCTTGCGGCCGCTCGCCGCGTACGCGCGTGCGAGCTGCAGCAGCAGCGTGCTCTTGCCGATCCCGGGGTCGCCACCCACCAACAGTAGCGAGCCCGGCACGATGCCGCCCCCCAGCACGCGGTCCACTTCGGGCAGCCCCGTGCTCGTGCGCTCCGTGGACTCCATGGACACGTCGGCAAGCGGGACCGGTCCGTCGCGGCGCACCGAGCCGGCGGGGACCCAGCGGCGCTGGCGCGACGTGCCGCCACTCGTGGTGCCCTTCGGCGCACCACCTGCCGGTGCCTCGCTAGCCGTGTTCCATTCGCCGCAGGCCGGGCAATGCCCGAACCAGCGCGGCTGTTCGTTGCCGCAGGCGGTGCAGAAGAAGCTCGTGCGGGTGGCCTTGGCGGTCTTGGGTCTGATGCTGCTCTTCATGGCGTTCTCGTGTGGGGCGAGTGCTGGGGAGCTGGGTACTCGGCGTCGCGTCTGCCGCGCCACCTTCGTGCTGCATGCTGGCGCAATCGACGCGGCGCCGTCCGGCGGCGCCGCGTCGGTCGCGGAGCGCTAGAACACGCTCAGGTTGATGTATTTCTTGGGATTCTTCTTGATGTCCGCGACGAGCGCTCGGAATTCCGCGACCGTGTCCTTGGCGTCGTTGTAGAGCGCGGGGTCGTTCACGAGCTTGCCGAGCGAGCCGCTGCCGTCATCAACCTTGCTGCTCACTCGCTGCAGCGTGCCGCGCAGCGAGTCGAGCTTCACGGTGAGCTTCTCCATGCCCTGCGCCGAGCGTTCGAACGAATCCAGCGTGGCGCGCAGTTGGGCCTCACGATCTGTGGTCAGCGACTTGGCCGTGCGCGAGGCTGCATTGAGGTTGGTCATGGTCTCCTTGAGAAGCATGCGGTTCTCGGAGACGGCGAGCTTCAGCTCCTCGCTCGTGCGATGGAAGTTGGAGAGCGTCTTGTCCACGGTGCCGCTTCGCTCGAGCGACTCGGCGATGCCCTGGAGCTGCGTGGCGAGCTGCGTGATGGCGTCCACCGTGCCGCCCATCTCGGCCATCACCTCGGGAATTCCTTTCTCGTACACGCCCGGGATGGTGTCGCGCTCGCCGTACGGCGTGCCCGTGGAGCGGTAGTCCACGGCGATCACCTTCTCTCCCATCATGCCCACGTTGCGGATGCTCACGCGGCTGTCGGTGGTGAGCGTCAGTTCGGAGGACAGCGCTAGGCTCACCACCACGTGGTCCTCGACAAGCGCCACCTTGTCGACGTTGCCCTTGCGCATGCCGTTCACCTGCACCTCGTCGCTGCTCGCGAGCCCGCCCGTCTGCGGGAACGAGACCGTCCACACCCGCACCTTCCGTGCGAGGGACAGCTCCTTGAGCCACGTCACGCCCCACAGCGTCACCGCCAGCGCGACCAGCACCGTGGCTCCGACCTGGATCTCCGTTCGACGGCTCAGATCTCGCTCCTTCGCTGCTCGATGGAGGGCGGCACCGCACCGGTGCGGTGCCCGAGGCCGCCCGGGGGCCACCCCGAGTCGGCGCACACATATGCTGAGTCTACATGAGTCGCGCGCCGGTTCCGACTTCGCGGCCCGCGACGGGCCTGACATCGCCGTGACGAGTCACCACCCGAACCGGCGCCGTGCCGGTGCGGCGGCACTCTACGTCTGGATCACCTCGTCGCTCCTGCCCTCGATGAACTGCCTCACCCGCTCGTCCGACGTCTCCTTCGCCTCGGACGGCGTGCCGGTGAACACCATCTTGCCATTGTGCAACAGGGCCAGCCGGTCGCCCACGTGCCACGCGCTGTGCAGGTCGTGCGTCACCACGATGGAGGTGACCCCGATGCGCGCCTGCAGGCTGCGGATCAGCCGGTTGATGACATCCGACATGATCGGGTCGAGGCCGGTCGTCGGCTCGTCGTAGAGGATGTAGGCCGGGTCCATGGCGATCGCGCGCGCCAAACCGACGCGCTTGCGCATGCCCCCCGAGAGCGACGACGGTTTCATGTCCTCGACGCCAGTGAGCCCCACCCACGCCAGCCGCTCCGCGACGCGCGCGCGGATCTCGGCGGCCGAGAGCCGGGTGTGCTCGCGCAGCGGCAGCGCGATGTTCTCGCCCACCGACAGCGAATCGAACAGTGCCGCGCCCTGGAACAGCATGCCGAACCGCGTACGGAGTTCGTTCAGCTCCGGCTCGGGCAGCCCCGTCATCAGGTTCCCGTCTGCCTCGATGGTGCCCGCATCCGGTTGCATGAGTCCGATGATGTGCTTCAGCAGCACGCTCTTGCCCGAGCCGCTGCGGCCCATGATGACGAGCGTGCATCCCGTGGGGATGTCGAGGTCGAGACCATCCAGCACCTGCTTCGTGCCCAGCTTCTTGCTCAGACCCCGGATGCGGATCATTGGGCCGGGAAGATGAAGCGGAACAGGACATTGGCCAGCACGTAGTCGCTGATCAGCACCAGCACGCACGACGACACCACGGCGCGCGTCGTCGCCACGCCCACACCTTCCGCGCCGCCTTCCGTGCGAAAGCCGTGGTAGCAGCCCATCATGCCGATGATCCCGCCGAAGAACACCGCCTTGATGATGCCCGAGAGCAGGTCCTTCATGTAGAAGAAGTCCTTCAAGCCCATCACGTACGTGTGCGTGGTCACGCCGATGCTGGTGATCGCCACGACGTAGCCGCCGAAGATGGCGACCGCGTTCGCGATCATGACGAGGATGGGCAGCATGATGATGGACGCCACCACGCGCGGCACCACCAGGTAGCGCACCGGGTTGATCGCCATGGCCTCGAGCGCGTCGATCTGCTCGGTGACGCGCATCGTGCCCAGCTCGGCCGCGATCGACGCACCCACGCGCCCGCCGATGATGAGCGCGGTGAGCACCGGGCCCAACTCGATGATGACGGAGCGCAGGATGACCGAGCCGATGTACTTGAGCGGGACGACGGTCGAGAACTGGTAGGCCGCCTGCACCGCCGCGACGGCGCCGGTGAACAGGCTCACGATCAGCACCAGCATGAGCGATTGCACGCCGATGGTGTGCATCTGGTCCACGACGAGCCGGAGCGAGCGCAGGCCGCGCCCCATCTGCCGGAAGGTGGCTCCGACCAGGAGCGCGATGCGCCCCACCTCGGCCACGCCCTCGAGGCCGGGGCCGCGCAGGAACGCGAACGGCCGCGTGCCGTTGCTCATGGGTTCAGAACCCCGGCTCGGTCTCGCCCGACATCACCGGGCTGTACGGCACGAACTTCGTGCACTCGCGCAGGAACGTCATGTCCACGTCGTCGGTGGGACCGTTGCGCTGCTTGGCGATGATGAGCTGCGCCTTGCCCGGCTCGGGCGTGTCTGGCTTATAGACGACCTCGCGGTAGACGAAGATCACGACGTCGGCGTCCTGTTCCAGGGCCCCGCTTTCGCGAAGATCCGAGAGCTGCGGGCGTCCGCCGCCGCCGCGCTGCTCGACCGCGCGCGAGAGCTGCGAGAGCGCGATGATCGGCACGCTCAGCTCCTTCGCGAGTGCCTTCAGGCCGCGCGAGATCTGTGAGATCTCCTGCACGCGGTTCTCCGCGGGCGTGCTGCTTCGCATGAGTTGGAGATAGTCGATTACGACGAGGCCGAGTTTCCCTTCGGACTTCAAGCGCCGGCACTTCGCGCGGATCTCGAGGACCGACTGCGCCGGCGAGTCGTCGATCATGATCGGCGCCTTCTGAAGCAGCCCCGCGCCCGTGGTGAGCCGCGGCCAGTCCTCGTTCCCGAGGTAGCCCGTGCGCACCTTGTGCAGCGGCACTTCGCTCTGTGAACAGAGCAGGCGCAACGCCAGCTGTTCCTTGCTCATCTCCAGCGAGAACACGGCCACCGGTACGTTCGCCCTGATCGCGGCGTTCTCCGCCATGTTCATCGCGCTTGCCGTCTTGCCCATCGAGGGCCGGCCCGCGAGGATCACCAGGTCCCCTGGCTGCCACCCGCTCGTGAGTTTGTCGAGATCATCCCAGCCGCTCGGCACGCCGGTGACCTGCACTTTGCGCTCGAACAGCTTTTGGATGTTGTCGAACGTGGGCTTGAGCAACTGCCCCACGGTCACAAAGCCCTCGCGGATGCGCTGGTCGGTGATGCCGAAGATGCGAGCTTCAGCGCGGTCGAGGATCTCGGCGGTCTCTTCCCCGCCGGAATACGCGTTCTGCTGGATCTCGGTCGTGGCCTTGATGAGCGCGCGCAGGATCGCCTTGGAGTGCACGATCTTGATGTGCTGCTCGATGTTCGCCGCAGTCGTCGCGTATTCCATGATCTGCGCCAGGAACGGCGGCCCGCCCACGGCCTCGAGGTCTCCGCGTTCGCGCAGCTTCTCGGACACGGTGATGAGGTCGGCCGGCGTACTGGTGTTGTAGAGCGCGACGATGGCCTCGTAGAGCTTGGCGTGCGCGGTGCGGTAGAAGGCCGACGACTCGATCATCTCGACGGCGCGACCGATCGCGCTCTCGTCCAGCAACATCGCCGCGAGGATCGAGCGCTCGGCCTCGAGCGCCTGCGGCGGCGTGAGTCCCGGGGGGCCTCCGGCGCTGCCCTGCATGGAGTCGGACATGGTGGTGTTCCTTGTGCGTGCGCCGGGGGCGGCACTGTGAGGCGGGGAGGGTGATGCTAGTCGGTCAGGTATTCCTGCGCGAGGCGCTGCAGGTCGTCCCAGACGGGGCGCTTGGCACTGGGGCTGCGCAACAAGTAGGCGGGGTGATACGTCACGACGAGTTTCGCACCGCGCCAGCGATAGGTCTTCCCGCGCATGCTCGTGACCGTGCCCTTCAACTGCAGCAACAGCTCGGCGGCGAACTTGCCCAGGCAGCAGATGATGCGCGGTTGGAGCGCTTCGAGCTGTCGCAAGAGATAAGGCGAACACGAATCGATCTCGTGCGGCAGCGGATTGCGGTTCTCGGGCGGCCGGCACTTGAGCACGTTGGCGATGTACACCGTCTCTCGTGACAACTTCACGCCCGGGATCAGCTGCTTCTCGTCCATGGCGGCGATCATCTTGGTGAGCAGTTCACCCGCGCGGCCCACGAACGGCTCGCCGCGCGCGTCCTCATCGGCGCCCGGAGCCTCGCCGACGAACACGATGCCCGAGCGCGCCGAGCCCACGCCGGGCACGGCGTTGGTGCGCGTGGTGCAGAGCCCGCACTTGGTGCAGGCGCGCGCCTCGGCGGCCACGATGTCGAGCACGGGAAGCGCTGCTGTGGCGAGGGCATCACGCCCTCCCGCCAGCGCAGAGGGATACAGGTCGTCGGTGAACGGCGGCAGCTCGATGAGTGGCTGTTCCTCGGCGGCGACGTCGCGATTGGCGGCACGCTTGGGGATTCGAGGTGTGGCTTCGGGCGGCGTGAGCGTGAACCCGGCGGGCGATGTCGCGGCCGGCGCGAGGACTGGCTCGGTCGGCGCGGGCGTCGCGATCATGGCTCGTGGCGCCGGGGGCGACTCCGCCTGGGTCGCCACGCCGCCCAGCGCGCGCTCCGCGCCGCGCGCGCGCGCCACACCGCTCGCCAGCAGTTCTCCGCCGCCGAGCGCGCGCTCGCGTTCGACCTTGCGGCGCACGGCTCGCGCGAGGCTCGCGGCTTCCTGCCGGAGATCGTCGCTCATCGCTTGGCCTTCTTGCTCGCCGCTTTCGTACGACTGGCCTTGCCACCTCGAGCCGCGGGAGTCGCCAGGTGAAGCTTCGCCTGATGCCCGGCGTCACCGCGCAGTTCGAGCACGCGATCGAGGATGCGCTCGGCGACCTCGCGCTTGCTCGTCTCGGGCAACTCCACGGCCGAGAGGGCTTCCACCAACGTGACCGTGTTGGTCTCGCCGCCGATGCCGGCCTCGGGCGAGTTCAGCACGATCAGGTCGGCACCCTTTGCAGCGAGCTTGCGCCGCGCGTTCTCGACACCGTCCTGCGTCTCGAGCGCGAACCCGACCAGCGTCTGGTCCTTGCGCCTGGCCCCACACAGCCCCGCCAGGATGTCGGGATTGGGTTCGAGCGTGATCGTCATCGCGTCGGCCGAGCGCTTCATCTTCTGCGCCGAGGCCCGTGCCGGGCGATAGTCGGCGACCGCGGCCGCCATCACCACGACGTGCGCCCTGGCGGCGGCCTCGGTCATCGCGCGCTGCATCTGGAGCGCGGTGGTCACGCGCTGCACCTGCACGTCGTGCGGCGGGTCCACGCTCACCGGACCTGCCACCACCGTCACGTCGGCGCCGCGATCACGTGCGGCCTCGGCGAGCGCAAAGCCCATGCGGCCGCTCGAACGATTGGTGAGCATGCGCACGGGATCGAGCGGCTCCTCGGTGCGGCCGGCACCGATCAGCACGCGCAGGCCCTTCATGCTCGTACGCACGCGCAGCGTGGCCTCCAGCTCGGCGAGGATCGCGTCCACCGCGGCCAGCCGGCCCGGGCCCGAGAGCCCCGAGGCGAGTGCCCCGTCATCGGGCCCCACGAACCGGTAGCCGCGTGCGCGCAGCGTGCGCACGTTGGCTTGTGTCGCGGCATCGCGCCACATCTCCACGTCCATCGCGGGCGCGATCACGCGCGGCGCCGGCGTGGCGAGCACCAGCGTGGTGAGCGCGTCAGGCGCTTCGCCGTGTGCCAACCGGGCCATGAGGTCGGCCGTGGCGGGCGCGATCACCACGACGTCGGCAACTTCGGCCACGTCCACGTGTTCGACACGCCCGCGCACCTTGGGCCGCGATTCGACCGGCAGCTCGAAACGCGGGCGCTGGTCACCCCACAGCGTCGTCACCACGGGATTGCCCGTGAGCGCCTGGAACGTGAGCGGCGTGACGAACTCGCACGCCGCAGGTGTCATGACCACCAGGACCGTGGCCCCGCGGTCGCGCAGCCGGCGCACCAGTTCGCAGGCCTTGTAGGCCGCGATCCCGCCGGACACACCCACGACCACCACACGGTCCCGCAGCATGGCGTTACTCGAGCGTCGGCTCGGCCATCGGCTCGGCGGGCTGCGCCAGCAGGGCCATCGGGTCCTCGTAGTAATACGGCACGTCGTCGTGGATCACGCGCTCGAGCGCGACCGCGGTGACCTTGCCGTGCAGCGTCTCGCCACTGCGGCGGACCCAGTCGTTCAGGCGGCGCGCCTCGCGGGCGGCGACGATGGCGAGCTCGTACTTGCTCTTGCCCGGGGGCGGAACCAGTGCGGAAAGCTTCATGGGATCTCCGTTTCATTCGGGTGATGCTTGCGTCCCCCGCCGCGCACCCGTCGGCGCCGCAGGGCTTGTTGCCTCAGTTCTAAGAAACCGCGCCGCGCACGCGCGCGAGTTCGGCGTCGTGGATGGCGACGAGCGCGGCCTGGGCGCGCTCGAGATCATCGTTCATGATGATGTAGTCGTAGTGCACCGCCTGCGCCATTTCGCCAGGTGCATTGCGCAGGCGCTCCTCGATCACTTCCGGCTTGTCCGTGCCGCGCGCTTCGAGCCGCGCGCGCAGCGAGTCGATCGACGGCGGGTAGACGAACACGCTCACCGCGCGCGGCCGCGCCCGGCGCACGCTGGCGCCACCCTGCACGTCCACGTCCAGCACGACCACCTTGCCGGCGCGCACCTGGTCGTCCACCGGGCCCGCCGGCGTGCCGTAGAACTGGCCGTGCACGTGCGCCCACTCGAGGAAGTAGCCGCGGTCCACGTGGGCGAGGAAGTCGGCCGGCTCCATGAACTCGTACTCGCGCCCCTGTGCCTCGGTCGCGCGGCGTGCCCGCGTGGTGGCCGAGATCGAGAACACGCAACCCGGCCGGGTCTTCAGCAGGTGCGACACCAGCGTGCCCTTGCCCGCGCCCGAAGGACCGGTCACGACGAGCATGTAGCCCGGGCCGCTCGCCTTACGCGCACTCGCCGTATCGCCCGTGCCGGAGGCTGCCGTCGGCGTGTGCACCGCGGACGCGCTGACCGCATGCGCGCCCTGGCGTGCGTTCGGAGCGGCTTCTGCCGTGGGTGCGAGGCTCATTCGACGTTCTGCACCTGTTCGCGGATGCGCTCGATCTCTTCCTTCATGATGATGACCGCGTGGCCGATCTCGACGTCGTTGGCTTTGGAACCGATCGTGTTGGCCTCGCGGTTCATCTCCTGGAGCAGGAAGTTGAGCTTCCGCCCGGCGAACTCGTTGTTCTCGATCAGGTGGCGGAACTGGTCCAGGTGCGCGGCCAGTCGCACGCACTCCTCGGTGCAGTCGAGCCGGTCGGCGAGCAGGGCGACTTCCTGCGCGATCCGGATCGGGTCCATCTCGATGTCGTCCAGGAGCGGCTTGATGCGCGCCACCATGCGCTCTTTCGCTTCCTGGGGGCGCAATGGCGCGCGGACGGAGACCTTGTCGAGTTCCTCACGGATCACCGTCAGCCGCTTGTCGAAGTCGCGCGCGAGCGCGGCACCTTCGCGGTCCTTCATCAGGTTCATGCTGTCGCAGGAGCGCTCGACCACGTCCTTGACCAGGGACCAGCTCTCCTCGTCGGACATGGCTGTGTGTTCCCACGTGAACAGGTCCGGCAGGCCGGCGACGGTGCGGATGTCGATCTCGCCCGCGAGCGCGAATCGCTCCTTGAGCCGCGTCATCAGGTCCACATAGCGCTGGGCCACCGGTTCATTGAGCTTCAAGACCTCGCCCTGCTCGCCGGCGCCCACCCAAGTGATGGTCAGGTTGAACTTGCCGCGCGAGAAGCGCTCCTGGATCAGCTGCCGGATCTGGTCCTCGAACGCCAGCGCCACCTTGGGGCCGCGCAGGGACACCTCGCAGAACCGGTGGTTGACCGATCGGACCTCGGCAGTGAGGCGCTGCCCGGAGCGCTCGAGCTCGGCCGAGCCGTAGCCGGTCATGCTGCGAATCATGCGAGACCTCCGGTGGGTGGGGTGCGGACCCCCGAAGGTAGGCGAACGGGGCTCTCGGCGTCAACGTCGGCAGGGGCTTATCCCCGCGATTCACGCGGGTTTGCGGGGGTTTCGCGCATGGGCGACGGCGACACTCGTCCTCCACCGGCTTTCCACTCTCATCTGTGGATAGTCCGCGCGGCGTCAGGTCACAGAATCCGGCTCGCTGCGTGCTAGTTTCCGCGGGCGATCCCTCGCTCACACGACGGAATCCTCACTGGAGGCTTGGCATGCTCGACCGACGCGGTTTCCTGGCCCTGAGCGGTGCTGCCCTGGCCGCCGCCACCCTGCCCTCGCCGCTGCTGGCCTCCGTCCAGAAGCGCATGCCGCCGCCCGCGGACGTGAGCGACTGGAAGAGCGTGCGGGCCCAGTTCGCGCTCTCGCCCGGGCAGCTGCATTTCTCGAGCTTCTTCATGACGTCGCACCCGAAACCCGTGCGCGAGGCCATCGAGGCGTTCCGTCGCGCGATCGACGAGGAGCCCTACCTCGTGATCGATCACCGCATGTTCACCGACGGTGTCCAGAACCTGCAGCTCTCGATCCGCGACGACATCGCGCCTTACCTGGGTGGCAAGCGTGACGAGATCGCGCTCACCGGCAACACCACCACGGGGCTGGCGATGGTCTACTCGGGTCTCACCATGCGCGCCGGCGACGAGATCCTGACCACCGAACACGACCATTACTCGCATCACGAGTCCATCCGGTTCGCCACGCAGCGCTCCGGTGCCAGCGTGCGGAAGATCGCGCTCTACGACCGGCCCGCCGACGTGACCGTGGCCGCGGCGACCGAAAGGCTCCGCCGCGCCATCACGCCTGCCACGCGCGTGGTGGGGCTTACGTGGGTGCACTCGAGCACCGGCGTGCGGCTGCCCGTCCGTGCGCTCGCCGACGTGGTGGCCGAGGCCAACCGCGGCCGCGCCGATGCCGACCAGATCCTGCTGGTGGTGGACGGCGTTCACGGGTTCGGTGTCGTGGATGAGTCCGTGGCGGAACTCGGCTGCGACTTCTTCTGTGCCGGCACGCACAAGTGGATCTTCGCTCCGCGCGGCACCGGGATCGTGTGGGGCAGGGCCGATCGCTGGGCGCGGCTCACGCCGATCGTGCCGTCGTTCGCGAACATGGGAGCCTTCGGACGCTGGATGCAAGGCGACCAGTCGCAGCACCCCACCAACGCGTATGACATGACGCCGGGTGGGTTCCATGCGTACGAGCACGAGTGGGCGATGAGTGCCGCATTCCAGTTCCACCAGAAGATCGGCCGCGCTCGCGTGGCGGTGCGCATCCGCGCGCTGAATGACCAGCTCAAGACCGGGCTCGCCGCGATGAAGCATGTGACGCTGCACACGCCGCGCGATGCCTCGCTGTCCGCCGGGCTCGTGGCGTTCGAGGTGGCGGGCATGGCGCACGACAAGGTCGTGGCGCGACTGCTCGAGCGCAATATCGTGGCGAGCACCGCACCCTACAAGGCGAACTACCCGCGCCTGTCGCCGAGCCTGGTGAACGACGAAGCGGAAGTGGAAACGGCGCTGCGCGAGGTGCGGGCGTTGGCGGGAGCGTGAGCCGACGAGTGGCTGGCGCCCGCGCGCCTGCCGCTCATCTCACCGGCACGGGCTTCGGGAACTTCCAGGT
>Ga0075429_100001249_pt1 | contig 20643 bp, 22 predicted proteins | sample RhiMetdeltSRZDD3_FD_75295 | JGI IMG/M metagenome (GOLD analysis project Ga0075429, IMG submission 75295) | Populus rhizosphere microbial communities from Tennessee, USA - Rhizosphere MetaG P. deltoides SRZDD3 | ecosystem: Host-associated > Plants > Roots > Rhizosphere > Soil | place: USA... | reverse complement strand
GCTTGCCAGGATCGGTCGCGGCCTGCATCACGGCACTTGCGTTAAGGCAGGCGATGACGCATTGCCGCCGGGCGTCGGCAGCGGCCCGTTGTCTGCTATGGCGGATTACTCAAACCGAGTAAGGAGATAACGTATGAAAAAGACTCTTGCGACGCTGGTTGCGGGCGCCGCGCTGGCCGGCGTCGCGCAGGGTGCGCTCGCCCAGACGTTCCGTAACGAAGTTTCCCTCTTCGGCAGCTGGGAAGACATTGACCAGCCAACCAAATTCGAGCAGAGCAACCTTTACCTGCGCTACGGGCGCTTTGTGTCGCCCCAGTTCGTCGCCACCCTGGGACTGCAGCGTTGGCGATTCGAAGGTGCGGGCTTTGACGCCAGCACCACCGCCCTTACGATCGGAGGCAAGTACTACATTGCCGCGCCGCGCAACCAGGTGCTCGCGCCCTTCCTCGATGCCTCGATCGGCGTCGCGAAAACCGATAACGGAACCGCCGACAGCAACGACTTCACCTGGGAGTTCGGCGGCGGCGCATCCTGGTTCTTCACCGAGGCGACCTCGTTCGACGCCGGGCTGCGTCTCTTTCATACCAGCACCGACGTGCAAACGAAGGGCACGCGCATCTTCGTGGGCATCACCACGCGCTTCTAGGTGGGCCGACGGCTGCTTCTGCAGGATGGTGTGCCGACAGCGGACCGTCAAGGCATCGCCGGGTTCCGGCGCTCGAACCGATAGAGCTCGGCCGGGTTGTCGGCTAGGATCCTGCGACGCGTCTTTTCGTCGGGTGCCCAGTCGGCAAGCAGCTCGAGGAGCTCGACGTCATCAGGCACTCTCGGCCGCACGGACGGATGCGGCCAGTTGCTCGCCCAGAGCATGCGCTCGGGCACGCGCTTCACCAGCGCCTTGGCGAGCTTTCCCACGTCTTCGTACTTCGGCGCGCCGGTCTTGGAGGTCTCGTAGGGCGCCGAGAGCTTGACCCAGCAACGCCCCGTATCGACCAGGTTGAGAAGGCTCTTGAACTCCTTGGAATCGACCGATACAGGCTCCAGGAACTTCCCCGTATGGTCGATCACGAACTTTCCTGGAAGGCGCTTGATTTGTGCCTCGTACTTCGGCAGCTCGCGTCCGTCGAGCTGGATGTTGGCGTGCCAGCCGAACGGATGCACCCGCGCCATGAGCTCGTCCATGACGTCGAACCCGAGCGTCCCGCCGTGCAGCGTCATGATGCGCAGCGCGCACATGCCCGCCTGGGTGAGCCGCACGAGCTCCGCATCGCTCACGCCGGGCTTCACCACCGCGACGCCCTTCGCGTTCTTTCCGATCTCCCGCAGCGCATTCAGAGTGACCGTGTTGTCGTCGCCATAGGCATTGGGCTGCACGACGATGACACGCTCGAGCCCGAGCTTCTTCTGCAGCTCGCGGTACATCGGCACGGTGAAGTGACCTGGGCTCGGCGTGCCCGGCTTGGCGTTCAGCGCGCCGTCGTAGAAGTGCATGTGCGTGTCGCACGCACCCTGCGGCATCTGCATCTTCATTTCCTTCCTCCTCGCTTCGGGGCGGCGGCCGGGTTGGGCACTTCCTCGACGGCGACGAAGAGCCCCCCCTGGTAGATCTCGGCAAGCGCCACGTTCGGGTCGCTTATGTCCTCTTCCTTCGCCAAGATTTTTTCCGCGTACTTCTCCGAATTGTCGAGCGGCCGGTAGCCCAGGCGCGTGGCGTTCGAGTTGTCGTACCAGCTTCGCTTGTTTCCCGATACGCCGTAGACGATCTCGAACTTGACGTCGGGATGGTCGATCCCGATCTGCACCAGCTGCGCCAGGTCGCGCGGGCTGAGCCAGATCGACAGGCGCCGCTTGTCGATCGGCTCGGGATTCACGTTGCCGATGCGCATCAGGAACACCTGCATGCCGTATTTGTCGGCGTACAGGCTGCCGAGCGCCTCGCCGAAGACCTTCGACACGCCATAGCGCCCGTCGGGCTTGATGTAGACCTTGTGGTCGATGACCTGGGCGCGGCGGTAGAAGCCGACCGCGTGGTTGCTGGTGGCGAAGAGGACGCGCTTCACCTTGTTGCGGCGCGCGGCCTCGAAGATGTTGTAGCAGCCGACGATGTTCGCCTGATGGATCGCTTCCCAGGGGCCTTCGACCGAGTAGCCGCCGAGGTGGACGATCGCATCGACGCCCTTTGCGATCTTCATGGCATCGCCGAACTTCGAGATGTCGGCGCGGATGAATTTTTCGTCCTTGGCGGGCTTCAGGCTTCTCTTGTCGGAAAGGCGCAGGGCGTACTTCCCCGCCAGCTCCCTGCGCAGGTGCGATCCGACATCGCCGGCGGCGCCGGTGATCAGCACGGTTTTCATGGCCTCCTCTTCCAGTGTTCGGCGTTGACCGCGCCTCTCGGGACGCGTCCCCTGACGATCTCGGCCGCCTGGGAGGCGGTCTCGAGCGACTGGTGCTCGATCGCCGGGACCGTGAGCCCCGCGGTGTGCGGCGTGGCGATCACGTCCGGGCGGGCGGCGAGGCGCGGCGTCGGCATCTGGTCCGGCGCGCGGCCGACGTCCATGGCGCAGCCGGCAAGGCGCCCCGAGTCGAGCGCGGCCTCGAGCGCCGCTTCGTCGACCAGGTTGCCGCGGGAGACGTTGATGAAATACGCGCCGCGCTTCATCTGCGCAAATGCAGCCGCGTTCATCAGGTTTTCGGTCTCGGCCGTGGCGACGGCGAGCGGCACGACGTAATCGGATTCGCCCAGCAGGGCGTCGAAAGCCGTCTGCTCGGCGTCCTTGACGTAGGGGTCGTTGATCAGCACGCGCATGCCGAGCGCGCGGGCGATGCGCACCACTTCCCGCCCGATCGCGCCGTAGCCGATGACGCCGAGCGTGCCGCCTTTCAGTTCACGCCCCGTCTCCGCCTTCGGAATCTTGCCCTGGTGATAAGTCGTGGCAGAGCGGGTGATGCCACGGGATAGATCGATCATCAGCCCGATCACGAGCTCGGACACCGAGGTGACGAAGCCGGCGCTCGCCTGCGTGACGAGCACGCCCGCCTTGCTCGCCGCCGCCACGTCGACGTTGCGGATGTCGATCGCGCAGCGCAGGAATGCTTTCAGCTTCGGCAGGCGCTCGAACAGGGCCGCTGGTCCGGGCGACTGGCGGTACGAGACGATCAGGTCGCAGTCCTGTGCCGCCTCGATCAGCGCTTCTCCCTCCAAAGACGATGCACCGGAGTGGAGTTGCACTTCGCCTGCTTCCTTCAAGCCGGCGAGCGCGCGCGGGCCGTAATACAGCTCCCGCGCCTCCGGCGAATGCGTCAGCAGGATTTTCAAGCGGCTTCTTGGCGCTCGGCGGCGAGCTTGCGGTAGCGCTCGAGCGAGCGCGTGAGATGGCGCCGCATCGCTTCACGCGCCGCGCCGGGATCGCGGCCGCGGATCGCCTCGAAGATGCGCCGGTGCTCCTCCTGGATCAGCGCGAGGTACGCCTTCTGGCCGCCCATGCGCTCGGGCAGGCCGCTCACGGTGCGTCGCGGAATGAGGTGCCGGCCGATGAACTGCAGGAAGCGCGGGAACTCCGGATTGCCGGTGGCGTCGGCGATGGCGCGATGGAAAGCGAGGTCCTCGTCGACCGCCGAGCCGCCCGAGGCGCTGGCTTCTTCAATGGCACTCAAGGCATTGGCGATGCCGCGCAGCTGCGCTTTCGAGGCGCGCCCGGCGGCGATGCCGGCCGACTCGATCTCGACCCCGAGCCGCAGCTCCATGACGTTGAGGATGTCGGCGAGCGTCTGCATGCGCTCGGGCTCGATGCGGAACGGCGCGTGCTGCGGCTCGGCCGAGACGAAGGCGCCCACGCCCTGGCGCGTCACCACGAGCCCTTCGGCGCGCAGCGCCGCCACGGCCTCGCGCACCACGGTGCGGCTCACGCGCGCGGCGCGCGTCAGCGCCAGCTCGGTGGGCAGGCGGGCGCCCGGCGCGAGGCGCCCGCTCTTGATCTGCTCGGCGAGCTGCTCGAAGAGGCCCCGCGAGAGCTTGTGCTCCGCGGCCAGCGGCCTGATCTTGACGTGGTTCGGCACGGTTGTATGATGACTGACGAATCTTATCAGAGGAGGATTCATGCATCGACGCGATTTCATCGGCGCGGCCGTGGTCGCCGCCGCGTGCGCTGCCGGACTGCCCGTGCAGGCGCAGCAGATCATCAAGGCGACCGACGTGCACCCGCTCGGCTATCCGACCGTCGAGGCCATCGTGCGCCTGGGCAACAAGCTCGAGAAGGCGACCGGCGGCAAGTACAAGCTGCAGATGTACCCGTCGATGCAGCTCGGCGGCGAGAAGGAGATGACCGAGCAGGCGCAGGTCGGCGCGCTGCAGATCGCGCGCATCTCGGTCGGCCCGATGGGCACCATCGTGGACGAGCTGAACGTGTTCAACATGCCCTTCGTGTTCAAGGACGAGGCGCAGATGCGCAAGGTGATCGACGGCCCGATCGGCGAGGAGTTGCTCACCAAGCTCACCAACAGCTCGGCGCGCCTGGTGGGCCTGGGCTGGATGGACGCCGGCACGCGCAACGTCTACTCCGACAAGCCGGTGACCAAGCCCGCCGACCTGAAGGGCATGAAGATCCGCATGATGGGCAATCCGCTGTTCGTCGAGACCATGAACGCGATGGGCGGCAACGGCATCGCCATGGGCTTCAACGAGCTGCACCAGGCGCTGCAGAGCGGCGTGGTGGACGGCGCGGAGAACAACGAGCCGACGCTGTTCGCGCAGAATCACTACCAGACGCCCAAGGGCAAGGTCTACAGCCTCACCGGACACCTGATCATCCCGGAGATCTTCGTCTACTCGAAGGCGAGCTGGGACAAGCTGCCCAAGGCCGACCAGGACCTGATCAAGAAGCTCTCGCGCGAGGCGCAGCTCGAGCAGCGCAAGCTGTGGGACGACTACGTCGCCGACGCCACCGGCAAGCTGAAGGCGGCCGGCGTCAAGTTCGTGCCGGCGGACAAGGAAGCGTTCTACAAGGCGACCCAGCCGGTGCGCGACAAGTACGGCGCCAAGTATGCCGGGCTGATCCAGCGAATCCGGGACACCAAGTAGTCCATCGGGGATAAAACGGGGCCGCCGCACAGCGGCCCTTTTTTATGCGCAACCAGTACCGAAAGGCGATGCAGCGGCTGTACCTCGCGTGCATCGTCCTCTCCGGCGTCGCGATGGTCGTGATCACGGCGTTCATCCCGGCGGGCGTGTTCATGCGCTATGTCATGAACAACCCGCTGCAGTGGCCCGAGCCGGCCTCGGTGATCATGATGGTGTTCTTCTCCTTCATCGGCGGCGCCGCGGTCTACCGCGCCAACCAGCAGATCGCGGTCGAGGCGCTGATGAATGCGGTCGGAACGCGCAGCCGCGCGGCGATGCAGTGGGGCGTCCACGCGGGCATGCTGCTAGTGGCCGGGTTCATGCTCGGCTACGGCGTGCATCTGTGCGTGGTCACGTGGGGCAACACCATCGCCGAGTTCCCCTGGCTTTCGACCGGCGTCGTCTACATGCCGATCCCGATCGGCGGCTTCCTCACCCTGCTGTTCATCGTCGAGAAGATGTGGCTCGGCGAGCCACCGAAGGATGACGTCATGTACAGCGACGGCGCCGTGGATTTGGAATGAGCGCTAGAACCCGCGCTGGATTTGGAATGAGCGCTAGAGACCGCGCTCAAATCGTATTCATCACATGGACATCCTAGTCCTGCTCGGCGGCTTCACCGTGCTGTGCGCGCTCGGCGTGCCGGTCGCCTACGCGCTCGGGCTGTCCGCGCTGCTCGCCGCGCTGTGGGCCGACATCCCGCTCGAGGCGGTGATGCTGCGCATCTCCGACGGCACCGACGACTTCGTGCTGCTCGCGATCCCGTTCTTCGTGCTGGCCGGCGGCATCATGGCCGAGGGCGGCATGGCGGCACGCCTGGTGATGCTGGCCAAGGTGTTCGTCGGCTTCATCCGCGGCGGCATGGCGGTAGTGAACGTGCTGGCGAGCACCTTGTTCGGCTGCATCTCGGGCTCCTCGGTCGCCGACACCTCGGCGATCGGCTCGGTGATGATTCCGCAGATGGTGAAGCAGGGCTACACGCGCGTCTTCGCGACCAACGTCACGATCTGCGGCTCGGTGCAGGCGCTGCTGATCCCGCCCTCGCACAACGCGGTGATCTATTCGGTCGCCGCCGGAGGCACCATCTCGGTCGCGAGCCTGTTCCTCGCCGGCGTGTTCCCGGGACTCCTGTTCGGCGTGTGCCTGATCGGACTCGTGCTGTGGACCGCGCACAAGCGCGACATGCCGAAGTCCGAACCGGTTCCGCTCAAGGACATTCCCAAGATCGTGCTCGAGGCGCTGTGGGGCCTGGTCACGATCGTAATCATCATGGGCGGCATCCTGTCGGGAGTGTTCACGCCTACCGAGTCCGCCGCGGTCGCGTGCGTGTACGCGTTCCTCGTCACCTTCTTCGTGTACCGCGACTACAAGTGGCGCGACCTGCCGCACCTCATCCACCGCGTGGTGAAGACGGTGGCCATGGTGATGATGCTGATCGGCTTCTCGGTCGGCTTCGGCTACATGATGGCGCTGATGCAGATCCCGGCCAAGGTGACGATGTTCTTCCTCAGCATCTCGGAGAACAAGTACGTGTTCCTGCTGCTGGTGAACATCCTGCTGCTGCTGCTCGGCACCTTCATGGACCTCGCGCCGATGCTCCTGATCTGCACGCCGATCTTCCTGCCGGTGATCGCCAAGCTCGGCATCGACCCGGTGCACTTCGGCATGATCATGATCCTCAACCTCGGCATCGGACTGATTACCCCGCCCGTGGGCCCGACCCTGTTCGTCGGCTGCGCCATCGGCAAGGTCACCATCGAGCAGGTCTCGAAGGAGCTGTGGCCGTTCTACGGCGCGATGTGCGTTGCGCTGCTGCTTGTGACCTACATTCCCGCCCTCTCGCTCTGGCTGCCGGGACTGATGAGGTGATTGACTTTGACGGGGTCGCGTGACACAGTCGGCGCCGTCCGCAATTCAATCCCGAGGAGAGAGCAATGAGGAGGGGAGCATGAAGCGCAGGACTTTCGTCAAGGCCAGCGCGGCCGCGGGCCTGCAGGGAATTCTCGCCAGCCGCATGGCGCCCGCGTTCGCGCAGGGCACCGCGCTCGCGTGGATCCGCTGGAACGATTTCGTGCCGGCTTCCGACCAGCTGCTGCGCAGCAAGATCATCCCGGAAGCGCAGAAGGCGCTCGGCGTGCGCGTGACGCTCGAGACGGTCAACGGCAACGATCTCCAGCCGCGTGCCACGTCGGCGATCCAGTCGGGCAGCGGCCCGGATATCTTCTGCCTGCTGAACAACTGGGCGCAGCTCTACGCCGACAGCACGGTGGACGTGAGCGACGTCGCGGAGAAGCTGGCGAAGGAGCAGGGCGGCGTGTACCCGACCAACAGCTCGGTGTCGAAGGTCGGCTCGCGCTGGATCGGCATGCCGTGGGCGACCGTCGGGCTGCTCATCGCCTACCGCAAGTCGTGGTTAGCCGAAGTCGGTTACAGCACGTTCCCGGACACCTGGGAGAAATACCTCGACGCCGGCAAGAAGCTCAAGGCGAAGGGCCACCCGATCGGCCAAACGCTCGGCCACACCTTCGGCGACGCGCCGGCATTCTGGTATCCGTATCTCTGGTCGTGGGGCGGGCGGGAGGTCGATGAAAAAGGCAAGGTGGTGCTCGACTCCAAGGCCACCGTCGACTCGGTGCGCTTCATGACGGGCTTCTGGAAGGACGCGCACGACGAAGGCGGCCTCGCCTGGGACGACACCAACAACAACCGTGCGTTCCTCTCGGGAGAGATCGCCGCGACACTGAACGGCGCTTCCATCTACATCGAGTCGCTGAGGAAGCCCGAGCAGTACAAGACCGACAAGGGCGGGCCGATGAAGGACGACATCGCGCACGCCGCGCTGCCCAAGGGCCCCGCCGGACAGTTCAGCTACCACGTGCCGTTCACGAACACGGTGATGAAGTATTCGAAGAACGCCAAGGCGGCGAAGGAGTTCCTCACCTGGGTACATTCGAAGCCGGTGTACGAGCAGTGGTTCGTGTCGCAGAAGGGCTTCAGCGTCGCTCCGTTCAAGGACTGGGAGAAGCACCCGATGTGGGCCGAGGACCCGATCATGACGCCGTTCAAGACCGCGACCTCGACCGGCCGCATGATGGGCTACGCCGGGCCGCCGGATAAGCGGGCCGCGGAGGTGATCTCGAAGTACATCATCACCGACATGTACGCAAAGGCAGTGCAGGGCATGAAGCCGGAAGAGGCCGTGAAGTCGGCCGACGGCGAGCTGCGGAAAATCTACGGCCAGGCTTGAGTAGCGTTGCCCCACCGGGACCGGGGAGCGTCGCCGCGACGCTCCCCGCCCGGCCCACCGCCCCGCGCTGGATCCGCTTCGCCGAGGACGAGCGCGTGCTCGCGCTCGCGCTGCTCGCGCCGGCGGTGGTGATCCTCGTGACCTTCATCGCCTATCCGTTCGTGATGGCGATCTGGTTCTCGCTCACCAGCATCCGCGTCGGCGATCCCGGCCACTTCGTCGGCCTCGCCAATTTCACCAAGGCCTGGGAGGACAGCATCTTCCAGACCGCGTTCAAGAACACGGTGTTCTATACGTTCTGGGCGACGGTCTTCAAGCTCACGCTCGGCATGTGGCTCGCGCTGCTGCTCAACCGCCACTTCCGCTTCAAGCGCATCGTGCGCGCCTCGATGCTGCTGCCGTTCATCATCCCCACGGTGCTTTCAGCCTTCGCGTGGCGCTGGATGTTCGATCCGACCTTCAGCGTGGTGAACTGGCTCCTCTACCACACCGGCTTCATCGCCAACCGGCTGCCGTTCCTCTCCAACGGCGACTGGGCAATGTGGTGCGCGATCCTCGTCAACACCTGGCGCGGCATGCCGTTCTTCGCCATCACGCTGCTGGCGGGCCTTCAAACCATCAATCCGGACCTGCACGAGGCCGCGGCGCTCGACGGCGCGAATGCATGGAACCGGTTCTGGCACGTGACCTGGCCGCTGCTCCTGCCGGTCACGCTGGTGGTGGTGGTGTTCTCGGTGATCCAGACGTTCTCCGACTTCCAGCTCATCTACGTCCTGACCGGAGGCGGGCCCGCCAACTCGACGCACCTCGTGGCCACCTACGCCTATCAGCTCGGCGTCGGCACCGGGCTCCTCGGCGAAGGCGCGGCGATCTCGCTGTTCATGTTCCCGGTGCTCTTCGCCGTGGTGTGGATCCAGCTGAAGTATCTCAAGCGCATCGAGGCGGCCTAGCATGGTGATCGAGCGCCGCTGGAAGAAGTGGCTGTACTTCTACATCCCGCTCGCGCTTTTCATCCTGTTCACGCTGTTCCCGTTCTACTGGATGGCGGTGACCGCGTTCCGCCCCGACGGCGAGCTCTACCGCACCTGGCGCCAGGCGAACGCGACGCCCTTCTGGACCCTCGCGCCGACGACCGAGCATTTCCACGGCCTGCTCGAGAGCACCGCATTCCTGCGCTGGCTCGGCAACACCATGTTCATCGCGCTGGCCTCGACCGCGATTTCGCTCCTGTGCGGCCTGTTCGCCGGCTATGCGCTCTCGCGGCTGCGCTTCCGCGGCTCGGAGTTCCTCGGCACCGCGATCTTCATCACCTACCTCGTGCCGCAGACGCTGCTTTTCATCCCGCTCGCCGACATCGTGCGCGACATGCACCTCGGCAACACGCCGTGGTCGCTGATCCTCACGTATCCCACCTTCCTCATCCCGTTCTGCACCTGGCTGCTGATGGGGTACTTCAAGACCATCCCGAAGGAGCTCGAGGAATGCGCGCGCATCGACGGCGCGACGCGCTTCGGCGCCATGTTCCGCATCATCTTCCCGGTGGCGGTGCCCGGGATCCTGTCGGCCGGGATCTTCGCCTTCACCCTGTCGTGGAACGAGTTCATCTATGCGCTCGTGTTCCTGTCCTCGGTCGAGGAGAAGACCGTTCCGGTCGGCGTGGTCTCGGAGCTGATCCGCGGCGACATCTTCTTCTGGGGCCAGCTCATGGCGGGCGCGCTGCTCGGCTCGGTGCCGGTCGCGCTCGTCTACTCGTTCTTCGTCGAGTATTACGTCGCCGGCATGACCGGGTCGGTGAAAGGCTAACGTGGCCGAGGTCGTCCTCTCCGGCTTGAACAAGTGGTACGACCGCAACGTGCACGCGGTCAAGGACGTGAACCTGCACATCCGCGACCGCGAGTTCATGGTCCTGGTCGGGCCCTCCGGCTGCGGCAAGACCACCACGCTGCGCATGATCGCGGGGCTCGAGGAGATCTCCTCGGGCGAGATCCGCATCGGCGAGCGCGTGGTCAACGATCTGCCGCCGATGGACCGCGACATCGCGATGGTGTTCCAGAACTACGCGCTCTACCCGCACAAGAGCGTCTACGACAACATGGCTTTCGGGCTGCAGATGCGCAAGTTCGCGAAAGACGAGATCCGCCGCCGCGTGCAGGCGGCCTCGGAGATCCTGGGCATCCAGCCGCTCCTCGCGAGGAAGCCGCGCCAGCTCTCCGGCGGCCAGCGCCAGCGCGTGGCGCTCGGGCGCGCGATCGTGCGCCATCCGCAGCTCTTCCTCTTCGACGAGCCGCTGTCGAACCTGGACGCGAAGCTGCGCGTGCAGATGCGGGTCGAGCTGAAGCGCCTGCACGAGCGGCTTTCGACCACCGCGGTCTATGTCACTCACGACCAGGTCGAGGCGATGACCCTCGGCGACCGCGTGGTGGTGATGAAGGACGGGCTGGTGCAGCAGGTCGGCGAGCCGCTCGAGCTCTACGGACGGCCTGCCAACCGCTTCGTCGCCGGCTTCATTGGCTCGCCGGCCATGAATTTCGCCGAGGTCACCATCAACCACTCCGCTCAGGGCGTCTGGGCCGAGACGGCGGGCCTGCGCATCCGGGTGCCGCCGGCGAAGGCCGAAGCGCTCCGCGGGCACGCCGGAGGGAAAGTCCTGCTCGGCGTGCGTCCGGAGGCGCTGCGGGTCGCGAACGGCGCCGACGTCGCCGACTACGCGCTCGATTGCACCGTCGAGGTGGTCGAGCCGCTCGGCAACGAGATCTTGCTGGACGTGCGCGCCGGCAGCCATCCCCTGGTCGCGCGCGTCGACCCGGCCACCCGCGTCAAGGTGCACCAAAGCCTGCGCCTTGCGCTCGACCCCGAACGGCTGCACTTCTTCGACGCCAACACCGAAGCCGCGATCTGAGCTTCCGCTATCCGATCGCCGACGCCCACATGCACGTGTGGGATCCGCAGGCGCACTACTATCCCTGGCTGTGCGACGAGCGGCCGATCGCGTTCCGCTACGGCGACTACAGCAAGCTGCGGCGCCGCTACCTGGTGGACGACTACCGCGCCGACACCGCCGGCTGGCGGGTCTCGCACGCCGTCTATATCGAGGCCGAATGGGACCCGCGCGATCCGCTTGGCGAAATGGAATTCCTGGGAAGAATAAGAAAAGCCACTTCGTTTCCGACCGTCGCCGTAGCGCAGGCCTGGCTGGACCGCGAAGACTGCGCCGAAGTGCTCGACGGGCTTGCGCAGCATCCGTTCGTGCGCGGCGTGCGTCACAAGCCGCGGCCCGGAATGATGGACGACGCGCGCTGGCGCTCCGGTTATGCGCGCCTCGCCCGCCTCGACCTGCACTTCGAGCTGCAGGCGCCGTTCACGCAGCTCGCGGAAGCGGCGCGCCTCGCGCGCGACTATCCGGAGACGACGATCGTGCTGAACCACGCCGGCCTGCCGTCGGCCAGCGGAGCGCGCGAATGGCGCGCCGCGATGGCCGGGCTCGCCGGATGCTCCAACGTCGCGGTAAAGATTTCGGGCATGGGCGTGCCGGTGCGCGAATTCGTGCTCGGCGTGCTCGAGCTCTTCGGCGTCGAGCGGGCGATGTTCGCGAGCAACTACCCGGTGGACAGCCTGCGGGCGAGCTTCACCACCATCTACGCCGGATTCGAGGAGATCACGCGCGGCATGGCCGAAGCGGAGCGCCGCGCCCTCTTCCACGACAACGCGCTGCGCATCTACAGGATGAGGTAGCCATGGACGCAAGACCTTTCGCGCTCGGTTACGTCGGCGTCGGCCTGATGGGCCTGCCGATGGTGCAGCGCCTGACGAAGCTCGGCTGGCGCGTACGTGCCTTCGATATCGCGCCGGAGAAGGTAGCTCAATCGGGTGCACAGGCGTGCGACTGCGCCTCGGACGCCGCTCGTGACGTCGACATCCTCTTGCTCAACCTTCCGACCAACGAGGCCGTCGTCGACGCGGTATTCGGCCACAATGGGGCAGTCAAGACGTTGCGCCCGCCGCAGCTGGTAGTGGACTTCTCGACCATCCCCGTCGAGACCTGCCGCAGCCACGCCTCAAAGCTGCAGAAGGAAACCGGATGCCGCTGGGTCGACGCGCCGGTCTCCGGCGGCCCGCCGGCGTCTGCCGCCGGCACGCTCACGGTCATGGCGGGCGGCGCAGAGGAAGACCTCGCCCGGCTCGCGCCGCTCATGCGCGACGTCGCCGGCCGCTGCACCCGCGTCGGACCGGTCGGGGCCGGGCTGGCGGCGAAGATGATCAATCAGCTCGTGGTCGGCGTCGGCCATGCCATGCTCGCCGAGGCGGTGGCGCTTTGCGAGAAGGCCGGCATCGACGCCGCGCGCATTCCCGACTGCCTCGCCGGCGGCTACGCCGACAGCAACCTCATGAAGGCGTACTGGCCAAGGATGGTGCAGCGGGACTTCGCTCCGCGCGGCTACGTCAGGCAGCTCCTGAAGGACCTCGAGATGGTGGCGAAATGGTCCGGCGGGCTCGAGGCGACGACGCCGATGCTCACGCAGGCACTGTTCCTCTACCGCGAGCTCGCCAAGCGGGGCCACGCCGAGCTCGACAGCTCGGCGATCCGCAAGCTCTACGACGAACCGCCAGAGTATTGGCCCAAGGTCCCATAGCTCGGGTCGCAGTGCGGGGATACGCTCGCGACGCGTAGCGGTAACAGCGAAAGGGGAGAGTGACATGGACATGTCCAAGCGTTTCGCGGCCGAGTTCGTCGGGACCTTCTGGCTGGTGCTGGGCGGCTGCGGCAGCGCCGTGCTGGCGGCGGCGTTTCCGGGGGTTGGAATCGGGCTGCTCGGCGTCTCGCTCGCGTTCGGCCTCACGGTGCTGACGATGGCCTTTGCGCTCGGCGGCATCTCGGGCGGTCACTTCAATCCCGCGGTGTCGGTCGGGCTGGCAGTGGCAGGCCGCTTCAAGACCTCGGATCTGGTTCCCTACATCGTCGCCCAGGTGCTCGGCGCCATCGTCGCGGCGGCGCTGCTCTACCTGATCGCGAGCGGCAAGGCGGGATTCGACCTCTCGGGGGGCCTCGCCTCCAACGGCTACGCCGATCATTCGCCCGGCAAGTACTCCGCAATGTCGGCCTTCGTGACCGAGGTCGTCATGACGTTCATGTTCCTATTCATCATCCTCGGCGTAACGGACAAGCGCGGCGGCGCAGCGGCGTTTGCGCCGATCGCGATCGGCCTTGCCCTGACGCTCATTCACCTCATCAGCATTCCTGTAACCAACACCTCGGTCAACCCGGCACGAAGCACGGGTCCGGCGCTGATCGTCGGCGGGTGGGCATTGGCCCAGCTGTGGATGTTCTGGGTGGCACCCATCCTCGGCGCGGCCCTCGCCGGCGTGACCTACCGCTGGCTTAGCAGCGAAGCGAGGTCGGCGGCGACGACGTCGGCGCAGACTTTACGCTGAAGGACCCACCAGCACGCTCGTCAACCGGCTCGGGGTCACCGAAACCCAGGCGGCGGGCGGAGCCGGGTCGATCCTCGCCTTTGCCCAGCAGCACCTCGCGAGCCGCTATTCGCCGAGCGCGCGCTAGCGCTCTCCGAGCGCTCCATTTACGCGCGGCAGCACCTCTTCGGCCATCAGCTCCATCGAGCGGCGCATCGCCGCCGGGTCCACCCAGTCGTGGCCGACGTACAGGAGCGTGCCGAACGGCCCGATCTGCTCGCGGAACGCGAGCAGCTTGTCGACCACCTCGTTGACCGTACCCGCGATCAGCAGCTGCGAGACCAGGTACTCGTCGGTGATCGCCTCGTCGGGGACCGCGGGGTCGTGCTTCAAGAGCGCATTGCCGCGCGTCCGTTGCGCCTTGCGCTGCAGGTTGCGGAAGTAGTAGGCGAACGGATTGCCGGCATCGCGCGTCAGGCGGCGCACGGTCGCTTCGTCGTCGCCGACGAAGACGCTCTTCGCCACCCGCCAGTCCTGCGGGCGCGCGGGGCGGTCCGCGCGAGCGCAGCCCTCGGCGTACTTCGGCCAGTGGGTCTTGATCACCCAGGGTTGCACGAAGTTGGCGGAGATCGGGGTCCAGCCGCGCATGGCCGCCGCGGTGATGCCATTCGAGGCCGGCAGGATCGAGGTGACCACGATTGGCGGATGCGGCTTCTGGAACGGCTTCAGCATGCCGCCCATGCCGAGGTCCGGGGTCCATGTGCGCTCGGTGCTCAGGCGCCAGCGCTTGCCCTGCAGCCGGTAAGGCGGCTCCTGCGTCCAGAGCGCGATCATGTGGTCCATCGACTCGACGAAGATCGCGTTGCGATCCTCGTCCATGGTCTGCATCATCTCGGCGTCGGACGGCAGCCCGCCGGGCCCGACGCCGAGGATGAAGCGGCCCTCGAGCAGCGTATCGACCATCGCGATCTCCGCCGCGGTGGCGGCGGGATGGCGGTTCGCCAGGTTCACGGTGCCGCTGCCGAGCTTGATGCGCTTCGTGTCGCGCGCGAGCGTCGCAATGAAGATCAGGCACGAGGTGATGGTCTCGGCGAGGTCGGTGACATGCTCGCCGATGAACGCCTCCTCGTAGCCGAGGTCCTCGGCGAAGAGGATCGCCTCGCGGTCCTCGGCCAGCGTGCGACGCCAGTCGCGCCCGACCGGGTGCAGCGGCATGGTGAAAAAACCGAGTTTCATGACGCTCGATTTGCTATTTCAGCAGCTCGGGCGCGATCAGCCTCGGCAGGATGAGCGGGATCTCCGGCCAGATGATGATCGCTGCCAGCATCAGCAACATGGGAACGAGCATGATCAGCGTGTCCTTGAGCGCAAACTTGAGCGGCACCTTGGCCACCGCGCACGAGATCATCAGGCACAGGCCGTAAGGCGGCGTCACCAGGCCGAAGGCGAGCGAGACGATGCCGATGATGGCGAAGTGGATCGGGTGCATGTTCACCGAGGCCGCCAGCGGCTGCAGGATGGTGCCGACGATGATGATCGCCGGGATCGCGTCGAGAAAGCAGCCGACCACCAGGAACGCGAAGGCGATGAAGAAGCCCACGCCGGTGATTCCCATGCCCCACGAGATGACGTTCGCGAGCAGCGCCTTCGGGATCTGATAGTAGGCGAGGAGCCAGCCGAAGGCCGAGGCGGTGCCGACGCAGAACAGGGCCACCGAGGCGAGCCTGCCGGTCTCCGACAGCGCGTGATACAGGCGCTTCAGGTCCATCTCGCGATAGAAGAAGATCGACAGGATCGCGGCGTAGATCACCGCGATCGCCGCGGACTCGGTGGCGGTGAACCAGCCGAGCAGGATGCCGCCGACAATGATGAACGGCGTGAACAGCGCCGGCAGCGACTGCCAGGCGGAGACGAAGAATTCCTTCAGCGTGGAGCGCGGATAGACCGGGTAGTGGTAGATCTTGGCATAGACATGCACCGTGACCATCTGTGCCAGCGCGATCAGCAGGCCGGGCAGGATGCCGGCGAGATACATGGCGCCGATCGAGGTGGAGATCACGCCGCCCCACACGATCATCAGGATCGACGGCGGGATGATCACGGCCAGTACCGCCGACACCGCGGTGATGGCGATCGAGAACGAAAGCCCGTAGCCCTCCTTCACCTGCGCCTCGATGAAGAGTTTCGACTGGCTCGCGGCGTCCGCGGTGGAGGAGCCGGAGATTCCCGCGAAGAACACCGACAACAGCACGTTGATCTGCGCCAGCGCACCGGGAAAATGCCCGACCATGGTGCGCGACAGGTGCACCAGGCGATCGCTGATGCCGCCGATGTTCATCAGGTTGGCGGTAAGCAGAAAGAACGGCACCGCCAGCAGGATGAACGAGTTGTAGGCGTTGAAGGTTTCCTGCACCAGTTGCATCGAATCGAGGCGCGGCTCGCTGAGGAGGATCGGCAGGCAGGCGAGGCCGAGCGCAAACGCCACCGGCACGCGCGCGACGAGCAGCGCAAAGAAGGTGCCAAACAGCACCAGCGCCGCCATGCCCGGCGTGAGGACGGCGCCGGTCACGCGGTGGTCTTGCCGCGCAGGATGCGGATGTTGTCGACGAACTTCTCGCCCAGAAAAACCGTCCAGGTCAGGCCGGCGAGCGGCCAGGCGACATGGATCAGCCACAGCGGCAGCTCGGCCAGCTCGGAGACGCGATTCCACGCGAAGCGCGTGAACTGGAAACCCGCCCAGACAAACACCAGGGCGAACACCAGCACCGCGAGGCTGCTCACGAGATGGAGCGCCGCCGCGGCGCGCGGCGAGAGCGTGGGCCAGACGTCCACCTCGAAATGCGTACCTTCGCGCACGCCGATCATCGCGCCCAGCATCACCATCCAGATGAAGAGGAACCGCGAAGCCTCTTCAGTCCAGATCCAGGACGGGATTAGCGCCGTGTAGCGCGAGATGATCTGCAGCGTGACCGGGACGATCAGGACTGCGATCATCCCCACCATCAGCCACGTCAGCAGCCGATGGTAGAGATCGACGAAACGCCTCACTTAATCGCGTTGATCTTCGCCAGCAGCTGTTCGGCGCCGATCTCCTTGGCGTACTCGGCCATCACCGGGTCGACCAGCTTCTTCATCTGGTCGCGGCCCTGGAACGCCACGCGCTTGAGCTTGCCGGCCTTCTCCAACGCCACCAGCTTGGCCTCGTCTTCGCTCGACTCGACCTGGCGGCCGTAGGCGCCGGCTTCCTTGCCCGCCCTGAGCACCGCGGCCTGCATGTTCTTGTCCAGTTTCTTGAACGTCTTCACCGAGAAGCACAGCGGCCGGATGGTGATCGCATGCTGCGTCATCGACAGGTTCGGCGCCACTTCGTAGAACTTCATCGACTCGACGCCGGCGGCCTCGTTCTCGCCCGCGGCGATGACGCCGTTCTGGATCGCGTTGTAGATCTCGTTGTACGCGATCACGGTCGGCGCCATGCCGGCAGCCTGGAAGGTCTTGCTCCAGATCGGCGCGCCCTGCACGCGAACCTTGAGGCCCTTCAGCTCCTGCATGTTGCGCACGGGCTTGTTGACGAAGATGTTGCGCGTGCCACCGCCGGCGTAGCCGATCAGCATCACGTCGGCCTTCTGCGCGATCTCGTCGGCGACCGGCTTGAGCACGTCGGCGTCGAGCACCTTGTTCCAGTGATTCAGATCGCGGAACAGGAACGGCGCGTCGATGAACGGCGCCGCCTTGGAGAACGTCGACATGTGCGCGGGCGACACGATGGCGTAGTCGACCGCCTTGCCCTGCGCCATGTATTCGAAGTACTGCTTCTCCAGTCCGAGCTCGCTGTTCTTGTGCAGTACCCACTTGCCTTTGGTACCGGAATACCTGTCGACCAGCTCCTGGAAGCGCACCAGCGCCTTGGTAAAGGCGTGATCGTCGTTGAACTGCGAAGCGCCGTGCATTTCGATCTGCGCAAACGACGGCACGGCGATCGCCGCGAGAGCGGCGAACAGAATCCTCCTCATGATTTTCCCTCCTCCTTGATGGTGATACGCCAGAGTGTACGCGGGTCCGCGGGGTCGGTGAGCGTCGCGGAGTGAAGCAGCGACGCGTTGTCCCACACCACCACGTCCCCTGGCCCGTACTTGAGACGCAGCTGGTACTTCTCCTGAGTCGAATGGCGCTTGAGCTCGTCGAGCAGGTCGATCGCCTCGTCGTCGGGCATGCCCTCGATGCGGAACGAGCTGCCCGAAACCGAATAGAGGGCAGTGCGCCCTGTAATCGGGTGCTTGCGCGCCACCTTGTGCCGCACCCAGGCCATCTTGTTCTCTTGCTCCTCGCTCAGTACCGAAGCCACGGTGCGCGAGCTCTTGTCGAGGTCGTCACGATTGCCATAGTGGTGCAACGCAACAAGGTCCTGGATTTGGATTTTGAGCGAGGAAGACAAATCCTCATATGCCGCGTACTGGTCGGCAAACAGCGTGTCGCCGCCCTGCTTCGGCACCTGGATCGAATAGAGCAGCGTGCACCGCGCCGGTACGTCGAGATACGAATAGTCGGTGTGGAAGTAGGTGCCGGCGTCGGCGAGGCCGGTCGGCTTGCCGTCCTTCTGCACGTTGGAGAGGATCAGGATGTCGGCGTGCTCGGGGTGGTGGAACTGGTCGATGACGTGGGGCTCCGGTTTTCCAAACCTGCGCGCGAAGTCTAGATAGGTGCTTGGGGTGAAGCTCTGGTTCCTGAAAACCAGGACCTGTGACGCGAAAAAGGCATCCCAGACCGCGCGGAAGTCGGGGCTGATCTCGTCGGCCTCGGCGCCGAAGCTGTCGGTGAGCTTCCTCAGCCGCATCCGTGGGTGGCGAGAGGCTGAGTCATAGCCTGAGGTTAGGCACGTCCAGCCACTTCCTCTGCTTCCAGCTCTTCAGGCCGAGCTCGGCGAGCTGCACGCCTTTGGCGCCTTCGAGGAGATTCCAGCGAAAGGCGCCTTCGCCAGCGACGTGCTTGAGAAAGAGCTCCCACTGGGCCTTGAAGGCATTGTCGTAGTTTTCGTCCGGAACTTCATTCCAGCCGTCGAAGAAGTCGATCGGCTGGGGAATGTCCGGATTCCATACCGGCTTTGGCGTCGCTTCATAGGTTTGAAAAAAGCACTTGCGCAAGCCGGCAACGGCGCTTCCCTTCGTGCCATCGACCTGAAGGGTGAGCAGGTCATCGCGCCGCACCCGCACGTCCCAGGACGAATTGAAATGCGCCACCACGCCGCCGGCGAGCTGGAACGTCGCATACGCGGCATCGTCGGCGGTGGCCTTGTACTTCCTGCCGCTCTCATCCCAGCGATACGGGATGTGGGTGGCGCCGAGGCAGCTTACGGCCCGGACCTCGCCGAAGAGGTTGTCGAGCACATAGCGCCAGTGGCACAGCATGTCGAGGATGATGCCGCCCCCGTCCTGCTTGCGGTAGTTCCACGAAGGACGCTGAGCGGCGGGCTGGCCCTTACCCCGGTCGCCCTCGAAGACCCAGTAGCCGAACTCGCCGCGGACCGAAAGGATCCGGCCGAAGAAGCCCTGCGCCTTCAGCTTCTGCAGCTTCAACAGGCCGGGCAGCCAGAGCTTGTCCTGCACCACGCCGTGCTTCACACGTGCCTTCTTGGCGGCGGCATAGAGGGCCGTTGCGCTGGCGAGCGTGGTCGAGACCGGCTTCTCGCAGTAGATGTGCTTGCCCGCCGCGATCGCGAGTCGCACGAGCTTGGGTCTTAACTGCGTCGACGCGGCGTCGAAGAACACCGTGTCGTCCTTGCTTTTCAGCGCGCTATCGAGGTCGGTGGTCCAGCGCGAGACGCCGTGCCGTCTCGCGAGCTCCTCCACCTTTGCCGCGTTGCGCCCGACGAGCAGCGGATCGGGCACGATCCGCGTGCCGTCCTTCAGCGCCACGCCTCCTTGCCTGCGGATCTCGAGCACCGAGCGGATGAGGTGCTGGTTCATGCCCATGCGGCCGGTGACGCCGTGCATGACGATGCCGATGCGCTTCTCGCTCACCCCGGCGCCCCTCCTCAGGCGTCCAGCGCTTCCAGGATCCCCCGAATGTAGCCGATGGCGCGCGCGGCGGCACCGGGACCGTCGGGCACGTAGTCGAAGGGCTCGACTGCGACGTCGCCCGGATAACCATGCCTTTTCAGTGAAGCGAACACCGGGGCGAAGCGCTGCTCGCCCTGGCCGGGCCCACGGCGGTTGCGGTCGTTGACCTGGACATGGGCAATGACGCCTTTGGGCAGCCAGCGCTCGAGCAGCGCGCCGAGGGGCTCCTTCTCCATGCGGCCCGCAGAGCTGCAGTCGAGCATCGTCTTCACGGCGGGATTGGAAATCTCGGCCACGACCCGCGCCGCCTCCTCGAGCGTGTTGATGAGCGGCGTCTGCTCGGACGAAAGCGGCTCGACGCAATACACCACGCCAGCCTTGCGGGCGCGCTCGGCGACCGCGGCGAAGCATTCCTTGGCGCGCGCCAGGGCCGCGGCGCGCGTCTCGCCGGCCTCGACGCGCCGCTGCTGCGGCGAGCCATGCACCAGGTACTTCCCGCCCAAGGCCGCGCACAGGTCGATGAGCGACAGCATGACGTCCACGGTTTTCCTTCGAACCGGCTCGTCCTTGCTGCTGATCGAAAGGCCGGCGGGCTTGACGAGGAGCCAGTGCAGCCCGGTGATCGCGATGCCGCAATCCTCGGCCGCGCTGCGTGCGGCGGCGATCTGTGCGGAGCCGATGCGGTGGGGGTCCTCAGACAGCGTGTAGGGCGCGATTTCAAGCCCGTCGTAGCCGAGCTTCGCCGCGTATTCGCATTGCCGCGGAAACGGCATCGGCGCGATCACCTCGTTGCACAGCGCGATGCGCACGCGCTA
>Ga0075429_100001248_pt1 | contig 20643 bp, 19 predicted proteins | sample RhiMetdeltSRZDD3_FD_75295 | JGI IMG/M metagenome (GOLD analysis project Ga0075429, IMG submission 75295) | Populus rhizosphere microbial communities from Tennessee, USA - Rhizosphere MetaG P. deltoides SRZDD3 | ecosystem: Host-associated > Plants > Roots > Rhizosphere > Soil | place: USA... | reverse complement strand
TATTTCGCGGGAGAGATAGCGAGGTGAGCGGCGACGGACATGACGGTATCAATTATTGATAAGGGGTGATTGTTGATTGACTGTTACGAATCAGCAACCAATCAACTATCAACAATCCCCAATCAGCAAGCAATCAGCAAGCAAAGATCATTAAAATCAATAATGATCCGTCATTGAACTCATTTGGTGTCGCGAGACACCTCGCGCACCAGTTCGGCAACCGCGCGCTCGGGGCCGGTCCATGCCACGTCGGCCTGGGCGATGATGCCCGCGCAGCACCCGCGTTCGTCCGTCACGGGCACCCGCCGGATTTGATGCCGTTCCATCGTCGAGACGACGTCTTCGAGCGCGTCGTCGCTGTGGACCGTGACAATGGGTTGCGACATGAACTGCTCGACGGTGCTCGCGGCTGGATTCCGGCCTTCCGCGACGACGCGACAGACAATGTCGCGATCGGTGATCACACCGATGAGGATACCTTGCGTATCTACCACGGGAATCTGTCCGCAGTCGTTCTGGAGCATCATCTTTGCGACTTGAACGATCGTCGAGTTCGGCGTACAGCACGCCGGGTTTGCTGTCATGACGTCGCGCGCAACTTTAGCCATCGCGTCCTCCTGATTTCTCGGTGATTGCCATCGACCTCGTCAGAGCCGCGAGCCGTACGCGAACACATCGCGATCGAGCGGCGACAATTGATGGGACGAGTCACGGCCGACTGCCTCGTTGAGGGGGGAATATCGGGTCAACCCTGTAGTGAGCCCGGCCGTCGTCCCTGTCCAATCCTGACAAACCGCTCAGTCGAACCTACATTCCGCATGACGAGGATCCCCCTTGTGGTGACGGTCTCCGTCTCGAGACCAGCAAGCAGTGTGCCCGATGCTGTCCACCAAATGTCTTCGTGGACCGCAAGAATGGCCTTGATCTCAGCCGACAAGCGCAGTAGAGTCGCGACCCCGATGCCATGTCGGTCTCCGACGTGGCTACGACAGTGCAGACTCCAGTTCGGCGCCATTCGCGCATCCAGACGGGCTCGACCCGATTTTTCGCCGACGGGCCGTTCATCCCATGCGTCCAATTCGTTGTAGTACAGGCTGGCGGCGCGCGAACGCGCGCTAGCAGTTCCCTTTGGTGTGTCTCGTTGCAGGAGGCTTACATGAAGCTACAGGCAATCCTTGCCGTCGCAACACTCGTCGTTGGTCTTGGGGTTGGCGTTGCGGCGCAGGCAAAGAACCAGACGGCGATTGGGCCGGTGTTGAAGATCGCAGGTGACTCCCTCACCATCGATGTCGGCAAAGGGAAGACGATGCAGTTCACGACCAACACCTCCACGGAGGTCAAGGTCACCGCCGGCGGTGCCAAGGCACAGGCGGCCCGCGAAGCAGGCAAGCCGGGCGTGAAGATCACGGAGGTGGTGCACGAAGGCGACCAGGTCTTCGTCCGTTACTCGGATGTGAATGGAAAGATGGTGGCTTCCGAGGTCGATGTGCGGGAGCGCCGGCCGCAGAGTGCCCAGAAGCCCAAATAGATCATCTTTGATTCTGGTGGTCTTTGATTGTCGAATCCTTGTTGATTGCTGATTTTCGATTGCTGATTCATCGCCAATTCGCGGCGACGCCGCATTCAATCAACAATCCACAATCTTCAATCACAAAGGAATCAACAATCAAAGATCGTTCAATCAACGATGGTGCCGCGGTCCCTCGCAAACAGCGAGATGTCGTGGCGCGTGCCGCCATCGAGGGCGAGATCGGCCAGGATCTCGCCCACGACACTACAGAACTTGAAGCCGTGACCTGAAAAGCCGGCGGCTACGGTGATCGCGCCGGCAAGACGCGTGATGACGAAGTGTTCGTCGGGCGTGTTGGTGAAGAGGCATGTCTTCATCGCCAGCGTCGGGCCGTCGGCGTCCGGGAAATAGCGGCGTACGCCCTCTCGCAGCACGCGTTCGTCCTCGGCATGACATTCGCGGTCCATCGCGTCGGGATCGACGCGCTGCTCGAGGTGATGGTATTTCCCGAATTTCACACCGGATCCCTGGTGGGACGGCAGCGCGTAGAAGCTGCCCTCGGCCGTGTGCATGTAAACGACGGGGAAGGTGGCGGGCTGAAAGTACTCAGGGCGCAGAGGCGCAACCCAGAGCATCACCTGGCGTTCAGGTGTCAGCATCGGCCTTAGATCTTTGAGCAGCTTTCCTGCCCACGCTCCGGCGGTGACAATCAGCTGCCGGCACGTGTACGTGGTGTGATCGGTGCGGACGTCAACGTGGCCGTCTCGTTCCGTCCAGTCAAGCACACGTTCATGCGTATTTACCACGGCGCCGGCGCGTTGAGCCGCGTCTACATGCGCATGGATACACCGCTCGGGTCCGAGAAATCCGCCATCGGGTTGATACAGAGCCGTGAAATCAGATGGCAATCGATAGCCGGGGAATACCGTCGTCAACGACGCGCCGTCGTACAACACGTGCGGCAGGCTGAACATGTCACACGCGCGCCGTGCGCCGAGAATGGCCGGTGAGTCGGCTGGTCCGGCGTCGATGCTTCCAGTGGTGATGAGCAGCGGCTCGCCGCTCGCGCATTCCAGTTCGCGCCACAGCTCGTAGGCACGGCGAAGCAGCGGGACGTAGCTGGGATGCTCCCAGTAGGCGAGCCGAATCATGCGAGACAGGCCGTGCGAGGAACCCTTGTCGTGGGCGATGTCGAACTGTTCGAGGCCGAGTACCTGCGCGCCGCGCCGGGTCAGGTGGTAGAAGGCGGCGCTGCCCATGCCGCCGATCCCAACGACGATCGCGTCGTAGGTCGCGTCCGTGGCCGCCATCAGGTTGCGCCGAGCGCGCCTTTGCGCCAGGCTGCCGGCGGCGATCCGGTCGCTCGCTTGAAGGCGCGATTGAACGCCGCTTCGGAATCGTAGCCAACTTTCGTCGCGACTTCCTGGATGTTGCGGGCGCCTTCTCGCATCATCTGTTTGGCCAGCTGCATCCGCCAGTTCGCGAGATATCGCATCGGCGCTTCACCGACCAGGTCCGTGAAGCGCTGCGCCAGCACCGATCGCGATACTGCAACCTCGCGCGCGAGTTCGTCGACCGTCCAATCATGAACGGGATTCGTGTGCATGAGCCGCAATGCCTTGCCGACGTAGGGGTCGTTCACTCCCGCGAGCCAGCCTCCCTGATCGGCGGGCAGGCGATGCATGTACTCGCGCAGGATCTCGACGAACATCAACTCGGTGAGCCGTCCGAGCATCGCGGAGTTGCCCGGACGAGCCGCTCGCGCTTCGTTGATCGTGAACTTCAACGTCGTACCCAGCCACGTTCCCGATCCCTCAGGCACTGCAGTGGGATGGCTGCCGCGAGTGTCGATGGCTTCGATCGCGGAATAGTCGTCGCGGCTGCGCACCAGCAGCATCGTTGGGAGACCTTCGACGAGAGGGCTGAATCGCTGGTCGCAATTCAGATAGCCGCACACGAACCGTGACGTTCTTCCCCCACCGCCGTACGCCAATTGCGGCGGCTCGTCGTGCTCGCCTGGCGAAAAGATCGAACCGAGAGGCGTTGGCCTGCCGGCACCGTGGCTGCGCATGGTGTGCTGGTCACCGCGCGGAAAGACGACGACGTCGCCGCTCTGCATCGTTGTGGTCGGGTGCCCCTTGCACTCCACCTCGCACTCGCCGTCGACAAGGATGTGAAAGAGCACCACACATTCGGCTTGCGGCATGACCGCCGCAGCAAGCATGTCGGGAATGGGTGATTCGATCCCCCACGGCGACGAGAAATCCGCCGTGAAGAACACTGCGCCGGACAAGCGCACGACGCGAAGCACGTCGGAAAGCACATCCATCTTGAACGGCCTTGCCTCTTCCACCTTCGCCGTAGGCGACGGTGGTCAGTGAAGCCCTCGCTCTACGTGAAACCCAAACGCTATCGCGGCTCTCGCCTGAGAGTCGCGGAGGAGCAGTCAAGGATTTCAGACGCTCAATCAAGGCGTCAAGCAAATCCGGAGTTGCGGGCAAGAGCGGCAGAGTCCCGGTCATAGAACGCAGGCGGCGGTCGATTCACCATCGGCTCGTGTGACAGAACACCACAACGAGGAGTGAAAGCCATGCCGCTACTGACACCCGACCCTACGTTCTATCCCTCGCCGACGATGGCCATGCAGTCGCCCCAGGAAAGGCTCGCGTACGTGGCGCTCATCGATCCTCGACAGAACGGTGGCGCGGATTCGATCGGTGTTGTCGACGTCGACCCGGGTTCGCACCACTACGGTCGCGTGGTTGGCGCAACCGATATGCCGAACCGCGGGGATGAACTGCATCACTTCGGCTGGAACGCATGCAGTTCCTGTCTGTGTCCCTACGCGCCGCATCCGCACATGGAGCGGCGGTACCTCGTCGTTCCAGGGATCAATTCGTCGCGCATCCACATTCTCGACACCAAGCCGGATCCGCGCCAGCCGCGAATCGTGAAGGTGATCGAGCCGGAGACCGTTGCCGAGCGCACGGGGTACGCGGGGCCGCACACCGTCCATTGCGGACCGGATGGCATCTTCATGAGCGCGCTCGGCGCGCCTGACGGTAACGGCCCCGGAGGGACTTTCATCCTCGACCCGGAAACGTTCGACGTCCGCGGCCGGTGGGAGCTCGATCGCGGGCCGCAGACGCTCGCGTACGACATCTGGTGGCACCTCGGTCTCGACACGATGGTGACCAGTACGTGGGGCACGCCGAACATGGTGAAGAACGGCGTCAACCCTGAGCTGCTGCTCGCCGGGAAGTACGGAAGCAAGATCCACATCTGGGACCTGCGCACACGACGTCATGTTCAGGAACTCGACCTTGGCCCGGAGCAGCAAATGGTGCTCGAGCTGCGGCCGGCGCACGACCCGACACGCGCCTACGGGTTCGCGAGCGTCGTGGCGTCCCTCAAGGACCTGTCGTCGTCGGTCTGGATGTGGTACCGCGATCCGAACAAGAAGAGGACCAACGGGTCCGATGGTCAGTGGGCCGTGAAGAAAGTGATCGAAATTCCCGCGGAGCCCGCAGACCCGGAGAAACTGCCGCCGTTCCTCAAGGGGTTCAAGGCCGTGGCGCCGCTGGTGACCGATATCAATCTCTCGGTCGACGACCGCTACTTGTACGTATCGTGCTGGGGGACTGGAAAGTTCATTCAGTACGACGTCACCGATCCGTTCAATCCGAAAGAGGTCAGCTCCCTCAGGCTGGGTGGCATCGTCAGCCAGGCGGCACACCCCAGTAAGCCGCAGCAGCCGTTGAACGGCGGACCGCAGATGGTCGAAGTCAGCCGCGATGGACGACGCATCTACTTCACGAACAGTCTCTATACGCCATGGGACAGCCAGTTCTATCCCGCGGGCGTGCGTGGATGGATCGCAAAGGTCGATGTGCCGTCCGGTGGTGGCGCGATGACGCTCGACCCGAAGTTCTTCGTCGACACCGGTCACATGCGGCCACACCAGGTTCGGCTGCAAGGCGGCGACGCCTCGTCGGATTCGTACTGTTACGCGTAGATCGTAGAGCGCAGGCTTCAGCCTGTGCGGTCGTGCGACGCGGGGGCTTCCACTTCGCCGAAGGCTACGGTGGACGAGAATGCCCCCGGCTCTACGTCACTCTGGAAAATGCGAAGGCGAGGACGTCATGGAGTGGCAAGCGATGGTTCTTTTGGGGGCCTATCACGGCATCAATCCCGGTATGGGATGGCTGTTTGCGGTGGCGTTGGGCATGCAACACGGCAGCGCTCGTGGCGTATGGCGCGCGCTGCCGCCGATCGCGCTCGGTCATGCCGCGGCTGTCGGCGTGGTGCTCCTGGCTGCGACGATGGCCGGTTTGATCGTGCCGCTCGCCACGCTGAAGGTCATCGTCGCGCTGATGCTGATGATGCTCGGGCTCTACCGGCTGTGGCGTCACCGACATCCGCGTTACGGCGGAATGCAGGTTGGGTTTCGCGATCTGACGGCGTGGTCGTTTCTCATGGCATCGGCTCATGGCGCCGGATTCATGGTGGTCCCGTTTGTGATGCCCGCATCGATGTCGGCGTCGGCTGCGACCCATGAGCACTCGGCGCACATGGCTGCTGCTCACGCCAATCTCGCGACCGCGGCCGCCGCGGCGGCCGGCATTCACACGTTGGCGTACTTCGTGGTCATGGCAGTGGCCGCCTGGATCGTGTATCGCAAGCTTGGCCTGCGCTTGTTGCGGCAAGCCTGGATCAACGTGGACTGGGCGTGGGCCGGCGCGCTCGTGATCACGGGGGTGGTGGTGTTGTTGAAATCGTGAGGAACGTTTCCTTTTACAAAGGAGGGTGTCATGCGCGAGTCGCAGTCCCGGTTCATTCGCCAGCTGGGCTTTCCAGCCGCAGTCGCCAGCGATCGCCTGTATGCAGCGCTGATGTTTCAGCCGAGAGTCATCGGCGCCCTGGTTGCGATCGGAATCTTCTCTCAAAGCGCCTGGGTATTTCTGGCGCTATCCGCTGTACTCGTGTGGAGCACGCTGGTACCGACACGGAACCCGTTCGACGGCTTCTACAACCGATTCGTCGCACGGCCGCGCCGGCCATCGTTCGGGGTCGCACCTGCGCCACGACTCTTCGCGCAGGCAATGGCTGCCGCCGCTACGTTCGCAACTGGCGCCACGCTCGTGCTCGGCGCGACAAAGACCGCCTGGGTGCTCGAAGCACTGATGGCGATGTCGATAGTGGCCGTGCTCTTCAGAGACTTTTGTGGGCCAGCGTGCCTGTACCACCGCGTGCGAGGACTATTGTCGAGTAAGTATGCACTGGCCGCCAGTGCTGGACGCGTCTGCTGAAGCCCTATTTGGGGCGTGGCTTCAATGCGTCGCGCAGCTTGTCACCGAGCGATCCGAATCCCTCCGAGGAAGGGACGTCGGCGCGCTCGGTGTACTCGCGCACTTCATCGGCCTCGCGCATTTTCTGGACAGCCGTGACGCTGAGGCGAATGCGGCGCGCGCCGGGGTCGACATCGAGTATCACGACGTCAATGGCGTTGCCGATTTGAAAGGCTTTCTTGACGTCCCCGTCACGGGCCACGCCGCTCTCGCTCAATGGAATAAGACCTTCGATCCCCGGTTCCAACTCCACGAAGGCCCCGAAGTCCGCCACGCGCGTGATGCGGCCGCTGCGTAACTGGCCGGCGACGTAGGTGTCGCCCACTTTCAGCCAGGGATCGGCCATGAGCTGCTTCAGGCCAAGAGAAATCTTCTGTTTGTCGGCGTCAACGCGCAGGACCTTGACCGTGATCTCGTCACCGGGTTTGACCACCTGCAGCGAGTCCGATACGCGTGACCAGCCCATCTCCGACACGTGCAGCAGTCCCTGGACGCCGCCACCGAGATCGATGAAAGCGCCGAATTCACGCACCGACGCGACCCGGCCGGTCAGGATGGCGCCTTCGACGATCGACGCGCGGACTGCGGCGGCACTGGCGCGCTGTGCGTCCTCGAGCAGCGCCCGCCGCGACACGACGACGTTCCGCGAATCCTTGAACTCGACGATGCGGAATTGATAGACGCGCCCTTCGTACTGCGCCGGATCCACATCCCGGACGATGTCGATCTGAGAGATCGGGCAGAAGGCGCGCTGGCGCGCGATGCGTACCTCGAATCCGCCCTTTACCGCTCGCTCGACCTTGCCCTCGATCGCCAGGCCGGCGCGGAATGCGTCCTCGAGCTGTTGCACGGTGGCGGCACCAAGCGCCAATCTGCGTGAGAGCCTCAACTCACCAGCCGTCGAGATGACGACTGCGCGAATTCGGTCGCCGTTCGACACCTCGAGCTTGCCGCTGTCGTCCTTCAGCTCATCGACATCGATGGTGGCCTCGCTCTTGCCGCCGACATCGACGAGTGCCACTTCCTCGCCGATCGCGACGATGGTGCCCTCGATGGTCTGACCCTTCTCGATGCGTCGCGCTTGCACCGACGCCTCGAACATCGTTTCGAAATCTTCCTCGGGCTCGCTCACCGGGTTCTCCCTCGTGACTCTGGTGCACGTTTCTGCCACGCGAGGATAACCGAGCGCATCCAGTACTTCACCGGGGTTCTCGCCAGGACACGATCGACACGATCGGCGGCTCTCATCAGGGCATTATCCGGGTTCGGGAACACGATGGAGCTCATCATGCCCGCCGGCACTGAGAACAGGTTGAAGAACAGGTGGCGCGAGCTGCCGAAGACCTCGTCGGCAAATCGAAGCTGCGCCGCAGACAACGGCATCTCGTCTTTCGTGCGCGCTCGCGGGGTCAGCACGCGCGCCAGCGCCAGCAGCGGATTCCCGCGCAACGGCTCGACGAACGCCGCAAGTCCGCCGGGTGCGAGCACTCGATGAATTTCGCGGATGGCGGTTTCGTAGTCGAGGTGGTGAATGATGGCGCGCCCAACCACGAGATCGAACGACTCCGTCGGCACGGCAAGTGAGTGGCCGTCCATCACTGAGTACTCGGCCGCGTTGCCAAATTCCGTTTTTACCGCCTCGATTTCCTTGATTGAGACGTCGACGACCAGGAGACGTCGCGGCTGTGCCGCGAGCACAGCCGGCATCAGCATGTCGCCGCGCACGCAGCCGTAGCTGAGCACCCGACGCCTGGCAGACTGCTGGCGCACGAGGTCGGCGAAGTGATGTTCGGCCGCGCGCGAGTTCGCTCCGGTGAAGACGTGCTCGAAACGTGCGTGCAGCTTCGCGCTTTCGACGAAGACCTCGCCCTCGTCGTACGACTCCCGTTCTCGCCGCACTCGATCGTCTAGCACCGTGGCCTCGAGTCGAATGATATCGCGGGCTGTCTCTTTAGACTTTGACTCCCAACTCCCAAAGGGCCAACTCCCAAAGTGCCACTCGATTACGACACGCGGAGGCTCCGAGACACTGAGGGATCAGACCCGCCGGTCAAGACCTTGGGAATTGGAGGTTGGGAGTTGGGAGTTGACTCGATCTGCTATTGGGAGGGTTGATACAACTCGAACACGCCGTCTCGGTCGACGAAACTGAGTTGGAGCGCGCGCGTGGCGAAGTCGATCAATGCAGGCGACGAGCGGAGACGGTCGACGATCACGAAACCAAGATTGGCCTCGCGAACGAACGCGGGCCCCGCTGCGATGAGAGCTGCCTCGCGTTCTTCCGCGAGCCGTCCTCCTTCGCTCAGCACGATCAACGCGTCGAGCATGTCGATGCGACGAACGTCGGTGATGCTGCGGCTGCCGACGCGCGACAGGTAGCCTCCGATCAACGGCTTCTCGTGCATCGTCTGGAAATACTGCGACCGCGCGATGAAGTTGCCGACGCTCGACGTGCCGTCACGGATGCCGGTCGGCAACTCTAGCACCCGGACATCGCCTGGCGCCGCGGCGACGCGTTCGTAAAACCGCGGCACCGCCGCCGAATGCAGCGTCATTGGCGCAGGCAATAACTCCGCCAGGAGCAATACCCCAACGATCGTCAGGATGAGCGATCGGCGGCGCGGGTACGTGCGGCCCAGCCATGCGAGAGCGGCAGCAAAGAGCACGGCGACGGCGAGCATCATCACGACCGAGAAGCGCGACGGCATGCGCGTCAGCCCCAGGATCGGCACGAATCGGAGCAGTGCCCACGGCCCGGGAACGTAGGTATTGACGCCCCCGACGTGCAGGAATGGCCCGAGCGCCAGCGCACCGAATGTGATGGCCAGCGCCGTCCACCAGCGCGACGCCCGCCATCCCCTTCTCCACGCCACGCCCAGCGTGATGAGTGCGACGAAGGGGATAGAGACAACGGCCTCGAGGTAGCCGCCCTGAAACGTCATCAGCCAGTCGCCAACGACCTGCGGTGTCAGCGGATGGTTCGGATTCGGCAGCACGAGGGCAACCAGGTCAACTCCTCCGGGACTGCTGCGCCACAACACTCCCGGAGACTTGAGCTCGCCTGCCGTGAGTCGCTCGCTTACGGCGTAAAGGACCGGCGATAGCAGTGCCGCGGCAACTAACCCGGCGGCGACCGTCAGAAAGGCCAGTCGTCTGGCTTCCATTCCGGCACCGGGCCTCGGGGAAGCACGCAGTTGCCAACCCAACCTGAGGAACGCCAGCGCCGACATGATCAGCACCGGGGTGTAAAGGCCCCTGGCGGAAACGGGGAACCCGAAGATCGACGAGGTCCAGCCGCCGGTGATCGCGATGGCGCCAACCAGACCTGCGGCGCACAGGAACAATACGTCAACGGCCCATCGCGCGGCCCGGGCGCGGCCCGACTGCGGGCTGTTGTGAATCGCCACCACGCGGGCCACCAGAAAGACGGCGCCGATGAGCAGGCAGAAGACGGCGTAATAGGCGTCCGACGTCGCGGCCCATGCCACGACGGCTCCGAGCGCGACGGCGTCGCGAAACCGCTCGTGCCCGTCGGCCTTCATTAACACGAGCAGGAAGATCGCGAGCGGAGCCGCTGCCACGAGGCTGAAATGTCCCATGCCTCGGGTCACCAGAAGCGGACTCCACGCGAACAGCAGCCCGGCAAGCCACGACTCTGCAAATCGCCCGGTCACGTGGCGCGCCAGCAGGAACGTCGAGTAGGCCGTGAGGATCGACATCAGCAGGAAAACGACGTTGAATGTCGCGACCACGCCGAGCACGCTCAACAACGGAAGCGCGAGAAGATTCTGAAACGCGGTGTAGTTGTGGAGGCTCAGGTTGGCCTCCGGTGTCATCGAGAAAATGGAGGTGGTGAAGAAGGGTAATTGTCGGTGGACGAGGATCTCGTGGCGGAAGACCCACTGGTTCCAGACGTACACACCCGTGTCACCATCGGGCGGGCCGGTCAAAAATGTGCTGAGGTGGAGGACCAGTGGCCATGAGAACGCCACGGCCATGACGGCGTACCCGAGCAATGCCGCCAAATCCTGGCGGAAGCCGCGCCAACTCATGTTCGAGGTTGACGGAGCATAGCAGAAAACTAGCGAGGCTGAAGTTTCGCCTCGCTAGTACAGCGTTGGCTTTGCCCCGCTTCGCGGGGCGAGCCGTCTTGACAGGGGAGAACTTGATTCATATGCCACCAGTCCAGGTCTGACAAGACGGCTACGAACCGGCGGCCGCCATTCGCCGCACAGCCTCAGGCAATTCGCGCTCGTTGAGCCCTGCAAAGTTGAAGCGCGCGTAAGGCTTCGACCGGCGATCGAATGCATACCGCCGGCCGGTGTACCACGCGACTCCGCGACCGAGGCTGCGCTCGGCCCATGCTTCGATATCGACCGGCATGCGGAAATGGACCCACAACGCCATCCCTCCGCTCGGGATCGTGAACTCGACGTCTTCTCCGAACGCCTTCCTCAACAGGTGCGCGAGAAGCTCGCGGCGGCTCGCATAGATACGCCGCACGCGGGCGACGTGACGCTGTAGTTCGCCGTCCTCGATCAGCGTCGCGACGGCGGCCTCGGTGGCGAGGTCACCCTGGATGTCGAGGAGGGAGCGAATGGCTCCAACCGTTCGCAGCACCGCCTGGGGCGCAACGATGTAGCCGATGCGGAGGCCCGGAGCGAGGATTTTCGACAGTGTGCCGATGTACACGACAAGCCCCGCATGGTCGGCGCTCGCCAGCGGCAGCACGGGCCGGCCATCGTAATGGAACTCGTGGTCGTAGTCGTCTTCGATGATCGCGATCCGCCTGGCGCGCGCCAGGGCAAGAAGGGCCAGCCGTCGGGCGGCCTTTAACGTAACCGTCGTCGGATATTGATGGTGAGGCGTGACATACACCGCCCGCAGTGTCATGCGGTCGGCGAGTCGCGTCAACGCATCGACATCGAGGCCCTCGCGATCGAGCACGACCGGGACAACCGTTGCGCCGGCCGCACGGAATGCTTCCCACGCCGGTCGGTACCCGAACTGTTCGACCGCAACCGCGTCGCCGGGACGAAGCAGCGCCCGCGCCACGAGCGTCAACGCCATCTGACTTCCACGCGTGACGAGCACATCGTCGCCGCCGACCGACAGACCTCTGGTGCTCGAGAGCATCGACGCGAGCGCGCCACGAAGCGTGGCGTCTCCTTCCGGGTCGCCGTACCCGAGGACCTCGCCGCCTCGCGTCGCCAGGACACGACGATACGCACGCCCCAAGGATCGCGCCGGCACCAGTCGAAGATCGGGCGCACCGTGGCTCAAGTTGAGCGTGCCAGGCGGGAGGCAGGGGGGCCGGTACGCGGGCGGCGCCTCCGGCAGCGCGAAGGGCACCTGGGCCGGCACGTGTGCGCGCAGCGCGATCCGACGTGAGAACGGCCGGCCTCGGGCATTGACGATCGTGCGCGTGACAAACGTCCCGCGTCCCGGCGTCGTCTCGACCCATCCCTCGGCGATCAGTTCGGCTAACGCCGCGAGGACGGTATTACGATGCACGCGAAAACTGGTCGCGAGCCGCCGGCTGCCGGGAAGTTGGTCCCCTGGCCGTAAACGGCCGCGCTGGATTTCCGCCGTCAACGCGTGCGCGATCTGTAGAAAGGGTGGAAGCGCCGCGGTGCGCTCGACGTCGATCACCAGATGCCAGGGACGTCGCATGTCTCGCTCGCGCCACGTATTGTACCGTCGTTGTAACCTGGACTGGTCTAACTGAAATTGCCAGAGTGGCCCTTGTCTGTTAGACCGGCCTGCGGTACCTACACTTGAACCGATGGTCAATTTCCTGTCGAGCCTTGTGCGGGACGTTCGCTACAGCCTGCGCACCCTTCGCAAGACGCCAGCTTTCACGGCAGGCGCTGTGATCACAATCGCTATGACCGTCGGAACAACGACGGCCATCTTCAGCGTCGTATACGGGGTGCTGCTGCGACAACTGCCGTACCGAAACGTGGAACAGGTGTTCTGGATCTGGTCGGATCAATCCGGTTCCGATCGAGCGCCGTTCAACGTGCCGGACTTCATCGACTATCGCCGCTCCACGCAGACGTTGGCCGGCTTTGCGGGATTCTTTGCCTACAGCGCGAACCTGAGCGACGAGTCGGCCGCCGAGCGTGTGCCGGGCATACGCGCCACCGGGAATCTGTTCGATGTCCTCGGTGCACGCGCGCGCATGGGCCGTCTGCTCGATTTGAATGACGAGCAGCCTGGCGCGGAGCAGGTGGTCGTGCTCGCAGAACCGTTCTGGGTCCGACGGTTTGGCGGCGATCGAGCCATTGTCGGCCGCACCATCCGACTGAACAGCGAGGAGTACACCGTCGTCGGTGTCATGGCGGCAGGTATCGCGATGCCGATACGCGACGTCGAGTTCGTCCTTCCATTCGCACCCGAGCAGGATCCCCGGCGTGGGGCGCGCAATTCACTGAACTTCATCATCGGCGTGGGCCGGCTCGGGCCCGAGGCATCTCAGGCGCAGGCGGTCAGCGAGCTGACGGGAATCGCGCGTCGGTTGCAGCAACAGTTTCCGGTCGAAAACGCGAGAAAGCGGGGCGTCCGCCTGATCCCCGTGATCGATGGCATCGTCGGTCCATTTCGGACGGCGCTGGTCACCGTGTTCGCCGCAGTTGCGGCCGTCCTGCTCATCGCCTGCGCGAATCTCGCGAACCTGATGCTGGCCCGCGCGACCGAACGTCGCAGGGACGCGGCCGTCCAACTGGCGCTGGGATCGTCACGCGCCAATGTCGTACGTCAGGTCCTTATCGAAGCGATGCTCGTGGGTATCACCGGGGGACTGCTCGGCCTGCTCATCGCTCGCTGGGGAGTACCCGCCATCGTGACGATGGCGCCGACGGCGCTGCCGCGATCGGATGAGATCCGAGTCGATGTCGCGGTCCTGGTATTTTCGCTTGCCGTGTCTTCGCTCACCCCCGTGCTTTTCGGCGTGATCCCTGCGCTAGCGTCCGCCAGCGTCGATGTCCGTGATGCGCTCGAGGGCAGCGGCCGTGGCACAACAGCCGGCGGCCGCCGGATTCGCGACGCGCTGGTCAGCTCGGAGGTCGCGCTCGCCCTGGTGCTGCTCATTGTCATGACCATGTTGGCCTCGAGCTTTGCGAACGTGCAGCGGGTTGCGCCCGGCTTCGACTCGACGCAAGTGCTCTCGGCGCGGGTGACGCTGCCGGCAAAGCGATTCGACAGCCGCGACGCGATCGTGACCTTCCAGCGAGCACTCGCTCAGGAGTTGTCGGCTCTGCCGGCCGTCACCAGCGCGGGCGCGATCTCGCTGCTCCCCCTGAGCGGCCTCGTGTCACGTGTGCCGTTCACGGTGGAGGGCAGAGCCATTGAACGAGAGCGCGTCCCGATCGCGCAGTTTCGCACGGTGTCACCGGGATATTTCGAAGCCGCGCGCATTCCGCTCAAGCGCGGTCGCACCTTTTCGGAGACCGACACGGAGAGGACGCGGGCAGTTGCCGTCGTCAACGAAGAGCTTGCGCGCCGGTGGCTCGATGGCCTCGAGCCAATTGGCGCTCGTCTCCTCGTCGACGACAACGACGGATCACCGCGCCCGGTGGAAATCATCGGGGTCATTGGAAACGTGCAACAGGTGGCGCTCGATGGCGAGCCGACGTGGGACCTGTATCTGACCTATCCTCAGATCCATCCCGACAACGTCGGTGCCGCAGCGTCGAACATGTTCTGGATCGTGCGCACGGCCGACGATCCGATGGCGCTGGCGAGCAGCCTTACCAGGGCCGTACGCCGGATAGACCCGGAGGTGGTTGCGGCGCCGATCCGGCCGCTCGACCAGTATCTGTCCGAGGCCATGGCCGCGCGTCGATTCAGTCTCTCGCTCATGTCCGCCTTCGCACTGGCGGCGCTGGCCTTAGCGCTGACCGGTATCTATGCCGTCGTCATGTACTCGGTCAGTCAGCGCGGGCGGGAGTTTGCTATTCGATCGGCCCTTGGCGCTCAGCGCAGTGACCTGATGCTCCTCGTCATGCGGCAGGGCGTTGCGCCTTCGCTGACGGGGATCGGGGTGGGGCTGGCGGTAGCATGGATCACGACTCGAACGCTTTCGAGCATGCTTTTCGGCCTGAGCGCGACCGATCCGGCGATCTTCGCGGCCGTGGCGCTGGCGCTGTTTGTCGTCGCCATGATCGCCTGCCTTGGCCCCGGCCTGAGAGCGTCTGGCAAGTCGTTCGTGCGTTAGAATGGCCGTGCAGCAGCCCAATCGAACGAGGAGCGACGCTCCATGGTCCATCGGATCTATTACACTCGCATTCTGCGCGACGGCGCCGCGCGCTCGCGCGCATTCGTACTCCTGACCGTCTGCGTCCTGGCGTTGCCGTCTGGCCTTGCCGTCGCGCAACAAGGACCCGTTTCGTCCATGTTCAGCGATGACCAGAAACGGGGCGAGACGATTGCATTGAGTTTCGCAACTGCGGAGATAGGACCCACCGCCACTGCGAGTTTTCCCACGCAGATTTATCTCACCGGCGGCGATCTCGAGCGCGCGTTCGACCAGGCTCGATTTCGACCGGACGCCGCGATCGTTCCGACGAACACAGACCTGCAGATTATGGCGTCATCCCCGGCCACACAGCGTGTGCTGATTGACCGCGTCCGGAAACAGCCGGCCGTCATGCGCGACCTGCAGGATCAAATCGCGGCGCGCCGAAAGCAGTCACCGGCGGCCCTGAACATTGGCATCGATTCGTTCGTGGCGCAGTTACCGCGGCAGGGAAGCAAGCAGAGTGGTGGCGCGTTTCCGAAGGTGGTTTGCCTGATTCCGACCGACTTCGCCGCTGGCGGCGCAATCGATCGCCGGGAGCTCTTTGCGCAGGACCGCATACGCAAAGGGATCGCTGAATGTCTCACCGCGCTGGACGGCGCGGGTGTTCAGTCGCTCGTCCTGCCACTCATGGGCGCAGCTTCGTCCGGTACTCTCGCGAAAGACGCGGCGTTCGAAGGGCAGCGCGTGCTGAAGGAGTGCCGTTTCCTGAACTCTGTGGCCGGAATCGCTCTGGGAATTCACGACTTCGCCCCCAGCCGTCGCAGCATCCGGGAGATCGGCATCATTCAATGGGATCAGGAACTCGAGGAGATGTTCAGCCTGCCCAAAGGAACTCGACTCGCGCAGACAGCGCAGAATGCGTATCGACTCTACGCCGACCAGATCAAACTCGCGATGAACAAGGGGCTGGCCGGAGAGAAGACGATGTCAAGTGACGTCGACGGCAGCTGCACTGCGATCCTCAACCCTCAATAGCTTCGTCTCGCGATTAGACCGCCAAGCCACACGCACGGCAAGGCGGTCAGCACCAGCAGGATCGGATACCATCGCGGACCAAATTCCGGTCCGGCATTCCACGTCGCCACCGTGCCGGCTGTCGCGGCGAGCGCGCCGATCGTGCCAAGGATCAAGACGTGCAGCATGGGTTGGCGGGGTGCCAGTCTCGCGGTCACGTACCCTCCAAGCACGGTGAACGCAATCCGGTAAGCCGCTGCCCACGCAAAAAGCCCGTCAGACATCGGTTCGCCCGATACCGGGAAGATGCCGGTTCTGTGCATCACGGCGTCGGTGCCCACGGAAAGCAACGCGGTGACGATGAAGCCGGCAGCGACGGCGCCTACGCTGCTTCCGCGACGTTGCGTCTGAATCGTCTCTTGTTGCATGCCTGAACATAACTTACGCCTTCGCGTCGTGAAAGATGATCCCGAGCGTATGGCGGTGCCCGGAACGCAGGCGGCTGACGCCGTGCCGCAGATTTACTCGATACGCTCCTCGAGTGCCTTGCACGGGCCGATGACGGACGGCAAAGGCCACGGCGTCTCCCCGTCGTAGAGGGACCACTTCCGCACGAGACTGCATCCTCGGGCGTTGCTCGGTCAGAACGAACTCGCCGCCGGTGAAGTCTCGTCCCGGCTCCGAGAGGAGAATCGCCACCTGCAGCGGAAACACATGTTCTCCGTACAGATCCTGATGAAGGCAGTTGTAGTCACCGGCGTCGTATTGAAGCAGCAGCGGCGTTGGCCGTGTCTGTCCGGCCTGATGACAGCGCGCGATGAAGTCGGCATGTTCGCCGGGAAAGCGAACCGCGATCCCCATCACGTCATTCCACTGATTCGCGACGGGCGCCAGCCGGCGATACAGCTCCGTTCGCAGAGCCTCGATGAGGCGCGGCAGAGGGTAACTGAAGTATTTGTACTCGCCGCGTCCGAATCCGTGCCGCGCCATCACGACGCGGCTGCGGAATCGCTGGTCGTCGGGATACAACCGCACGACCGCGTCGCACTCATCGCCAGTGAGTACACCTTCGAGCCGTGCGCAGCCGTACGCGTTGAGTTCATCGTGCATCTGCTGCCAGTCGAGCGACTGCACACGCGCAACTGCGTGTGTGGACTCGAAAGCCCCGGTCTCGGAACGGGCAGTCTCGTCAATCGTGGCGCGCGTCGTCATGCGCGCGCCTCCCGTTCGAGAAGCGCGCGCTTTCGTTCCACTCCCCACCGATAGCCGGAGAGAGAGCCGTCGTGCCTGATGACCCTGTGGCAGGGAATTGCCACCGCCAGCGCATTGGCCGCGCAGGCCTGCGCCACTGCCCGAATCGATTTGGGAGCGCCGATCTTCGCGGCGAGATCGGTGTAGGTGGTGGTCGACCCGGGCGGGATCTGCTGCAGCGCTCTCCAGACTCGCTGCTGAAACGAGGTGCCGCGAATGTCGAGCGGGAGATCCAGCCCGATACCAGGCTGCTCGACAAGACCTACGACTTTCGCGACGAGCTCCTGATAGCGGCGTTCGTCACCCACCAGGTTGGCCTTGGGAAAGCGATCCTGAAGATCCCGCACGAGCACCGCCGGATCATCGCCAATGAGAATTGCGCACACGCCTTTCTGGCTCTGCGCGACGAGAATCGAGCCGAGTGAACATTCTCCGATTGCGAAGAAGATGTCGGTGTTGGCTCCGCCGGCGCGGAACCGTGTCGGTGTCATGCCGAGAACCTGGTTGGCGTTCTCGTAGAAACGGCTGCTCGATGTGAAACCTGCGTCGTAGATCGCGTCAGTCACGGTGCTGCTCCTTTCGAGTGAGGCGCGCAGCCGGCGGCTGCGGTGCGCCGCCGCGTATTTCGCAGGCGTGAGACCAGTCACGGACTTGAAGGTCCGATGAAAGTGGTAGAGGCTCATGCCGGCGTGGGCCGCCAGGGTCTCGAGAGGAAGCCGTTTCTGAGCGCGCTCGATGAGGCGGCAGACGCGCGCGATTCGCATCGCATTCTGCTGGGCCGCTCCTGCCGCCAGGTTCGGCTTGCACCGTTTGCACGGACGGAAGCCGTCGAGTTCGGCGTCACGACAGGTGGAGTAGAACTGGACATTCTCCGGCCGTGCCCGGCGAGCCGCACACGAGGGCCGGCAGTACACGCCTGTCGTTCTGACGGAGTAGTAGAACCTGCCATCTGCAGAGGCATCACGAGCGACGACAGCGGCCCACCGTGGGTCATTTCTCGTCGCCTGCGCGAGCCTCACCGTTGACGCCTTGCTCATGCGGAATTCCTTCTCAATCATCCTGCACTGCATGCGTCAAAGGTAAGCCTGGGGCGGATTTCGCGCACTCCGATTCTTGCGATCGAATTCCACGCGTATTTCGTCGAGGCTCGGCTAGTTGACGAGCCGGCGAAGGGTGAGCCGGCCGAAGCTGACAAGCGGCCGCGGTGGCTTTTGTAGCGTGTGCAATGGTTGTAGCAACTGCAAACGCGCTTGTGCCGGTGACATGCCGCCGAAGCGGTTGTGAGATCGCCGTTCTGGAATCGGCGCTAAGCGGCGTGGCCTCGAGCGTTGCGAAGCTTGGTGAGCGCGCGCACTTCCAGCTGGCGGACGCGCTCGCGAGTGATCGACAAGCGGCGGCCAATCTCATCGAGCGTGTACTCGCGATCCGCCGACAGACCGTAGTGGAGGCGCAGGATCTCACGCTCGCGTTCGTCGAGTGATGACATCACGTGTTCGAGCTCGTCGGCCATTTGCCGCTGCATCACCATCTGCTCGGCCGAGGGCATCGCGGGATCGCGCACTAGATGGCCGAGCGGTGTATTCTCGGCAGCGTCGACCGGCGTATCGAGTGACATCGGCAGGCGCGCCGAATCGAGCAGCAACTCGACCTTCCCGAGCGGCACCTTCATGCGCTCGGAGAGCTCACCGGCGGTCGGTTCGCGACCGAGCTCGACGGACAGCGTGCGGCGATCGTGATTCAGTTTATTGAGCGATTCCACGATGTGTGCGGGCAGGCGGATGGTGCGGCCGTAGTCGGTCACTCCTCGCGTGACTGACTGACGAATCCACCAGGTCGCATACGTGGAGAATTTGAAACCGCGGCGAAACTGAAACCGATCGACCGCCTTCATCAGACCGATATTGCCCTCCTGAATCAAATCCAGAAGCGAGAGCCCGCGCCCGAGGTATCGCTTGGCGATGGACACCACGAGTCGGAGATTGGGCTCGAGCAGTTGTCGTTTCGCCTCGATCAGCGCCTCTTCCAACGCCGACACCCGCGCGACGCGAGCACGGAAGTCCTCTTTTGCCATACCCGCTCGATCCTCGAGCTGGCGTACGCGATCCGGGTCGGGCTGACGTTCGTGCTCGTCGAATTCGCGATCGTGGGCGTGAAGCGCACGCACAATCTCGTCAACGACCGACGGGCGGATCGGCAGGTCGCGAACCGTGGCGCGAATCTCTTCGTTGGCTTTGTCGACTTGCTTACGCGATGGCGTGCGCGGCGACGTCGGCCGGCGAAGACCGCGCTCGAGTTGCGTCACCCTCGCCTCGAGTGTGCGCACATGATCGAGGGCGGCGAGGACGGGTTCGATCTTCTCGGGTTTCAACTCTCCACCGTCGGGCAGAAGAATCAATTCGGCGGCGGACCCCGCCCCCCCACGCACGTGGTCGGCCAACGCCAGCAGCGTTCGACGGCCGCAGGGAATCGACATGACCTCTGCCAGTAGATCCCCTCGAGCGGTCTCAATACGACGGCCGATCTCCTGTTCCTCAGATGCCTTCAACAGACGCCGACGCGAGATGTGTTTGAGGTACAGGCGGACGAGATCGACGTCTGTCTCTGAGAGCCCATCGTCGACTGCGGCATCTGATTCTTCAGAGGCCGTTGCGCCGATGGGATCGACATCCTGGTCATCGGCAGCCTCCGGTTCCTCCTCCTCGATCAACCGCTCCACCGGAAGCGAGAGCGGGAGCTCGTCACCCACTTCGCCATCCTCGACCGGGGTGAGGCCGAACTCGTGAGCGCGTTGCCGCCAGTCCAGCAGGTGAGCGTTCTCGTTGGGATCGTTCCAGTCGATCAGCGCGTCAGACGAGGTTCTTCGTTTTTTGGCCATCGTCGCGCTGAGAAATGCAAGGCCATTGCCCAGTCTGAGGTGCCACCACGACAACGGTTCGTTCCCTCTCTTGGGAGACGTCTGATAAGGTGACGAACCGTGCCGAGAGTGTCCCTCACCCTTGTCGCGAAAATCCTTCCCGTGCTTGGGGGTGTTGCCATTGCCCTTTACATGAGCTGGTGCATCGCCATCTCAATGGTAGGCGGCACAATCCCGCTCGTCGGATGGACACTCGAAGGCGGGTTCTGGACGTTTGCTGAACTGGTATCGAAGCCGCAAACTGGTCAGCGCCTAGCCTGCGTGCGTCGTCGTTCCTCCGATTCCTCCTCGCTGCTAACGCTCTTCGGCTCTTGCCCCCGCCAGAATGTTGGCGAGGCCATAGTTGCCTTCGTGACATCCATAC
>Ga0075429_100001247_pt1 | contig 20653 bp, 11 predicted proteins | sample RhiMetdeltSRZDD3_FD_75295 | JGI IMG/M metagenome (GOLD analysis project Ga0075429, IMG submission 75295) | Populus rhizosphere microbial communities from Tennessee, USA - Rhizosphere MetaG P. deltoides SRZDD3 | ecosystem: Host-associated > Plants > Roots > Rhizosphere > Soil | place: USA... | reverse complement strand
CAACTGCAGGTCAAGCAGTTTGAGCCTTCCATTGCGCTCGAGACTTTTGTCGTCTTGAATCTCAATGCGGAAGATTACTACTACCGTACCCGCATCGATTCAACGGAACTGGCGATCGTCATTGCCGCATCCATCTCGAATTGGATCGTAGGCAAAAAACAGGTGGTTGGATTGATGGTAAACGGTCACGATCCACTTGCTGCGGACGCCCGACCACAATCCATCCCTCCGCGTAAGGGAAAACGTCATCTAATGCATTTGCTGGAAACCCTGGCCCGCGCGCAGACCATTGAACATTCACCTCTTGCTCCCTTACTTCAACAGCAGCGGTACCTGCTTGCGTGGGGCACCACCTTGATCGTGATCACGGGCGGTGCAAATCAAGAACTCCTGGATGAGCTCTACCAGGCCCGTCGCTCTGGGCAAAACGCCATTCTGATCCTGGCGGGCGGGAATCCCCCTGAGGGTGATGCCCTCCCACGCGCAAAAGCATTTGGCATACAGGTTTTCACGATCGCGGATGAACGCGATCTGAAGATCTGGACACAACAGGTGCGGAACGCGAGGCGTATATGAACCTGGGATCCACTTCGGCAGCGAGCCGAAACGAAAAGGCGTTTCGAATTCTCGGGTATGTGCTTGTCTTTCTGATGATGGCCTGCACTTCCATGACCTTCGGTATGCTAATCCAAAATGTATTGCCAGGCTGGCACGCCGGGATCATCGCCGGCGTACTCCTGTTTATTGTGATCGACAGACTCTATACATATCGACAATTGAGGTCTCTGACGCCGTTGAGCTCTCAGTGGGCGATCGCCCTTGGCGGCCAATGGCTGCTCATCCTGCTACTACTGCGGTTTCTACTTTCCTATGCCAATGGACTCGATGCATTTAGAACCGATCTGTCGTTGCTTACGCGCGGGTATATCGTCGAGCTGTTCACATTCGAGTTTGTGGTTAGCTTGTTGCTGGCACTCTTGATGTGGTTTCTCTCCGGTCGTTTTTTGGATTTACTGGAAGAAATCGGTTTAGATCCCGTCCTGGCACTGCAGGAAGGCGTGATCCCGATCAGCGAGACAGTCTCTGCTCATCAGCGATTAATTGGACAGATCTTCAGCATCGGTATTGAGCTGGTGATCCTGACCGCGTTGGCGCGGGTCAATTTCCAGACGATCGTTGATAATGTGGAGGGTTTCCCGAAGCTGGAATTCAATCAGCTGTCCGGCGCAGAAGCAGGCGCCCTGCTCTATTTCGTCTTTGGGCTGGGGTTGCTGAGCCTGAGTCGATTAATGTCCCTGCAGACCCATTGGAATAGGCTTCGTATCCCAGTTTCTTCCAGCAATCTGACCAGGCAATGGGGCATCTATAGTTTGTTTTTCCTCCTGTTTCTTGCGGTGGTCGTCAGCCTGTTGCCCGCCGGCGACAGCCTTGGTTTTTTCTCGCTCCTTGGAACATTGCTTGATTTCCTGATCAGCATACTATTCTTCATTGGGCAATTAATTATGGGTATGATCATGCTTTTGATCAGCCTTCCTTTTTTCCTGTTTGGCAAGCCTCACCCTGATTTCTTGCCATCGGCGCCGCCACCCATGCCGGTCCTGCCGCCCGCGGAGGCCGCGGCACCCCCGACGATTATCCCTGCCTGGGCCCTCATCCGATCTATCCTTTTGTGGGGATTGCTAGTCCTCATTATTGTTTTTGCGCTGATCCAGTTCGTGAGACAGCATGGTGGTATTCGAGCGGCGCTGCGCAATTCGCGTGTTGCAAGCTGGCTGATCCTTGCCTGGCAATGGTTATCCCGAAACGCGAATAAAACAAGGGAAAATTTGTCGCGGGTGATTGTAACAGGCTGGCAAAACCTTATCTCACATCTGGAAGAAAAACGTTTCCTGCCTTCTGGTAGTCTAATCCGCCTCCGGTCGCTGGATCCGCGCCGACAAATTTACTTTTTCTATTTTGCACTCATCCGACGTGGGAGTGAGCAGGGCGTGCCGCGCAAGCCGTCGCAAACACCTTCCGAATATGCGGTTAACTTGGAGAAAGCGCTGCCTTCTGTAGAGGCAGATATCGATTCGATCACTCAGGCGTTCATCGAGGCGCGTTATAGCCGCCGTGAAGTCGACTCCAAAGATGCAGGTCTGGTCAAAGAGATGTGGGGACGTATCCGGCACGCATTGCAAAGTAAATCCAAAAACAAGTAATTACCAAAAATCTGTTCGTGAAGTGGGGCTTTCCTGGCAATCTCCTTCCTGAGCTGTCTGGAACAAGGCACATGGCTGTTCCGTCTTAGATAATGCCGAATCGAAAACGAAACAAGAACATTTTGATTCGCTTCGAATCCATCAGGAAGATCTCTTAAATTACAGGATAGGCGGCAGAATCATGAAAGCATCCCCAGACCAAAGGCGGGCCGTATGAACAGAAGTTTATTCCTTTGCATCAACCTTGTGCTGATTTCCACCCTCCTATTAACAAGCTGCGGACCGGTTACGCCGGTACTGCTCGCAACGTCAACGGTCGCACCCACCCAGACTACGCCTGCTATTCATGTGCAGGAGGACGAGGTTCCGCCTTACATTGTCGAACAAAATCCTCCGGCCGGGCAACGACTCGAGCTGTCCTCGGACATTCGATTTCGCTTCGACCGCGACATGGACCAGGAAAAAACAGAATCGGCATTCACGCTCGTCGACCCGAAAAATGAACAAGTTCCCGGCAAGGTCACGTGGCTCAATCCCAAGACTCTTTCCTTCAAACCAGACTCTCCGCTTGAACCTTCAAGCCTCTACAATGCGATCTTCTCCACTTCCGCGGTAGGCACGGAGGGTAAACCATTGCAGGACGAGCTCCGCCTCGGGTTCACCACAATCGACAGGCTATCGGTGGCCCAGGTCTTTCCCATCCATGATGCCGAAGATGTGGATAGCCTTACCAATATCACGGTCATTTTCAACCAGCCGGTTGTCCCGCTCCGAATCACGGAGGAGCAAAATGACCTGCCCCAGCCTCTGAAATTCTCACCTGAGGTAGCCGGCGAAGGCGAGTGGGTGAACTCATCGGTGTATGTGTTTCAACCCGAGCAGCCGCTGCTCACCGGGACCCATTATTCGGTGCGAGTGGAGCCGGGACTCAAAGATACGCTGGGCGACGAGTTGGAGAAATCCTATCTCTGGCAGTTCAGCACGCGCACGCCTGTGATTGGAAATCTTGCTCTCAAAAACGGACCTGAGAATCCGCCGGATAATCTACCGAATGTCTTACTGGATCAGGTATTCCTGGTTACTTTTTTGCAGCCCATGGATGCAGAAAGCGCACGCGAGCATGTCATCCTAATGAACCGCGAAACCGGGAAGCCTTTCCCGATTCGCCTAACATGGAATGAAGATTTCACTATCCTGACGATTCAGCCGGTTGGGCGATATAAGATTGCCAGCTTCTACGAGCTAGTGATCCCGGACAAGCTGCGTGCAAAAGATGGCGGGACCTTGAAAGAAGGTTGGACCTTTAAATTTGGAACCGTTCCTTTGCCGCGTATCGTCGATATTTTCCCGGAACCGAATTCGGAAGCGAAAGATTTCGACCCGCGTTTCATGATCCGTTTTGCCTCCCCGATGAAGCTTGCGTCGTTGAAGGACAAGATCAAGATTACCCCGCAGCCGGCAAAAGAGCTGCAGTGGTATTTCGACGACCATAGCTGGGAATTGAACGTGTATGGCCTCGAGCCCGCTACAGAGTATGTCGTCCGTATATTGCCGGGGATGGCGGACATCTATGGCAATGCGATCACAAGCGAAATGTCTTTCACCTTCAAGACGGGCGACCTGGCTCCTTATGCACGGCTTGTGCTGCCCTGGCAGCCGCTGGTGTACCGAGCAAAGGGACCGCAGGAGGTGTTCTTCGAGCAGGTCAATCTGGGCTCAGGGACCATCTCGCTTTATCCTGTCACGTTCAATGAATTCACACGGCTGATGACGGGGAAACTTGACCCTGCCTGGTTCAGCCCAAAAGTGGAGCCGATCCGTGAGTGGGAAGCAGTGGATGAAGATGCAGTCCGCAATCAAATCAACCGCCTCAATTTCAAATTACAGGACCCTAAGGAGAAGCCGCTCCCGCCAGGATATTACTTCATCGGTGTAACGGGCGAGCCGCTTGATTATCCGGGTCGCTTTTACCAGGGCTTTGTGTTCATCGTCGCAACCGATAACATTACACTCAAGACATCCTCAAGTGAAGCCTCCGCCTGGGTGGTGGACCTGGAGAGTGGGACTCCACAGCCGGACGTGTCGGTCACGTTCTACGATCAATATCTGCGGGAAATTGGTGAACAAACCACAGATCGAAATGGGATCGCTTATCTGGAGAAATTGAAGGAACCTTTATATGCCCGTGTAGAAAGGACCGATCGTGTCGCCTTTACTTCCATCGAGTGGGGCAGTGGTGTGTGGGCAGGCGACTTTGGTCTCTATGAAGGTTACTACGCAATTCCAAACGCCTCTTTTGCTTACCTGTATACCGATCGACCAGTCTATCGACCCGGGCAGGTCGTATTCTTCAAAGGCATCGTGCGCGAAAACGACGACCTTCGATACAGCATTCCGAGGGATGAAAAAGTCTATGTCGATATCCAGCTGCTTGGAGAACGCATCTTTGGCGAGTACATGCCACTCTCGAAGCTTGGCAGTTTTGCAGGAAGCTTTACACTGGCTGAAGATACCGGGCTAGGAACCTATGATGTTTTCGTGAGTAGAGGTCCGGGCAGGGAGGCATTTGGCTACCTGAACTTCCGCGTCGCCGAGTATCGCAAGCCTGAATTCGAAATCTTGGCTTCTGCCGACACGTCGAATATGCTGGCTGGCGAAGAGGCGAGGTTCAGCCTGCTGACAAGATATTACTCCGGGGGAAGCCTGGGCAGTGCCGACGTGGAATGGTTCCTCGAAGCCAGTCCGTATACTTTCCAGCCTGCTTCAGATGAGTACTGGCAATTCAGCTTTACTGATTGGGACCGGGATGAGTTCCGGGAACCACAGCAGGCGGGTCAGCAGGGAACGCTGGCGGAGGGAAAAACTGTCACAGACGAAAGTGGATCGTTGCTAATCACACAAACGCTCGGGCTGGATGAGAATCAGACCAGCCAGCAGGTGACCTTTCGGGCGAATGTGACGGATGTCGGGGGAAATGTGGTGAGTGGGAGCACAAGTGTTGTCGTGCATCAAAGCGAGCTGTATGGGGGAGTCCGCTCGCTCAGTTACGTGGGCAAAGAAGGAGAGGAACAGCCGTTTGAAATCGTTGTGTTGGGTTGGGATGGTCACCCGGTGCGTGATCAGGATGTGAACGTCAGATTCGTGGAGCGGCGCTGGTTCAGTGTGCAGACCCAGGATAAACAGGGGCAATTGAAATGGGAGACCTCGGTCAAGGAGATCCCGATCACGCAAACGAACGCGGTCACAGGTGAAAATGGAAAGGCGACCGTTTCCTTTGTCCCACCCGCAGGTGGTGTCTACAAAGCCATCGTGAATGTTCGAGATAGCAAGGGCCACGCGCATCAGTCTTCTGCCTACATCTGGGCATCGAGTGAAGACTACATCGCCTGGCGCCAGACGAATGACCGCGCCTTTAACCTGATTGTAGATAAGGAAACTTATTCACCCGGTGATACCGCGGAGATCCTGATCGCACAGCCGTTCGAACATGACGTGTATGCGCTGGTCACGTATGAACGCGGCCATGTTTACAAACAGAACGTCATCTTGCTCAAGGGGAACAGCACAGTCTACAGGTTGCCGATTACCGAGGACATGGCTCCTATCTCGTATGTTTCCGTGGTGGTCATCAGCGGTGCAGAGCAAAGCGGCACGACGGATTTCAAGGTTGGCATGGCGAGCTTCAAGGTGAATACCAGCCACCAGGAACTTGACGTGAGAGTCACGGCCGACACAGATTCCGCGGGACCGGGAGATTCCGTTACCTACACCGTGGAAACAACAGATTACAGCGGCAACCCGGTCTCTGCTGATGTCTCCCTGGCAGTGGTGGATAAAGCTGCGCTGGCGTTAGCTCCCTCCAATTCGCAGCGCATCCTTGATGCGTTCTATCACCATCAGGCACTCGGAGTCCGCACAGCTCTGGGAATCGTGCTCAACGCAGAAGACTATAACGCACAGTATCGCGAGAGTGTCCCTGAAGGCGGTGGAATGGGTGGCGGGGGCGGTGAGGAGAGTCTGGGCATCATCACCGTGCGCGACAACTTCAAGGACACAGCATTCTTCCAGGGCCAGGCAGTAACAGACGAGAATGGACAAGCGCAGTTCACCGTGACCCTCCCGGAAAACCTCACCACCTGGCAGGCGGATGCACGTGCAGTCACCGCTGACAGCCGCGTCGGGCAGTCCACAAGTGAGCTGATGAGTACCAGGCCACTCTTCATCCAAATGCAAACGCCGCGCTTTTTTATCAACGGGGATCTTGCCACGGTCGGAGCCATTGTTCACAATAATACGAATAAATCGCTTACGGTCGAGGTTGCTCTGGATGCTCAAGGTGTTGAGCTGCTTTCGCCCGTTACGCAGACGCTGGCTGTGCCGATAGCGCAACAGGCCTATGTCAAATGGGATATCCGGGTTCAAGGCGGAGTGAAACGAGTGGACTTCATCGCGCACGCGACCAGTGGAGAGTACCAGGATTCCAGTAAGCCCCCTCTTGGCACATTACCGAATCAGGGCATTCCCGTGTACAACTACACCGCGACCGAAACTGTCGGAACCGCGGGCATGCTACAAAGCGCCAACTCGGCAACGGAAGCAATCCAACTCCCGTCGACACTCGATTTTACGGATGCGGAGCTAGAGATTGAAATGTCACCTTCGCTCGCGGCCTCGATGGAGAGCGGATTGACCTATCTCAAGGATTATCCTTATTTGTGCATGGAACAAACCGTTTCGCGCATCCTGCCAAATGTAATCACCTCGCGCGCGCTCAAGAACGCCGGGATATCATCCAGCCTGCAGGCGGGGCTCGATACGAACGTGAAGCTCGCTCTACAGCGGATTTACGCCAAACAAAATTTTGACGGCGGCTGGAACTGGTGGGATGGTGAAGAGAGCGACCCAAACACCTCTGCCTATGTCGTGTATGGCTTGATCGAAGCGCGTGACTCGGGTTATGCTGTTTCGGAGAAAGTCCTTGCGAATGGGATCAGTTTTCTGAAGAAAAATGTCCCGGACTTGAAACGCAATGATCCGATGTGGAAGTTCAACCGAACAGCGTTCCTACTGTACGTGCTGGCGCGCGGCGAAGAATTGCAGGCTTCTCAGATCAACTTCATTTACGAGTACCGGACGTCACTCGGTCTGTATGGAAAAGCCTATCTGGCGCAGGCGATGTATTTCGTGGACCCAGAGGACCCGCGCCTCAACTCGCTCATTTCGGACCTCGAGGCAGTTGCCGTTCTCTCTGCCGCGGGCGCCCATTGGGAGGAAGCTGCGCCTGATTATTGGAACTGGAACACAGACACGCGCACGACCGCCATTGTGCTGAACGCCTTCACGCAGATCAACCCGCACAGCCCCATTACCGCAAATGCGGTGCGCTGGCTGATGGCTCACCGCGAAAGGGGCCGCTGGCACACCACGCAGGAGACAGCCTGGTCCCTGATCGCGTTGACCAACTGGATGAGCGCTGCAAACGAATACACCACGCATTACAGCTTCGCGATTGGCTTGAACGGGAACATGCTGGAACAAGGCAACGCTACGCAAGAGAACTTAACTCAATCTATCATATTGCAGGTCGATCTGGCTGGCTTGTTGAAAGAGACCGCCAATTACCTGGTCTTTAGCCGCGGTGACGGGACCGGCAACCTGTATTACAGCGCCTACCTGAGCGCGGAACTGCCCGTCGAATCCATCGAGCCATTAGACCAGGGTGTGAGCCTCTCACGCCAATACTTCACCCTGGATGACGCCAAAACACCAATCACAGAGATCGAGCGCGGTGAGCTCGTGCGCGTCCGTTTAACAGTGGTCCTGCCTGCAGCGATGCATTACATCGTGATCGATGACCCGCTTCCGGCGGGCCTGGAAGCCATCGACTCTACTATCCTGACCGATACAGCAGTTCCCATGACTTACACGCTGGCCGATTACGAAGAGCGTGGCTGGGGCTGGTGGTATTTCACGCATACCGAGCTGCGCGATGAAAAAGTGGTTCTCTCTGCCGATTATCTGCCCGCGGGCACCTACGTCTACACCTACATCGCCCGCGCCAGCACTGCTGGCATGTTCAAAGTGATCCCGCCAACGGCCAGTGAGTTCTACTTCCCTGATGTAGGCGGGCGCGGCGCAGGGAGTGTGTTCGAGGTGAACCCGTAGCATAACGTGAACACCATCATCAGAACAATCTTTCCTATCATCGTGCTCGCAGCCATATTGACGTCCTGTAACGGTCCTGCCCCAACACCCCAGGTCAGTTCTACGAAAACCTTTGCAACAGCTCTCGCTGCGACCTATACGGAATTTGCAGAAACACCGACATCGCTGCTAACTGTCGCGCCGGTCGCGACTCAATTCCCAACCATTCCGGGAGCATCCTTTACCGTTGTCCCGCCCACCGTTAATGAGCAGGTCTATGTGGATCCCGAAGACTGGTATTCTGTCAACTTTCCCGCTAACATGCAGCCTACGGACAAACCCAACTCGTTTGTAGGAGGGGATGGGCTTTTTGAAACGGGGTACTTACCCTATATGTCAAAGCCTATCAATCTTTGCCTGTGGCTGGCAAACGTGGAAGCCGAGCCGGAACTAAGCGGTGTGAACTGGATGCCTCCGTGCTCTGTAAGCGCAAAGACGGAAAATGGATATAACGTCGAGTATGCGATCTACGAGAATTCCCTCGCCGATCCTGAACACCGTTTTATCTATGTGAAAATGGGGAGATATCTTCCAGGATCGGGTAGTCATATTAAGCACTCGGTATCCTGGCTAAAAACCGCTCCGGAAAGATCAACTGTGAACATGCCGTTGAGTCCCGAGGAAGTTTCCTTCTGGGAAAACCAAGAGAGCATGTTAGGGAACGCTTCGATCATGGAATATGCCTTGCCGCCTGTGGCACAAGCAGGTCCCACCCAGGAAATGTTATTGCGTTTTGTGCCGGAGGAACTGCAGCCCGATTGGGAAGCGCGGAGGACTGAAGCTTCGAGGTCGCCCAAAGAACCCACTGTGGAAGAACAATTGAAGTCTCTTGGCTATGAGCTGAGGGTGGTTGAAACACAGCCAGCGTATCGGCAGCAGCTGCTTCGCGACGGCAGGCTATTGTTTGATTATGTCTTTAACATTCCAAAGGTGTACAAATTCTCCACCGTTTCTGGACCGATCTATGCTTTTGTCGTGAACACCGTGGACACGGGCTACAGCGGATATTTCGGCAGTTTTCTCGTGGTGAATGACGCCATCTACCTCTGGGATTATTCACCATCGGATACTGCCAACCTTGCGCCCATTCTTTACCAGGGCGAGCTGCTATGGGCAAAAGGAGTTCAGAATGCTGGCGTGGAGATCAGGAGGAGCAATCGAGAAGTTCTGTTTACCTTTCGCACCTATTTTGCCACGCACCTTGAAGTGGATAGCTTCCAGGCGTGGAACGATCACTGGATTCTGACTGCGGGCGATTTTGTCGTTCAGGATGGAGAGATCCTCAATCAGAAACTTGGGCTTCAGGAAATCTTTGAATGGAGCGTCATCGAGGATAAGCCTGTGTATTTATTCCGCAAGGGAGCCAGGCTTGGACTCTCCTACGATGGGAAGGTTCTTTTGCTGCCTTATCAGGATATTCCGCGAGGTCTTTGTTGTGGTTTCACAGTCAATAATCCAATCACGCTGGATGATTCCATGTACTTCTTCGGGAAACGGGACGGCATTTGGTATTATGTTGTGGTTAAATTTCGATAGTTCATCCTGGCGGAAGTTGCCGCGCTGAGGGAGCAACAGCCTGCAAGATGGGTGCGCTTGGCGTGTCTTAGAGTATCAGAAGGAGACCAATGCAGGTTGCTATATTGATGCAACAGATCGTTGATGAGGTGAAACAAGTCGAGGGCGTAAGGGCAGTCGTGCTCGGCGGGTCGCGGGCCAGGGGCACGTACATCCCCTCATCGGATATGGACCTGGGGATTTACTATGACCCAGATCTTGGGTTGGACCTGAGCGAATTGAGCCGGGTCGCCACGAGGCTGGACGATGAACATCGGGCGGATGTGATCACCCCCATTGGCGGCTGGGGACCGTGGATCAATGGAGGAGGTTGGCTTAAGATCCAAAACCATCCGGTTGATTTTCTTTACAGAGATCTGGCAAAGGTCACAGCCGTTATCGAGGATTGCCTAGGCGGAACGGTGGAGATTTTTTACCAGCCGGGTCATCCACTGGGATTTGTCTCGTCCATGTATCTTGCAGAAGTGGCGGTATGCCAGCCTCTCTGGGACCCTGATAGATCCATTTCAGAATTAAAGGAGAAAATCAATCCTTATCCCGATTCTTTGCAGAGAGCCCTGACACAGAAATTTGCATGGGAAATCAACTTCTCGATCGATATCGCACGGAAAGCCGCGCAGAGATCGGATGTCACGTATGCTGCCGGATGTTGTTTTCGAAGTGTGATGTGCATGCTTCAGGTACTATTTGCCATTAACAAGACTCACTGGCTGAACGAAAAAGGGGCTCTAGCCATTGCGGATACCTTTGGGCTAAAACCAGAAAGGCTGCAATCTCGGATAAATAAGGTTTTTCAATTGTTGGAAGCAAACCCCCAGCCCATTCAAAATGCACTCTTTCAACTTGATGAATTAAACCGGGAGATCGCTAAGCTAGACGCAGGAAGCTGAATTCTTGGATATACTTATCGTAACAACCCAGACCAGTCCAGGAGGATTGCAATGAAAATCTATGTTGGCGGATCGCTGAAAGATGGCCCGGTCGACGCAGAGCTGTGCAAACAATTTATCGAGCGATTGGGCGCGAAGATCGCGGAGCATGGGCACATTCTCCTGACAGGCTGCCGGGGATCTTTAGATAAGGCGATCGCCGAGTCAGCCAACAGCTGGCTGGAGCAAAACGGTCAGGATACGAAAGAGATTCGCAAGCGGATCATCAGTTATAAGCTAAAAGCGGATCAGCCCATCCACAATTTCGGCCGCGTTCAGGTTTCGAAGCGTGCCGACTGGTCACTCACAACGCCTGATCTGAGTCTCCCGGAACAAATCGCAGAGGCAGATGTCGCTATTTTTGTTGCGGGCAGTGAAGGTACGTTCTTTGCTGCTAATTGGGCGCGCATCAGCGGGAAGCCGATCCTGGGGGTGGCGCGGTTTGGAGGTGCGGGCTCCGTGCTTTTTGAAGGGGAGCGGGAAAATTTCTCAAAGAAGTACTCCCACCTGGTATCCAAAGAAGATTTCGATATGCTCAACCAGTACACAAACGATGTCGATCAACTCGCCGAGGATGTGATTACCCTTTGTGAAAGCCTGATGACCTCGAATTCGGTCTTCATCGTCATGTCTTTCAAGAAGGAGTACATTGACGTCTATGATTCCTATGCGGTTGTATGCAAGGATTTTGGGTTCAAAGCTGTGCGCACGGACCAGGTGACTTCTCTGGAGCGAATCACGCCGCGCATCCTGGACGGCATCCGTCACTCGGCATTCGTCATTGCCGACGTCACCGAGAAAAGCTTGAATGTGTTTTATGAAATCGGGTTTGCTGACGGCCTCGGGCGACCGGTGATCATCACTGCCAAAGAAGGCACGGAATTGCCTTTTGATATCAAGGATACCCCCATTGTGTTTTGGAGTACGTTGAATGAACTGAAGCAGAAACTCCAGCCTATTGTCGCAGAAGTGAAGATGAAATTAGGCAGAGGATAAACTCAATCCGCCTCATTCTTGAGGAGCTGCATTTTAGTCATTCACCACAGTAAGAGTCACGATCTCGCTCTTTACCCGCTCTCCATTTGCATTCACACCTTCTGCCCAGAACTGATGTTCCCCGGTGGCTAGACTCCACCAGGCTTGATAGGGTGGTGCAGATAAAGTGGAAATTGGATTCCCATCGATCCAGATCGTGACCTGAGAAATTTCTTCACCGGCAGCAGCTTCGATTTGTAGCTGCTGTGCAGAAGATTCGAAGTTCGAGTCAATGTGGTAGGTGGTACCGGGAAGTGGGGAAAGCAAAACCAGTTGATCGGATGCTCCAGAAATCTTATTTTTGACCTGTGCATAATCGGTGATCAGCGCCAGCCCCTGTTCATGCGCCCAGCCTTGTACTTCCATCGGCAGGTCCAGGACCGCGATTGATTTTCGCCGTTCATTGGGAGTCGAATCATCTGCCGGCAAATTTGTCAGCATGTCGATCCAAACCTGTTGGTGGAATGTATCCGGTTGTGAGGGTTGCGTGCCGGCGATAAACCACTCCAGACGGGTGTGCGGACAGGCTGCGGTGGGGAGAAGACCGGATAGGTCGCATACTTCCACCTGCGCCAGGCCATCCGGCCGTTCGAAGGGACGGTCAGGATGCCCCTGCAAGAGTCCGCGCATGACCTCATGCCAGATGGGGGCTGCGCCCGTCAGACCGGTCACGTTATGCATCGCTTCATATCCGCTATTCCCCACCCAGACCCCAACCAAAAGCTCAGTAGTATAGCCGATGGTCCAGTTGTCGTGGAAATTGGTGGTCGTCCCTGTCTTGACGGCGGCGGTGCGGTCCAGCTTTAGCGTGCTGTTCGCACCGAATCCCGTGATGCGCGCGCTATCGTCGCTGAGGATGTCGCTGACAAGCCAGGTCACACGCGGGTCAAAAACTTGAACAGGCGGTGTTTGATCGTTTGTGTAGAGCAGGTTTTCATCTGCGTCGTGGATGTCCAAAATGGAATAATTCCCGGTGAAATAGCCATCATTCGCCAGAGATGCGTACGCTGTGGAGAGCTCGAGTAGACTGATCTGACCGCCACCCAGCGCCAGAGAAAGGTCATATTGCTGTGGATCACGCAGAGACGTAATGCCAAGCCTCTGAGCGAGATCGATCGTATTTTCAATACCAACTTCCTGTAGCGTTTTCACGGCTGGAATGTTCAAGGATGAGCCGAGTGATTCGCGTACAGAGACCGGTCCATGTTCACGGCCGTCGTAATTGACCGGGGTGTATGGTGTCCCATCGCGCGTCAGGAAGGTGGTCGAGACGTCGAGCATTGAGGTCGCGGCGGTCCATGGGTTGGATCGCGCCGGATCGAGCGCCAGGGCGTAAATGAAGGGCTTGAACGCGGACCCCGTCTGGCGGGGCGAGGTCGCCATATCCAACGCGCCGTGGATGGACTCGTCGAAGTAATCTGCGCTTCCAACGAGAGCTAGGATCTCTCCATTGTGCGGATCGAGGACCACGAGGGCGGCATTATTGACGTTGTGACTGATCCCTGTATTCTCGTCCTTGAACTCTTCGATGCGCCGCTCAAGCGTGTTTTCTGCGAAATGCTGATGATCAAGGTCCAATGTGGTGCGCACGACCAGGCTCTGGCCTGAATCCAGAACTCCTGCAGAGGTTAATTTGTCGATCTGATCTTTGACGATCCAGATGAAGTGCGGCGCTTCAATGGGATAGGGCGCTGGGTTGAAGCTTAACCGAGTCGATTCGGCTTCAATTCGTTCCTGATGTGATAGATAGCCCCGCTTTTCCATCAAGCCAAGAACAACCCTTTGTCGTTCCTGCGCCAGCTCCGGGTTCGTGAATGGGTTATAGAGTCCGGGCGCCTGCGGCAGCCCTGCGATCAGAGCACACTCCGGCAATAAGAGGTCGCTGGCGCGTTTCCCGAAATAGGTTTGGGCAGCAGCTTCCGCCCCGTACGCCATTCCACCGTAATTGATCTGGTTGAGATACAGGGCAAGGATCTCATCTTTGGATAATTGTCGCGTTAACTGCCAGGCGAGCACGGCTTCTCGCATTTTACGCCGAAGGCTGCGCTCCAGCCGTTCGTCCTGCCCTAATAGCACATTACGAGCGACCTGCTGTGTGATCGTGCTTCCCCCGGCGACCACCTCCCGGCCTCTCAGATTGAGCCACAGGGCGCGCAGGATGCCAGTCGGATCGACGCCAGGGTGAATGTAGAAGTTCTTATCTTCCACCGCAATTGTGGCATCCTTCAAGCATTGAGGGATGTGTTCAATTGAGAGAACAGTATTTCGTCCGCCCGCTTCCGGGAGGATTTCATAGAGCAAGCGTCCGTTTCGATCTGTAATTCGAATACTGGGAGTTAGATAGTGATCGGGAAGAGAATGTACAGCCGGGAGATCCCAAAAGGTGTAAATGGCATATCCGGCAAGCAAAAGAAACCCTGCCAAAAGAAATATTCTCAGTTTGCCCCAGAGAGCGCCTCGTCTGTCCTTGTCCTTCATACATTAATGTAGATGGAAAAAGAAAGGAACTTGTTCCATTATTTGTTCAATTGGCGGTATACATTTTTCATCTGTTTGTAGATTTGTTGGAAGATCGCGAACTTTTCCTCATACAGCGCGCGGGTTTGTGGCCGCGGTTCATAGACTCTCCTGAACTGCACAAGCTGCGGAATATCGCTGAACCGGATCTCCCCCAGGCCCACTGCCGCGATCCAGGCGGCACCGCGCGCATTGGCGTAGATAGGGTCGAAGACCTGCTTGATCTCTACGTTCAGCACATCGGCGAAAATCTGGCACCAGACATCCGATTGGGCCCCGCCGCCGACGATGTGGATGGCAGCGACATCGCGCCGCAGGAATTTTTCAACCGGTGCCAGCAGCCAGCGCGTATTGAACGCGATACCCTCCAGGAATGCCCGGATGATATCTTCCCGCGTGTTGTTCAGCGACAGATTATAGAGTCCCGCGCGCAGTGTGCGATCCTCCACGGGTGCGCGTTCGCCCCAGATCCACGGTGTGTACATGACCCCATGCGCGCCAGCGGGGACACGCTCCGCGATCTGGTCGAGGACTTTGAAGATATCGGGCACATCGGCTTCCTGTAAGAGCTCATCCTTGTGATAGATGATGTTGTCACGCAGGTAGGTGAGATTACCGCCCGCGGTTGCCTGAAGTGCTGTGAGAAGATAGCGACCCGGCAGCGCACAGGGGATGGATGCCAGGCTCGAAGAGATATCTGTCTTCTTAAACGGGACATGCGCTGCGATCCATGATGATGTTCCGATATACAGATGCGGAACATAGTCTTCCACAGCACCCGCGCCGACGGCAGCAGCCGTGTTATCGATGGCGCCTGCCACAACCCTCACATCCGAGGGCAGTCCGAGCGTCTCGGCGACATCGCGGCGCAACCTTCCGATCACTTTGGTGCAAGCCACAATCGCCGGGAGCTTTTCGCGGTCAATGCCGAGGGTATGGATCAGTGAATCATCATAACGAATATCGTCAGGCTTGCGATTATCGGTCACCCACGATGTCAGAATGGAATCGAAGGTCGCCACGAATTCCCCGGTCAAGCGCAGGTTCATGTAATCCAAAACGTTCAAGAACTTATGGGTGCGCTCATAGGTATCTGGCATGGCGTCACGAATCAAAAGCATGTGCGCGGCGGGGTCCTTGCCCGTCATCGAAGGCATCCCACCCGTCAGGCGCACGAAGCGCAGAACTTTCAGAGCATCTGCACCACCGATGTTGATCCATCCCTTGAGCTGCTTCCGCAGATGAGGCGCACCCCGCATATCCATCCATAGGAGCGCGTTCCCGAGGGCATTTCCCGCTTCATCGACCGCGACCGTGCCTTCGCCCTGTGTCGAGCAACAGACGGCGATCACCTCCGCAGCCACAGATGATTCTCGTTTCAATAGCCTTCCCGCGGCGGACAGAAATGCCTGCCACCATTCCTCCGGTGATTGTTCCGCGCCGCCATCGGGCGTGAGAATCAAACGCAGCGGCTCCAACTCCCATCCCAGCACCCGCCCAATGACGGTGATCAAAGCGACCTTCATGCCCGAGGTACCCAGGTCAACTGCAAGAATGGAAGGCTCTGTCATGAAGATATGGTCTCAACTACAATTCGACGACAACAGCGGGATACTCTTCCACAAAAGTGAAACCGGCCTTACGCGCCGTCCTCACCGATGGGACATTCTGTGTCCAGCAATCCCAGCCCACGCGCCTATACCCGCGCCGATGCGCCTCCACAAGGAAGGACCAGGTGGAAAGGGTGGCAATTCCCTGGCGTTGATGGTTGGGCGCAGTGGCGATCCCGATCTCACAACGATTCCCGACGTTGTACTCCGACATGCACCATCCGGCAATCCCGTGCTCATACACCGGGCAGATGCCAAAACTTCGTTCCAAGAAATCTTCCACCGAAGCTCGTTCCGAGCACATTTCCTCACGCACGGCACCCAGTCCTGCCAGATCACTGGACAAGAATTCTGGTGTGATCAGCTGCATGGAAAAACCATCCGGAAGATGTGGATCAGGCTTGGGAATGAAATCAGTGATTTCATAATACTGTCGTGTGCCATGATACAGATCGTAGGTGGGGAACAGGTCTTGCAGCGCTGTTTTCCAGGATTCGTCAGACGCGTATACCAGAAAGGCATCGTTGCCCCGAGCAAGATGAGCAGGGATCAATTCGTCGATCAAGGTGTGCGTCATATCGGCCAGAAAATCCATGTGCGATGCATCGCCGGCGCACAGGACGCGACTGTTGCAGACGATTACTCCTGACCGCGGCTCGGAAGGGTCATCGACAAAAAGCCTCGCCGTTGCGCATCCTTCAAAGAGCGCTGCCACCAGCGCGTGGGAACGCTCCAATTCCTGGAACAATGGGCGGGCAAGTTGATTCTCAGTTGGTGAGATTTCGGGCATTTATTGACGTTCCTTCAAAGTTCTCTCGAAGCGCGCCGGCGTATCAGCACTCATCGTTGTGGGTCTTTCATCTGCGTGACAAGCAGCGCGCTGATCACCAGTAATCCAATGGCGAGCAGTAATGCGGGTGTGAAAGAGCCATTCGGAGTCTTCAGCGCTGCCATAATGTATACGTAGACGACGGAAGCCTGCCCAAACAATTGAATCAGTCCATTCGATGTGCCTTCGGGTGTCGGCTGGGTTACTTCTGCAGCATACTGCATGCCGATCGGGCTCGTGCTGACGAGGAAGAATCCCATTGCAAAAGCAGACAGGAACAAGAGCCAGCCGCTGGTGGCAATTGTCAGGCCGAGAAGGCCGGGGATTGCCAGAAGCAATCCAAGCAGAATATAAGGCTGGCGTTTGCGCTGTCTATCGGAGAACGGCGGAATGATCACGGCTCCCAGGATTCCACCGACCAGCATCAACGCACCGAGCGTACCGGCATCCGTGGGCGTAAAACCCCGTGGACGGATGATATTCTCCACCCAGGTGGTGACGCCGTTGAAGATTCCTAATCCAATAAATGAGACGAATAAGTACAACCAGAACGATTTCACCGTGAGGGCATGTTTGAGCCCGTCCAGCATGAGGACACGGACTTCGCTTCCAGGCGGTCCTGGCGGGGTGGGTGGAGTTTCCCGCGCGAGCAAGATAAACAAGATGGACGAAAACGCGGCAATGCCGCCGTACATCAATTGCACGGTGGGAAGAGGAATCGTCGCAGTCAGAATTGGGGTCAATACTAATCCGAGCGCTGTACCGATCAAATTCGCGAGCGTGACCAAGCCAACCGCTGTCGCACGCTCCCCGAGGGCAAACCAATTGGCAGGGACCTTGGTCCAGGCGTTGAGCAGGAAGGGTTGTGCCACCGCAATACCGACGGTGCTCCATAATACGAGCGAATAGTTCGCACCTGCAAACCCGCGCAGGAGTCCGAATACCCCCATCAATACGGCACCGATACTGACCGCTAACCTGAAACCATAGGTGTCAATGACCCAGGCCGCCGGGAGGGATAGTGGGATAAAGGCAATCATGAACGTCATCGCCAGCAAGCCGATCTGCAGATCGCTCACGCCATAGAACGCCGCCGCAGGTCCGGTGACAGGGGCGTAGGTGATCCATAAGATCTGGATCGTCAGGTTGATGAACATGAACACTGCCAGCACGACCCAGCGATAGCCGTAAAGTTTGTAGTCCGTTGCCATGCTTCCCTTTATCCACGGGACTGCTGGGCATGTACGCATGCTGCCAGCACAGTATCGAATTTGTCCAGTGCTTTGTCGATCACGTCATCGGTGTCCGCCATGGATGTGTACATGCGCGAACCTGCCAGCGTGATCAATCCCTGCGACATGTATGCCGCGCCCATCTCTTCCAGCATGTGCTTGCGCGGCTTCAGCTCACGCGCCAGCCGAATCGGATGGCGTAGATCAAGCAGCATCACACCGGAGGTCTCCAGATGGACGATCGATCCCTGATTGTACGCCACAAATGGAAGTTCATACTTCTCGATGATCGCCTGTAGCCCCTTCGTGAGTCGATCGCCGGCACATCCGGCAATCACGGGCGCATCTGTCCGCTCCATTTCGAGCAGGGAATAATAACCGGCTACGCACGAAAGCGGATTGGCGGAAAGCGTCCCGCCGATATAGGCGCGCTCACCCGTCCCGCCGATCCCGGCCGCGAAACGCAGGATCACGTCGGCGCGACCGCCGACTCCGCCTGCCATCGGGTAGCCGCCTGTGATGCATTTCCCGAACACGGTCAGATCCGGCTTGACGCCGAAAAAGCCCTGCGCGCCGCCCATGCCCACCCGAAAGCCGGTCACTACCTCGTCGAAGATCAGGAGCGCGCCGAACTCGTCACACAGCTCACGCACTTTTTGATTGAAATCAAACGGGACTGGACGCGTACCGGATTCCGGTCCCAGGGGTTCAACGATGACCGCAGCTGTTCCGCCTCGCAGCCTGTTGACGATGAGATGTCGTTTCAACGCCGTGAGACTGTTCGGGAAAAACTCCTTCGTGGACGCGCTGGCTCCACGCGGGATGCCCGTCGCCTCGAGCCGGCCGGTACCCGGAATGTGCAGCCCGTACACCATGGGGTCGCTCCAGCCGTGATAGGCGCCGCCGACCTTGATCACATATCTCTTTTTCGTAAATGCGCGCGCCGCCCGGATCGCCGCCATCACGCCTTCGGTCCCTGAGCCAAGCATGCGGAACATCTCCACCGCGGGCATGAAGCGACTGACAAGCTGTGCCAGCTTCAGCTCATATTCGTGGAACAGTCCCGTGACAGGTCCACAGGTTTTCAACATCTCCAGGACTTTTTCACGGACGGGAGCATAGTTGCTGCCCAGCACCGTGGGGCCACCCGCCTGAAGAAAGTCAATGTACTGGTTCCCATCAGCATCCCATAAATAGGCCCCATCTGTTTTTTCAATGGCAATCGGGAAGGGATAGTTGAATGCCAGGTTATGCTGCACGCCGCCGGGAATGTATTTCTTTGCTTCGTCTGTCAATTCTTTTGAGCGCTTGCATTGATTCTCAAAATGGCCGAGGAATTCCTTCATCTTCTCGCGCTTGACGGGTCGCAGTGGTTGCCGGATGAGGTGGTCGAGTCTCACGTAGATCTCGTCTGTATTGTGATATTCGCTAATGGCGTATTGTCTCTCGCTCATTTTATTCTCCGCCCGTTAGGCGTTCGCCAAGCTCGATTTTCTTTTGATCCTTGCGCAGTTTTGCAAACGCGACCTCGCGGACAGCCAGGGGAATCCTGCTGATCTTGCGCTCGCTGCAAATCGCCAGCAGGTACGCCAGCGCGCATTTTTCCAGGATCTCCACGTTGTGAACAGCACGCTCCATGTCATGACCAAAGACTAGTGCACCGTGGTTTTGCATCATGTAGGCATTGTTGTGATTCTTTACATGCTTTGCGACGGCATTTTTGAGCAGCCCCGTGCCGGATGGGGCATACGGGATGATCTCGACGCTGCGACCTAGAAAACGTGCCTGTTCATCAAACAGGGCTGGGATCGGGGCTTTGATCAACGTCAACGCGCTCACATACGCCTGGTGCGTGTGCACGACGGCGTTGACATCGGGGCGCACCTGATAGATTGCTCCATGCATGGCAGACTCGACTGACGGTTTCAATTGCCCTTCGATCCTGTCCGAATCGAAATCCAGTACACACACGTCTTCCGGGGTCATCTTGAAGTAATCATAATTGGACGGGGTGATGGCAAATGCATTGTGGCCGGGAATACGCAGCGATATATTTCCTCCCGTCGCCATTAAGTAGCCCTTTCGCACAAGTGCCTGGGCAGTATCTACAATCTGTGTTTTCTGCAAATCAAATGCACTCATGTGCCCTCCGGCGGTATTCTAAAATACTATCTTGACAGTGTCAAGATTATGATTTAGTATCTGCCTATGCCGGCCAAGAACTATCATCATGGCGACCTGAAGAATGCTCTCATTGAAGCAGGGGTTGAGATTTTGTCGAAAGAGGGACTGAGTGGATTGAGCCTGCGCAAGGTGGCACGACGGGCGGGGGTGAGTCATAATGCCCCGTACTCGCATTTCCCTGATAAACAGTCTCTGATCGCAGCGATCTCCACCGAAGGGTTTAAGCAGCTTTATGCCGAGCTGGACGCAGCGATATCATCCTATCCGAATGACCCCAAACGCCAATTGCAGGAGGGAGCCTGGGCATATGCTCAATTTGCGATGGCTCATACCGATT
>Ga0075429_100001244_pt1 | contig 20669 bp, 24 predicted proteins | sample RhiMetdeltSRZDD3_FD_75295 | JGI IMG/M metagenome (GOLD analysis project Ga0075429, IMG submission 75295) | Populus rhizosphere microbial communities from Tennessee, USA - Rhizosphere MetaG P. deltoides SRZDD3 | ecosystem: Host-associated > Plants > Roots > Rhizosphere > Soil | place: USA... | reverse complement strand
CAGACCCGGTGCGACCAACAACGCGCCAGCATTTCTCCAGCTGCCCGTTTTCCTTCATGTGCCCGTATGGGTGCAAACTATCAGTAGTGCATCAATACGCATCGGCGGGCATTCCGACGGGCGAAGTCTCGTTACACCGAGACGTCAGTGTGTCCTCTGAGGGATTTCTCCGCCCCTGCGTTCAAGCCATCTTCCCTCATAAGGACGACCATGCCATGCCGAGGTCGCCTACATCATCAAGACGCACGAGCGGTCAGGCTCGTGAGGAGCACTGTCCTGTCCTCGGATTGCGCGAGCCATTGTCTGATATGGCGTGACTGCGCCCGCAGCGTCTCGCAATCGCCCTCACGGAGCGCCCATTCCGCAGTAGTCGCTGATATCGCCTGACTTCCTCTGGAGTGACCCGTCGATACGAGGGCTGTCTCAGGAGCCGTGACGTCGGACTGCGTGGGATGCCTCGATCCTTGCGGCGTTTACGTCCGAGTATGGAGGGTGAGAGGTGAGACCCATCCTTCTACTCTGTCCTGTAGAAAATGAAAATTCAGACCTGCTGATTATTCATATTCTGAAGGAGGAGTTGGGGAAGGGCTCTCACCCTCTCACCATCAGCGGGCTGTTCACGTCCGCCGTCTATTGACGTTTGACGTTGAAGGAGGCTGGGTCCACGGAACGTGGCGCGTACACGTCCCTCGCCTTTATCCGAGCTACTGCTTTTCGAGAACGATAACGTTCTTGATGGCTTGGCCCTTGATGTCCTGGCCGGTCTGAGTGGCAGTCATGGTTTTGCCATCGGCTGATACCACGACGCGGGTCGTGAGGGTCGGTTTGCCACCAACTTTGCGCTGGGCTTCGAACGTCCGGCCGTCTATCCGCTTGAGGGCCTCGGTCGTGTTCAGCGCAGGAGCGCCGTCGACTGGGGTGTCTTTCCCGTCGAACGTAGAGACGCTTTCAGTGTGTGTCGGCTTGCCCTGCGCGTCAGCGCCGTCGATGGTCAACTTCAGCCCACCGCCAGGCGCTGAGTCGAGCTTGACCGTCGCCGCCACCTTCGGGGTGGGCCCGGGGCTGAAGGTGGACTTTGCCAGGTTAGTTTTCCAGGTTCCTACCCATGCATCGGTGGCTTGCCCCTGCGCTGTGGTCGAGACTGCTGCGAACGCCGTCGCGAGCAAGCCGATGATGAAGAACCTTCGCATGGTGACCTCCTTCAAAGAGCAGTGGAATGACCGTTCGCGAATCCATGACATCGAAAGGAGAGCGGCAACCGCAGAGCGGCCCAGTATAGATCCGCCTACATCGTAGAGTGTTCCTGTGGCGGCAGCTAGAACGAGCCGCCAACTCTGCCGCTCGGTGCTACGCACCAGCTAACACCACGTATTGTCGGATTCCGACAGACGCGCACGCTACGTTTGCTGTAGGTTCAGCGTCCGCAATTCTCCATATGGCGTCGCCTGACTCCAGCCCACACTGTAACCTTCCCAACGTCGTGAGCAACTTCGATGACAAACCTCAGAAGGCCGGAGCCGGTAGAGATCTGTTGGCGTGTGATCGAGGGTTCAACCACTCGCATCTTGATGTGTGCGATTTTTGCTGCATCCGGTGATGGCGTAGAGCTCCGAGTCGGTTACTTCGGTGGTGTGCCCCTGCATTCACAAATGCTGCGTGACATCGAATCAGCGCGAGTGTTGGCGAAAAATTGGCGGGACGCTCTGGGATGCATTGAGCTAAGGACATGAGATTTAATTGTCTGGACTGCAACCGACCGATTGAAGGCGATCCGTGGTGGTTTAACCCTTTGGGTCACGGGAGGAACCGTGAGGCGCACGTTCGTCCACTTACTCAGTTTGTGTCGCAACGACCTGATCCGCCGACACCTGCATCAGCACCATTTCATAAGGCGTGCTTAGAAAGGCAAATGGGTCGGAGCGTCGATTCCCTGAAAGCCGGTGAGGCCCGGTGAACTACGAGGGCGCTTTATCTTTGGGAACCGTTACATCGTTGCGGGGTGCGTTTGGATTCGATTTGTCGTGCGACCAGACATGGCCGCACTGGTCGCAACGCCAATACTCGACCATCGAGTCTTGGCTGGGGCCTTCCAGGAGTCGCCCCTGAATCTGGCAGTTCGGACAGATGCGGTGAGGCATCGGTGGGCCGTGAGTATAGATCAGGTGGCTCAGCGTTCGAACTGCGTGCGCTGCTCCGTCAGATGACACTCAGACCATCGGATGGATGTGAGCGATTGGAGCTACCTGACGGCTGTGGGCATACGCGGTTCTGGCGCTATGCTGCGAGCCGTGGAGGGCCGGCCCAGATAAGCGGCCGCCCGGCAAAATAGACCGATGGGCATCGACGAGGTGAATCCCATGCGCGCTGCCTGCATCATCGTTGTAGCTGCGGGTCTTCTGTGCCCTCGAATTTCACTGGCGCAGAAGGCTGCCCGATTCGAGGCGTCAGACAAGACGGCAATAGAGCAATTGCTCGATCGTTATGTGGAGGCTTATTCGGCCAAGGACTATACCAAGCTTCGAGAACAGCTCCAGGCTCCGTTCGTCCGCTTTCCCGCAGGCTGGGAAGTGCTTGAAACTCTGGACGACCTGATGAAGTTCTATCGAGAGCAACGGGATGCTCTGGACGAACAAAGCTATGCACGGAGCCAGTTCGTTCGGTCGCGAATAACGCCGCTGGCTGGTGATCGTGCGCTGGTAGACAGAACGTATCGTCGCTACCGAAAGGATGGGACTCTTCTATTGGAAGCAGGCGCAGTTTACGTAGTATGCAAGTCGTCGGGTGCCTGGAAGGTCTGCGGTCTGTTCCCACGCGATCTGGAAGGTTTTGGCAAGGTGTATTAACCCGTCGACGAACATGGTCCGACTTCCGTATCCAACATAGGCGCGGTCTAGCCAGGCTATGGAACCGACGCCGTGTGCGTGCGTCCAGGGCTGGTGCGTAGTTGCCGTCCCAAGTGTCCTTGCTGTCCTGGTGATTTCTACCCGGATGCAATTCGGAGAACAGAAATACAGGATGGAGTGAAAGTCCTGGGACATCTGGGACACCCGCGCGCCGACTTCTATCTCACGTTGCCCGTCAGTGGTGGGCTGGGTGGCTCTGGGGGCCGTGGGTCGATTCTCCGATGCTCCACTGTCTTGTCCTGGTTGTCGCAGAAGGACTCGATAAGTTCAGTGTCCGTCACAGCGATCAATGTGGTCTTCACTGTCCAGGGCTTCAAGTAGGCTTTCGGATCATCAATAGTGAGGGTCAGCTCCATGTGACCGAAATCCACTCGTCGGAATCGCTCGATAAGTCGAAGCGCATCGCTGTGGGGGCGACCACGATTGGTGTCCAGCCAGCCACCATCTCTGAAGCCAGTGCTCTCGATGACAAACACGTCGTCCTCCCAGTGCCCGATGGAGTAACCCAACCACGTTGGCTCAGTCACAGGCGGCAACGGCCGCCCATCGGTGAACACTTGGCGGAAGACAAGGCCTGTGATTGTCTCATGCAGCAGCGCCGTGATGCCGGGCGTTGTAAGAATCTTGAAAGGCGTGCTCACGGTCATCCGAGGCACGCCCATTGGGAGGCAGTAGCCATACGGGTCGTCAACATGGTCCCGACTCACGCGCTGCGCCTGAATCGCGGCGGCCCACGCGGTCATCCGAACGGCATCCGCTGGCAAGTCCCGGGCAAGATCAAAAAAGAGCGTTGGACGGGTGCCTCGTTGACCCGTGCAGCCAACACCATCGCCACGATCAAGCACACACTCATTCGCCCAGGTCCCTTGCAGATCCGGCTTCCCATCAGCCATTCGCGGGGCAGGCGCATTCAGGTTGGGTTTCCCGTCAGCGGTGCGGGGAATACTGGGCGTCGGATACTTGAGCCACTGCGCGTCCGCGCTGGTCGCCAGCAGCACGATCACCGTCATTACTGCGGCCATCGCATGTCGCGGCATACGGCCTCCAATCGAACTTCGGCGGGCAGACCGTGCGGGGCGAGCATGATTATATTCAGGCGGGCGAGCAGACGATACCGACCAGCGTTGCCTTGGCCGCTGTGGGCAGCAACCGTATTTTGGCGTTATGCTTCGAGTCGTGCACGGCCGGTCGAGATATGCTGGCCCGGCGTGCCTGCCTTGATGGTTGTCTCGCCGGGCCCTTCAAAATTCGAATGGAGGCCAACGTGGCCGACGACCCGACGCCCACTGTTACTGAGGAGGAACGCACGACCCTCGAAGAGCGCCAGAGGGCACTGGCAGCTGCCGCTGCGGCCGTGAAAGATGGCGTCGCCAACTACAACGCCTGCCTCGCCGCGCTGCAAGAGGTCGCGGCGGCAATAGCAGCGCGCCTCCGCGCCGCCTACGAGGCGGGCAGCTCTGACCCCCTGAGCCGTGGTGCGCTCATCACCGACCTCGATGCCATCGCCAGCATGACCGCACTGAACGCCACGCTCCTTGGGTTAACCGATCCTCCGCCGATCTGACTCGGAGAGGGTATGAGGCTCCCAGTGCGCCGCGCGCGGGAACCGCTCGTCGTGGTCGGCCACGAAGCCGCACTGAACGAACGAGCCCGCGCCCGACGCGGATACCGTGCGCCTAGTCGGCACCTCGCGCGGCCTGCCTAAGATAGGCGAGGCTGCGGACTAGAGACGGCCCGCATGCGTGGTGATGCGCGTGGTAAGTCGCACACGTTCGCCAGCCGACTGTTCAGCGCGTCCTACCTGTCCCAAGGTGTCCTGGGACTCTCTACCCGGATGTAATTCGGAAACCACAAATACAGGATGGAGTGAAAGTGCTGGGACACCTGGGACACCTGGGACAGCATCACAGCGAGATCTGAAATCCTGTAGACGATGCGAAATCAGTGGCATCAGCGCATTGGGTTAACGATGCGCGCAGAACCCGCGGCGCAAGCCCTAAGGTGTTTCCGCGAATATCACTTCGACGTTCGCTCGCACGCGCTCCGGCGTGGGCGTTGCGTAGTGCGCCCACCGTGCTGGCAACTTCCAGGCGGCGGCGATGTCGTCCACGGAGCGTCCGGCTCGCTTTGCAGCCTGCACGGTTTCGAGAAATTCGCGGTTGAACGCGGCGAACTCGCGAAGGTCTCGCATCGCCATCACCGGCCCGTGTCCAGTGATCACGGTATCGACGCTGTCACCCAACGTGGCGATCCCTCGTTCAAGGGTGGCCGGCATCGCGATCCCGCTAGCACCGGTATCGGGGTCAAGTAAGGGCAATTCTGGACCCGGAAATATGTCCACATAGAGGGTGCGTGCGGAGGGAAAGACAACCCACGCATCCCCATCAGTGTGGCCGGTTCCAAAATGATAGAGCTCAACGCGGTCGCTTCCTGTGGCCAGAGTTAAGCGTTCGTTGAACGTGCGCGTCGGGAGCCCGCGTCCGTTGCTCTGCGCGAACACCGGCATGAGTCGCATGCGAGCCGTCGCTGCGTCGTGGGCCACTATTTCCACGGTCGGCGCGAAACCTTCGGGATTGCCCGTGACGTGCCCCTGATGAGAGTGTGTGTTGATGATCGTCGTAATGGGTTTCGGCGTAAGTTTCCCAATCGCGTTCCGTAGCGGCTGCCCCCACCCACCGCGGACGTCGACGATCACGACGCCGCGCTCTCCGATGAAGACTCCAGAATTTGCGCGAGGGCCGCTGCGGAGCACATACAAGTTGTCTCGGAGTCTTTCGACCGTCAGAACCGGCGGCCCTTGGCCCGCACCCCGGCCCTGTTGCGCGATCGCCGCACGGATGCGAGGAATGCCGGGCGTAGGATACTTCAGCCACTGCGCATCCGCGTTGGTCGCGAGCAGCACCGTCAGCGCCATCGCAGAGGCAATCGCTAAGTGCGGCATAACCGCCTCCCAATCGAACTTCGCCGTGTGGAACTGTGCGCGGCGAGCAGAATTATATTCAGAGCAGATGATACCGACCAGCGTTGCTCTTGACCGTTGTGGACAGCAACCGTGTCCTGGGGTTATGCGAGCTGTAGGGTCGCCTCGCGATATGCTGGTCGGCCTATTACTGGTTCGCCGCACACACGCAATCGTGGGGCGTCTTGCACGCATCATTCGAAGTCGAGGTGCCAACATGGCAACCTGCAACGTTTGCATTTCACGAGTCGCGACGGTTCTGATTCTTGCTATGCCCGCCTGCATGAGCAGCAATCAAGCGCCGCCTGCGCCTGCTGCGACCGACGCAGGAGGCTGCGCGTGGCCGGCGTCCTTGGACGCAGTTGCCGCCGCACCGCGTAACCATCGCGTTTTGCTGGAAAACGATCGAGTGCGTGTCATCGAAATAACTGTGGCGCCTGGGGAGCGTGAACCCGTGCACGCTCACTGCATGCCTAGCGTGGGATATGTGATGTATGAGGGGAAATATCGGGACTATGACGACCAGGGTAAATTACTGTCGGAAGGCAAGGAGTCACTGCCCGAGTCGCAGTTTCCGATGACAATATGGATAGAGCCGGTGGCGCCACACTCCTATGAGAATGTCGATACGAAGCCGATGCATTCACTGCACATCGAGCTCAAACGGTGACTGAATCCTGGCCTATGCTGCGAGCCGTGCAGGGCCGGTCGAGATATGCGAGTCGGTCCGATCCGAGGTTCTAGCTGTGGAGCGTAGCTTCTGAGAAGTGCCCGCCATGACAGAGCAAGCGACGGCGGTGATAGCTCCGGTTGCGACTGGGCGCCCCCGTCGAGTCAAACGCTGGTTCTACATCAGCATGGGGCTGCTGATGATCCTCTTCAACGTCGTCGCGTTCGGACCGTCGATCATCGACCACTCTGGCCGGAACGTGCCGCTTCCTTTCACGCCGCTCGTGACCGCTCATGCCATCGTCGCCGCCGCGTGGCTGCTCCTCTTTCTGACGCAAGCGACCTTTGTCGCAACCGGACGCATCGGCCTTCATCGTCGTCTGGGGATCGTTGGCGCGTTGCTCACGGTCGTGTTCGTCTTCATCGGCTACTTCACCATCATCGAGGTGGCTCAAAGAGGTTTCAATCTGAGTGGAGATGGTGGTCCGCGGGCTCAGCCGGGCGCTCCGCCCGAGCCGGCCGCGGTAGGCCCCTTCCTCATTGGTCTCGTGACGTTCGCTATCCTGGTCGGCGCGGGCTTTCACTACCGACATCGCCCCAGCGTGCACAAACGACTGATGGCGCTCGCGCTGCTTGGCGGGTTGGGCGGTGCACCCCTCGCCCATCTGCTCAGCCACTGGCCAGCGCTCCAGCCGTGGCTGGGGGGAATCTTTGCCATTGCTTTCCTAAGCATGGTCTCTGGGAGCGCAATCTACGACCGAGTGTCACAAGGTCGGATCCACCCGGTGTCATTGTGGGGCGCTATTCTGATCTTCGCTTCGAATACCTTGTTTGTCGGAGTGATTGAGCCAACCGAGGTGTGGCGCGAGTTTGCGACTTGGCTGATTCAGTAGCCAATAGCAGTTAGCTGTCATCGCGCTGACTTGGCGGCGACCACACCGAAGATCAGTGCGGCTAGAACAGCCGACGACCAACGCGCACTCTGAGCGTCGATGACTCGGCAGCCTCGATGCGGGTTTCTACTTCCACGACCGCAGTGTGGCCCGGCACCGTATTGCCATGTTAGGCAGGGATGTCAACGTGGACGTTCTGAATCAGGTGCAGTAGATAGGCAACCAACAAAGCGAGGCCGCTCCGCCGCACATGGAACTGGGAGCTCTCGTAGGCTGTGGCCATCCAGCGGCAATGTTGTAGCAGCCTGTGCCGCTGAACGTCGTTCATCTTGTCCAGCGCGTAGGCGACATCGTTCCCCAGCTCGCCTTTCAGAAAGTCGAACCAGTCACCACGTCGCACATGCCCCAACACGGCTTCCGTGTCGATGTGATCGTATTTCCGGCTGTCTACCGCCCCGTTCAGGTGGGTTGCGAGCACGGCCCACCGCAGGGTCTCTCGGCGATCTTCCTTCGAAGCCGCCATGACGCCCTCCTTCAATGCACTTCTTCCGCGTAGAAGTCGCCTGTCGGGCGGGCAGGATCATATTCGGCTACGCTCCGCCCTCATGCCGACGCGATCACTTCGGATTGCCGACCACATCGCACCAATGTCGATTAGAACAACCGGCGATCAACACGCACCCTGAGCGTCGATGACTCGACAGCCTCGATACACCCTCGGCACCATTAACTGTTAGCACATTGCGAACAGGCACGGGCCTCGTAGAAACGTAGATACTGGGCGACTTCTGGGAGCAATCCTCATTTTCCGCGGTCAGGTGAACGTCCATCACCTCTCCACATGCAATGTGTGGAAGTGTGTTGCGTGACCGTCACTTCCAACTACTTCGCTTTGCCGGCGTTGATCATGTGCTGCAGGTCCTTTTCGTTTTCGTTGCAGATGTATTCCAACAGTTCCGTATTGAGCGCAAGTAGCAGTTTGACTGTTCGTGTCCAGGGTTTCGTGTAGGCCTTCGGATCGTCGACCGTAACCTCGACTTCGAGATTGCCATAGCTCACCCTACGAATCCGCTCGACGAGTCGGGCCTGCTCCGTGAGCGGATGCCCTTGAGCGTCAAACCAATTTCCCTTGATGCCGACGGTCTCAATGACCAGCGCGTCACCTTCCCACCGGCCGACCGAATAGCCTTTGAACGTAGGCTCTGGGTCGTTCGGCAATGGGCGACCATCGAGGAAAATCTCCCGATACTGACCCATATACTCGTCCAGAATCGTCAGACTACCCGGGGTTTGGATAAGTTTCTGCATCGCGAAACTAGCCCACATCCGCGGAGGCGCGTGCGGTAAACAACGCAGGTTCGGGTCGTCTATCTCGTTCTCCCGATGCTGCTTCACGAGGGCTTCTACCCACGGTTGCATCGGCGGTTCCTCAGGAGCGCCCGTGGCGATATTGATAAATCCCACAGGAGCGGGCTCGACACAAGCAATCGTCGCCTCGGTGCAGGGCCGCCTCTCAACGTCCCAGACCCCAGAAAGATCGGGTGTCGTCCCGTTCGGCGCCTTCGGTGGCGGTGCGGCGTAATTCAGCTTGCCGTCCGGCGTCAGCGGCACACCCTTCGTCGTGACACGCCATTGCGCCGACAGTGTCACCGCGACACAGGCAATCATCCCGGCGGTGGCGATGAACCGTCCTGTGAGCATACGCGCCCCCTTTTTCCGGATTTCATTTGGGACCTTGGTGACCTTCCAAATTGGCCGCCCGAATGGTCACGATGATACGCAGACCGTGAGTTCCGAAGCAATATCGCGGTAGCCTGCCGTAGCTATGACTGAGCTAAGGATTTGTTAACGAGTAACGGCGCAGGATCAGTGAGTTCGACCGTCACCAGATGGCGCACGAAACTGTAGAAAAGGCGGCGGCCGATTCGCACGCGCAACGTCGAGATCTCGAAAGCCTCGATGCGTGCCTCTACCCCGAGACCCGCAACCGTCATGCGCACCGGGTCATCAACCCGCGCAGATTCTCTCACTAGCCGCACGGCTCTGGGCTGCGGCTCGTCCTCCTACTCAAACTGCACTGGCTGGAGGCGCGTCCAGGTGTTCCAGCGAGTCATCGTCGGAGCGGCTTCTTCGTGACGCAGAAATCCACCAGGCTGAAAACCGGTTGCGTCGGTGGATCCTAGCTGTCGCAAATGTCCCAGTCCTGTATACACCGATGTAATTCAGCGACTGAGAAAACAGCGAAGGAGTGAATCTCTCAGGATACATAGACCATCTGAGACATTGGGCGATGCGCTCAGATCATGCACACGATAAGTGGGTGGGTTCACTTCGAGACCATTGCGCGGCTTCATCTGTTTTGAACTGAACGCTTCAACAATGCCGTCCAGTTCTGCAGGATTGTGATCGGCGATGGGGTCGGGTCGGCTGCTCGCACGTTCATCAGAAAACGGCCATCGCGTGCAACGACATACTGTGGCCTCGTGCCAGCGATATTGATCCCGCGGGCAAGACGTGTCCGGAACAGCGGGCGAGCCTTTGTTGGCTCGAAGAGCTTACCCTCGCTTGTTGCTGCGTTCATAACAGCCATCATGTAGCTGTCAGGTGCAACGTAGTAGAGTCCCTTGCTGTCGTGCCGCCACCGTATCTGAGCGCCACCATCAATGCTCACTGTCACCGTCTCACCGGGGCCAAGCACGTCAGGAAACGGCTGAACATACACTTCCTGGCGTCCTGATACATTAGACGTATAGGCGACCCAGCGACCGTCCGGAGAAATCTGCCCCTCATGCTCTTCGTAGGGCGTGCCAACAACAAGAAATGACTTTCCGACATTTCCGGTAGTCACGTCCACTGTCAGCGCCCAGAGATCGCGGAGATTCTCTGGTGTCACGACGCTATATAACAAGAACTTACCATCGGCTGACCAAGACAGTCCGGTCTTACCGTCCGGCGTGCCGAGCAATTCCCGTTCATCGCCCCCTCCACTGGCCGACTGTTCAAATATGTCATACACGCCGTTTCGATTGGATTGATACGTGACACGGGTTTGGCCCGGCGACCACAACGGGTTGACCTCGGAGCTTTCATCAGTCGTCAAGCGCGTTTCGGCGCCGCGGTTGACATCTACACGGTATACATCGATGTTTCCCTCGACTGTCCGGTTAAGCAAAAGGGATCGGCCGTCGCGATTAAGTTCGGGATTGGCTTGGCCCAACAGGTCCAAGGACCCGACCTTGCTAAGTTCTCGCCCCTCCGGATCGAACCACACCAACTGTCTCCGCTGAGCGACGCTACCAGCACGGGAGGCGATGAGCCCTGTCCACGAAGCCGAAAACGCGCCGAGTCGAAATGCTGCGTCGAAGCCGACCTGGTCGACCACTCGCACGCCATCGCCATCAAATGGAGTCGGGCGTGACCAATCGAACGGCAGCGCGATGAGCCGCCCTTGCCGCAGCAGCAACAGGTGGTTCGGAGGCACAAAAACGGCCCCGCTCTCGGCGCGGCCCCTGCGAACCGGCTCGCCTCCACCGACAGAGGCCACATAAATACCGTGAAGCTCTTGCCGGGCCAGATATCCATAGAACAAAAACTGGTTGTTGTCCGGGAGAAATTGCGGCCACCGCAAAGCCAAGCCTGGTTGCCCAGCGATCCCCTTCACAACGGCGGATGAAGATCCGCCAGCCGCGGGCACGCGGTAAAGATCGTCAGTTGCCGCGTTCGCAAAGATGATGATGTCGTCGACGTTCCATGAGGCGCCGCGACCGGCCATCACATCGGTGATGTCCTGCGGAACGCCACCGTTGATGTCTATTCGTCTCAGTTTGCCGTCAGCGAAAAACCCGACCTCCTGGCTGTCAGGCTTCCAGAACGGAAATGTCGCACCGGTCGTGCCCGGCAGCGGTCGGGCTGAGGTTCGATCGAGCGAACGCAGCCACAGTTGCGCGTCTCCCGCTTCCGTGTTGGCAACGAACACCAAGTGGCGTCCGTCAGGCGATAAGGCGAACGATGTGGCATCCTCGGTTGGAGGCGTCTGCACGTCGAACCGTGCGACTATCGGGTCGGGCGAAGAGATGGTTGAACGGGCCGTCCAGGTCGCCACCGCGCCAATCGTCGCACCGAGCACCACCGCCGCCACCCACGCAAGACGTTCTAGACGCGGTCGCGCAGCCGGTAAGGTTTCCTTATGGTGGTGGTGACCAGTGCGCGCGTCGTCGATCTCGAGCCGCCCGTCGCGGATGTCTGCCAGTCGCTGTGAAACATTCTTCGCGAGACAGCGGCGCAAGAGGCGCCGAATGGGTATTGGTGTCGCTGCAGGCAGGACCGACCACTCCGGCTGGCGGTCGAGAATCGCGGCGATCCTGTCCAAATCAGTGTCTCCCGCGAACGCAATTCGTCCCGCCAGCATCTCGAACACGACGCAACCGAACGCCCAGATGTCCGAGCGCTTGTCCACCGCCTGCCCGCGCGCCTGCTCAGGGCTCATATACGCCGCGGTTCCTAGCACCATCCCAGCCCGCGTCCCCACCGTCATCACCGTGGGCAGCTCCGCTCCAGCGCCGTCCGGCGCATGCATCTTCGCGATCCCGAAGTCCAACACCTTCACCATTCCGTCCGATGTCAGCTTGATGTTGGCGGGCTTCAGGTCACGGTGGACGATTCCCCGTTCATGCGCAGTCTCAAGGGCCTCTGCAATCTGCTTTGCGATGGGGAGCGCCTCATCAAGAGGAACAGGACCCCGCGCGATGCGCTCCGCGAGTGTGGGTCCCTCCACGAGCTCCATCACCAACGCCGTCATGCCGTCGGCGTTCTCCAAGCCATAGACGTGCGCGATGTTCGGATGATTGAGCGAGGCGAGGACCTGTGCCTCGCGTTGAAACCGTGCGAGACGTTCGGGATCGGCAAGAAAGGCTTCGGGGAGCACCTTCAGGGCATCGTCCCGCTTGAGGCCCGCGTGGTGTGCGCGCCAGACTCTGCCCATGCCACCCTCGCCGATCAGGGCTGTCACCTCATATGGACCGATGCGGGAGCCTGGGCCTATGGTCACTCGGAGCGCATTCTACGCGATACACCGCGATACAGAGATGAATGGCAGGCCTAAGCGGATCTGTGCCTCAAGCCACGATTGGTTTGTAAATCGTGACACGTCCAAGGCTGTGAATCTGACTCATCCAAACAAGTTCCGTGGTGATCTTCCGAGATCGGCAAAGTTCGTCGAGGCGCAGGAAAGAGTGATTGCCGCTGACGGTAGCGAAGCTGAATGCGACGTCTTCATCGGACGTTCCACCTTCGCGCAATGAGACTGGGAGCTAGCGATGATGCCCGACCGCCCGGTCTCCATGCTCGCTACCGAGTCAACCGCACGAAACGTCATCTGCGAGCCGAAAACCGTCAGCATGGTGACAGGGTGAGAGGGTGAAAGCCTTCTCTACTCTCTATTCCTCAGAAATTGAAAATCAGGCAGGCGTATTTTCAATTACAGAGAAGAGAAGATATAAACTGCTCTCACCCTTTCACCATCTCACCAGCGAATCAACAATCTTGCAGTCATCGTGGAGGACACATTGCCCACATTCGATCTGAAAGCCTATGCCCGCCGTGGCGCGGAAGCCCGTGTCGCGGAACTCACGTCAGAACTGAATGATCTACCGGGCTTTTCCTGACCTGAGACGCGGCTCGGCTCGTCCGACTGCAGGGGCAGATGGTGCGGGCGGGAGACGCCGACGACGGAAGCCGATGTCAGCGGCTCAGAAGGTGGAAGTATCGAAGCGGATGAAGAAGTATTGGGCTGCGCAACGAGCGAAGAAAGGCTGACGGGCCATGCCAATGAAGCAGATCGCGTTTATTGTTGTGACCAAGGAGTGGTTCAACACGGGTGGAATCAATCACATTCTCGCGGGCGGACGAGAAAGTCAGGGAAGCGGAGACGCTCATCTCATCATGGTTGGTGACCCTGACCTGAGCGACCACAGAGGCATCTGGCTGACAAACGTCATAACGACAGCCGTCTTGAACCGTAGCGACGAATCGCCCGTGAAGATGAAGTTCATGATTCCATGGCATTACGTGTTGGGTCTGGGGCTACCAGACGTGCAGTCGACAGAATCTACGATTGGGTTCAAGGCTGGTGCGGGGACAACGTTGGTTGATGCGAAAGGCGAGGTCGAATGAAAGGACCGTTCTAGTGACAGGCGTCCATCAGGACGGGGCGAGTCTGCCCTTCAGTGCAAAGAGCGGGTTGCGATCATCGAGATACAAGTAGCTAAACTGACGACGGATCAAGCCCGAAAGGTCGCCATTGACTTAAGGACCAAGGAAGGCAGTTGATGTCGAACCCCGCTCTGACCTATGGCAAGTGCAACGAGGGATGGATCTGCGAGAGGCATCCTGATCTGCCGTAGCCGCACGATCAGTGTCTCGGACCCGCAATGCCGTGCGATGTTGCAGCGTGCACTTACCGAGTCGAGCCGCGCCCGGCGAAAAACAACCGGCTTGGGCTGTATACGGTGTGCAAGCACTCGCTGACGGCGATCTTCCCCTTGCGGCGTTCTACGCTGGAGCCCTCGCCCACTACATAGGCGACCTCGGCCAGTTCTACCACATCATGGGAAGCCAATCGCATTGGGGGTCTGAGGATCAGACTCGCCGCAGTGCCTGCGAAGTCGCAGTCGAGAGCGCCATCCGGTTTCAGACTCGCACTTCGACGCTGTTCGAGAGCTTCATCTCACCGAATTGCGGTTGGCGGCGACTCACCCGAAGAGATTGCACGGGCCGTCGCGTTGCGCGTTGAGCGAGGCACTGGCACGAGTGGCCGCACACCGGGCTTCATGGACAAGCGGTTCGGTGAACTCATACACGATGGCGATCACCGAACTCCTGAGGACTGGGACAATGGCTTCCGCACGCAGACCGGCCAGAACATCAACGTGGCGGCGAATGGGATTGCGAAGCTGCTGCGGATGATGATCGAAGAAGATGACTGAATTGCTCTGGGCCTACGGGCGAGCCATTTCCATCGCATACCAACTTACGCATCGTTCCAAGCATGCGGCTGTTCACCGACCGGCTTTTCGCTGGGCAAACGGAAGGCAGCGCGGCCGCGTTGATCGAGTTCCACACGCCTGCTTCGGCCAAGGACCTGTCGATGAACACCTTCGGCTTCAGCTTCCCCTGGAGCTATGGCGTCCAACTTCTGTCGGGTGATTCACTGGCTTTACACCGACACCCACATTGCAAGACGCCTCGCTGAACTACACCGTCATCTCACTGCGCTAACATCGAGTGTGGCCTACGAAGAGGCGACTGAACCATATCATCCGGAACTGCGCGTTGAAAGAATCAACCAAAGGGAAGAGCCGTTGGATGGCCGGTGTGCTGGCGATTGTGGCCGTCGTCATTGGTTGCGCGAGCGCGAGCCGCACGCCGAGGCAAGGCGAAACCACCATGCCCAGCCCAGACGGCTGCTTCATCCAGGTGTGGGATGCGCCTCGTTTCGCGGGAATCACGGACTACATCAACGGCCCACGCGCCTTCAATCAACTGCGCGTCGATCTCCCTGGTGACCGCGTATGGGCGAATCGAATCAGAAGTATCAAGACCGGTGCGACGACACGAGTGTTCGTTTACGCCGCCGAAGATTTTTCAGGCTCAAGCCTGCGCTTGCAGCCCGACCAGGAATACCCCGTTCTTCCGGAGGCGATAGACGGGCGGATTGGCTCGATGCGAATAGACTGTCTTCGGACAACACGCTGAGAGGAGTCGCCACTTCCGTGGTCCAGCGTCACCTTTCGGGAAATTGCGTTTTGACGTTCTGTGTGCTCGTCCTTTCTAGCCACATCCGCATCCGCTCTCTTCTGATCCGCTCCGCAGGGCTCTTCGCCGCTCCATTCGCCCATCGCTGAACCTCGCGGAGAACTCATCGCATTCGTTACACACAGAACTCTCTCAGCTTCGCAGGCAACCAAAGCTCGCCCTCGATCATTGGACGTGCTGCCGAATGGGTTCACGGCTGAAGCGGGACGTGCGGCTCAGATCACCTGATGCATCCTGGGCACATGGGTTGCACCGCAACATGCCAGGCGATTGCGGGATGGCGAAACGAAAAGCAACCAAGCGGGAGCTTATCAACACAGGGAAAGACAAGTGGTTCGTGCTGTCGGCTCTCCTGTTCGTGTTGATGCGCGGTTGTAGTGGCCCTTCTGCGCCTTCTGAACACTGACATGACGCACGGACGCGACCGTCACCTTCTCAGCATGCGAGCGACCGACCCCCGCGTTCCTGAAACGTGATATGGTGCGGGCCTCGACTCGTTTCACGTCGGCAGGCCGCTTCGGCAACCCCCCCAGGCCAGGTGACTGTCATGCCGTCAGCACGAACGCAGTGTCCGCAGTGCGCCGGACGGCTTGTTGTGGCGCTTGATCAAGTTCTTTGCTCTGCCCATGCGGACTTCCTCCAGTGTGCTAGGTGCGGGCACTTGTGGCATGTCCCTAAAGGAGAGGAAGGCCCGGCGAGTCGAGCCTTACTCGGCAAGAAACTCCGGCCGGCGTCATAGCAAGGGATGCTGCCACACACAGCGGTTATGGTCGCCGCTGGACTTACGCCGCCGCTAACCAACTGGCGCATCTGCTGACGCCTGATCCTCTCGACCGGTGATTTGGCGGCTCCATTCGCCCATCGCTGAAGCTGCGCCAGTGTGAGTGCGCTTGACGGAAGGCTCACGCACTTCGATCTCCAACCTGGATGCGAGTCCCGGTGGTTCCTCGACCCATCCAGCCCTGCGAAATGCGCTGACCGCGAGCACCACCTCGAACCAGTGATTCAGCCGTGACTTCGACTGGCCAACACGATTTCAGCCATTCCGAACGGGTGCGCCACGTTGCGACCCATGCTGAGGCTGCCGAGACCGCGAAAGCCCTTGTCACCCCTAGTGGACGGATTCATCTCTTGGACATCGACACGGGGGAGTGGTCAGAAATTTCAAGCTGACCCACGAAGGAGTATTCGCTTGACGCTCGGTTGGCTGACGCGTCATGCCCCAGTGTGTCGTTCTGCACAGACGCGACACGTGCAGCCGTCCTACGATCAGCGCTCCCCTCAGGAGTGCTGCCCATGAAGTCGCAATCTGACGAGCAATTCAAGCCGTCGTGCCCCTACTGTCGCGGCGTGGGGGCGGCGAACAGGGTGCTGATGCACGATCAGCAACGGACCATTACCTACGTCTGTAGCACTTGCCGGAGAAACTGGACTGCCACAGACCGCGTGCCATATGAAAGCTTCCGCGGATCAACATCCACCCTTGAGACGCTTCGCTCGTGAGCCGTAGTTCAACGGTTGAACAGAAGGTGACACAGCCGTGCCCGGTGCGAGCGTGCCACGCGAACGCCCTGCCACGCGGCCTGCCACCAACGAGCCGATACCTTTTCATCTGAAGGCTCGTGTCGTTTCCACCGTCTCCAAACTGATGTCATAACGACGTCGGCGTCACGACAGCCCGCGTAAACTGTGCGGTGTCCACCGTCACAGCGCTCGGGTCGAAGGAGGCCGAGATGCGCATGATCGGCTGCGATTTGCACGCAGCGCAACAAACGATCGCGATGTTGAATCGCGAAACAGGAGAAATCGTCGAGCGCACGTTGCTGCACGAAGGGACGACGGTGCGCGACTTCTACGCGGACCTGCCGCCTCCGATCGTGGTCGGTATCGAAGCGACCGGATCGATGGGATGGTTTCTGCGGTTGATGGAGGAACTCGACGTCACCTGCCACGTCGGGGATCCCGCCAGAATCCGAAAAGTCGAAACCCGCCGACAAAAGCACGATCGTCGAGACGCGGCGCTGCTGTTAGAGCTGCTGACGGAGAACCGCTTCCCGGCGATCTGGATGCCACCGTCGGAGCTTCGCGATCCGCGTGCGCTCTTGCGGCACCGTGAGGGGCCGACGGCCGGCGGCGCCCAGGAGGTCGCCTCAGAACGGGAGCTTGCCGACGCCCGCACCCTGCATCACGATCTCCTTCACGTCCGTCGCGTTGTCCAGAGTGTAGCTGTAGTACGAAGCCGGGTCGACCACCGAACCCCCGACGACCGGCTTGCCGCTCGTCCCCACGAAGACGTTGTTCCTCTCCACCATGCGGCCCCTAGGGCCCGAGTAACGGATGGTCATCGGCTCCTCCACGTCCTCAAAATAGTTGCCCTCCACGATGCAGCCGGCGTTGGCCTGGCAGGCGACACCCACGTCGGAGTTGCTGAAGTAGTAGTTGTTGAAGACGTGGACGGGCTCGCCAAAGCGCACGCGCGGGTTCCGCTGGGGCGTGTCGTCGAACCAGTTGTGGTGGTAGGTCACCTTCAGCCGGCCGATGTCCTGAGCGCCGTTAGTGTCCGAGTGGCCCAGCAGCATGTTCTTGGTGTGGTGATGGGTGTGGTTCCAGGAGACGGTGACATAGTCGGCCCCGCGCTTGATGTCGATTAGGCCGTCGTAGCCGTCCGACAGCTCGTTGTGATCAATCCAGACATGGTGGGCGAACATCTGGACGTTGATCGCGTCGTCGGGCGAGCCCCGGAAGATCATGTTCCGGATGATCACGTTGTGGACGCCGCCGCCGGGCGGCGGTGTGGTGGCGTCGCTGACCGGGTCGCCGATGTTGAGGCCAGCGCCGGTGATGCCCGAGAACGCTCCGACCCCGATGAGGCTCTTGTGCGAGGTCACGTTGTGCATGCCCGAGGGCAGCGGGATCAGGCCGTTGACACGGATGACGTAGGCACCCGGCCGCGAGATGAAGTCCAGGAACTCGGCCGCGGTCGACACGGTCACCGTCGGTCCGCCCTGGCCTCCCGTGGTCCCGTTCTGACCCAGCGCGTTCAGCGAGGCGAAGCCGACCGGGCCTGGGGTCGGCGGCGGCGGATTCCCGTCGTCGCGGACGTCGACGGTGAGCGAGTCGGAGGCCGACAGCAGGGAATCCGAGCAGGTGAGGGTCAAGACGTAGACGCCGACCGCGCTGAAACGGGCGCTGGTCTCGAGCGTGTTCGCGTCGGGCGCGAACGTGACCGTGCCCGGTCCGCTGGTCTGCGACCAGGTGCAGATTACGGCTCCCGGCGGCGTGGGCAGCCCATCGTCGGTGACGCTGCCGAAGAGCGACGCCGCCGCCGACAGGACGATCACCTGATCGCCGCCCGCCTGTACCTGCGGCGCCTGGTTGTCGGGCGCGAAGCCGCCCTGGGTGACGTGGAAGTCGTCGAACGAGGCGGTGGCGTAGTCGGTGGCCCCTCCCACGAGGCCGGTCGTGAAGGTGCCGTCGGTCGCCGTGAACTGCAGGACGCCGTTCACGTACCCGCGGAGGGTGGTCCCCACCGCGTCGATACGGAGGGCATACCACGTGCCGAGCGTGACCGGGAACGCGCGGGTGGCGAGGGCGGTGGTGGAGCCGGAGGCGAGACGCAACAGCTCGACGCGCCCGCTGCTGCGGAGCGCCAGCACGTACCCGTTGTAGCGGTCCTGAAGGCGAGCGGCGAGCCCCGCGAAGCGGTCCGTGCCGTTCCAGGAGGTGGGCTTGACGCGTGCCTCCACCGAGTAATCCGTCGAGGCGCTTAAGCCGGCGCCTGATCGATACTTGCTGCTGCCGCTCGACTGCCGGTAGACGCGGGTGCCGTCGAGGACCACGGACCAGCTTCCGCCGAACACCGTCCATCCGTTCGCGTTGCCGTCTTCGAAGTCGTCCGTGAACAGCACGGTCTGCGCGCCTGCCACCGCCAGGCCGAGAACGGCCGCAGCGGCGAGCGCCCAGAATCCCTTCCAACGGCAGGTTCCCGCGAGGCCTCGCCTCAGGTGGTCCATGTGGTCCTCCTTCACTTCACTCCGGCGATGGAATCGCGGCCCAGCTGGGCGGGACAAGAAGGATGCGCGACAACGCACTAGGGGCCGACTCGCACGCAAAGTGATCGGCGAGTGAAGCTTACCGCATATGTTTCAAGGGACGATTCACCTCATAAGGACCGACACGAGTGCCAGGCCCAATCGGCATTGGGGAAGGTTCTACGCGATTGGTCTTGCTCAACGGCGAAGGAATTCTCTACCTGCGGCCGCATACCTTGCGTCGAGCGCCATTGCGCCCTTCGACTTGAACGGCGCACGAGGGCAGTCGCAGCAGACGTCAGAAGTTGGTCCCCTGTTCGGCCGCCGGGACTCACGCCAGCTGCTCGTCCTCCGGCTCGGATCGGGAGTGTCCGTGATCGGCTCGTGCTTCGAGGCGTCGTAGGGCGGCAGCTCCGGCTCCGGCGCGCCGAGGGCGTCCGGGGGCGCTGATGGTCTGGCGTCCCACTGTGTCGATCTTCTCCCGGCTCACACGCGATTGCTCGCCGAAGGAGAACGCGATCATCGAGATCACGAATCTCCTTGCCGAGAACGACGTTCGATCCTCTCGATGGTGCAGATCGCCGCCATCCTCGAACGGCATGACTTGGGTTCCCGAGTCCCGAGAGCCGACTCGCACGGCTGCGTGCCTTAACGCTCGTGCGGCTGCCACAGCACGGCCTGGCCGCTGTCGCCTACGATCTCACCCCGGTTATTGATGTCGGCCGCCTGCGCCTGCCCGGTCGGCGACAGCGTTGGTAGGACGATCACAGTGCTGTTCTGCCACAGCACGGCGATCCGGAATTCATGCGTCGGTGTAGTTGGCGAGGTAGTTACCAGCGTCCCCACCACTTGGCCGCGCGCATTGATGGCCGCGTTTAACATGCTCCACGAGCCAGGCGGAAGCGGCAACGGGGTTATCGTGCCGTTCTCCCACACAACTGGCGTGAATCCGCCGCCCGCTCGCACGTCTCCGACGATCTGACCGCGATCGTTGATGTCCAAGGCGTCCGAGAGCCCCGGCAACTCGGTCATCACGCCGTGCTGCCAGAGAAACGGGCGACCACTGAAGTCTTGACTCCAGCTGATGCCGACGATCTGGCCGCGGTTATTGATGGCCCAGGCCTCCGACTGGTCATCACCGGGCAACGTTCCGAGGTCGATTAGCTCGCCGTCCTGCTCCCACAGAACTGCCCTGCGCGGACTGATGAAATCTTGACCGAGGTGGCTCACACCCACGACCTGGCCCCGATCATTGATGTCGCTGGGGATGGCGGGCCGCCCGAGCGCGCCCAGGTCGGTCAGCGTTCCCTTTTCCCAGAGGGCGGCGCGGCTGCACAACCCACGACAATTGAGGGCCTCGCTGTAAAGGACGACCTGCCCACGGTTGTTAATCCCGGTGGCA
>Ga0075429_100001243_pt1 | contig 20670 bp, 19 predicted proteins | sample RhiMetdeltSRZDD3_FD_75295 | JGI IMG/M metagenome (GOLD analysis project Ga0075429, IMG submission 75295) | Populus rhizosphere microbial communities from Tennessee, USA - Rhizosphere MetaG P. deltoides SRZDD3 | ecosystem: Host-associated > Plants > Roots > Rhizosphere > Soil | place: USA... | reverse complement strand
GACGGTAGGCGTCCTCGTGGTGGCGGCGGTGGCCGGAGTCTACCTGGCCCGGCATGTCCTGGTTCCCTTCGTGCTGTCGGCCGTGATCGCCTACACGCTCGCACCGGTGGTGGCCCTGTTGGAACGCCGAGGGATCCGACGGTCGTGGGGAGCCTTCATCGTGATGGTGGCATTGCTCCTCGTGCTCTCGGGTGCCATGCTGGCGATCGTGCCCGAGATGATCGAGCAGGTGCGTCTGTTCGCGGATCGTCTGCCCGGATACACCGCGGCGGTGGAGCAGCGTCTCGCGCCGCTGACTTCCTGGCTCGAGCAGCGGTTCCCGGGACAGCTCGAGACGATACGGGCCCAGGCCGTCGAGTCGGCCGGCGGCGTGCTTCCGTCGGTGGCGGGCTGGGTCGCCGCGGGCCTCAAGGGGATTCTCTCCAGCACCGTGAAGCTCATCGTCTGGACCCTCACTATCGTCCTGGTGCCTGTGTTCGTCTACTACCTGCTGGTCGATTACCGCGACATCCATACCACGATCGAGTCGCTCGTTCCCCAGGCCGCGCGACCCGCCGTCCAGCGGCGCGTGGATCAAATCGACCTCGTGCTGCGCGCCTGGCTCAAGGGCCAGCTCACGGTCGCCGCGGTCCTGGCGGTCATCTACGCCGTCGGGCTCATGGTGCTCGGCGTGCCGCTCGCGCTGCTGCTCGGAGTGGCCGGCGGGCTGGCGAACCTGGTGCCGTACATGGGACTGGTGGTGGGTTACCTTCCAGCGGCCCTCCTGGCGTTTCTCGATACGGGTGGCTGGCAGGCACCGCTGATGGTGACCGGGGTTTTTGTCCTGGGACAGGTGCTGGAGGGCACCGTGATTTCCCCGCGCATCGTCGGCAGCGGCCTGGGGCTTCCTCCCGCGCTTGTCCTGCTTTCTGTTTTCGTGGGAGGGGAGTTGTTCGGGTTCATCGGGCTCCTGCTCGCCGTCCCGGCCACGGCGGCAGGTCTGGTCCTGCTGCGCGATCTGCGCCGCAGCTTCGACGATCCGCCCGACGCGAGTGGCGGACCCTTCCGCCCGATGCGTCCGATCGCGCGCCGCCGTCCCAGACCGTGACGCCATGGATGCCCGCACCCTCGCCGCCCTCGAGTTCGACGCGCTCAAGGGCCTGATAGGCGCTTTCGTCAGAACGCCATCCGGGCGCCGCTCGCTGGAGCAGCTGGCGCCGACCTCCGACGTTCGCGATGCCACCGTGCGAAGAGCCCGCGCCGCCGAAGCGATGCGGCACCATCTTGAAGGCGGCCGGCTCGGACCGGGCGGGATGGACGACCCCGAGCCGATCCTGGATCGGCTCCGCCCCGAGGGCTCCGTGCTGGACGCGATCGAGATCTCCCGGCTGCTCGGCGTCATCGAGGCGGCCGGCGCCTTGCGGCGCGCACTGGAGGCGCAAAAGGAACGATGGCCGCGTCTGTGGGAGGTCGCCATCGAGATCCCAGACCTGAGCGGCGTGTCGCGCGCGATCGCCGGCAAGATCGGCGCCGACGGCCGCCTGGAGGACGCGGCCAGCCCCGACCTGGCCCGGTTGCGGCGGCGGATGGCCGAACTGGAAGGGAGGCTCCAGCGCTCGCTGCAGGCGGTTCTCGACAGGAGCGTTCAGCAGGGATTATTGCAGGACGCCTACGTGACCGTGCGCAACGGCCGCTTCGTCATCCCGGTCCGCGCGGAAGCCCGAGGGTCCGTGCCGGGGATCGTGCACGGCGCGTCGGGGACGGGAGCCACCCTCTTCGTCGAGCCGATGGAAACGCTCGACATGAACAACGAGCTGGCGGTCTCCCGCGACGAAGAACAGGCCGAGGTGCGCCGACTTCTCGCGGAATGGTCGGCTCTGCTGCGATCCCGCCTGGCCGAGATCTCGCGCGCCGCCGCCCGCGCGGGAGAGCTCGACCTGCTTGGCGCCATCGCCGTGTTCGCCGTGAACCATCGCTGCACCGTGGCAGGCAACGATGCGCGGGAACGGCTCGTGCTGCTCGAGGCGCGGCATCCGCTGCTCGAGGCCGGCCTGCGCGTCCGGGGCGTCGAACCTGTTCCGCTCACCGTCGAGATGACCAACCGCGGGGGTGTCCTGGTGCTGTCCGGTCCGAACGCGGGCGGCAAGACGGTGGCGCTCAAGACGATCGGCTTGCTGGTGTTGATGCATCAGGCGGGACTGCCCGTTCCCGCGCGGGAAGCGATGCTGCCGGATTTCCGCCAGGTCATGGCCGACATTGGGGATCACCAGTCGATCCTCGAGAGTCTCAGCACTTTCTCGGCGCGCATGGTGCGGGTCGCCGAGATCCTCAAGGGACTCGAGCCGCCGTCGCTGGTGCTCGTGGACGAGGTCGGGTCGGGCACCGATCCGGAGGAGGCGGGGGCGCTGGCGGTGGCGATCGTCGACCATCTCCGCGGCCGGGGGGCCTGCGTCGTGGCCACCACGCACCATGAAGCGCTCAAGGCCTACGCCGAGCTGGCCGACGGGGCCATCAACGCCGCCATGGAGTTCGATGCCGGAACCATGAGGCCCACATACCGTCTCGCGTCAGGGGTGGCGGGGCGCAGCGGCGGCGTCGACCTCGCGGAGCGCGTCGGACTGCCGCGAGAGGTCGTGACCGGAGCGCGCTCGAGGCTCTCGGAGGGGCACCGCGAAACGCTCGAGTATGCCGCCAGGCTCAAGGAGCTGGCCGCCTCGAGGGAGCGTGAGGAGGCGTCGTTGAAGCGGCAGCGCGAAGAGCTCGAGGAGCGGCGCCGCGAGCTGGAGGCCAGCCTGGCGCGAACCATCTCGGAATCCCGGGAGAGGTGGCGGACGGCCACCGAGGCCGCCCTTGCGCACATCGAGCAGGCTCGCGAGCGCTTTCTTGCAGGAATCGAGGACAGGGCGGTGGCGTTGCAGGTACGCGCGGAGGCGCGGCGCGAGAGCCGGACCCTCAGAGAGCAGCTCGAGCAGGCGATAGCTCCCGTCATGCCCGACACGCCCCGGCCACGGGCGGCCCCGGGAGGGGCGTCCCCGGCGGCGGACCACGGGGCGATCCGGCCCGGCATGCAGGTGCGGGTCGCGGGGCAGATCGCGACGGTCGAGTCGGTGGACCGCAAGGGGCTCGCCGCGGTCATGGTGCGTGGCAAGAAGATGACGGTGAGGCTCTCGGAGCTCGAGCCCGCCCCGGTGGAGGACTCCGCGCGGAGCCGGAAGCTGTCCTGGACGCTTCCCTCAGGCGTGAAGTTCGTCGGCGGCGATCGACAGGGGTCGCCCGCGGAGCTGAACCTCATCGGCGCCACCGTTGAGGAAGCGCTCGACCGGCTCGACAAGTTCCTCGACGATTCCTACCTGGCCGGACACACGCAAGTACGCGTCGTCCACGGGCATGGCACCGGCCGGTTGCGCGCCGCGGTGCACAAGATGCTGGCGAGCCATCCTCACGTGGAATCTCACGCCGCGGCCGACGAGCGCGCGGGCGGCACCGGCGCCACGATCGTGACCGTGCGCGGCTGAGCTGCGGGCCTCGGAGCGCACAAACTGGTCATCCCGGGATGCCTCTGTTACGATACGACGATGATCCAGGCAGCGTCGGGGCTCGCGTCCGGCAAGGATCCCGTGAAGTGCGCCGAGAAGGCGGCCAGCGCGGCGATGGATTCGCTCGCGGCGCTGGGCTCCCGCAAGGCGGACGCAGTCATGGTCTTCACCTCCGGGGAGACGACCGCGTCATTCGTTCCGATGCTGCACGCCATCAGGAATCTCTGCGGGACCGGGAGCCTCACGGGGTGCAGCGGGGCCGGCGTCCTGACGCAGGAAGGGGAGATCGAGGGCGAGAATGCCGTGGCCGTGCTGGCCGTCGTGTCGGACACGATGAAGGCCACGCCCTTCTTCATCCGCGATCTGAAGGGCCGCGACGAGGAGGTTGGCCGCGAGATTGGACGGCTGACGCGGCCCTTGCTCTCCGACAATGCGCTGCTGATCATCTTCCCGGACACCCTGTCCTGCAACCCCGATCAGCTGTTCGGAGGGCTCTACGAGACTGCCGGTCCCGTGCCGGTGGTTGGGGGCGGTGCGGCCGCCGGCGTCTCTGCCGGAAGCAAGACACACCAATTCTGCGGCGGCGAGGCGATGACGAACGCCGTCAGCGGCGTGGTGCTCACGGGCGCCATCGTCTCCTCGGTCGGCGTGACACAGTCCTGTCTGCCCGTCGGCAAGCTCCGCCGCGTCACCCGGTCGGAAGGAAACGCGATTCGGACGCTGGATGGAATCCCCGCGGTGCGCGCGCTGGTGGAGTGCCTGGCAGGCCCCGGGCGGCAGGTCTCGGAGGACCTGCACAGGCTCGCCCCGCACCTGTTCGTGGCCTTCCCATCCGGCGCCGGCCGCGAGATGAAGAGGGGGCAGTACCTGGTGCGGAACATCCTCGGAGTGGATCCCGAGGACGGCTCCGTGTTCGTCGGCAGGGGAATCAACGAAGGGGAGCTGATCAGCTTCGCCCTGAGGGATCCCGACGGAGCGCGCGACGATCTCAAGGCGATGATCGAGGAAAGCCTTCCGCTGGCGGGCAAGCCCGATGTGGGCCTGTACTTCAACTGCTGCGCGAGGGGACAGGGGCTCTACGGGCTGCCCGATATCGACACGTCCTTCATCCGGAACACCTTCACGGACATGCCGCTGGCCGGCTTTTTCGGGTACGCCGAGATCGCCTCCCAGCGCGGCCGGGCGCGCATGCACAATTACTCGGGGGTGATGGTCCTGGTATCCGAAGCGCCATCCTGCTGAGGGAGAGCTCATGAATCTGGTCGAGTGCGTGCCGAACTTCAGCGAGGGCCGCGATCGCAAGGTGATCGACGCCATCGCGGCGGCCATCGCCTCCGTGGACGCCGTTCGGCTCCTGGACGTGGACCCGGGAGCCGCCACCAACCGGACGGTCTTCACTTTCGTCGGGCCGATCGAGGCGGTGGAGCAGGCGGCGTTCCTCGCGATGGAGAGAGCCGCCGCGTTGATCGACATGCGGACGCATCGGGGCGCGCACCCCAGGATGGGCGCGACCGATGTCTGCCCCTTCGTGCCGCTGGGTGGGACCACCATGCGCGATTGCGTCGAGCTGGCGCATCGAGTCGGCAGGCGTGTCGGCGACGAGCTTCAGATTCCCGTCTATCTCTACGAACAAGCCGCTGCGAGGCCGGAGCGGAAGAGCCTGTCGGACATCCGAAAGGGCGAGTACGAAGCTCTCGCTGAGAAGCTGAAGGATCCGGCATGGACCCCGGACTTCGGACCGCCGCGCATGAACGCCAAGGCCGGCGCGACGGCCATCGGAGCGCGGGAGTTCCTCATCGCCTACAACGTGACGCTCAACACCCGCGACAAGCGCCTGGCGAACGTGATCGCGCAGAACATCCGGGAGACGGGCCGGCCCAAGCGCGGGTCCGACGGCAAGGTCGTCAAGGATGCCTCGGGGCGCGCGACCACGGAGCCGGGGACGTCGATGCTTCCCTGCGCTCGCGCCACCGGCTGGTACATCGCCGAGTACGGAAGGGCGCAGGTCTCCGTGAACCTCACGGACTACAAGGTCACGCCGCCGCACCGGGCGTTCGAGGCCGTCGAGACCGAGGCCGCCAGGCTCGGCTTGCGCGTCACCGGCAGCGAGATCGTCGGGCTCGTGCCGCTCGAGGCAGTGCGTATGGCCGGGCGGCACGCCTTGTCGCGGCAGGGAAAGTCGCCGTCGGCGCCGGAGCCCGAGCTGGTCCACATGGCGCGCGTCTCGCTCGGACTGGACGACGTCGCGCCGTTCGAGCCGCGGCGCAAGATCGTCGAGTATTCCGTTGCCGCGCCGCGCCCGCTCGGCGGCATGACCGTGGAGGCGTTCGTCGACGAAGTCTCGTCCAGCTCGCCGGCGCCCGGCGGAGGAAGCGTCGCGGCGCTGCTGGGCAGCCTGTCGGCGGCGCTGAGCGGCATGGTCGCCAACCTGACCTACGAGAAGGAACCCGGCGACACGCTGGCGTCGCTCGGGGATGAGGCCCACGTGGTGAAGTCCAGACTGGTGGATGCCGTCGATGCGGATACCGCAGCGTTCCAGCGTCTCGTGGAGGCGGGCCGGATGCCGCGAGGCACCGAAGCGGAGCGGCTCGCGAGGGACAGCGCGGTCCAGCAGGCCACCAGGCTCGCGATCGAGGTACCGTTGTCGGTCATGAAAGAGTCGCTGCGCGCGCTCGCGCTTGCCGACGAGATGTCCACCAAGGGCACGCCCGCGGCGTTGAGCGATGCCGGCGTGGCGGCGCTGGCGGCGAGCGCGGCCGTGGAAGGCGCCTTCTACAATGTGAGGATCAACCTGCCGGGTTTGACCGACCCGGGCGAGGCCACGCGGCTGCGCGAGGAATCACGGACGCTGCTCGGCAAGGCGACCGCGCTGCGCGAGAGCGTCACGCGGAAGGTTCGCGAGTCGCTCGGGAGCTGAAGTACCATCGAGAATCACGGTGATGGTCGCGCGCCGTCTCCAGCAGATTGTTCCCGTCAATGAGGCAGGGCATCGCTCACACCCGGTCCGCCGGTGCCCATGACGCGGGCCAGGAGCCTGTCGGTCAGGGTTGGTGAGACACGGTTCAGGAGGACCAGCAGCCGTCCTCCCGCGCTGATCACCGTGTCGCGCCGTCCGCTGCGAGCGGCCTTGAGCATGCGGCGGGCGACCTTCTCCGCCGGCATCGCCTTCATCGGGCCTGCGCGTCTCGACGCGTCCCGCAGGATCGAACGGGTCGAGAACTCCGTATCGGTCAACGCCGGATAGATCGTCTGAACGCGGAGCCCCGTTCCCGCCAGCTCGACCCGCAGCGACTCGGTCACCGCGGACAGGGCGAATTTCGTCGCGCAGTAGCCGGCGTAGCCCGGCACCGATCGAAGCCCGATGATCGACGACACCACCTGGATGAGGCCCGACCTGCGTTCGATCATCGAGGGGAGCACGGCCTGCACGCACCGCACCACGCCGAAGAAATTCACCTCGAAGACCCGCCTGAGGGCCTCCTCGGGGAGATCCTTCACGAGGCTGTACAAGCCAACTCCGGCATTGCAGACCAGGATGTCGATCCTGCCGAACCGGTCCAGCGTCGTACGGACAAGCGCCTCGACCTGGGACGTGTCGGTGACGTCGGCGGGGACCGCGAGGGCATTGCCCGAGCCTGCGACGATTTCGCGTTCGAGCTGCCGGAGGCGTGTCTCGTCGCGCGACGCCAGGACGACGCGGGCTCCAGCACCGGCGAACGCGAGGGCGGCGGCTCGGCCGATTCCGGATGAGGCTCCGGTGACGACCGTGACCGACGATTCGATCCGTGGCAGGGACATGCCCGAGTATAGAAGAGAATGGCCAGGTGCGTGGGGGCTACTCTTTCTTGAAGAGACCGCCCAGCAGGCCGGAGCCGGCGGCATCCTTTCCCCGGCCGAGAGCCTCGAGAGCTTCCGCGTTGGCGGGCTCCCATTTGAGGAGCTGTTGGTACATCTCCGACGCCCTCCGGGTGAGGCCGCCTTTCCGGTACACGCGCGCCAGCTCGAGGTAGCTGCGCACGGCGCCGGGGTTGATCTTGATTGCCTGCAGCAGGTTTTCCTCGGCTTTCTTCCGCCAGCGGGGATTCTGACCCTGGCAGACGCCGAGATGATGGAAGTACTCCGCGCGCGTGGGGTCGTTCATGATGGCGGTCTCGTAGTAACGAATCGCCTCGAAAAGGTGCCCGGCCTCTTCTTCCTTGCGTCCACGCGCGTACGATTCCCGGGCGGCGGTGTGCTTGTCCTGGGGCCCGGACTTGCGCCGCCCCGCGGCGCGCTCGGTCCGCTCGCGATCGTACTCGGAGCGGGAGGCCGGATCGCTGAGCGTGTTGTAGGCGTCCGTGATGGACGCGAACATGCCTTCGAGCTCGCGGTGAATGTCTTCGAGGTGAGGTTTCAGCAAACGATCGGGATGATAGGCGCGGGCCAGGCGGTAGTAGGTGTGCCGGATCGTGGATTCGTCTGCCGTCGGCTCCACGCCAAGGACCTGGTAATAATCCTGCTCGCCCATCGAACGACAGCGGGCCAGCAGGTCGTCGCGCTCCTTCTGTTCCGGGCTTGTGGGCGTCGCGCCGGCGGTACCGGTCTTCTTGAGGAAACTGTCGAGTGCCGCGATCGGGGGGGCGGGCGTGGGGGGCGCGAGCATTCCCACGGCGATCAGCGAGAAGATGGCGCGCATGGTCTCGATCTCCCCCAGGGGAGCGCTTCGCAGGATCTCGCGCACTGTCAGGGTGCCGTCGGCGCGCGAGAGCAGATAGCCTTCGCCCGGGCCGAGCGCGAGATGGGGCTGAACGGCCGTGGAAGATGAGGACAACGACACCTTGCTTCCGCCAAGGGCCGACAGCCGCTCCGTGAGCCATCCAATGTCCTCGATCTGCCTGGCCAGGTCGACCGCCAGGTCCGCGGCGTTGAGCCCTCCCGCGGCGGCTGATGGCGCGGTGGGAGGCTGGGCTTCATCCTGCTTGAAGCTGGGCCGCGCCGCTCCTGCTCCCGCCGTCGCGATCGACGCGACCGTCTGCGCGATGCTCCGGCGGATTCCCGTGGCTGTCGCGTCGCCGTGCTGCGCGCTGTTGGCGGAAGAAGAAGGGGATCGAAACGAGGCGCAGAGCCCCCGGCTCAGGATGAGCGCGCCACCGCCCTCGCCCGCGCTGGCGTCCAGCAGGAGCAGACCCGACCTGCCGGCGCGCGCGATATCGCCGAGGATGGTCACGAGCCGGGCTGCATAGGGAACGGTCAAAGCGACTCTCCCCAGCTCTTCATGAACTCCTCCAACGACAGACCGGTCACGTCGCGCAACGAGGCGTCAATATCGGTTCCGTGGCCGAGATGATCCAGCAGGTCGTTGAAGTGGGATTCGGACCAGGTCTTCAGGAAGTACTCGACCTGGGAGAGCGCCTGGGGGTAGCTGAATGAGGCAGCGGTTCCCGCACCCCCCAGCGCCTCGTTGGCCTGCCGGATCGCCGCTCGTGACGCGGCGGAGCTGCGTCCTTCGACCACCTGGGCTATCCCTTCCTGGATCCAGCGTGGCGCGTTGCCCCGCGTGATCGAGGAGATGAAGCAGTGGGTCAGCTCGTGTATCAATACCCTTCGCGCGCCCGGCGTCAGCCGGGGAAGGCCGCCAACGGGCACCCTGAGCTGGCCGTCGAACAGGCCGCCGACCCAGTCGGGAGAGGCGGTGGCTTCCTGGAAGGCCTGCTTCGAATACAGAGTCACGCGGATGACACCGGAAGGGTAGTGAGAGAACCGGCTCGCCAGTATCGAGAATGACTCGTCGAGATAGGCCTGGATCTCACCGACCAGCTCGGGGGAGGCTGCTTCGCCGTCGAACCTAATGGAAAACCGGGCACCCTCGCTTCCACGAAAGCCCGCCTCGGCCCGTCCCAGGCGCCGCGCCCGTTCGAGCCGCGCCTGGAGCCCGTCGGACGGCTTGAGTGCCAGCGATTTCTCCCATAGCCCGATGGCCTCGTCGATGCGTCCGGTCTGGAGCGCGGCCTCGCCGAGCAGCTCCATCGCGCGTGGGTTGTCCGGCTGCCCGGACAGCACATCCCTCGCGATTTCTTCGGCGTCCCCCTGGCGGTTCAGGTTGATCAGGGCCGTGCAGAGATTCAATCGAGCCACCGTGAGGCCAGGGTCGTTCTCCAGGGCGTCGTGGTAGAGCTGAACGGCGCCATCGTAGTTCCGGAGCAGCATCTCATTGTTGCCCAGATAGGCATAGAGCGACGCCATTTCCTGCCTGGGACCTCCCGTGGACTTGAGCTGCGCGATCCGTTCTTTCGCCAGGGCCGGCGTCATCTCATGGCCGGCCTGGGCGTGTGATTCGATCAGGGGCGGCAGGGCCGCAGGGGTGCCGGAAGGAGCGTCGGTCGAAAGCCGCCTGCGCGCGTCGGCAGCGCCGCCGCCGCGCTCGATCCTCGCGACCTGATCCAGGGGGATGCCGATCGTGCCTCCGGCTTTCGCGCACCTGAGCTCCTGCCCTTCTTCGCGGCAGGACCGGGCCTGGAGGACACGGCCATCCTTCAGATGGATGACATCGGCGGTGGTGGTGGAGTGCGCCGCGAGGACGGCGACCAGGCTAGCCGCCCAGACGCGTGATGCGCGGCTGGCTGCGCTCCTGCAAGAATGACGTCGGGACATCACGGCGGAGAGCCTCCCGCGCCCGCGCCGCCGAGGAATACCTGCCCCAGTAGACGCGGTAACAGTCTCGTCCCTCGAGGCGTGTCGAGAGTATGAACAGGTCTGCAGCGCCGCGAGCGCCCTGGACTGCCCGCCGGATCGTCTCGTCCTGGCAGGCCGTCAGGAGCTGGATCGTGTACTGACCAGCCCTGGCCGAAACCTCGTTGCCGAAATAGCGTGCCGCGGCCAGGTAGTCTCCGGAGGCGAGACTCTCCCGACCGGTTCCGGCGCGGGCAGGATTGAAGATACTCGTTCCGCTGGATGTTGCAATGCGGGGCGAATCCTGCTGGGGCGGGGGCGCGGTCACCTGGCCGCCTTCGGTGTTGTCGCCCTCGTCGGGATTGTCGGCGGTCGAATCCGCCCCACCGACGTCGCCGGGCGGGGCGCCGGGCGGGAGTTCCGGGGCCGCTTCCGAGGCCGCTTCCGTCGCCGGTTGGAGGGCCTGGCCGGCATCTCCAGGTCCCTGGGCCATGAGGATGAGGAAGAGCGCGGCGGCGCCCACCGCGGCGGCTCCACCGAGCAGGAACCAGGGCCGTGAGTTTTCCTCGGGAGGAACCTCCACGTCCGCCATCATCGGGGCCGACACAGGGGGTGGGATGGCTGGCTCGAGCACAGCCTCCTCTTCACCGTCGAGCTCGTCATCGACCTCGAGGTCGTCGTCGCTCTGGAGTTCGTCATCGCTCTGGAGGTCATCGGAGGATGCCAACGTGGTGACAGGTCCCTCGCCGGGAAACGGAGTCCTGGAGATCGGAGGCAGCGGGTCGGGCAGCTCCTTCTGGACATCCTCGACGGCTGCCTGGGGGATTGCGGCGGCGGGCGGCGGGGGCATGACGCGCGGCGGCGGCGCTGGCGCCCGTGGCGCGACGGCGGTTACGGCGACCTCGGTGCCTTTGACGATTTCCCCACGACCGCGCGACTGGGTCTTTTCGTAGTTTCGTCGGATGGCTCCGATCATGCTGAGAGCGGCGAACAGGGAGCAGACGAAATTGTCGGGCATCGAAGTCGCCGAACAGATCTGGGCTATCGATCGCTTGCCGTCGATATGTCGCAGCACCGACTGGAATTCGCCCGGAAGGTTCAGGCCCGACACCTCCAGGACCGGCCGCTTCACAACGTAGACGGTGTCGAGAGAGCCGACTTCGTCGAGCACGAGCGCCCGATCGCCTCCCTCCAGCACACCCTTCAGGATGAGCGGACGAGGATCAATCTTCAGATCCGGCGTGCCCGGGGAGAGCTGGCGCTCTCTCACGCGGTACTCGCCGTCGCGCGCGGAGAAGAGGGCCTGCACGATCTCCTCGGCGCGTCCTTTCTCGATTTGCGTCAGCTCGCGCGCGTCGACGATCCCCAGCCCGATCAAGGCCTGCCGCAGCGTCCCGTCGCGTGCCTTCTCCTCGGCCTCGGCCCACCGGGCCTCCGTCAGGGTCCTGTGGCGCAGCACATAGGCGCGGAGGCTCTCTTCGCGATCCGTCGAAATGGCCCAGGCGATGTGGCCGCCGGAGAAGTGCACTTCGCGCGTGACCTCCGCCGCCTCTTCCGCGGGCGCCCCGCCGGCCGCCGGGCGCGTGGTCGCCTGGAACACGCCGGTGAAGTCGTCCTCCCGCAGCGCCGCGAGCAGACGAGGGAACCGCAAGTCCTTCAGGTCGCCGTGCAGGTGGAACAGGGAAAGTGGCATAGGTCTCGGTCTCGCCGGATTGAAAAGGTTCGAATGGGCCGGGACCGTAAACATCGCGAGGCGCAGGGATTATAGGAGTCTGCCCGAGAGAGTGTCAATAGATGGTCGCGAGACTGGATGGTATACTCCGCAGCCATACGACAGACCTTGCGTCGAAGGGAGCCACGACGATCATGACCGAAGACGTCCGGCACAAAGTCGAAGACGAGTGGTTCGCGCGCAACGAGGAGGAGCTGCTCCGGCAGGCCCGGCGGGATCACGAGCGCCGGATGACGGAGCTTCGAGCCAGCCAGCAGGAGGGGGAGAGCCGGCGGCTGCGCGAGCTGCATTACCTCAAGTGCCCCAAGTGCGGCCACGACATGTCGGCCCGGGACATCGAGGGCATCGAGGTGGACATGTGCGGCACGTGCGCGGGGTTGTTCTTCGACAAGGGGGAGTTCGACGCCATCCTGCTGAAGCGGGCATCGGAGAGGCGCGGATTCTTCAGGAAGCTGATGGGGTTGTAGGCCACCCATGAAGATTGGCGAGGTGGCGGGCGCTTCCCCGCGCCACGACGTCATCGTCGTGGGCAGCGGCGTCGCGGGGCTGCGGGCTGCCATCGAGGCCGCGGAGGCAGGGCTCGACGTCGCGCTGCTGGCCAAGGACACCGCCCACGACAGCAATACAGATCTGGCACAGGGTGGCGTCGCGGTGGCCTTGTCGGACGAGGACCAGGTCGGCCTTCACTACGCCGACACGCTCGCAGCTGGTGACGGCCTCTGCGACGACAGCGCCGTGCGGATCCTGGTCGGCGAGGGCCCCGCGTACATCACGCAGTTGATCGAGTGGGGAGCGCAGTTCGACAGGGAGGGCACGCGGCTCGCCTTCACCCAGGAGGCCGCCCACAGCGCGCGCCGGATTCTCCATGCACACGGCGACTCCACGGGCCGCGAAATCCTGCGCGCGCTCTGGCGCAAGGCTTCGGCGCTGCCATCGATCCTCTTCCTGCCGCACACGTATTCTGTCGACCTGATCCTCCGGGAGGGCGCGTGCCACGGCCTGAGCGTGCTCGACGAAACGACGTCGGCCACCTGCCACCTCGAGGCGCCCGCCGTCGTGCTGGCGACCGGCGGGGCGGGCCAGGTCTTCCTGGAGACGACCAATCCACCTCAGGCGACAGGCGACGGCATCGCGATCGCGTGGCGCGCAGGAGCCCTCCTGCGGGACATGGAATTCGTGCAGTTCCATCCGACGTCGCTGCACATCGGCGGGGCTCCGCGATTCCTGCTGTCCGAGGCGCTGCGCGGCGAAGGCGGGTTGCTGAAGAATGCCGAAGGGCGCCGCTTTGCCTTCGACGCCGATCCAAGAGGCGAGCTTGCGCCTCGCGACATCGTGGCGCGGGCCATCTTCCAGGAGATGTCCCGCACGGGGGCCGATGAGGTCTACCTCGACCTGACACATCTGGATGCCGCCTTCGTGAAGCGCCGGTTTCCGAGGATTCACTCCACCTGCATGCGATATGGCGTCGACATGACCAGCCAGGCCGTGCCCGTGGCCCCTGCCGCTCACTACCTCATGGGAGGCGTGTCCACGGATCACTGGGGTCGCACCACGCTCCCGGGCCTCTACGCGGCGGGTGAGGCTGCCTGCACCGGCGTGCATGGCGCCAACCGGCTCGCCAGCAACTCGCTGCTCGAGGGGTTGGTCTTCGGGGCGCGCACCGGGATCGCGCTGCTCGAGGATCGAGTTTCGCCGGGAGGCCATTCCTCCGGCACTTTCAGCAGCGCCGCGAGCTGCGGCCCCGGAGATGCCGCCGGAATCATCGCGGCCGTGAAGGAGACGAGCTGGAGGAATCTGGGCATCGTGCGCGGCGCGGGCGGCCTGACTTCGGCGGTCGCGACGCTCGACGCCATGCTGGAGCGGATGCCTGCCGGGGGCGGCTGCGCCGGCGCCCCCGCGACGCGTCCCGGCCTCGAAGCCGTGAACATGGCGACGGTCGCGCAGCTGATCGCGAGCTGCGCGCTGGAACGACGGGAAAGCCGGGGGGGGCATTTTCGCTCGGACTACCCGGCGCGGGACGATTCGAATTTCGGCAGATCTTCGCTCATCCGCCTGGGGATGACCCGGGCCAGCTTCGGCCCCGCAGTGTCACCGGCGCCATAGGAGCTTCAGCGCACGCCAATTCCACAGGAGGATTTCATGAGCTACGTGGATGGATTCGTCATCCCCGTTCCGAAGAAGAAGGTGCAGGCCTATCGGCGCATGTCGCTGAAGGCAGGCAAGGTCTGGCGCGATCATGGCGCGCTCGAATTCCGGGAGTGCGTGAGCGACGACGTGAAAGTGGGCAAGCTCACCTCGTTCCCGCGGAGCGTGAAGCTCAAGCGGGGCGAGGTCGTGTTCTTCTCGTGGATCGTGTACAAGTCGCGGGCCCACCGTGATCGCGTCAACGCCAAGGTCATGAAGGACTCGCGCGTTGCTTCGATGATGGACCCGGATGCGATGCCCTTCGACGCCAAGCGGATGATCTGGGGGGGATTCAAGATCGTCGTCGACGTCTAGCAGGGTGCTAGGCCGGGTCGATGAATTCCTTCTTGATCGTGAAGACCTTGCCGTCGGCGGCCTTGATCAGGTAGTGCGCGGCCCACTCCTTGAGGATGGCGACCTGCGTGCCGGTCGCAAACTTGATCTCCGCCGCGTCGGATGATTTTTGCAGCTGGTGCAGCAGGGTCACTTCGCGTGTGATGCTGGGCATGGGGGCGACCTCCCCGTCAGGTGATGAACCGCAGGCAGCGCTTGTAGCGCGACTTGCCTGCGAAATGGATCACCTTGTTTCCAATGCTCTTGACGCGGTCGAAGACGCCGGTCCGCACGTATTCTCCGTCCTCTCCGGAGAACGACCACCAGATGATGAAGGCCTTGCCCTTCACGTTGGCGCGCGGCACCATGCCCCAGGACCTGCTGTCCTTGGAATTGTCGCGGTTGTCGCCCATGCAGAAGAAGCTGTCGGGCGGAATCAGGCCTGGATTGGAGTCGCCTTCGCGCTCCCGGTAGCTGTACCGGTGCGGAGCCGGCTGGGCGGCCGAAAGCGGCGCCTCGCCTTCCTTGATTTTCTCCCACGAATCGGCATTCAGGTCCGCTTCGTGGATCTTGTACGGCTCGTCGAGAGCCTTGCCATTGATGTAGACGGTCTTGTTCTTGATCTCGAGAAAATCGCCCGGCAGGCCGATGACCCGTTTGATGTAGTCCTTCTCCGGCTCCTCGGGATACTTGAAGACGATGATGTCGCCGCGGCGGATCTCGCGCTCGGGCAGCAGCGCCCTTTCCCAGGCCATCGTGCCGGGCGCGTAGATGAACTTGTTCACCATGATGTAGTCGCCGATGAGCAGAGTCGGAATCATCGAGCCGGTGGGGATTTTCGACTGCTGGAAGACGAAAGCCCTGGCGAAGATGACGAAGATGACGCAGATGACGATGGTCTCGAAATAGTCCCGCAGGATCCCTTTGGGGGCCTCCCGAGGCGATGGCGCCGCTGCGGCCGCGTCTTCGGATGTCATTTCAACCTGCTCCGCACCAGGCCAACCGCCTCGGCGGCGGAATGAGCGATCAACGTGATGTCGATCTCGCTTCGATCGACGAGAGCCAGCGACTGCGCCTGTTCGAGGAAGCTCTGCCAGGTAGAGCCCAGCAGGACGATCGGCCGGCTCTGCAGGAGCTGCGCCTTGTTCAGCGCCCAGAGGAACGTCAGTTCAGCCAGCGTTCCAGCTTTTCCGGGCAGGATTATATAGCCGGCGCTCCGGCTTATCAATTCTCGGGTCCTGCCGAACAGGTCCGGCTCTTCTACGTGCTGCGTCAGGTAAGGATTGGGTGATGCACGCAGCGGGGAGAGCGCCGCGGTGGTGATCCCCAGGGACTCCCCACCTGCCTCGAGGGCCCCCCGGCAGGCCGCCTCCATGACGCCGCCGTAACCCCCTGTGATCACGAGAAACCCTTCCCGGGCCAGAAGCCGGCCGACCTCCCTTGCGGTCGCGTAGAGCGGGTCGCTCTCGACAGGGTCCGAGGATCCGAAGACCGCCACTCCGCGGCGGGCGCCCGACACGGCTCAGTATCCGTCCGCCACGCCGTACCCCCTGGCGTCGGCCGCGCCGCGAATCCACCCGGTGTGGCGCTCCACGAGAATCGCGAACACCTCGTCCTTGGGGCCCCGCTCGGCGACGTCGTGTCCCCGACGCCTGAGCGCGTCGGTCACGTCGGTGGAGAAGCCGCCCTTTTCGACGAACAGGCGATCGGGCAGCCACTGGTGGTGGAACCGGGGCGCGTTCACCGCCTCCTGCAGCTCCATGCCGAGATCCACGACATCCAGCGTGATCTGGAGGAGCGACGTGATGATGGCCGAGCCGCCCCTGGCGCCGATCACGAGCTTCGGGGCCATCCTGCCCTCCGGAGTGCGTTCCAGCAGAATCGTCGGTGCCATCGAGGAGAGCATCCGCTTTCCCGGGGCGATGCTGTTGGCCTGGCTTCCGGTCAGCCCGAAGAGGTTCGCCTGCCCGGGGGCCGCGGCAAAATCGTCCATCTCGTTGTTCAGCAGGATGCCGAGGCCTTCGACGACGGCGCCGTTGCCGAACCACTCGTTGAGCGTGTAAGTGTTCGCCACGACATTGCCGGCCTCGTCGAGAACCGCGAAATGCGTGGTGGAAGTCGATTCCCCGGCGAGAGGATCGCCAGGCACGACGGACTCGGGGGGAGACGCTCGTTCGGGGTCGTAGGTCCGCATGCGAGCTTGAGCGTAGCCGGGCGAGAGAAGGCCGCCCAGCGGCACCTCGACGAACCCGGGGTCGCCGAGCCACCGTGATCGATCGGCGAAAGCGCGCCTGGTCGCTTCGCAAACCAGGTGCACGTAGGCGGAGGAGTTGTGCCCCATGGCCGCCAGATCGAACGGAGCAAGCATGTTGAGGCTCTCAAGGATGGCGACGCCTCCCGCGCTCGACGGGGGCACCGTCAGCAGCTGAAAGCCCCTGTACGTTCCGGCGAGCGGGGCCCGCTCGACGGCGCGATACGACGCCAGGTCCTGCACGGTGATGAGGCCGTCATGCGCCTTCATGTCGGCGGCGAACAGGTGCGCCAAGCGGCCGCCGTAGAACGCGCCCGGACCCTCGCGCGCGAGGAGCCGCAGCGTGGACGCAAGGTCCTTCTGGACCAGACGGGAGCCCTCTTGCAGCGGCATCTCGCCCGCAAAAAAAATCTTCCTGGAGGCCGGCCACGCGGCCAGGGAGCCTCGTTGCTTCTCGAGGACCGTCTCGAGGCCGCGCGGCAGCTCGAATCCGTCGCGGGCCAGCGGAATGGCCGGCTCCACGGCGCGGGCCCACGTGATCGTGCCGTGTCTCTCCAGCGCCATCGCCAGGCCGGCGATGGTGCCGGGCACCCCTGAGGATTTGTACGTGGTGAGGCTCGCTCCCGGGACGACCCGCCCCGACGCATCCAGGAACATGTCGCGCGTCGCCGCGGCGGGCGCCGTCTCGCGGTAGTCGATCACCGTCGCCTTGCCGTCGGCCTTCCATATCAGCATGTATCCGCCGCCGCCGAGGTTGCCGGCCTGCGGGAAGGTCACCGCCAGCACCAGCGCCATGGTCACCGCGGCGTCGACGGCGTTGCCGCCGGAGCGAAGGACCTCGAGAGCTCGTGCGACCGCAATCGGCTCCGGGCCGACCACCATCGCCCGCCTGGCCCGCGAGGCGGGCGGGCTCGCCGCCGCGGCCGGCAGGATGGCAGCCGCCAGCACGGCGAGCACCACAAACGCCACCAGGCCGGCGGGCATGCGAAAGGCGAGTCGGCTCACGCAGGGCCGCCCATGCCGAGAGTTCGTTTCAGCCTCGCCACCTCGCGCTCGACGCGTCGCTGACGGAAACCAAGCGTGAGCAGGTAGCCGCAGATCAGAAACCAGATGATGTTGTAGGCCCAGAAGAGAAAAGGAAAGTGCTGCTCCATGTCACTTGGTCTCCCGGTCTTTCATGAACCGACCTTGCGGGACGTCTTTTCGGACGCGCGCTGCCGCAGCCACCTTAGGTCTTCCTCGGCTCGTCCCAGGGGCACTCGCATCGACATCAGGCACGCGTAGAGCGCCAGGTAGGTCAGGATGCCCATCATGAAGGTGGCGCGCATCGTCGGCTCCAGGCCCTCACCGCCCGAAACCTTCAGCACCAGCGGATGGTGGCCGCGCCACCAGCTCACCGACCAGTAGACGATCGGCACGTCCAGAAACCCGATGACGCCGATGACCGCCGCGAACCGAGCCTGCTGATCCGGATCGTCGGTGTAGCGCCGGACCAGCATGTACCCCATGTAGATCAGCCAGAGGATCATCGTCGTCGTGAGACGGGCCTCCCAGGTCCAGTAGGTGCCCCACACGGGGCGGGCCCAGATGGGGCCTGTGACGAGGACGATGCTGGTGAGGACCAGGCCGATCTCTGTGGAAGCCTGGCCGATGATGTCCCATTTCTTCTTTCGCGTGACGAGATAGGCGATGCTCGCGACGAACGTGACGAAAAACGCCAGAAAGCAGATCAGGCCTGCCGGCGCGTGAAAGTAGAAGATGCGCTGGACATCCCCCATCACCTTCTCGCGAGCCGCGTAGAAGAACGTCATGTAGAGCGTGATCACCGCCAGCACCGTCGTCAGGACCGGCAGGCCGAAGCGGGAAGCATCCAGCATCGGAGCACCCTCGCGGTTCCGCATCAGTTGTCATGCCTCATGCAGCTATTCCTCGATGACGAACTCGAAAGTCAGGTAGGCCGCCGTGATGAAGACGACGTCGAAGATCGACGCCATCATCAGCCAGGCGCCAGAACTGCCCGCGAGTATCGACTCGCCCGTCAGAGCGGCGGCGGTCGTCTTCACGGCCGAGATCATGAGCGGCACCGAAACGGAAAAGAGCAGGATGGGAAGCAGCACGTCGCCGCGGCGCGTCCGTGCCGCCATGGCCCCGAACAGCGTGCCGTTGGCGGCGAACCCGATGGTGTGCACCAGCACCACCAGCGCCAGTGGGGCTGCGACCGCGGCGAGGTCGTAGTCGAAGAGCACCGCGGACAGAGGAAGCAGAGTGGCCTCGACGATGAGAATCGAGATGGAGTTGGCCAGCAGCTTGCCCAGGTAGACAGTGCCGGCGTCCAGCGGCGCCAGCATGAGCCCCGAGATGCAGTCGCCGTCGCGCTCTATCGCGAACGCGTGCCCGAAGGTCAGCACGCCGGAAAAGCTGAAGGCGACCCAGAGGACCGCCGGGCCGAGCGTGCGAAAGTCGGCGTTGGCGAAGTCGAACCCGAAATTGAAAATCACGAGCAGGAGCAGGGAGAAGAAGAACATCGCCGGCACGTTGTCGAGACTTCGCCATTCAATCGCCAGGTCCTTGCGGCAGACCAGCAGCGCCTTGGCCGCCTCCCGGCGCAAGGCGCGCAGCGCGCCCACGGGGACCGCGCCCGATTCGATGGAAACCGCCGGAGCTCGCGCGTTCACGGAGCGCCCGCCTCGATGACCTCGTGATACCGGCGCGCCAGCGACTCATGAGTGAGCCCGCCGGCGGGGGACTCCCAGGCGACCCGTCCGCGCGACATCACCGCGACCCGCGTGCTGGCGTGCAACCCCTCCTCGAGCTGGTGCGTCACCATGACCACGGTCCGCCCCTTCCCTCTCACCGTCTCGAGGATCCCTCGCAGCGTCCTCGAGCTGTGCTGGTCGAGCCCGGTATACGGCTCGTCCAGCAGGACCAGGTCCGGGTCGTGGATCAGGGCGCGGGCGATGGAGAGCCGCTGTTGCATTCCGCGCGAGAGAGTCCTTGCGAGATCTCCGGCACGGTCCGAGAGGCCCACCTCCTCCAGCATCTCGTCCGCGCGCCGGGCCGGGTCCGCCAGGTCGTAGAGGCGGGCATAGAACAACAGGTTGGCGCGGGCGCTCAGTCCGCCGTACAGGAGGCCGGCGTGGGCGATCAGTCCCAGGCGCCGCTTCACCGTGTCGGAAGCCGCGCGCGGATCGAGACCGAAGATCGACAATCTGCCCGCCGTGGGGCGAACCAGGCAGGCCAGCACTTTCAGAAGCGTGCTCTTGCCCGCGCCGTTCGGCCCGAAAATCGTCAGGAACTCGCCTCGTTCCAGATCGAGGTCGACATCGTCGAGCGCGCGCACGGGCCCGTAGACGCGGGTGAGGCCGGCGGCGGACAGAGGGCGGCCCGGTGTCTCAGGAGGCGGCATGCGCGTCCATCTGGCGGTAGATCTCCACCGCCTGCTGGGTGAGGCGCTCGTGGGTGCGCTCGAAGTCTTCCCTGGTGAGCTTGCCCACTTCGAATTCGAGCTCGAGGTCGGCGAGGCTTGCCAGCACCTCCTGCCTCTGGCTCATCAGCTCGGCACGGCGTGTCGCGCCGATGGTGGTCTTTTCGAAGGCGTCCGAGGCTCCCCACCCGAGCAGCGGGGCGAGGATGAACAGGATCGCCGAGCCCACCACCACCGCCGTCAGGATGATCATCGGTCGTATTCCTTCAGATCCCGGGCGATTCTCGCTCGATAGGCGGCGTCGAGCGCGGGCGCGTCGCAGCCGCTCGCCTTTTCTTCGGCCTGTGCGGCGGCCGGGCTCCCCGCGTGCAAAGTCCGGCGGCTCCAGCCTCGAAGCACCAGCACCAGGCTCACGAGGGCCGCGAGGGTCGCGGCGAAGGGAACCGCCCATCCGATCAGGTTGAGCCCTCGCCGTTCTGGGACGATGCGCACCTGGGCGCCGTGCTCCGCGACATAGGCAGCGATCAGCTGGTCGGGCGTCAGCCCTTCAGCCAGCGCCGCCGCCACCTTGGCGCGATGGGAG
>Ga0075429_100001241_pt1 | contig 20678 bp, 14 predicted proteins | sample RhiMetdeltSRZDD3_FD_75295 | JGI IMG/M metagenome (GOLD analysis project Ga0075429, IMG submission 75295) | Populus rhizosphere microbial communities from Tennessee, USA - Rhizosphere MetaG P. deltoides SRZDD3 | ecosystem: Host-associated > Plants > Roots > Rhizosphere > Soil | place: USA... | reverse complement strand
CACGATCGTGCGGCGCTACCGCGGCACGCCGTCCCCGCTGGTCCGCGACTCGGTGCGCGGGTGGCGCACGGGCCGGCTCGAGCGCGTGTTCGCGGGCGACTTCGACCTGGTGCCCGCGGGTGAGACCGAGGGCAGCTAGTCGCTGCTCACCGCAGCAACAGCCGTGTGACCACCACCGCCGCCGCGAGCGCGCCGGCCGCGAGCCATGCGGTGCGCCGGCCGCCCCAACGCTCCGTCGCGGCTGTGAGGCCCAGCGCGGCCAGCACCACCACGCACCACTCCGTGGGGTAGCGGTAGCGCCAGTGCACGGCGATGCCCAGGATGAGCGCACCCTCGGCTGCCCACACCAGCGCCGGCAATGCGGCGCGACCCCACCACGCCGGGAGCAGCAGCAATGGCAGCACACACAGGAGGGCGAACCGGTGCAGCCACACCTCGGAGCGCCGCTCGAGGATCGGGCCCGCGTAGTCGATGCCGGCGCGCGCGATGCGCTTCGCGTACGCGATCGGGTCCTGGCGGATGAGCTCGCTCGTCGCACGGCGAAAGTGCTCGTCGAGTCCGACCTCGCCCAGGGCGACATGCTCGCGCATGAACGCCCACGCGACGTGGGGCTCGTGGTTGCTCTGGATATTCCACGCCGCCACGCCGCCGCTCGTGAGCAGCGGCACGAACGCGTGCAGTCGCGCCTGGTTGCGCAGCGGCCACGGCAGCCAGACCAGGAACGCCGTCGCCGCGACGACGGCCGCACTGCGCGGACGGCGGCGGAACAGCAGCCACAGCCCGATCGCGCCGAGACAGCCCAGCGCGACGGGGCGTGTGAGCACACCCACGCCGGCCGCGATGCCGGTGAGCACGAGCCAGCCGGATCTTCGCTTCACCTCGGCGCGCACGACGAGCCAGACGGCGAGGATGGTCACGAACTCGAAGAAGGTCTCGCTCATGTACTGGCCGGCGTTCCACCAGCCCGCAGGCCACAGCAACCTCAGCGCGAACGCGGCCCAGGCGGCGAGCGAGCCGCCCCCGGCGCCGGCGAGCGAGCCCACCAGCACGGCGGCCATGCCGTTCAGGGCGCCCTGCAGTACCAACACCCCCATCTCACCGCCGAGCGCCAGGCCCAAGGCCAGGAACACGCTGTAGCCCGGCGAGCGGAACGCGTAGAGCGGCAGTTCGGGGAACTGCGCCTCGCGATAGACGAGTCCGTGTCCGGCGAGCAGCGCGCGCGCGATGGCCTCGAACGAATGGCTGTCCGCGTTCGCGTGCACGTCCGGCCGCAGCAGCACGTTGACGATCGCGCCCACGATCGCGGCGAGCACCAGCAGTTGCCCGGGCCGGAACTCCGGCAGCCATGCGGGTGCAGCCGGCGTCGCGCTGGGGCCGGGTATCGCGCTCATGCAGGCTCTCCGGAGGGTGGGGGTGCCCGCGGGACCGCGGGTCACGGTGCGATGGCGACTATCGGGTAGGAGCGCCACGCCCGCAATGGCGTCACGGTCCACCGTCGCGTTACCATCCGCCGCCCATGACCTCCCCCCGCACTCCCGAGCCCACGCCTCGAGCCGCCAAGGCGCCTCGCGCGGCCAAGCGCACGCTGTCTGCTCCACCGTTGCCGATGTGGGCCGCTGGCTGTTTCCTCGCCTCGGGTGCGGCCGGGCTCCTCTACGAGATCGTGTGGTCCAAGCAGCTCGCCTACGTGCTCGGCAGTTCGCTGCACGCGGTCGCCGCCGTGGTGGCGTCATTCCTGGGCGGCCTCGCACTGGGTGCGCGCGTGCTGGGGGTACCGCTCGCACGGCGCGGCGATGGTGCGCGCACGTACGCGCGGCTCGAACTCGGCGTGGCGGTGCTGGGGTTACTGCTGCTGCCCGCGCTTCGCTTGAGCGACCCGCTCGTGGGCCAACTCTATCGCGCCCTGGGTGGCGAGACCCCCGCCTTCGCCGTGGCGCGCCTTGGGCTACTGGTGCTGGCGCTGTTGCCACCGGCCGCACTCATGGGTGCGACGCTGCCGGTGCTGGTCGCGCACGTGGAACGCGATCTCGTGGGAGCGGGGCTCGCTCGGCTCTACGCGCTCAATACGCTGGGCGCGGTGGCGGGTTCGCTCGCGGCCGGCTTCCTGCTGCTGCCGGGCCTGGGGCTCACGGCCACGACATTCGTCGCAGCCGCGCTCAACCTGGCCGTGGCTGCCGTGGCGTGGACGCGCGGCAGCAGCGCTTCGCCCGCGGTCACCGCGCCCGAGCCGGTGGCGGCCGCTCCCGAGGCCACGCTTCCGCCCACGCCGCGCCGCATCGTGGCGCTCATGTTCGCGCTCTCGGGCTTCGGCGCGCTGGCGTTCCAGATCGCGTGGGTGCGGCTCTTCGGCCTGGTGTTCGGCTCGTCCGTCTACTCGTTCGCGGCGGTGCTCGCCGTCTACCTCCTGGGCATCGCCCTCGGCAGCGCGCTGGCCGGCCCGCGGCTTTCGAAGCTCGCCACGCTCGGCGGTTTCGGCGCGCTGCAACTGGTCCTCGCGGCCAGCGCCGCATTCGCCGTGCAGGCGTTCCCCAGCCTGCCGCAACGCATGCTCGACATGGGAGCGCAGGCGGGCGCGGACTGGCGCGGGCTGCTCCTCGCCGAGACGGGAACGGTGGCGCTGCTGATCGGTGTGCCGTGCCTGATCCTGGGCGCGCTGTTCCCGGTCACGGTCCGGCTGCTCCAGAGCCGCGACGGCGGCCACGCCACGGGTTCCGCCTACGCCGTCAACACCGCGGGCACGATCGCGGGCTCACTCGCGGCCGGCTTCTGGCTGGTGCCGAGTTTCGGCGTTCAGGGCACCCACGTGGGCGCGACCGTGCTGGCCGGTGTGCTGGGCCTGGCGGCGTGCGCGATGGCGCTGCAGAGGCGCGAGCTGCGCGGCGCCACCGGTCTGGTGGCGGGGCTGGCGCTGGTGGTGACCGGTTTCCTGCTGGCGATCGCACCGCGCTGGGAGGCACTGGTGATGTCGGCAGGTGTTTACCGGCCCGTCCAGGCCGCGAGGGTGAGTGCGATCTCACAGGGTTCCTCCGACGCCGTGCGGCAGGTCTCGTTCGAGGAACGCGTGCTCTACTACCGTGAGGGCATCAACGCCTCCGTCATCCTCGGCACCGACTCACGCGGCGAGGAGCTGTGGCTCAAGGTCGGCGGCAAGGTGGACGCGAGCAAGAACGACATGGAGACCCAGGTGCTGCTGGGACTCCTGCCCGGTGTACTTGCCGATTCGGGCTCGCGCGCGCTGGTGATCGGCCATGGCTCGGGCGTGACCACGGCTTCGGTGCTGGCCGCCGGCATGGGACGCACCGAGGTGGTGGAACTGGAGCCCGGCGTGGTGACCGCCTCGCGCTGGTTCCACGCCAAGGGCGAGGACCCGCTCGACGACCCCCGGACGACGCTGGTGATGGGCGACGCGCGCACGCACCTGCTGCACTCGGCGGGCCGTTACGGGCTCATCGTCTCGGAGCCTTCGAACCCGTGGATCGCGGGCGTGAACAACCTGTTCACGGTGGACTTCTACCAGCGCGTGCGCTCGCGGCTCGAGCCGGACGGTGTGTTCTGCCAGTGGCTGCAGCTCTACGAGCTCTCACCCGAGACGTTCGCCACGCTGCTGCGCTCGTACCTCTCGGTGTTCCCCGAAGGCCAGCTGTTCTTCATCACGCGCAATGTGGACCTGTTGCTGGTGGCGGCTCCCGCGAACCGACGGATCGATCTGGCGCGGCTGCGCACGCCTGCCGCGCGCCGCGAGCTGGACCGCGCGCGCATCCCCGACGCCGCCATGCTGCCCGCCTACTGGGCGGCGCCGCTGGATTCGCTGCGGCGCGTCGCCGGTTCGGGGCCGGTGAACCGTGACGACCGGCCCGTCGTGGAATACCGCGCTCCGCGCGACCTGGTGGTCGTGGGTCGTGCCGAGTTGGGAGGACATCCCGGCGTGAAGGGCAGCGTGCCGTTCGAAGCGGCGATGCCCGCGGGACCGCTGTTCTCGGACTGGTCCGCGGCGGAGTGGTACGGACAGCGCGCGCGCTGGTTGCTCGAGCAGGGCGACATGCCGCGCGCCAATCGAACGGCCGTCGCCGCGCGTGCGAGCGCTCCCGCGACCGCCCGGTCGCTCGATTCGCTCATGGCGGTCGCCTCGCGGCGCAAGGGCGGGCGCGAGGCGTACGACGAAGGCGTGCGGCTGCTGCGCGCGGGGCAGAAGGCGGATTCTCGGGTTGCGTTCGAGCGAGCCGTCGCAGCCGATCCCGAACTGGCCGCGGCCTGGGTGCTGCTGTCGGAACGGCGCCGCGTGGACGGTGACCTGGCCGGAGCCGCCGCCGCCATTCAGCTGGCGCGTCGCTCGAACGACCTGGCGGTCCGTGGCGACGCCGAGATCATGGCCGGCTTGCTCGAGCTGGCGAAGAAGGACCCGAAGGCCGCGCTCCAGCGCTTCACCGAGGCCCAGCGCTTCGCGCCGCTCAATGCCCAAGCCTACCTTTATGAGGCGTCGGTCCACGCACAGTCGGGCGATGTCCCCGCCGCGGTCGCGGCACTCCGTCGCGGGCTGGCCGCATCGCCCGGTTCGCACGAGCTGTCGGCGGCGCTGGCGCAGTTGGGACAGGTGCCGTGAGGCGGGCAGGAAAGTCTCTCCTGCAGCAAGGAACCGCATGACGAAGATCCTGCATGTGGCCACGTTCGTGTTCCCGGACGTGTTCGCAGGTGCGGAGCGGTTCATCCACGGGCTCTCGCGGGCGCAGGCCGACGCCGGTCATGATGTCACCCTGCTTGTCGGGAGCAGGGGAGCGCAGCCCGCGGAGGAGCGGATGGATGGTGTGCGGATGGTGCGCTACCCATTGACGCCAACAAGGGGCCTTCGCTTCTACCGTGACGTCCGCCGCCAGGTGACGGCCGCGCTGGTCACCCTCGAGCGCGAGTCATTCGACATTCTCCACGCGCACCAGATCGCCAGTTCGGAGCCGGCGCTCAGCTCATCGTTCCCGGCGCGCCGCGTGCTCAGCTTCCACGCCTCGCACCAGCTCGAGTTCGAGGCGGAGCGGCTGGACGGCGCGCCGTTCACCGCCGATCGCTCGCTGCAGTGGGGCCATCGGCTCAAGTCGTGGGGCATCCGCATGCTGGACCGCCGCTGCCTCGACCGGGCGGAGCGGATCGTCGTGCACACAGACTTCGTCCTGCGTCAGGTCGTGGCGCTCCGGCCCTCGGCCCGAGCACGCGTGCGGATCATTCCGCCCGGGCTCGACTTCGACCGGTTTGCGCCTGGCGATCGCACGGCTGCTCGCGTGCGACTGGGGATCCCCGGCGACGTGCACCTGATCGTCGCCGTGCGCCGGCTGGCGAGGCGCATGGGCATCGACCTGCTGCTGCGTGCCGCGAGTGTGCTGGCCTCGCGCGGCGTACGCTTCGTGGTGGCGATCGGCGGTGTGGGTCCGGAACGTGATGCGCTCGAGGCGCTCCAGCGCGAGCTGGGGCTCCAGCAGCAGGTCAGGTTCATCGGTCGGGTGCCGGACGACGAGCTACCGGAACTGCTGCGCGCGGCGGACCTGGTCGTGGTGCCGTCGCGTTCCATGGAGGGATTCGGCTTGTCCACGGCCGAAGGGCTGGCGTGCGGTACGCCCGTGCTGGCCACCGACAGCGGGGCGAGTCCGGAGATCCTCGGTCCCATCGATCCCGGGCTGCTCGTGCCACTCGACGCCGGCGAGTTCGCGGCGCGCATCGAGGGGCTACTCGCAGACCCAGAACGCCGCCGCCGCCTGAGCGAGCGCTCCGTCGAGTCGGTCCGGTCGCGCTACGGCTGGCCCACCGTCGTCTCGCGGATGGACGAGGTCTACGGAGAGCTGCTGGGCGGGCGCGTCCGCGCGTGACTCCCGCGACTCAGCGGGGCCCTGCCCGGAGGCGGCGTCCATGCGGAGCAGATCCGCTTAGTCGAGGACTCTCAGCGCGAAGTCTACGAGCGGGGGGCGTGCCGAGCATGGCTAAGCCATGCGGTGGGGCGCCCTCGTACACGTGGCGTGCGCTGGCTGGTGCGATCGGCAACCGGCAGGCCGGGCAGATCAAGAGGCCCTGTAGCCGATTCAGGGAGACCAGATCCGATGCTCTCCTCCCGACGCCATATCGGCCGCGAGGCCGCGCGAATCCAGAATCACCGGGCTCCCGCCGCGAGGAATACCTCCTCGAAGCGTCGTGACCAACTCTCCAGGGAATGGGACGAACGAACGTTCGCCGCGCCCGCCACGCCAAGCCTTTCGGCCAGTGCACGATCCAACAGCACACGCTGCACCGCATCGGCTAGAGCCGTGGCGTCTCCCGGTGGCGTAAGGAGGCCGTTCACGTCATGAGAGATGACCTCTCGCAAACCGCCTAGATTGGAAGCCACCACTGGCAGTCCACAGGCCTGGCCCTCGATTGCCGAGATCGAGGTCGCCTCTTCGACGCCTTTGCTAGGCACGGAGGGCACAATCGCGACGGACGCCCGCGCGCACCATCCCGGCATCTGCCTCGTCATGACCGGGCCGAGGAATCGCACAAGGTTTTCGAGACCCGCGGCGAGGACTTGAGCCTCGAGATCACTCCGTTGTGGGCCGTAGCCCGCGATGAGAAGCACGAACTCCACACCACGGTCGCGAAGCACGCGGGCGGCGTCGACCGCCACGTTCACCCCGTTCTTCGGCACGAGCACGCGTGCGCAAAATACGATCGGGCGGCCTCGGATCCAGGCTTCGGTCTCGGACGGAAAAGGATCGCCTTGCAACTGAGGACGGAAGCGGCGCGTGTCGACGGCGTTGGGGATCACCCAGGTACGGTCCTTGCGTCCGAACTCGCGCACGTACTCCGCGTGCGCTCGATCCACCGACACGACGGCATCGGCGTCGATGTAGGCGCTCTGTTCGATACCTCGGATCCAGCGAATGACTGGATGGTCGAGTGGTACGCCGTACCCGCTCGCGACCTCACGGTGCCAGGGGCCGTGGGCGGTTAGGACGATTGGAACACCCGGGATCGCTTTCCTTGCGACCGGCACGACGTAGGTCTCCTGGAGACTGAGCACTGTCGGCCGACCCTCCAGGCGGACGAGGTCACGCAATCGCCGCTCCAGCACAGCCATGTATGTGGGAATCAACCAGCGGTGGCCGAGGACGGGGTCAATCCGACTGAGCGCATAATTGGGGAGCGACACCCATGCGCGCTCGACGAGAGAGAAATCGCACCAGCGCAGGAGCGAGGCGCGCCATCCGATCAGCTCGAGCCCCGCGCACAGTGACTCCACGTGCGAAAGCTTGCCTCCGGGCTTGACCTGTTCGGTCACGACCATCGCATGGTGCGTGGAGACGGCGGTCGTGGTCATCGGAGCTCCCTTGGCGGGCCGGACCGAGGCGAGTTGGTCCGTCCCCACCGCGCAAACATCGCCAGGCCCAATGCGAGGCAGACGCCCGCGGACGCCGGAGCGGGGATGGTCGGGGTCAACGCCATGGCGCAGCCGACGCCGAGGCTTACGAACGTGGCAACGGTCACGGGCATCAGGGTCCTTCTCGGGGTGGCCCATCGTGGAACGACCACTACCAGTAACAACGTTAGAAGCACCACATATCCGACCGTGATGGCAAGCGCTGCCCCGGACGCGCCGAATCGAGTTCCTCCGAGGCCGAAGGCGATGAGCACCACCGCGGACCACACCAGGTTGACGATCACGCCCGCCCACACTTCACCGCGGCCCAGGAGGATGGCGCCGAAGACCAGACATGGCCCGGAGAGTCCGTAACCCGCAGCGAGGAGCGCAAGCACCGGGGCAGCCGATGCGAACTCGCTACCGAAGAGCGTCGGAGTTGCCCATGGTACGAGCCCGATGACCGCGAGGCAGATCGGGATGTTCCAACCGATCACGCGCTCGAGCGCGTGTCGAAGCGAGGCTCCGAGCCCGGCGTATCCGGAGGCTTCCTTGCTTGCGATGGCCCTCATCAACGCGATGGAGGCTGCGCCAGGGACGAGCAACAGTCCTTGTGCGATGCTGTCGGCCGCTTGGAACTGGCCGCCGGCGCCGATTCCGGCCGAGCGCACGAGCAGCAGTCGGAGCGCGGCCTGTGCGCCCAGGACGATTGCAGCCGACAACAGCGTTGGTGCGGCGAAGCTGAGCAAGGGACCTGCGGTCGCGAGGTAATGGCCGCGCCCGGATGGCCCTACGAACTGTGGAGTGCGGAACAAGCCGATGGCGGCAGCGACAACCGCGCCAGCGCGGACTAGGGCTCGGCTGGCGACCAACCCGACCACGCCGAATAAGGCGGCGGCCACGCCGAGCGTGAGATCGAGAACCGACACCGCCGCCCCCCAGCGCGTCAGTTCGGGGAATCGACGGAGGCCCTGAAGCGCTCCCTCCACCCATGACATGGAGGCGGTGGCCACGATGAGGGGACCGCACCACAGGAGCACGCGGACGAGCGAGTCGTCGCGGTAGACCTGGCGTCCGAGCCAAGCGGATAGGACCGCGATACCGGACCCGGCGATCAGTGAAGAGACGAGGATCATCAGGGCGCTGGTTTTCAGCATGCGGCGGTGGATCGCCGGGTCGTCCGAGGCCGCGAGATGCCGCGCGAGGCTCTGTGGCAGGTTGAATGCAGCCAGCATGCTGCCGAGAGCGGTCACCTGCAACGCCACGCCCAGGGCACCGCTTCCGGTGGGTCCGACCAAACGGGCGATCGCGATGGAGGCTGCAAGCGTGGCGACTCGGACGACGGTCGCATAGCCAAGTGACCACGCCGCGTCGTAGCTGACTGTGCCGCGCTCGAAGCCCTGCGAGGGGGTTCGGACGTCCTCCATCGTCATGCGGGGCGTCCAGCGCTGCTCGTGTCAGCCGGTGAAAGGGGAATCATCCTCGCGAGTATACCAGCCAGCTCGCGTACCACCGGGACCACGAGCATCCCCGCGCCGCGGCGAATGCACGCAAGCACAGCAGTCGCTAGAGTCAGCCGCTCCGGCCCCTCGTGTATGCACCTTGACGTGCCTTGGTAGAGCCCATAGCGTGCGGTGCGCGATCCACCGGGAGACCATGCCGACTTGAGTGCTTCGAAAGCGATCCCGATGCTCCCTCTCATGTCGCCGGAGGTGCCCGTGGGGCGCATCCCGCCATGGGGGTTGGACCGCTTGGTGCATCGCGCCTGCCCCGTCTGCGGAGCGGATAGACCGGACGGAGTCTGCGCCCGGCCCGACGGGCTCGTCGTCGCGCAGTGCCTCGAGTGCGGCATGGTCTACCTCGCGGATATCCCCGATGAGCGCGATTTGGTGGAGTTCTACCGGGACTACGACGCCTTTAAGGAACTGTCTTCGGGACGAGGCTCCTGGCTCTATCGCCTCTCGCCGCTCAAGCCCGTGGAACCGTACATCGAGATTCTCCGGCGGAGCGGTGGCGTGCAAGGTCACCGGTTGTGCGAGGTCGGATGCGCAAAGGGGGCGTTCCTGCTGCGCGCCCGAAGGGAGGGTGCTTCCGTGGTCGGGGTCGAGTTGGATGCCGCTTCGGTGCGAACGCTCACCGAGTTCGGCATCCCGGTCGAACCCGAGGTGCAAGGCGAAGGGAGATTCGGCGTCGTATGCGCCTTCCACCTCCTTGAACACCTCTCCCGGCCGGCGGAATTCGTCCAGCGCGTCGCCCGTACGCTGATTCCCGACGGCCGACTGCTCCTGGCGGTTCCGAACGGCGCCGACGCCGAGCGAGTCGGGCCCGGCTGGGTAGGATATAGGGTGGATCTGGAGCACTTGAACTACTTCAGTGTCGCCACGCTCGCGCGGCTGCTAGGTGCGCATGGGCTGCACGTGGAGCAGTTCTGGGAGTGCCAGCAGCCAAATCTCCCCCGCGGCGACCCCGGCGTGAGGCGCCCGGGACTGGGGCGGCGAGTGCAGGAGTGGCTCGGGAGCATTTGGACCCCGGCGTGGTACCAAGGTGGATCCTTCAACCTCGTCGTCCTCGCTCGAAGGTGCCCCGCGCCCCAGCCATGAAACTCGCCATCGTCGTCGGCACACGCCCCGAGATCGTGAAGATGGCGCCACTTATCCGCGCGACCACGGCGCGCGGGTTGCGCCCGCTCGTGGCGCACACGGGCCAGCACTACTCGTTCGAGATGGATGCCGTGTTCTTCCACGAGTTGGGGCTCCCGCAGCCAGACGTGAACCTCGAGGTGGGCTCAGGCTCCGCCGCTTCCCAGCTCGCTGCGATCGTCGGAGGCATGGCGGCGTGGGTGGAGCGCGAGCGGCCCGACTGGGTGCTGGTCGAGGGGGATACGAACTCCGTCCTGGGCGCGGCGCTCGCGGCGCACAAGGCGGGGGTGCGCGTGGGCCACGTGGAGGCGGGCCTCCGCTCGTTCGACCGGGGCATGCCCGAGGAGCTGAACCGCATTCTCACCGATCATGTCTCCGACCTCCTCTTCGCGCCAACCGAGCACGCGGCGGCGCAGCTCGCGAGCGAGGGGATCGACGGTAGTCGCGTGCGCGTGACGGGCAATACCGTCGTGGACGAGCTGCTGATCCAGCGCGAGCGCGCGCTCGCGAATGGAGCGCTCGAGAAACACGGTGTCGCATCCCGCGGTTACGCGCTCGCCACCGTGCACCGTGCCGAGAACACTGACGACGCCTCGAGGCTGCTCGGGATCGTGGACGGGCTGGGTCGGTCAGCCGAACGACTAGGTGTTCCCGTCCTGTGCGCGCTTCACCCGCGGACTCGCGCCCGGCTGGAAGAACTTCGGGCGGCGGTGCCGTCCGGCGTGCGACTTCTGCCGCCGCTTCCATATCTCGAGTTTCTGGGGCTCCACGCCGGCGCTGCGCTCATGCTGACGGATTCGGGCGGGCTGCAGGAGGAAGCCTGTGTGCTTGGGGTGCCGTGCGTGACCCTGCGTGACAACACCGAGCGACCGGAGTCCGTCGAAGTGGGCGCGAACCGGCTGGCCGGCGCGGACGCCGCGTCTATCGCCGAAGCGGCGGCCGTGATGGTGAGTGCTTCGCGGAACTGGAAGCAACCATTCGGCGACGGTCAAGCGGCGGAGCGCATAGTGGACCTACTGGTGTCGCGCAGCTGAAAAGCGACGCGACGAGGTGAGATCGGCTTTGGCGCCACCGAAGGCCGGGCACACCTCGACTTGGAACACGCGCCGCAGCAGTTCCGCCCAACACCGCCGACTCGCGACCAATGCGGGCCTCATGCCTGAGCCGGTTCCGTGATCGCGGAGTGCGCGCTCCGCACGAGCACCGCGGTCCAAATGGACAGCTGGGCCAATCCCACCATTCCCATGAAGTTGTTGCCGGTCATGTTCGCGACCATCAGGCCGAGGACCAGCGGTGTGTGGTACTTGGCCATGTGATGCGCGAGTGTTCCGGGCGGCGCAACTCGGCCCACCTCTCGGCCAAGTTGGAACAGCCGCACGATCACCACGCCGAGCACAAGGAGACCCACGGGCCCCATGCTGATGAGGACCTCGTAGAAGTAGTTCTCCACAGTCTCGAACACCATGTTCAGTTCGTTGTAGGCGTGGCTCACGAAGCGGAACCCCAGGTAGCCGACCCCGGTCCACCCGTGTTCGAGGAACACCCGCCAGGCCACCCGCCATCCGTAGATCCGCTGGAAGAGTGAACTCGCCTCAAACGTGCCACGTTCGACAACGACGCTGCGGACCATTCGGATCCAGAAAGACTCTGGCATCAGCGGAAGCAACACTCCAAGCGAGAGCAGGCCGGCCAGAAGCTGGGCGGGGCGCACCCAGCGAAGCGTGAAGAGAGCGAATGTGCCCCAAGCGAGGATGCCCGAGCGCGACTGGGTGAGGCAGAGCGTGATTACAGTCACAGCGCCGAGCGCGTAGTTCTTCCAGTCAGGCCGCATGGCGTGGCGGATGAGAAGCACGGCACTCACGACTAGTGTGGCGGTACCGGCTTCGTTCGGGGTCGAGAGCGGGGCATCCCAGTTGTTGAGGAAGAACGTCATCCCGGCACGCTTCACGCCCCAGACGCTGACGCCGACAAGGTTCAAGAGCGCCAGCGCAGCTCCAGCCACGACAATCGCGTTCCATGCTTGCTGAATTCGCTCAGGGGTGCGCAGCCAAAGGAGGCAGAGCGGATAGAACAGGAGGCCCTGCAGGGCTCGCATCAGGTGTAGAGCGGAATCGAATGCCTCGGGCACGCCAGCCAGTCTGGCGACTTGGACCAGCGACAGCGCGGCAAGGCCATAGAACAGGAGCACGGCATTCGTGAATCGCCGCTCGGCGGCGTGGAGGCGGTTGTGAAGCGGGCCCACTTCGGCATGGGCTGCCGCCTCCTGTCGCGCTCGGCCCCACAGGCTTGCGGCCAACACCTGCGGCATCAGCAAGTCGATCAGGTTGACTGAGCGCAGACCGACAACTCGCACCACCACGAGCAGGATGGTGGAGCCGAGGATGATCAGCAGGCTCGCAAACGGCCAGCGTGCGCTCACATAGAGAGTGACTCCGAACGCAAGCGTTGCCAAGGGGATCCACCACCGAGGAGAGGGGTCCCCTGCGGCGAGCCCCGCCAGGACTGCGAGCCCGACAATCACTAGCGCCTTCAGGCCCCGGCCACCTGCCGCTGGGGGGACTCGCCCTGAAGTGAGTGCCGTGCTCACGAGTCGCGAGCGAGCGAGGCCGCAGTCCATGCGGCACAACCCAGCAGAGCCGCGAGCGCGGCGCCCGCTACGATCAGCGACCGCTTGGGTCGCACTCGCAGCTGCGGCACCGAGGCCGCGTCCAACACGGTGACCGTGGGCGTATCGCGCGTCTCCTGCATGCGCGCATCCTCATACTGCGCCGAAATGAGGATAAGCAACTTACGCTGAACTTCGACGTCCAGCGTGAGGCGAGCGCCCTCCATCTTCACCTCGGGTAGCTTGCCGATCTGGCTATTGAGCGCGTTCAGCTGCTGCTCGATACCGCGCAACTCGGTGCTGCCTGGTGACGAATAGCTCGAGACGTAGGAGCGTTGCGTCTCGAGGTTGAACTTCTGAACGAGGATGTCAGAGACACCACTGACTTTCTCGGACTCCGCGCTCGACACGACACGATGCTCGCGCTCCCAGGCTAGGAGTTTGTCCTCGGCGGACACCAGTTGCCTCTGCACCTCCCCCACGCGGCCTTCGAGGAACATCCGCAAGCGTTTCCCACGGGTCTTGTAGGTCTCGACGTTGAACCGGTCGAGTTCGGACACGAGGAAATTGGTGACATCGGAGGATCGTTGGGCGTTCCGGTCTTCGAACGAGACTGCCAGGACCCCGGCCGCGTTCACGCGCACGTCGAGGTGACGCCGGAACTCCTTGACCGTGCGATCCATGCCCTTACGGCGGTAGAGCTGCATGAGGCCGAAACGCTCGATCGCCGCCTCGCTGAGCCTGCGGCTCTCGAGGATCTCGCCGAACACGTCCGAGGGCGTGCTGGTGGTTGTGAACCCAAGGCTGTTAAGCGCGCTCGTCTGGATCATGCCGGCGAGCAGTCCGAATCCGGCATTGCTGGTGTCGTCCGGCGGCAGCAATGTGCTCTGGGAGCGATACCAGCTCGGCAACAGCAGCGAGATAGCGGCGGCGATCACGACGGCTGCGCCGACGATCACACAGTAGGCGCGGAGCCGCGACTTGAACGCCGTGAGGAATGCCTGTGCGGTTGTAGGGGTTTCGGGATCCAATCGAGACCTCAGAGTTATGTCCGGCGCGTGAGGTGTCCTCCGGTCACGAGCGGCCGTGCCCGCGACCCTTCGCAGCGGCGCGATCTGCCTGCCAACGATCGTGAGAGCCGGGGTGCTCGAACGGACGCTGGACCGTAGGAGGTCACTCTTCAGCCGTCAAGACCCGCCGATTCGTTTGAAGGGCTGCTTAGCGGCGCACGGAACGCAGCACTGAGTCGTACGCAGAAGGCAGCGCGACCGGGCCCCCCGAGGCGCTCCACCAGCGAGGCTTCTCCGTGTAGATCCACACGTAGCGATCCGCGTGATCCAGAGCCGCCTGGACTGAGCGAGCGAACGCTTGCGGTGTGAAGTAGTTCTTCATGGGATCGTGCTCATCCCAGCCGAGCTTGTACCAGTTGAAGTCCAACCAGATTCCGAAGCCTAGCGACATGAGTTGCGCGTAGCGATCCGGCTGCGCGGCCAGCCGCCTAACTCCGTGACGCATGCTGTCGGCCTTGGCCGCGAACACGAAGGGATCGAGGTAGGGATAGGATCCCTCGTGCCCCTCGACAATCACGACGCGATCACTCGCCGCCGACACCATCCCGTCGAGGAACGGCGTCAACAGGCCGTAGCTGGATTCCGCCGGCTTCTGCCGCAAGATCCCGGTCTCGTCCAGGGGCAATGAGTAGGCGAACGTCGTGAACACCGTTAGGCCCGGGTAGCCACGCTCGAACGCGCGCATGGCCTCGGCTCCCAGAGAACGCACACGTGCGGCCATCTCATCCCACGATCGCGGGCGGCCCTTGGTCTGCTCCCGGTAGCTCCACAACTTGCCCTCGTACTGCTCGACGTCGAACAGCACCCCGCGGCAACCGCCCTGCTTCGCGAGCCGCGCCGCAAGTTCAAGGTTAGACATCACCGCGCCATGGCCCTCGAACCAATCGAGGTCAGCAGGCGTCACGTTGACGCGCAGGAAGTTCTCGCGGAACCGGCCGAAACGCGTTGTCATGAGGTCCGCACGCGCCGAGTCGAGGTCGCGCATCGTGAAGGGTCGACGGCCCCACACCTTCCAAGCGAAGTTGCCAGAGTCCCCGTCTGTGGATTTGTAGTCCACGTGGAACACGCAGCCGTCGAACGGGCTCGCCTGCAGCTCGGCGATGTGCTCGCGCATGAACCGAGGGTTGGGCTCGTCCCAGCCGAACTCGATGAGCTGCTTGCGCGGGGGCGCGCCGCCGCCCGCGAGCGCGACCGCGACGAGCACTGAGGCCAGGACCAGTCCGGCCGCGGCGAGTACCGACGGCCTCAATGCACCTTTCCGTTCGAGGACAGCTGCGCGTAGAGGTCGGCCAGCTCCTGCACCATTCGCTGCGCCGAGAACTCGTCCACGCGCGCGCGGCCGGCCGCACCCATGCGGCGAGCGGTCTCGGGGTCGGCCGCGAACGCGTGCAGCCGGTCGGCCATCGCGGCGGTGTCGCCGACCTCGACCAGCCAGCCGTTCTCGCCGGGCGTGATCGCGTCGGGGGCGCCGTCTACCATCGTGGCCACGATCGGCAGTCCCGCCGCCATCGCCTGCGGGAACACGCGCGGCAGTCCCTCCCAGCGCGAGGCGAGAGCGAACACGTCGAACGCGCGCAGCAGTTCGGGCACGTCCCGGCGCAGCCCGGCCAGGTGCACACGGTCCTCGAGACCGTGCTCGGCGACCGCCGCCTCCAGTTCGCGTCGCTGCGGGCCGTCGCCCACGTAGACGAGCCTCGCTTCCGGCCAGGCGTTCGCCACCGGCACGAATGCCTCCAGCAGGTCGAGCGGAGCCTTTTGTTCACCCAGTCGGCCGACGCTGCCGATCACGAACGACTCGCAGGGCAGCCCGAGCCGGCCCCGCGCCTGCTCGCGCGGGATCGACACGTCGCGGAACGCCGTGATCTCGATGCCCGAGCGGATGAGCCGGTACTGCTCGCGCCGCCCGATGCCCAAAGCGAGACCCGCGTCGCGATTCGGCGTCCCCACCACGACGATCGCGGCCGAACACCGGGCGCACACGCGCTCGAGCGAGACGTACAGCCAGTACACGTACCACGGCTGGTGGCGGTTGAAGCCCCAGCCGTGCGCGGTGTGCACGATGACCGGCACGCCCGCGAGCCAGGCGGCGATGCGGCCGACGATGCCCGCCTTGGACGAATGCGTGTGCACGATGTCGTAGCGTCCGCGGCGGATCGTGCGCCACAGCCCGATCGTGGCGAGGAAGTCGTGCCACGGGCTCAGCCGCCGGACCAGGCTCGGCTCGATGATCACGGGGATGCCGCGCGCGCGTGACTCGCTGTGCAGTTCGCCCTCGACCCCGGTCTCGGGTCCGGTGAGCAGAGTGCTCTCGTATCGCGCGGAGTCGATGAGCGCGCACGACAGCATGGTGTTCTCCTGCGCGCCGCCGACGATCATGCGCGTGATGACGTGCAGCACGCGCAGCCGCCGGCCGTCGCCGTTCGGTGTGGCTCCGTTCACGTGGCCGTTCCCGATCATGCGGGCGCTCCGGTCGCGGGTGCGACTCGCGAGGGACGCAGCGGCCGGCCGAGCTCGGCGAGCTTCGCGGCGTCGGCGGAACCGATCTGCCGCCACCACGTCTCGAAGCAGAGCGCGGCCCACAAGGCTCCCGAACGGTCCACGTGCCGGCGATGCTCGTCGTGCCAGCGCTTCAGGACCTCGCGACGGAACAGGCCACTGCCGGCAGCGGCGAACGTGTCGCCGGCGAGCGCGTCGAGCGGCCCGCGCAACCAGTCCTCGACCGGCACCGAGAACCCGTGCTTGCGACGCGTTGCGATCCCCGGCGGCAGCAGCCGCTCGGCGAGCCTTCGCAACACGCGCTTGCCGGTCGCTCCTTCGAGCCGGGCATGTGCGGGCAGCCTTGCGGCATGGCGCACGAGCGCATCATCCAGGTACGGCACCCTGCCTTCCACCGACGCCCCCATCGTGGTGCGGTCCTCCTTGAGCAGCAGGTCGTCGGGAAGGTACCAGAGGTGGTCCGCCGCGGCTGCCAGTGAAGCCCGGCTGGCCGGAAGGGCGCCAAGCTCGTCCGCCATCTCCAGGGCGAGCCGGTCGGCCACACGCGCGGGGTCCGCGTCCAGCGCGAGCGCCTCGCGCCAGCGTGCAGGCCGAGCGGGCTCCATCGTCGAGAGGTAGGCGGCCAGGAAGGACTCGCGGCCGCGGGCCTCGAGCAGCTTGCCCGCGAGGACCATCCGCTCGCCGGTGATCGTGCGGCGATGATGGTCGCGTTCGCCGAGCCAGCGGGCCCCGGCGCGGGCCAGCGCCGGCGGCAGCCAGTCCAGGTTCGCGAGCAGCCCGGGCAGCCGGTGGCGCTGGTAGCCGCCGAACAGCTCATCGCCGCCGGTGCCCGAGAGCACCACCACGACGTGCTCGCTGGCTTCGCGCGCCACCAGGTACGCCGGGACCGCGGCCGAGTCCGCGCACGGCTCGTCCAGGAGCGCGAACACACGAGGAACTTCACGTTCGAGGTCCAGGCTCACGGTGGATTCGTGATGACGAGTGCCCAGGTGCTCGGCGACCCGGCGGGCATAGGCGCGCTCGTCGTGATGCCCGCCGTCCTCGAACCCGATCGAGAAAGTGCGTGTCTCACGCCGGATCTCCTCCGGCAGCAGGGCGACCAGCAGGCTCGAGTCCACGCCGCCCGAGAGCAGCACGCCGACCGGGCGGTCCGAGAGCAGCATCGCGCGCGTCGACTCCGCGAGACGCTCGGCGACCTGTTCGGCCAGCGCATCGAGCGGGACCTGGGCGAGAGCGGGGTCCGGCACGAAATCGGGCCACGCCCAGTAGCGTTCCACGCGCAGCGCTGCGGGCGTGACGATCATGCGGCAGCCGGGCCGGAGCTTGCGGATGGCGCGGAACACGGTGACCTCGCCAGGCACGTAGCTCAGGGCGAGGTAGCGCCCGACGCCGTCCAGATCGAGTTCACGGGACACCGCCGGGTCGCACAGGAGGGCCTTCAGCTCCGAGGCGAACAACAGGCGGTCGCCGCAGCGCGTCCAATACAGCGGCTTCACGCCGAGCGGATCGCGGGCGAGCAGCAGCGTTCCGTCGGCCGTGTCGTGGATGGCGAGCGCGAACATGCCGCGCAGGCCCTCCACGGCCGCCGTGCCCTTCTCGAGATAGAGATGGGGCAAGAGCTCGGTGTCCCCGTGCGTGCGCAGCCGGTGCCGCATGGCGAGGTCCGCACGCACCCGCGGCATGTCGTAGAGCTCGCCGTTCTGCATCGCCCACACCCGGCCGCTCGCGTCACTGAGCGGCTGGTGCCCGCCCTCGACGTCCAGGATCGACAGCCGCCGCACACCGAACGTCACGCGACCGGCCTGCTCCAGCCCGGAGTCGTCCGGGCCCCGGTACTCGATCGTGCGCAGCATGGCGGCCACCATGGCGCGATCCTCGGCGAGCGCCTGGGCACCGAGCGGGGTGTCCCCGAATCGGTAGATGCCCGCGATCCCGCACATCAGCGCGCTCCACCGAGCGAGCTTGCCATCTGCGCCCTCTGGCCCCGCGAGCGAACCGGGCCAATCGTGCCCCGCCCCAAGCGGCGCGCTGCACACGTGCACCGGGGATGGGACGGAGGGGGTCCTCCGTGCATCCCGACGGGGGAAGATCCGGTCGGCGGGAGCGGTCTGGGCACGGGTCGGGAGAGAGCCTGCGTCTCGGAGGAGTGAGCGCGGGCGCGGCCCGCGCATCGTCGAACGGTGACCGTCTGCAAACCTATAGCAGGAGTGGCTTCGATTCCACCGCGGAGAGCGTACGCCGACCCGCGCCGGTACTGCGCCGTAGCGGCGGGCGAACGCCTCGCGAGAGGTTTGACCCGGGTGCGGCCCCCCTCTAACTTGCCGTGCTGTCTCTGCACCATCCGACTGCGCCTGCCTTACGGGCTGCCTTCATCACGGACGCGAAAGGACCCCACCTTGTTCACCCTCACCGTCGTGGGTACCGGCTACGTCGGACTCGTGTCCGGCGCCTGCCTGGCTGATTTCGGTAACAATGTCATCTGTGTGGATTCGGACGCCGGCAAGGTGGAGCGGCTCAAGGCCCTGGAACTTCCGTTCTTCGAGCCCGGCCTGCCCGAGATGGTGCAGCGCAACGTCAACGAGGGCCGCCTCCACTTCACCACCGACCTGCCGTCGGCGGTGAAGGACTCCGATGTGATCTTCATCACCGTCGGCACGCCGCCCAAGAAGGACGGGAGCGCCGACACCAGCGCGATCTACGCGGTCGCCAAGGTCGTCGCACAGAACTTGAACGGCTACACGCTGGTGGTGCAGAAGAGCACCGCTCCCGTTGGCACTGCTCGCGACCTCTACAGCTGGATGAAGAAGTACGCGAAGCGCGGGTCCGACTACGACGTGGCCTCGAACCCCGAGTTCCTGCGCGAGGGCTCGGCGATCGAGACGTTCATGCGCCCGGACCGCGTGGTGATCGGCGCCGAGACGAAGAAGGCTCAGGACCTGCTGCGCAAGCTGCACGACCCGCTGTTCCTGATCGAGACGCCCATGGTGATGACGACGCTGGAGACGGCGGAGCTCATCAAGTACGCGTCCAACTGCTTCCTGGCCACGAAGATCTCGTTCATCAACGAGATCTCCAACGTGTGCGAGGCGCTGGGCGCCGACGTGCAGACGGTGGCGAAGGGGCTCGGCATGGACCGGCGCATCGGCTCCAAGTTCCTGCACGCGGGCCCGGGCTACGGCGGCAGCTGCTTCCCGAAGGACACGCACGCGCTCGCCAGCTTCGCGCGTGCCGCGGGCGAGAGAGTCGGCATCGTCGAGGCCGCGATCGAGGCCAACGAGCGCCAGATGGACCGTATGGTGGCGAAGGTGGTGGGCGCGGTGGGCTCGCCTCGCGGCAAGAAGGTCGCGGTGCTGGGCCTTGCGTTCAAGCCCAACACCGACGACATGCGCGCCGCGCCGTCGCTCAACATCGTGCCGGGGCTCAGGAAGCGGGGGCTCAAGGTGGTGGCGTTCGACCCGGTTGCCATGCCCAAGGCCGAACCGCTGTCCGAACTCAAGGGCGTCGAGATGGCCGCCGACGCGTACGATGCCGCTCGCGGCGCGCACGCGCTCGTCATCCTCACCGAGTGGAACGAGTTCCGCACGCTCGACCTCGCGAAGCTCAAGCGCCTGATGAAGAAGCCGGTGCTGTGCGACCTGCGCAACATCTATTCGCCGGAGGAGGTCGAGGCCCAGGGCTGGACGCACATCGGCGTGGGCAAGGGCCGGCCCGGCAAGAAGGCCAAGGCACGCCGTAAGCCCGCCCGCCGCGCAGGTTCACGGGCATGATCCATGGCGTGATCACCAAGCCGCTCAAGGTCATTCCCGACGAGCGCGGCTGGCTGATGGAGATGCTGCGCGACGACGATCCGTTCTTCCAGAAGTTCGGGCAGGTCTACCTCACGGTGGTCTACCCCGAGGTCGTCAAGGGCTGGCACTACCACAAGAAGCAGACGGACCACTTCACGGTGGTGAAGGGAATGTCGAAGGTGGTGCTCTACGACTCGCGCGAGGACAGCCCCACGAAGGGGCAGGTGAACGAGTTCTTCCTCGGCGAGAAGAACCCCACGCTGCTGGTGATCCCGGCGCTGGTGCTGCACGGCATGAAGGGGATCGGCACCGAGCCGGCCTACCTCATCAACGTGCCCACCCACCACTACGACTACAAGGATCCGGACGAGCACCGCATCCCGGCGCACGATCCGTCCATTCCCTACGATTGGAGCCGCAAGGATGGCTGAGCGCCTGGACCTGTCCCGCGCCCGCGTGCTGGTCACGGGCGGCGCGGGATTCATCGGGTCCAACTTCGTGCACCGGCTGCTCGCGCGCCATCCGGGTGCGCACGTGGTCGTGCTCGACGCTCTCACTTACGCCGGACGACGCGAGAACCTCGACGGCGTCCCCGCAGCACAGCTCACGTTCATCCACGGTGACATCCGCGACCCGGCGGTGGTGGCCAAAGCCATGTCCGGCTGCGCGTACGTGGTGAACTTCGCGGCCGAATCGCACGTGGATCGCAGC
>Ga0075429_100001239_pt1 | contig 20696 bp, 17 predicted proteins | sample RhiMetdeltSRZDD3_FD_75295 | JGI IMG/M metagenome (GOLD analysis project Ga0075429, IMG submission 75295) | Populus rhizosphere microbial communities from Tennessee, USA - Rhizosphere MetaG P. deltoides SRZDD3 | ecosystem: Host-associated > Plants > Roots > Rhizosphere > Soil | place: USA... | reverse complement strand
GAGTCCGGGCCGCAGGACTGGTCGGAGTGGCTGAAGCAGCTTCGCCAGATGCAGGAAAAGGCCGGCCAGAAGTAGATCGTGGGCGACGCGAATCCCGCGCAGCTTGTGCCGTACGTGGCGTGGGGGGCGTTCGCGCTCGCGTTCGTGTTCGGCGCGGTCGCGAACAAGACCGACTTCTGCACGATGGGCGCGGTGTCGGACTGGGTCAACATGGGCCATACCGGCCGCATGCGCATGTGGCTGCTGGCGATCGGCGTCGCGATCCTCGGCGCGAACGCGCTGCATCTCGCCGGCGCGATCGACCTGTCGAAGTCGATCTATCCGGGTCCGAACTTCACCTGGCTCTCGTATATCGTCGGCGGGTTCCTGTTCGGCGTCGGGATGACGCTCGGCTCGGGATGCGGGTCGAAAACGCTGATCCGGATCGGCGGCGGCAACCTCAAGTCGGTGGTGGTGTTCATCGTTACCGGGATCGTGGCTTACATGACGCTGCGCGGGATCTTCGGCGCGTTCCGGGTCGGCGTGCTGGAGCAAGCGTCGCTCACGCTGCCCGGCGGCCAGGACCTGCCGTCGCTCCTTTCCCGCCTCGGCGGCGGCGACAAGAAAATGTGGGTCGTCGCGCTCAGTGCACTGGCCGGCGGCGGCCTCATCGCCTATGCCTACAGCTCGAAGGACTTCCGCTCGACCTTCGACTACACGCTGGGTGGGGTGGTCACCGGATTGGTGGTCGTGGGCGGGTGGTATGTGAGCGGGCACATCGGCCACGTCGCGGAAGACCCGCAGACGCTGCAGGAAGCGTTCGTCGCAACCAACACCGGTCGCATGGAAGCGTTCAGCTTCGTCGCGCCGCTCGCGTTCTCGCTCGAGTACCTGATGCTCTGGACCGACAAATCGAGGATCGTCACCTTCGGTATCGCTTCCGCCGCCGGGGTGATCCTCGGCTCGCTTGCCTACGCGCTCGCGTCGCGCAAATTCCGCTGGGAGGGCTTTCGCGATGCAGAAGACACGGCATACCACCTCGTCGGCGCGGCGCTGATGGGCTTCGGCGGCATCACCGCGCTCGGCTGCACGATCGGCCAGGGCATCTCCGGGTTTTCCACGCTTGCGCTCGGGTCGATCATCACTTTCCTTGCGATCGTTGCCGGCGCCGCGGCCACGATGAAGTGGCAATACGCGCGAATGCTGAAGGAAACGTAGATTTCGTTGACGCTTTTCAGTGCGAGCGAATAAAATTCGCCCCTTTTCCGCGTTTTCTCCGGGTCGTTAGCTCAGCTGGTAGAGCAGCGGACTTTTAATCCGTTGGTCGGCGGTTCGAATCCGCCACGACCTACCAAAATTCAAAGGACTAGCGGTTAGGTGGTCGGTGGCTAACCGCTTATGACCCAACCGCATTATTCGAGTCCGAAACATTGCCTGAGAGAGGCGGGGCCTCCCAAGCGTGTTGCGCCGGAGCTCGGCCTTTGAACAACTCCACTTGGACCAAGCTGATCTGGCCGACGCAGCCCTGCGCCAGGCGCGAAGTGCCACAATCTGCCGTCAGCACGTTCGGATTCCCATGCACGCAGGTTCTGACGCCGCCTGGCTTTCCGCTCCGTTCGTTTGCCTCTTCCAGCAACTGCAAATCGAGCCACGCGCCGGTGGACAACTGCACCACACCCCGCTTCAGTGTGTCGCTGATAACCGCGCCCGCAAGTAGACTGCCGCGCGCGTTGAACGCGCGGACCACATCGCCAGCGGCAATCCCGCGCAAGTTCGCGTCATCGGGATGGATGCACATCGGCTCACGTCCAGACACCTTGCTGGCGGCGCTGAAAGGACCGGCATCGAGTTGACTATGCAGGCGCGTCGCCGGGTTGTTGGCGATAAGGACCAATGGGTAGTCCTGCGCTAATTTCGATCCACGCCACTCGGGCGGCTCGCGCCACGCCGCGTAGCCTGGGCAGTCGTTGTAACCGAAGCGACGGACTGTGTCGGAGGTGATCTCGATTCGGCCGCTGGGTGTTCGCAGCGGATTCTTTTCCGGGTCGCGGCGGAATTCGGCCAGGAAGACCTGGGGCTCGATATGCTTTGGCTGCAGCTCGATCACGCCTTGTTTCCAGAATACTGCGAACGGCGGCACCGCGCCCTGCTCCACTGGCAGCACGGCGCGCCAGCTTTCGTAAAGCTGCTCCAGCCAAGCCATTTCGTCGCGACCTTCGGTGAATTCGCGAGAGAACCCGAGCCGCTGCGCCAGCGCTGCGAAGATCTCGTAGTCGCTGCGCGCAGCTCCAGCGGCTGGCAGTGCGCGCTGCATAGCGAACATATGGCGCGCATTTCCTGAGCACCCGATATCGTTGCGCTCGAGCGTTGTCGTTGCTGGTAGCACGATATCGGCATGCCGAGCTGTGGTTGTCCAGTAGGGCTCGTGCACAACGATCGTTTCAGGCCTTGCAAAGGCACGCCTCAGGCGGTGCAAGTCCTGGTGATGATGGAAAGGATTGCCGCCGCACCAGTAGACGAGGCGAATGTCCGGATAGCGCAGCGTATTGCCGTTGTATTCAAAGGTGCCGCCCGGATCCAGCAGCATGTCGGCGATGCGCGCCACGGGAATGAACTTGTCGATCGGATTCATGCCTTGCGCAAGCGTTGGCATCTTTGCGACGAACGGTTGACCGGTCGACGAGGTCATCCCGTAGCCGTGGCCCACGCCGCCGCCGGGCAAGCCAATCTGCCCAATCAGCGCCGCGAGCGCGACCGAAGCCCAGATCGGCTGTTCGCCATACCAGCTGCGCTGCACCGACCAAGACGTGGTCAGAAACGTTCGCTGCCGTGCCATGTGACGCGCGAGCACGGTGATCCGATCAGGCGCGATGCCGGTGATGGGGCCGGCCCAATCGGGCGTCTTTGCAACGCCATCTACCACGCCGCGTATATAAGCAAGCCAGTCTTCCACGCCGACGCAGTAACGTCGCAGGAAAGCTTGGTCTGCGAGGTCCTCCGCGTCCAGCACATACGCCAGTGCGAGCATCAACGCGGTATCGGTCCCCGGTTCGATTGCCATCCAGTCGACATCCAGCCAATCCGGCAAGTCCCTGCGTTGGGGGCTTACGAGCACAAAGCGCGCGCCCGCGCCCTGCGCGGCCCGCAGATGTCCGCCAACCTGGTGTTGACCCGTGCCCCCAGCGCACACGGAAGCATTTTTCAGCGGCACACCGCCGAATGCGACGAAGAGCTTCGTGTGCTGCTCTATGGATCGCCAGTCGCTGGACTGTTGCAGCAGGTCGGTTACGGTCACTCCCAGGATGTGCGGAAAGACAACTGAAGAAGCGCCTTGACTGTAGGTGTTGATTGACCTCGTGTAGCCGCCGGCCAGATTCAGGAAGCGGTGCAACTGACTCTGCGCATGGTGGAAGCGGCCAGCGCTTGCCCAACCGTAGGAACCACCAAAGATCGCGTCGGCACCCTGCAGGTCGTAGACTCTTCGCAGCTCGTGTGCAAGCAGCGACAGCGCTTCGTCCCAGCTCACTGCAACATAGCTGTCGCGGCCGCGCAGCTCGCGATGCGCGGTCCCGCGTTCGCGGCCTTCGAGCCAACCTCGTCTAATCGATGGTTGCAACACGCGCGCGCGCGAATTCCCATCACCTTCAAAATTGCGCAGCAGCGGCGAGGGGTCGGGGTCACCCGGAAACGGCAATACGCGGAGCAGTTTCTCGTCGACCACACGTGCCGAAAAGGCGCCCCAGTGCGACGAATGCGTTACGTTCCTTGGCGACTTCGCGTCCATAGATGCTTGTCCGGCGTGCAAGCTCGCTCAGGCTGGCACAGTTGCGGCGGCTCGGCCCTCCACCCAGACGCGGTCGACCATGTTGTAGCCGAAGCGGTTAATCGCCATGCCGTGTGTGGCAACTTTCCATAGCAACAGGTCGGCCCGCTTGCCTACCTCGATGCTGCCCCGGTCATGCCCGCGATTCAGGGACGCCGCCGCGTTCAAAGTGCACATGTGCCAGATCTCGGCATAGCTCAGGCGGAAGAGGCGTGCCGCCAGTTGCATGACGGCCTGCATCGACGGCGTTGGGCTGGTGCCCGGGTTGTAGTCGGTCGACAATGCAACAACGCCGCCGGCATCAACCGCTCTGCGCGCCAACAAGGGCATGAAAGGCTTGTCCGCTGCACCCAAGCTTCCTTTGTGAATCCTCGGCGTCATTTCGCACATGTGGTAGGTCACGCTGGGGAGCAGCGTAGCCACTGTGCCGGCCTCAGCCATCGAGCGGAAGCCCGCTTCGCTCGTATAGTCCAGATGGTCCGCCCCCGCCGCCTGTAGCTGGCACGCCACCAGGGCGCCGCCACCGTCTCCTGTTTGATCGGCGTGCACGCGGATGCCCATACCCAGCTCGCGCGCGCGTGCGCCCACGCTCAGGCATTCGTCCACCGTGAATCCGATTGGATCGGCCGTCACGTCACAATACTCTGCATAGACTGCCGCTTCTGGCAGAGCAGCCAGCATCTCGGCGATGAAATCGCCCCGCGATTTCTCTTGCGGGGGCGGCGGCACATGCAAAGCGAGGAAGGTCGGCACAATCTCGATCGCATGCTGCAGCCCGGCGGTCAGGCGCAGCAGCCTGAGCTCGGCCTGAGCATCTAGGCCATAACCGGTCTTTGCTTCTAGGGTCGTCGTACCGTGTGCCAACATGACGTCAAGATCGGTGCGCGCTTGTTCCACCAATTCGGCGTCGCTCGCGCTGCGGGTGCGACTGACTGAGAAATGGATTCCGCCTTCGATGCCGACGGGTGCCTGGCCGGTCACACGCGATTCGTATTCAGCGTAGCGATTGCCGCTAAAGAGCAGGTGGGAATGCGGATCGACCAGGCCCGGACTGACCAAGCGGCCGCGGGCATCAATGCATTGCCGTGATTCCCATTGGGCCAGGACCTGTTCTGACGAGCCTACCGCCACGATATTGCCGCCAACCACGGCGACAGCGCCGTCGGCGATCGTCTCCAACTGGTTAAGTACCTCGGCTCCCGCCGTACCTGACGCTGGCCCCTTGCATGTGACCAACTCGTGTGCGTGGACCAAGATGAAGTCTGCTGTCTGCCGCACGGTTCTCTTAGTGGGTATTTTCCGCTAGGTGGATTGATCTCTCTGGCTGTTGGACTTTAAAGACAGAATATGCATTAAGATTACCATGCAGCAGAAAGACATATCCATGCAACGGAAAATTATGCAGCCTGACCCAATGACTGACAGTCGCGAAACGAGCGACAAGTCGCAGGTTCGCTCGGTTACGCGAGCACTTGAGATCCTGTCCTGCTTTACGCCGGACAAGCCGACGGCGAGCCTGTCCGAGATCGCCCGCAAAACGGGCCTTGCCGTAACGACGGCGGGTCGCCTGATTGCCACCTTGGAGGGCGCCTCTTTCATCCGTCGCCATTCCGATGGCGAATACGGGCTCGGAACGCAGCTGCTGCAATTCGGGCTGACGGCTCTCTCCACCAGTTTGTATCAGGCTGCCGAACCGTACTTATTGGCAATCGCGGCGACAAGCGGCGAAACCGCCAATCTCGGGGTGCTCAACGGCGATGGCGGCGTGATGTATCTGCGCCAGATCGAAAGCCGGCACGCCATCCGGCACGCAACTTGGGTGGGCCGTTCTGTGCCAGCCGTCGGCACGGCCATTGGCGCCGCCATACGAGGCCAAGTAAACGGCGATGGTTTTGCCGCGACGCGATTCACCATTGAACCCGACGTTACCGCGATCGCAGCGCCCATTTATGGCGCGCTGGGCCAAATTGTCGGTGCGCTAAGCGTGACCGGCCCCACCTACCGTATTTCAGATCAGCAGATTGTCGAGTACGGCAGGTGTGTTGTGGAGCAAGCCGGCAAGATGAGGATCGCGTTGTGCGGAAACTGACGGAATCGCCAACTTTTTTTCCTCAAACGGCAGCGTCGCCCTTCGTCAGTTTCATGGCAGCGCCGAGGCTTGCCGATGGAGTAGCGCAACACGCCCGGTTCGCTGTGATCGGCGCGCCCTTCGGCATTCCCTACGGAATCCGTCAAGTAAACTGCGGGGCCAGCAACGCGCCACGAGCAATCCGCGAGAAGTCGGCGCGCTTTGGCGCTTTCCACGACCGACACGACTTCGATCTCGGTTGCTCGCTGGATAGCCTCGGTCCCCTACCGATCATTGATTGTGGCGACGTGGTGGCCGATCCGCGCGACCTAGAAGGTAGCGCCCTACGGGTCACTCGCACTGTGGCGCAGCAACTGCACGCGGGCCGCATCCCCATCGTCCTGGGCGGCGACGACTCGACCTCGGCGTTGGTGCTGCGCGGTTATGCCGATAGCGAGCCGATCGAGGTGCTGCAGATCGATGCACACATCGATTTCCGCGACGAGGTGGACGGCATCAAGGACGGCTACTCGAGCCCCATGCGCCGAGCGTCCGAAATGCCATGGGTCAAGCGCATCGTCCACGTCGGCGCGCGTGGCGTCGGCAGTGCTCGTCCCAGGGACGTGGAGGACACGCTCAAGGCCGGGAACCGAATCGTGACGGCGCGCATGGTGGCCGAGCATGGCGTTCAGCCTGTGTTGCGTCACCTAACGCAGGGCGGGCGCTACCACATCGTCTTCGATTGCGACGGGATGGACCCGTCCGTGATGCCGGGCACGAGCGCTCCGATGCCGGGTGGGCTGCGCTACGACACTGTAGTCGAGCTGATCCAAAGCCTCGTGCGCCAGGGCAGCGTTTCCGGCATCAATTTCGCTGAGCACTATCCCGACTTGGACGTCAACGGAATCACCAGCCTCGCCATCGTCCGGATCATCGTCAACCTCGTCGGCACCATGCTGGCCAAGAGCCAGACCAATTCTGATTCCTGATTTCATTACGCTATAAAGGGAGCGCTTCCATGAAAAACCGATTTCTTCCCAAACTCGTCCTCGCCACTGTCATGGCCTTGGCTGTCACGGGTGCACAGGCCCAGATCAAGATTGGCTTCCACGCTCCGCTCACCGGCCCAAGCGCCAGCGACGGAAAAGCGGCCGTAGTCGGCGCGCAGATCGCGTTCGACTGGGTCAACGCCAGCGGCGGCGTCTTGGGCAAGAAGGTGGAGCTTGTGGTTTATGACGACCAGGGCAAGGCCGATCAGGCAATTCCCCTGGCCAACAAGATGATCGGACAGGACAGAGTGGCAGCGGCAATCTCGGGTGGCTACTCACTGCCGACGCGCTCGGCCTCGCCCGTGTTTCAGAAGGCGGGCGTGCCCTATTTTGCGGCGTACGCCGTACACCCGGACGTGACGGCCGGCGGTAACTTCGCCTTCCGAGGTGTGCTCCTCGCACAGCCGCAGGGCCAAGTCATGGCCGAGTTTGTCGCCCGCGAATTTGGCAAGAAAAAGATCGCGCTGGTGAGCATGGACAACGACTTCGGGCAAGCGATCACCGAAGGCTTCAAGATGGCCGCACCCAAGCTCGGCCTGACATTGACCAAGGATTTCTTCTTTCCGCTGTCGGAGCGCCAATTCGGAAGCATCATCGCAGCGCTTAGGGCGGAGAACCCGGATGTCATCGTCATTGCGGCGTACTACTTCGTCGGCGGCCCGTTGGTTACGCAAATCCGAGTCGCTGGGCTGAACCAGCCGATCGTCGGCGCCCAAGCCTTCGATGCGACTCAGTTCGTTTCCATCGCGAAGCAGGCTGCGGAAGGTGTTTTCGTCGTCAACGCGCTTGCCCGTGACAGCAAGCATCCGGACTTCGAGAAATTCAGGGCTGAGTTCGCCAAGCGAGCCGGCTTCGACGTCGAGAGCGTGGGTGTGCTGACCTATGACGCGGCCATGATCACGGCCGACGCGATCCGACGCGCCGGAAGCGAAGACCCGAAGAAGATCCGGGATGCCTTGGCCGCGACCAAGAATTTCCCGGCCATCATGGGCCAAGTCTATGGCTTCAGCCCAAGCGGCGAGATTCATACCCCGGTAGAGATCGTGAGAATCTCGGGCGGTCTGCACAAGCACTACAAGATCATCGACGACGCAGCTCTGCTGAAGCCGGCCAAGTAAGCGGGAAGTCCATCGGTAGGTAGGAGTGGCACTGCTTGCTCTTTGAAGTCGTCATCAAGAGCCTGGTCAACGGGTGCATGTATGCCCTGATGGCGATCGGCCTGACCCTGGTATACGGGCTGCTCCGCATCCTGCACATCGCCCACGCGGCGCTCTTCACGCTGGGCGCATACGCCGGGGTCATCGTCGCCAACGCTACCGGCAGCATTGCCTTGGGCATGGGCGCGGCGATCCTCTCCGCAGGCGTGGCGGGTGTGCTGATCTATCGTTTCGCCTACCAACCGGTACTCAAGCATCCGCACCATGTGCCGCTCATCATCTCGGTGGGTCTTCTGATTGTCCTAGAGGATGGTTTCCGCATTCTGTTCGGAGGCTATGGGATCACCTTTAACGACAATCCTTACAACACGGCCACGGTCGCGGCGCTCGGCATCACCTTCAACTATGTCGAGATTGCAATGGTAGGCAGCGCCGTCGTGCTGATTGGCACCTTCATGGCGGTGGTCAATCACACTCGCATCGGCATTGGCTGGCGCGCTACCGTGTCCGACCCACAAATGGCGCTGAGCTTCGGCGTCGATCCAATCCGCGTGCGCTACATGAATTTCCTAATTGGCTCGGCCTTGGGCGCGATCGCGGGCATGCTGCTGGCGCTCATGACCAATCTGGTCGAGCCGGCCATGGGCGCGACGCTGAGCTACAAAGGGTTGGCTATCGTCGTGCTCGGCGGCCTGGGCAGCGTGCGCGGAACGCTGCTGGCCAGTCTGATGCTCGGGCTCATTGAAGCAATGGGCAGCCTGTACCTGAGCGATCACCTGGATCCCAATGCCCTGGGCTTCCTGTTCCTGATCGCGGTCCTAATGTTCCGTCCCCAGGGACTGTTTACCAGGGCCTAGCAATGAACGAGTACGTCATCAGCATTCTATGCATCGTCGCTATCAACACCATTCTTGCCCTGGGCCTAAACGTCATTAGCGGTTTCTGCGGCCAGATCAGCCTCGGCCACGCCGCCTTCTACGGCTTCGGCGCGTACTGCGCAGCCAAGCTGGCGCTCCTTGGCTGGCCGTTCACCGCCACCTTGCTGGCCGCCACGTTGGCAACCGGGCTGGCCGGTGTGTTCGTGGGGATCGCCTCATTGCGGGTGCGATTCGATTTTCTCGCGATCACGACGATCGGCGTTGGCTTCGTCTTCGTCGGCTTTGTTCGCAAGCAGAAATGGCTCGGCGGAGAGCTCGGCCTGACCGGGATTCCGCACTCGGGCCTGAGCGCGACCGAGGAAATGATGCTCATCGTGACGGCCGCGCTGCTGCTGGTTGCCTTCTGCCTCTACCTCAAGCGCAGCTGGATGGGCTTCGGATTTTCCGCGATCGCGCGCGATGAGGACGCAGCCCAGACCATTGCCATCAATGTTCCAGGCTTCAAGCTCGCAGCGTTCGGCATCGGCACCGCGATGGCTGGCTTCGCCGGCGCGTTCTACGCATACTTCAGCAAGGCTGTGCTCCCCGACACGTTCTCCTTCGTCCAATCGGTCGCGATCCTGACAGCCGTGGTGATCGGCGGTATGGGGTCGGTGATTGGCGTCACCATTGCCGCCGTGATCCTGACACTCTTGCCCGAATGGTTTCGCTTCATCGCCGACTACCGCCTGCTAGTGTTCGGCGCGCTGCTGATCCTGATGATGTTCTTCAGCCCGGGCGGGCTCGCCGGATTGCTGGAGAAGGTCAGCGGTGGGAGAAAGCTGGAGTGACACACCTTGTCATTGCCTCGACGGAGCCGGCACTGGTGGCGGACAACCTTTCCGTCCAGTTCGGCGGCGTCCGGGCAGCGGACAAGCTCAGCTTCTCCATAGAAGCCGGCGAGCTCGTCGGCATGATCGGTCCTAACGGCGCAGGGAAAACCACAGCAATCCGCTTAGTCACCGGTGTTTACAAGCCGACGGCGGGTCGGATCCGGCTGCGGGGCGAAGACGTGACTGGCAGGTCCGTCCATGGGCGCGCCCGGCGCGGATTGGCGCACACTCACCAGATCGTTCGGCCCTTCCGCGACATGAGCGTGCTTGACAACGTGGTGGTGGCTGCCGGACACACGCATACCGACCGGCCGCTCAAAGCATTGTTGTCCTTCCGACGGGGCGCTGAGTACGACCGGGCGCACGCCCTGCTGCGGCGATTGGGACTGGAAAAAGTGGCGCTGCGCGACAGCGCGACGCTGCCCCTGGGCCAGCTCAAACGGCTTGAAATGGCGCGCGCAATGGCGATTGACCCTTCGGTAATCCTGTTGGACGAGCCCCTGGCCGGGCTCAATTCCTTTGAGGCCGCGGCCTTGTCCGAGACCATCGTCCAAATCAACGCCGAGGGAATGACAGTAATCCTAGTCGAGCACAATCTCGGTGAAGTGCTTCGCGTCGCGCAGCGCATGCTCGTCCTAATCGCGGGCTCCATTGTCGGCGATGGCCTACCGCACGAGGTCGTCAGGAGCGATGTAGTGCGCGATGCCTACCTCGGTCGCGACGAAGAGGCGACCGCCGATGCTTGAACTGCAGGCAATGTCGTGCGGCTACGGAAGCGTCAGCGCCGTGCGGGAGCTGAACCTCAAAGTAATACCCGGCAACATTCACGGCTTGATCGGCCCGAACGGCGCCGGCAAGACCTCGACGCTCATGACAGTCATGGGCCATGTACGGCAAACCGGCGGGCGCGTGCTCCTGGATGGCGTCGACATCACAGTCGCCCCTGCCGACCTGCGTACGGCGCTTGGGCTGGCGATCGTGCCCGAGGGCCGGCGCCTGTTCAGTGACCTGACTGTAGAAGAGAACCTGGTCGTCGGCGGATACCGCAGAAGCCGCGCGGAAATCAAGCAGGGCCAAGCGCGCGTCTATGAGCTGTTTCCCAGGCTGGCTGAACGACGCCACCAGGTGTGCGGCCTCATGTCTGGAGGCGAGCAACAAATGGTGTCATTCGGTCGGGCGCTGATGGCGCAGCCGCGTCTGCTGCTGATCGATGAACTGTCGCTGGGGCTCATGCCCAAGGCTGCGTCGCTTTTCGCGGATGTGATCAAGCAACTTAACCGCGATAACGTAACCGTTCTATTGGTCGACCAAAATACGGACCGCGTCTTGCGATTGGCCCACGAGGTTACCGTGATGGTATCCGGCGAAGCCGTATTCAACGGCACCGCCTCGGCCTGCCGACAGGACAGCAACCTATTCGAGCGTTTTCTAACCATTCACTGACCGATCCATCAAGTGATGCTTCCAACCGTGGGCACCCGCCCTCCCATGCCCATCCGCGCCCAGCGCGGCTCCATCCTGCGTTGCAAAGGCTGGCGCCAGGAGGCGATCCTGCGCATGCTCGAAAACAATCTGGAGAATGCCGAAAGCCCGGCCGACCTAGTCATTTACATGTCGTGGGCCAAGGCGGCGCGCAATTGGGAAAGTTATGCGCGTGCGGTCGATGCGCTCAAGCGGTTGGAGGTTGACCAGTCGCTGATCATGCAATCGGGCAAGCCCGTCGCTCTGTTGCCCACCCAGGGCACGACGCCGCTGGTACTGATGGCAAGCGGCAACGTCATCGGCGCATGGGCCGACGACGAGAATTATCGCCGACTCGAAGCCCAAGGCTTGACAGTGATGCCAGGCATGACGGCTGCCGCCTGGCAATACATCGGAAGCCAGGGAATATTGCAAGGCACCTACGAGACCTTCATGACCGCGGGCCGAGAACATTTCGGCGGCTCCCTTGCCGGCCAGCTGGTCGTTACAGCAGGCTGTGGCGGCATGAGTGGTGCGCAACCGCTTGCGGGGCAGCTCGCCGGAGCCGCGATCTTGGTCGTGGAAGCTGACCCCGCACGCATCCAACGGCGTATCGAAAGCGGTTATTGCCAGCGGATGACGACCCGCCTGGACGAGGCGCTCGACTGGTGCCTGCGCGCCAAGCAGACCGGCAACGGTTTGTCTGTGGGCCTTCATGGCAACGTTGCCACAGTGCTGCCAGAACTCGTGCGGCGGGGCGTGGTGCCGGACATCCTTACGGACCAGACGACATGCGACCCAGTGCGCGGCTATATTCCGGAAGGCATGACCGCCGCGGAAGTCGCCGATCTGCGTACCGTCGACACCGAAGAGCTGAAGCGCCGCTCACTCGCCTCACTCGCCCGCCACGTCAACGCGATGCTGGAGCTGAAACGCCGCGGCGCCATGGCGTTCGAGTACGGCAACAACTTACGGAAACATGCCGTCGAGGCAGGGGTGCATGACGCCTTCGCACTCGGGTCGTTCATCGAGATGTTCATCCGGCCGCTGTTCTGTCGGGGCATCGGGCCATTTCGCTGGCTGGCAATTTCCGGCGAAGCAGACGATATCCATCGCATCGATGACCTAATCCTGGAACTCTTTCCGAGAGATCACCGCATCGTTTCCTGGATCAAGACCGCGCGCGAACACGTTCAATTCACCGGATTGCCGGCGCGTATCGGCTGGCTGGGCTACGGCGAGCGCAAGAGACTCGCGTTGGCCGTCAACCGGCTCGTGGCCAGCGGCGAGATCAAGGGCCCGATCGCGTTCACGCGCGATCACCTGGATTCCGGATCGGCCACCCTGCCGCATCGGGAGACCGAGAAAATGCGCGACGGCTCTGACGCCATTAGCGATTGGCCGCTACTGAATGCACTGATCAACTGCGCCTCAGGTGCGGACTTGGTAGCCATCCACGGTATGGGCAACTGGGCACAGTCCGCCGGTGTGACAACGGTTGCCGAGGGCAGTGAAGACGCCGCGACCCGGATTGCCCGCGTAATGGACAACGACACGGCCATTGGCATCCTGCGTCACGCCGACGCGGGCTACAGCGATGCCGAACTCTGCGCGCGTCAAAACAATCTTGGATTGAACCCTCCGGCTTGACCCTCTGTTGAGCGATGCGTGAGTCCGCCCCGTCTCTTTACGAGCCCGTCAACGTCTACAAAGCGTTAGCGCCGAGCATCGGCATTGTTGATGGGCCTTTCGAGTATCTGACCGTTGCCGGTATTCGGCTGCCGATGCCATTCACGACGCGTATGACAGTGGTGAGGCTGGCCAATGGCGAGCTGCTCCTCCATTCGCCAATCGCGTTCAATGAGACTCTCGCGAAGGACCTACGCTCGAGAGGGGTGATCCGACACCTCGTGTCGCCCAATCAATTTCACTATGCACATATATCGGAATGGGCCGATGCGTTTCCCGAGGCCATCACCTGGGGATTGGCTCAAGCGTACAAGCTAGCGCAATTGCGTGGCATCGACCTGCATTTCACCAAGCACCTTACCGAAAGCGCGCCTCGGGAATGGACCGAGGAAATTGATCAAACTCTCGTTCCGGGTGGTATTTTCAAAGAGTTCGCGTTCTTCCACATGAATTCGAAAATACTGATTCTGACGGACACGATCATCAATATCGAACTTCACAAGATCAACCAACCTTGGCGTTTTGCCACCTGGCTAACGGGCATGCACTATCCCTTTGGTCAAATCTTCTTCGGAATGCGTTTGCCACAGCTACTGCAAAGGCGCAGGACGAGGGCGGCGTTCGCGAAGATTCGGTCATGGAATCCGGAGCGCATCGTGCTAAGTCACGGGCACTGCTTCGACGAAAATGTCGCCGAGACCGTTCACCGGTTCTTCCACTAATCAGCGGGCACATGGCGGCCCATCCGAATCACGGCTCTTGGTTACCGTAGGGAAAACGTAGGGTTCAGGCGGTCATTGACGGCTATTGGCGAGTGAGGGCGGGCCGATTCGTCAATCACTTACTGCGTTGGGTTCCATCTTTTAATCCGTTGGTCGGCGGTTCGAATCCGCCACGACCTACCAATCTCTCAACGGCTTAGCTTTGAGCTCGGTCGTTTCCGTTTCCGGAACGTAGGGCAATCGTAGAGAAATAATCCGTTGGTCCCTCCGCGAACCGAAGTGAAATCATAGGTTCGTCCGCACAAAGCTGCCGAAAACAGTTCGTTGGTCGGGAATGTTCTCAGCCTCGAACGAATCGAAGCGCAGCAATCGTCCAGGTTCGAGCCCTGGTCCGGAAAAGCCAGCTCTCTCAAAAGAGTTTCGTAATGGTCAGCGTCAGACGACTGCCGCCGATGTTGGTGCCGAAGGCGTTGCGGTAAACGGTGGTCTGGCCATCCGGGGCGGTCGCTTTGGTGCCGGCGTGCGTCCACGCCGCACCGAAGCTGAATCCTTGCCAGTCCTTCGTGACGCCGACCTTGATGTCGGTATAGCTGTAGAACGAGTTGTTGCCTCCGGAGCTGCCGAAATATTGCTGATTGGGAGCGTTTGGATAAGTCTGCCGGCCCGCGTGCAGCAGCAGGTTAAAGCCGCTTTCGAGAATCGGGACGGTAGCAGAGAGATCCAGGTACGTCGCGCCCTTGGCGTCATTGGTGCTGAAGGTATAACTGCTGACGACCCTCGAGTACTTGAGGGTGAGCCACTTGTAGCCGATCGCTCCGTAGAGTTCGGTCGTATTGGGCGTTCTGTAGGCCCCCAAGTTATCGAAGGTGCCGGGATACAGATAACGTATCGCGCCGAGGTCGTAGGTCCACTCGCCCGCGAACTGTTGCTTGAAGCCGCCATACAGATCCCATTCCAGGCGCGCCGAGTTCGTCTTGTCCGGAAGGTAGGGCGCTCCAGCCGGTCCGGGAGACGACAACGGAACCGGCGCCGAGACCGTGCCCGCATTCTGCTCCGTGTACCACGAGATGTTCGACAACCAAGTGCCGAGGTAGAAACCGCTCGAATGCGCGTAGTCGACGCCGACCTGGATTGCTGGCTTGCCGTTCGTCTGCGTCAATCCGCGAAAAATATATTGCGAAACGAGCGCGACGTTCGCGGTTAGCGGGCCGGCCTGAGCAGGCTCCTCCCCCGCTCGAGCGAAGACTGCCGGGAGTGCGAGGCAGCAAGCCCCAAACAGCCGCACGCGAATTGACCTGCTCAACATGGGATCCGTTCCCTAACCCTCTTCAACCAGTCGGTAGCCAACGCCAATCTCCGTCAATAGGTAGCGTGGCTGGATTGGATCGTCCTCGAGCTTCTCGCGCAGCTGCTTCATGTAGATGCGCAGGTAGTGGGTGTCCTCGACGTGAGTCGGCCCCCAGACTTCGCGCAGCAGTTCCCGATGGGTAGCGACCATGCCCAGATGCTTGGCCAGGCAGGCGAGTAGGCGGAACTCGATCGGCGTGAGATGGATTGCCTGTGATCCGCGAGCCGCCTGACGGCGCTGCAGGTCAATCCGTACGTTCCCAAGGATCAAGGAATCGCCTGCGGGGAGGCGCGTGCGGTGGCGCAGGGCCACGCGCACCCGCGCTAGCAGTTCGCCGACGCCGAATGGCTTTGTGATGTAGTCATCCGCCCCTGCGTCGAGTGCTTCGATCTTCGACCGCTCCTGGATGCGCGCGGAAAGGACGATGATCGGCATCGTGGACCATTCTCGGATGTGGCGGATGACCTCGACGCCGTCGAAATCCGGCAGACCCAGGTCCACGATCGCCAGATCCGGCTTGTGCATACCCGCGTCGAGGGTGCCGCGCCGGCCGTTCGGAGACTCGACGACCCGATAGTTCTCCGCGCCGAACGAGGAGCGGAGGAAGCGACGGATCTCCGGCTCGTCCTCGACCACCAGAATCGTCGGTCGTGGCTCGTTCAAGCGTCTGCTGTCGCCGCAGGTGCCTCGGGAACTTCGTCCATGCGGACATTGAAGCGAAACGCCTTGCCGCCGCCCGGCAGCGGCTCGGCCCAGATTCTTCCGCCATGGAGCTTGACGATCGCCTGGCAAATCGCCAGCCCAAGGCCGACGCCGCCGCGCCGCTCGGACCGACGCTGGAATTTGGCGAAGAGATTGCGCGTGTCCGCCTCGCCTAGGCCGCCGCCGAGGTCCTCTACGGACACGACCAGATCGTCGCCGTCTATCTGCCCGCGAATTCTCACCAGCGTCCCTGGGGGCGTATGGCGCACCGCGTTCTCGAGCAGGTTCACGAAAACCTGCTCTATGAGCGCCGCATCCACACGAACGAGCGGCAAATCGTCCGGCACCTCTGCCATGATCATATGAGAGGACAGACGCTCGCCCAGGCGGCGAATCACCGCACTCGAGATCTCTCCGAGTGAGACCCAATCGCGGGCGGGCTGGATGCTGCCGCTCTCGAGACGGGTCATTTGCAGCACCTTGTCAACGAGCTCCGACATTTCGTGGGAGCGCTCGTAGACGCTCCTTGCCAATGCGCCGCGCTCCTGCGCGCTCAACTGCTCGCCTCGCTCGGCAAGGCTCGAAGAAGCGCCAGTCATTATGGCGAGCGGCGTACGCAGATCGTGCGAGATCGAGGCGAGTAACGCGCTGCGGATTCGCTCGGTTTCCGCCTCGAGGGCAAGCTGCGCACGCGCCTTCTCCCGCTTGCGCACGGTTTCAGTGAGCGTCGAGATGATCAGGCCTACGGCCAGCATCATCCCGAACGTAAGCCAGTATTGCGGGTCGTGCACGGTGAATGTGCCTTTCGGCGGAACAAAAAAGAAATCAAACGCCGCGACGCAAAGAATGGATGTCACGGCGACGGGCCCGCGGCCATATCGCAGCGCCATCGCGACGATGGCGAGCAGATACAACATCGCGCTATTGACCAGCTCGAAACGCGGGCTGATCGCGAGACCGAGCAGCGTGCAGGCCGTGGCCGCGCCGACTGCCCACGCATAACCCATGCACTAACTTTAGCGCACTGCCCGCATAAAGAACTCGTAAAAAGTACGGCACCGATGCTCCGAAAGCGCTCGCCAGGATTACCCTGCGTGCCCTATGCCAACGACAAAGCAGTCAACTGCGGCGCTTACGCTACTCGCCTTGGGCATCGTGTACGGCGACATCGGCACGAGTCCGCTGTATGCCGTGAAGGAAACCTTCAATCCCGAGCACGGCATCCCGCTCAACAATGCAAACATCATTGGCGGCCTGTCGACGCTGTTTTGGATGCTGATGATCGTGGTGTCGCTGAAATACGTGACGCTGGTGCTGCGCGCAGACAACCGCGGCGAAGGGGGAATTATGGCCCTCCTGGCGCTCGCTACGGCATCGATCAAGAAGCATCCGGAATGGGCCGGTCCATTGTTCGCTCTCGGCGTGTTCGGCGCTTCGCTCTTCTATGGCGATGCTGTCTTGACGCCAGCGATTTCGGTTCTTTCCGCCGTGGAGGGCTTGGAGGTCGGCACAACCGCATTCAAACCGTACGTGGTGCCCATCGCGGTAGGTATATTGGTTGCGCTATTCCTCATCCAACGGCATGGCACCGGCGTGGTCGGCTTCCTCTTCGGGCCGGTGTGCGCGCTGTGGTTTCTTGCGCTCGCCGCGGCCGGGATCTGGAACATTGTCAAGAATCCCGAGATCCTCGAAGCGCTCAATCCCGTCCATGCCTTGCGTTTCGTCACAGGACACGGCTTTGCCTCGTTCGTCGTGCTCGGCTCGGTTCTCCTCGCCATTACCGGCGCCGAAGCGCTGTACGCGGACATGGGTCACTTCGGCAAGCGGGCGATTCGCATCGCGTGGTTTGGCCTTGTGGCGCCCGCCCTGGTGTTGAACTACTTTGGGCAGGGTGCGCTACTCATCGCCAGTCCCAAGGCTTTGGAAAATCCGTTCTATCACCTGTTTCCCTCGTGGGCGCTTTATCCCATGGTGGCGCTGGCAACCGCGGCTACCGTCATCGCGTCGCAAGCGACGATCTCCGGCGCGTACTCGATCACCCTGCAGGCGATCCAGCTCGGCTACCTGCCGCGGCTCAACATCCGGCATACCTCGGCCGCGACCTTCGGCCAAATCTATATTCCGGCAGTGAACTGGACGCTCCTCGTTATCGTTGCGGCCGCGGTGGTCGGCTTTGGATCTTCTACCAAGCTCGCTTCAGCCTACGGTGTTGCCGTGATGGGCACGATGCTTGTGACGACCTTCCTCACCTTTTTCGTGATCCGCTACAGTTGGGGCTATCCGCTCTGGCTATGTCTGCTCGTTACGGGCTTCTTCATGGTCATCGATTCCACGCTCCTGGCCGCGGCCCTGCAGAAAATCTACGACGGTGGTTGGTTCCCTATCGCGTTGGGCGCCGTGATCTACGTGGTCATGGTGACCTGGCGGCGAGGGCGCACGCTCTTTTTCCAGCGCATGCATGAGGCCACCGTCCCACTGGCGCCATTTCTTCAGTCCCTTTTCCGCGAGGCACCGCGCCGCGTCCCCGGGACGGCGGTATTCCTGACTGCGACTCCCGAGGCGACGCCGCACGCCTTGCTCCATAGCCTTAAGCACTACAAAGCCATCCATGAGCGCCTCGTCTTCCTGACCGTGGAATTCCGAGATGTGCCGTGGGTGCCTTTGGCCGAGCGTGTGAAGTGCGATCGGTTGGGCAACGATTGCTGGCGCGTGGTGGTGCGTTACGGCTTCATGGATCGACCCGACGTTCCGCAGGCGCTCGAACTCTGCGGCGGCTTCGGCCTCGAATTCGACGCCATGGACACTTCCTTCTTCCTCTCGCGCGAGAAGATCGTGCCCGGCGGTCCTGAGGCCGAAGGAATGGCTCGCTGGCGCGATCAGCTGTTCGCCGCCATGGCGCGCAATGCCGGCAATATCACAGACTTCTTCAATATCCCGACGAACCGCGCGATTGAACTGGGCACGCGAGTTGCGATTTAGCCGAGCATCAAACGCAGGGAAAACGTAGGGTTCAGGCGGTCGTTGACGGGTGTTGGCGAGTGAGGGCGGGCCTATTCGTCAATCACTTACTGCGTTAGGTTCCATCTCTTTTTAATCCGTTGGTCGGCGGTTCGAATCCGCCACGACCTACCAACCCCCCATCAAGAGCCTAGCGCGTGCCAGGCATGCTGCGGCCGCGCACCTCGCTGTGCCTATTGCCGTGGCCATTTGCCGCGTGTAGGGTCCATTTACCGGGACGCCGGGAGGGTCTCGGGGGCGCCTGCGACAGGAGCTAGACGCCCATCTAACGCACAATTCTTCGGCAAAGGGAGGTAGCCACCTCATGCAAACGCATTCGCTTTCGCGAACCGTATTCGTCGCGGCGATGTCCGGCGCGCTCGCATTCGCGGGCACCGCGCTGGCGCAGCAGTCCCGCACGCTCAAGATGCAGTCCGCAGTGCCCACGGCGTCGACGACGCAGGATGCCTTCAAGTTCTTCGCCGACCGGGTCGACAAGCTGACCGGCGGCAACCTCAAGATCGAGGCGCTGCCGGGAGGCGCGGTCGTTCCTCCGTTCGAGATCCTGGATGCCACGCACAAGAAGGTCCTCGATGGCGCTTACGGGATCTCGTACTGGTGGGTCGGCAAGAGCACGACCGCGACGCTTTTCGCCAACACGCCGGCCGGCATCTTCGGCATGGACGCGATCGATTTCATCGGCTGGGTCTACGAGGGCGGGGGCCTGCAGCTGTGGAACGAGTTCTACCAGTCGGAGCTGAAAATGAATCTGGTCGCGTTTCCGAGCATTCCGCCCAGCCCGCAGGCGCTCGGCTGGTTCAAGCGGCCGATCAAGGACCTCGCCGATTTCAAGGGCATGAAGTGCCGCCAGACCGGCATCGTCGGCACGATCTACGCCAAGATGGGCATGGCGGTGGTCAACATGCCGGGCGGCGAGATCGTCCCCGCCGCCGAGCGCGGCACCATCGACTGCGCGGAATGGGTGGGTGGAGTCGAGGACCTGCGGCTCGGCCTGCACACGGTCTGGAAGTATCACTACACGCCGGGCATGCACGAGAGCGCCTCGGTTGCGGAGCTGGCGATCAACAAGGAGGTCTGGGACGGGCTGCCCGCGCAGAACAAGGAAGCGATCCGGTCGGCGACCTCGGAGACGTTCCTGCGCTGGTGGGCGCAATTCCAGAAGCTGAACGCCGACGCCATCGAGGAGTTCACCAAGAAGCACGGCGTGAACCTGCTCACGACGCCGCGGGAAATCAACCAGGCCTTCCTCAGGACATGGGACCAGTTCGCCAAGGAGGAAGCCGCGAAGAATCCATTCTTCAAGAAGGTCTACGAGTCGCAGCGGGCATACGCCGCCAAAGTGGTACCGGCCAAGCGGTTCATGTTCCCGCCGTATGCGCTCCAGGCGGACCATTACTTCCCGCCGAAATAGTGGACGCATCCGCTAGGCGGTAAGACGGGAAGGGCGACCACCGCCCTTCCCTCCGTGCCGCGGCTAGCGCATCGCGTGCGGCAGCCAGAGGGCGATCTGCGGAAACAGCAGTAGCAGGAAGAGGACGACGACCTGGATGACCATGTAGTCGGCCATGCCGCGGTAGATCGTACCGAGGCTCCATTGCGGGACCACGTTTCGCAGGTAGTACGCCGACATCGCGACCGGCGGACTCAGGAACGCGGTCTGCAGGTTCACTGCCATGAGCGCGCCGAGCCAGATCAGCATGTCGAGCTTGCCGAGGCCGAGCTGGAGCTTCTCCATCACCGGCAGGAAGATCGGCAGGAAGACGAGCACGATCGCCGGCCACTCGAACGGCCATCCCAGGACGAACACGATCGCCATGATCAGCGCGAGCTTCCACCAATCGTCGAGCGGAATCGCGAGAAGCGCGTTCGTCACCACGTTCGCCGTGCCGAGCTTGGTAAAAATGGCGCCGAACACGTTGGAGGCAAGCGC
>Ga0075429_100001236_pt1 | contig 20721 bp, 18 predicted proteins | sample RhiMetdeltSRZDD3_FD_75295 | JGI IMG/M metagenome (GOLD analysis project Ga0075429, IMG submission 75295) | Populus rhizosphere microbial communities from Tennessee, USA - Rhizosphere MetaG P. deltoides SRZDD3 | ecosystem: Host-associated > Plants > Roots > Rhizosphere > Soil | place: USA... | reverse complement strand
CCCGGACCGTAGTGGTCCACGATCGCATGCATCTCGAGGTCGTCCGTCAGAACGACCCCGTCATATCCCATCTGTTCCCTCAGGAGACCCCTGATGATGGCCGGAGAGAGCGTTGCCGGGAGCTCTTCATCGAGCGCCCTATACAACACATGCGCGGTCATCATCGTCGCAATCTCTGCCGCTGCAGCCCGGCGAAATGGCGGAAGCTCTATCGCCTCTAATCGCTCCAGCGGAGCCTCGACTACCGGCAATTCCTTGTGAGAGTCCGCGTTCGTATCTCCATGGCCGGGAAAATGCTTACCGCAGGCGACCACGTCGTTATCTTGTAATCCGGCGGCCGTGATCAGTCCCATTTCACCGACAGCATGAGCCGAAGAGCTGAACGCCCGGTCGCCGATCACCGGATTGTCGGGATTGCTATTCACGTCGAGCACTGGCGCCATGTTCATGTTAATGCCAACGGCTTTGAGCTCCTTGGCTATCGTCGCCGCAGCCGCATAGGCCAGTTCGCTGGAATTGCACCGTCCAATGAGCTCACAGGGAGGAAAGATGGTAAAGCCTTGGGGCAGGCGGGATACGCGCCCCCCTTCCTGATCGATGGAGATCAAGAGGGGAGACTTCGGACTGCACTGTTGGAGATCGTTGGTCAGCTGAACAATCTGTTCAACGGATTCGAGATTCCGTGAGAACAGGATCACGCCGCCCGGTTTGTAATCTTTGATGAATGCAGACAGGTCTGGTGTGACCGTGGTTCCCATGAACCCGATCATAAAGAGCTGCCCGATTTTTTCCCGCGACGTCAGCTCGAAACGGCCCACGTCACAGGCTCCGATCAATGAGATATTGAATCAAGAGCCTTGTACCAATGCCCGTCGGCCCTTTGGGAATATACGCCCGCTCTCGCTCGCTCCAATCGGTACTGGCAATGTCAATGTGCGCCCAGGGACCATCGCCGGCGAACTTACTCAGAAAGAGGGCCGCCGTAATCATTCCGCCGCCGCGTCCGCCGATATTGCGCATATCGGCGACGTCACTGCGAAGTTGCTCGAAATATTCATCCCACAGCGGCATCTCCCACACGCGTTCACCAGCCGTGTCGCCCGATTTTTTGACCTGCGTCTTCAGTTTCTCATCTGTGCCAAACAACCCGATGGCGAATTGGCCCAGGGCGACGACGCAGGCTCCGGTGAGCGTCGCGATATCGACCAATGCGGCCGGGTTGTAGCGCTGGGCATAGGCGAGCGCATCTGCGAGGATTAGTCGGCCTTCGGCGTCTGTGTTTTGTACTTCGACTGTTTTGCCCGACAGTGTCTTCACGATATCACCGGGCTTCATGGCTCGGCCGCCAGGCATATTTTCCGCGACGGGCAGAATGCTGACGAGCCGCAGAGGCAAGCGCAGACGTGCTGCGGCCCTGATGGTAGCCAGCACTTCAGCTCCTCCGGTCATGTCGGCCTTCATGTGCTCCATATTCTCGGCCGGCTTGAGAGAAATTCCGCCCGTGTCGAACGTAATCGTCTTCCCGATGAAGACGACGGGACGCTCGTTCTTTTTCTTGGAGCCGTTGTATTCGAGCACGATGAACTTCGGCGGTTCATGGCTGCCTCGTGCAACGCCCAACAGCGCGCCCATTCCCAATTGTTCCATATCACGTTGTTCGAGGATCTTGAGGTCGAGCGCCTCTTCTTTGGCCACTTTCTTGGCTTCATTGGCGATGCGGGACGGAGTCATGACGTTCGAGGGGTGGTTGCAAAGGTCACGGACCATCACGGCAGCCTCCGCCGTAGCCACGCCTCGGCGGATGCCTTCGCCGAGTTGCCGCAACTGAACCTTCTGCGGGGCCAGCAACGTCATTCGGCCGACCTCTGTCGGCACGCCATTGTCACTTCGATAAGCGGTGAACTGATAATTACCAAGAATCGCCCCTTCCGTCATGGCTTGCGCTACCTCGAGAGCGGAATATCCTCTCGGGGTCCATGCCGGCACAAGCGCAGCAAATGAAGCGGCCTTCGTCTGCCGCACCCGCTTCACGGCATGACCCATTGCCTGACGGATCGCATCCAGCGTGAAGGTGTTTTTCTTGCCCAGTCCGACGAAAAGAACACGTTTCGACGGCACCTTGCCCTGCGTGTGATAGACCAGTGTTTCTCCAGCTCTCCCTTCGAACTCTTTCGACTGCAGCAATTCGGTCACTGAGCCGCCCAGGGCTTTGTCGAGGGCGGATGCGTCTTGTTTATTGAGACGCTCTCCTTCGCAATGCGCGAGCACGAGCATTTCTGCTGCTTCCGTTTCCGCACGCCCGACCTTGGCTTCAATCTGCATGATTTTCATTCAGTCTGCTCCTTGTCAGCAATCACGGGTCGATGAGTTCCTGTCCTGAAAATCAGGAAAAGGGTTGCTCATACGCCGCGCATGTCCGGCGTCCAAATTAATTTGTGTAGCTGCATCTGCACTCGGACTTGTAAACGATCCGCCAGAACCCATTCCGCCAACTGACGGGGATCAAGGACTCCGAACACCGGACTCATAAGGACAGTGCAGCGGCCCGACAGCGCATGCTGGGCAAGAATGTCGCGAGCCCACTCATAATCGGTGCGATCAACCAGCACAAATTTTGCTTCGTCTTTCATCGTCAGCCGGTCGAGATTTGGCCAGTACATTCGTCCCGCCATCCCGCTGCCCGGACATTTCACGTCCAGAATGACATGCGCCCGGGTGTCGATCGGGGCAATGTCGATGGCGCCACTCGTCTCGACCAAGACCCTGTGCCCCCGCTCGCATAATGCCGAGATCAACGGGACGGCGTCAGGCTGCGCGAGAGGCTCACCGCCGGTCACTTCCACCAACTCGCATCTATAGGCTGTAACGTGCGAAAGGATCTCCTCCAACGACTGCTCCTTGCCTCCATAGAAAGCGTATTCGGTGTCGCACCAGGTACAGCGGAGCGGACAACCGGTCAATCGTACAAAGACACAGGGCTGCCCGACGTAACTCGATTCGCCTTGGATGCTGTGAAAGATTTCGGTGACACGCATGGTCAGGTCCAATCCACAACGGGCCATCCGCGGTCACGCGCAATCCGAAGCATGCCGCGAATCGGGTTGACGACGACCGGATAACCTACGAGCTCAAGGATTTCCGTATCTCCGGGGCTATCACCGTACGCAAACGAACTGGTCAGGTCGAGACCCTTTTCCTGGGCATGAGACACAATCAGCTGCCGTTTTCCCATGCCATACGGAAGCGGTGGAATGACTGCGCCGGTATAGTAGTCTCCTCGACACTCAATCCGTGCTGCAAAGAGCGTGGACACGTTCAGTGCTTCAGCAAGCGGCGTAATGAGGAAGTCCGGTGCACCCGAGACCAAAATCAGCTGATGGCCGGACTGACGATGCGCTTCGAGTCGGTCTCGCCCCTTGGTCGAGATGTTTCTTACCATGTCGCGTTGAAAAAACTCACGGGCGCAAGACTCGATCAGCGTCGGATTTTTTCCCTCGAGATAGATCTTTCGCTCCCGTAGGGGATGGACCGAGACCGATGAACCCTGCCTGACCAACCAGGACACACTGCGACTCAACTCGCGCCATCCGACGAGACCGCGTCGCCATAGGTAGCGAAAAAACCGAACTTCGCAGGCCTCTCCCGGCACGAGCGTATTATCGACGTCGAAGAGGGCAGCAAGCGACGCAGGGGAGGCAGTCGTTGCAACCCGAACGAGTGACGGATGAAGATCGTGATAGCCTTGCATGGTAATGGGTCAACTGGCGAGCGACAGACCGCCAATATTACCGGACAGACCGTTGATTGACAAGGATTTTGGCCTACTTCTATAATGCCCCTCCCTCACAGGACCGATGCAGGATCGCAGTGGCAACGTTCAAATGCCCTTGAACGAGGCTTTAGAAGCCGGCAAATGAGTACATGGTCGGCACGAAGCAGGCGGCCAAGAACGAAGCAGAAGGGCCTTTTCAGCATTCCCAAAGCCGAAGTGGTGGAATGGCAGACACGCACGTTTGAGGGGCGTGTGGCGCAAGCCGTGCGGGTTCAAGTCCCGCCTTCGGCACCAATTCTCTACAGGAAACAGCGATGACTCTTGCAAGTGTGACGTCCCCACGGCGACGAGGTGTTGCCGCTCCTAAGGCGTCTTCAATCAGGCTGCTCCTTGTCGATGACCACGAAGTCGTCCGGGTGGGATTACGGACGGTCCTGCACAACAATCAAGGCATCACGATCGTCGGGGAAGCGGACAGTAAGGCCCAGGCGGCAATCGAAGCCAAGCGACTGAGGCCGGACGTCATTCTGATGGATGTCCGTCTTCCTGACGGGTCCGGCGTCGAAGCCTGTCGCGAGATTCTCTCCGAACAGCCCAACTCACGCGTGATCTTCCTCACGTCTTACACGGATGATGATTCCGTCCTAGCCGCCGTCTTGGCGGGCGCATACGGGTATGTGTTGAAGGAGATTGATTCCGCGGCGCTGATCCGCGCCATTCGAACAGTCTCCACCGGCCGTTCGATCCTGGATCCTGCGGTCACGAAGCGCGCCTTCGAATGGATCAAAACAGTCCCGACGGCCGAAGGTCCGGTCCGTCCGTCCTCCCTCTCGCCTCAAGAGGAACGGGTGTTGGCCTTAGTCGCCGACGGTTTAACGAATAAAGAAATCGCCACATCGCTCAAGCTGAGCGACAAGACCGTCAAAAACTATCTGGCCAACATGTTTCAAAAGCTCCATATCTCCCGTCGTGCCCAGGCGGCCGCATTTTTTGTCAAGCGCACCGTGTAAGCGGCCCCCCACACCCATTTAGCCGCCAAGGGCCGACACCCCACTGACGAGGAAAATGAGCGGGCTCATGGCGCCATCGTGGACGCTTCGCATCAATGCGGCACTCGGAAGTCTCGTCGTAGCGACGGGGGCATGGCTTGCTTGGGAGGCATTAGCCGGCGTGGGCGGGCTAATGATTTTGGCAATCGCCGGATGCTTTCTCTTGTGGCGCGGTCGTACCATCCGGACGATCTGGGCCTGGTCCACCCTTTTCCTCGGCATCGAATGCCTGGCGTGGCCAATCATCACCATGTTGCGCATTCGATCGGCGACGGCCCAACCATCGGATGAGGAGATGGGCACGATGCTCTCGGCTGTGCTCATGGGGCTGTTCTCGGCAGTCTTCTGGATCGCCTTTTCTTACGGCTTGTTCAAAGGCTCTGATCCAAACCGGCTGCCGCAATCCGCGCAGACGCAAACCCCTCGCCGCCAGAAGAAACGGTAAGGGCTTCACCACATGTCGATCGGATCGACATCGACGTCGAACTTCACCTGTCTCGGCGGATACATGGTTTCCAGGTCAGCAAGGGTTGATCGAACGGCCTCGACGGCGCTGGCCGCATTAGCAGACTTCACAAGGATTTGTCGACGATAGCGCCCCCGCACACGCGCGACTGGGGACAAGACCGGTCCCAATACCGTCAAACCATTCGTCTGGCTGATGGCACGAACGAGATCTCCTTCCTGCGAGGCGGCTCGTGCACCACCACCAAGGCCTTTCAGTCGGGTAGCCCAGTCTTGCGCCGCCTGCTCGACACTGCGCTCCGCGGGGCCGGAGATGTGAAGGGCAATCAAACGAAGCCAGGGAGGAAAGCCCAGTGCTTCCCGGTGCGCCAGCTCTTCGGTTCGAAAACGTTCCCCTTCTTGTTGGATGACAGCCTCAATGACGTGATGGGTGGGAAGATAGGATTGAATAATGAGACGTCCGCCGGTTCCACGGGGCTCTACCAGCCGGGACGCGTCCAGTAAGAGATGATAGGTGCGTTCAGCCGCCCGGAAATCTGGAACGCTGAGCCCGGCATCGGCTTGCACGACACCCAGCAAGCCAACCCGCGGCACCACATCGTCACGCAAGAGTAGTTGCGTCCCGATGAGGACATCCCACTCTCGCCGGTGAATCCGGTTCCATATCGCGGCAGCGTCCTTCGCCTTTCGCATCGTCTCTCCGTCAACCCGCAGGACGCGAGCCAAGGGAAACTGTCGCTTCACTTCTTCTTCCAACCGCTCCGTGCCTTCCCCGATGGGCTGCAGTCGTGGCCCGCCGCAAGCAGGACAGAGATCAGGAATCGCATCCACTGCTCCACAGTAATGACAAAACACCGAGCCCTTTTGCCGTGAATACGCCAGCGCGACGGTGCAAGACCGACAGCGGGGAACCTGACCGCAATCTCGGCAGACCAGCGCGCCGGCGTACGCCTTTCGATTAAGAAACAACAGGAGGCCAGCCTGCCGCACAATCGCTGCCCGCATGGCTTGAATCAGGGTGGGGCTTAAAAGGACCGCGCGGTCGTGGCGGCGAAGGTCGACGACTTCAATCTGTGGGGTCGCCTCCAATCGAACGGGTGCGCGCAGCACATGCGAGGGAGCCTGTGCCGTGGCCTCCAATGAGAGATGAGCGGAAGACAATACCAGAAGCGCTTGTTCTTCCCGGACTCTCTTCCAGGCCACATCACGAGCGTGGTATCGAGGCTCCATCGGTTCTTTGAGAGCGGGATCTTCTTCTCGGTCGATCCAGATTAACCCGATCGAGTGGAGCGGCAGAAACACGGCAGATCTGGTGCCGACGACGACTGAGACCTTATCTTCGCGGATCAAGTTCCATATGTCCGCCTTCTTCTCGTCCGGGATCGCGCTGTGCAGACAGGTTGTGACACGCGTTGGATCATGTAGCGCGAGCGTGAGGGATTCTGCGCGTGCCGTTTCACCGGTAATGACGAGCACCCTTCGCCCAAGGGCGACCGTTCTATCCACTGCATGGCGAAGCACAGACAGGCGTTCGCCAGGAGCGGCTTCGACGAGCAGACGGGCGGCCTCCCGTTTGCCGAGAGCCTGGTCCACGCGCGCGATCCATTCCTGACGCGAAGGATCCATGCCTTGCATGGCATCCTTGTGTTGATCACCCCCGGCACCCCAGAGATCAGGGCTGACCGACGTCATCGGTGGCTGTGGGGGAGAGGCCCGAATGGCTGGGCGGCCTGGGACCTTATGGGCCCATTCTCGCGTAAGGACCGCCGCCAACACTTCCTCCTGGCACCGGGTTTTTCCTGCTCGAAGGCGACTCAGCGGAATGCCCAATGGCCGTCGCTTGAGTCGCTTGAGCAGCTCGAGCTCGATTAGGGTCGGCAATCCGTTTGTCGCCAGGGCATCCTGCCCCTTTCTGGTCAAAAGAATGCGGCTTCGATCAGGCGTTTTCGACCGAGGAGGAAGCACCAATCTCAGACACTGTCCGTAGGGAGCGACATAGGTCTCAGCCACCCATCGGGCCAGTTCAAGCAGGGTCTGAGAAATCTCGGAGGCACGGCCGGCCGTGATGAGAGCGCGTATGGACTTCAGGCGCTGGAGGTCCAGTCCTGCCGGATGCTTGCCGGTGACCTCAATGACCGCCCCGTGAATCAGGGATCGACCGAAGGGAACTGAGACGACGTGCCCGACGCGCAGAACCGGACGCAAATGAGCGGGCACCATGTATGTGAACGGACGGGTGAGGTGGCGCGGGACAATTACATCCGCATAGAGGATCTCGGTCTCAATCGGCGGGGAGAGCCGCTCGTCACCGGTCATGCGGCATTGTAGCAGCGACCGCGGGAAGGTGGAACAATGAGCCCGAGAAGGAAAGATCTTGCTGGAACATGCGGAGGCTCTCGCATGCTCCAGCCTGAATAAAACTAGGTTACGGTTGTGCGGGTGTGTCGGTCGGCGCAGGCACAGCCTGGTCCCCGCCGCCGGGAAGATCCGGCGGGGCCTGAGCAGGCACGGAAACCGGTTTTGGTGGTTCCGCCGCTTCTGCAGATGGCGCGTGGTCCGCGGCTGATACTGCCGGCTTCTGTTCATCGGCACCAAGGCCGGACACCCGGTATCCATCGTCCGCTGGGTTCACCGGTGCGGACTGAGCTTGAGTGGCCGACTCGGCAGAATACAAGACAATGTCAACGCGTCGATTTTTCGAACGGCCCGCTTCGGTGGCATTGCTCGCGATCGGTTTGGAATCACCATAGCCGATTGACGACACTCGGGCGGAATCCATCCCGCCTTTTTCCACCAAATACCGCAAGACACCGGTGGCACGCGCCTTGGAAAGATCCCAATTCGTCGGATACACGGATTTTAACGAAGGACCGATTTCCATGTTATCGGCATGCCCTTCGACCCGGATCAACTGATCGGCTGGTGCGGCTTTCAAGAGCTCCACCAGTCGACCGAGCGTGGCTAAGCCTTCAGGCGTGATCCTCGCTTCTCCTGATTCATAGCGCAATTGCTTCATAAGATCGGTCAGACTGTAGCGTGTTTCGCGGGCACCGTTCTGAACGGGTGTGGAGTCTCCCGAGTGCCCGGCTGGAGCGGCACCCATTGACCGCTTTGCCGGCGCTGGTGGAGGAATGAGGTCCGCCTCGTCTTTCACGTGGAACTGGTCGCCTTTGAGGATCCGGGAAACGGATTTTGTGACCAGTGCAGTCGAGTTCCGCCGCTCGGTCGACAGGACTTTAACTTCTCCCACCTGCCGAGGGGGCAGCGCGCCGCCATACCGAATCAGATCCATGCGGTCTCCCGGCTTGAGTCCATCATCCGATCCACGATCGAGATACACAACGTTGCGCTGTGCCACGAGCGTCATTTGTAAATCGGCTTGCAGTTCGACGACCATGCCCGTCACACCGCTTGAGGCGGGAATAACGGCAGCCTCATCGGAGTGAGGCAGAGCGAATTTCATGACTGGATCGCCGGGGGCTGCTGCACCGAACGCACGTACGGCCCGGACCGTGGTCAACTCCTTATCCACTTGGACAACCTGTACGATTGCAAGCCGGGTGATTAAGTAGCCCAGGTACTGGCCCGTCGCAGGGTGAAACACTTTCCGGGTGCGCTTATAGATGGTGTAGAGATCGCCGACTGCAGCCTCATCGGGGTGTTTCAACTTCAGATAGAGCACATCGTTCTGTCCGAGTCGCATGCGATTCCCGACGGTTTGATTGTCGCCGGTGATGACATTGACCACACCATCTTGGGGAGTGGACTGTTGGATGGATCCCGCAGCAAAGGTGCGTGCCGCTTCGCCATAACGAATAGTGTCCAGGTCATCGGCTCCCGCGTGAGGGAGCCCCGTGAGGCTGAAAACCGCCAGCAGTGAGCAGCCAAGCAAGGTGCGTGAGGGTAAGGTCGTCATGGGTGGTCCTTCTGTTAAGACGAAGCGTCTCACAAGACCATAGCAAATAGTCCTGTACAGTCAAGGATATTGCCATCTTGCCCCCATTGACCCCCTATAGAGGCCGGTGTTATGGTTTTCACGTATTTGGATTCTGATTGCCCTGACGAGACTACAATGCCGCCTAAACCTGAACAGTCGACTCCTCCTCGCTTGGAGACCCAAATTCATCGCCGGAGGAAGGCGAAGGCCTTCTCTCCTCTCCTTCCGGAATGGGAGAAGCAAGACGGGACTGCCCCTCTCCATCTTCGTACGGATTCGGCCCTCATGCGTTCGGCCCCTGCTCGAACTGGGCACGAGTGATAGGACTTCAGGGTCTTGGGCCTGTAGGTCCTTTGTGCGCTTGCTATCACAGCAACCCCCCGTTAATATCCCAATCTCCTTGCAACTCAAGGTGTTGAAAGGTCAACTCCATGAGCGGTCTTGAGCTACTCCTTGAATATCTGACCAAGTATTTTCCGATTCTGCTGTTTATTTTTATTGCGCTGGCGTTCGGCGTGGTCACCCTGTTGTTGAGCTATTTGGTTCAACCCAAGTACCCGGAACCGGAAAAGTTGTCTGCGTACGAGTGCGGGTCTGAACCGTTTTCTGATGCCCGGATGCCGTTCCCGGTTCGCTATTATATCTTCGCTATGTTGTTCGTCATTTTCGATATCGAGGTGATCTTTTTGTACCCCTGGGCGGTGGTCTTTAACGACATCAACAAAGTCAGTGTCATTGGCCTCGTCGAGATGCTGATTTTCATCGCATTGTTCCTTGTGGCCTACGTCTACGCCTGGCGTAAGGGAGCGTTGGAATGGGACTAATCCAGTTGGGACGGCATGACAAAGACGGCATGCCCGACGTCATCACGACCACCATTGAAAAGGCAGTGAACTGGGCGCGCAAAGGGTCGCTGTGGCCGATGACGTTCGGCTTGGCTTGCTGTGCCATTGAGATGATCGCCGCCGTTTCCTCGCGCTATGACATGGACCGGTATGGCGCCGGTGTGTTCCGGGCGTCGCCGAGGCAATCCGATTTGATGATCGTGGCGGGAACCGTCTGCCGGCGAATGGCGCCGGTCATTCGGAAGATATATGACCAAATGCCCGAACCGAAGTACGTGATTGCGATGGGATCGTGCGCGACATCCGGCAATATTTATGACAGTTACAGTGTTGTGCAGGGCGTCGATCGCTTCGTTCCGGTAGATATTTACGTTCCCGGTTGTCCCCCGACCCCGGAAGCCTTGTTTGACGGCATCCTCAAGCTGCAAGAACGCATCATGCAAAAGCGTGTGTTCGTCAAGCAACCCGAGCAAGTGAAAGCCAGCTTGAAAGTCTAAATTCCATGTCGCTCCAGCAATTGTCCGAGCGTGTTCGGGAACATTTTGCCGACGGCTTTGTCAAAGCCGTTGAATGGCGTGGCGATCTGGCCATCACCGTCACCAGGGAGAAGCTGCATGAGGTCGCCCAGTTTCTGCACGACGACCCGGCGATGGATTTCGACTACATCGTTCATGTCAGCTCTGTCGACTGGCCGGATGACGAAGAGCGCTTCGAAGTCGTCTACGAATTTTATTCAATCAGAAAACGGCACCGTATCCGCCTCAAAACCCGCGTGCCCGAGTCTGACTGCGTGGTGGATTCGCTCACCGATCTGTGGAAGGGCGCGGACTTCATGGAGCGCGAAGTCTACGATATGATGGGGATTCGCTTCCGTCGCCATCCCGACCTTCGCCGCATTCTGATGCCGGACGACTATACCGAGGGTTATCCGTTGCGGAAAGACTTTCCACTGAGAGGGAAGGGCTGGCGCGACACGTTCGAATTTCTGGACGAAACTGCAAGGTAAGCCGATGGCGTTCGAAGACCAAAGAACCACCGTCTATAAAGTCGACCCCGCCCATCCCGAGAGCGAGACGCTTCCGACTTTACGGACTGAGGAACTGCTGCTGAATATGGGTCCGCAGCATCCGAGCACCCATGGCGTTCTGAAGGTGATCCTCGAATTGGAAGGTGAACGTCTGGTGAAATCCACGCCCGTGATGGGCTTCTTGCATCGCGGCGTCGAAAAGCTGGCGGAAGAGGGGACATACCATCAGTTCATTCCTCACACGGATCGACTGGACTATGTCTGTGCCATGTACAACAACTTCGCCTACTGCCGGGCAGTCGAAAAGCTGATGAACATCACGGTGCCGGACCGCGCCGAATACCTCCGAACGATCGTGGCCGAAGTTCAGCGGATCATTGGCCATCAATTCTGGCTGGGCACTCAAGCGCTCGACATCGGAGCCATGACGGTCTTCTTCTATTGTTTTCGTGATCGTGAGATCCTGCTGGACTGGTTCGACGAACTCTGCGGCGCACGCCTGACCACCAGCTGGTACCGCATCGGCGGCGTCGAGCGGGACTTCACCCCTGCTCTCTTTGCCAAGCTGAAACAATTCTTGGAGTATTTTCCCTCGAAGATTGACGAGTACGTGATCTTTCTGGAGAAGAACCGAATCTGGATAGCCCGTACGAAGGGCGTCGCGGTGATATCCGCTGAGGACGCCGTCAATTTCGGCTTAAGCGGCCCAACGCTTCGCGGTTCAGGGGTGGATTATGACTTGCGGAAGGCGGAACCTTACTCCGCCTACCCAAAGTGCGAGTTCAGCGTCCCGCTAGGAAAGAACGGCGACACCTACGATCGATACTGGATCAGGGTCATGGAGCTGTACGAAAGCGTGAAGATCATCAAGCAGTGTCTTGAACAGATTCAGGACGGCCCAATCATGGCGGATGTTCCCAGCGTCACCCTTCCACCGAAAGAGCGGGTCTTTACGAACCTGGAATCGATGATTCAGCAATTCAAGCTCTTTTCGCAAGGCTTCGATGCGCCGCCGGGAGAGATCTACTGCGGAACGGAAGCGCATAAAGGGGAATTGGGTTTTTACATCGTCAGCACGGGTGGTGGTAAACCGTATCGGCTCAAGATCCGAGCTCCCTCGTTTATTCATATGGGGGCGTTTGATCACATGTCGAGGGGCTATATGATTGCCGACGCCATCACCTTGTTCGGCACCTATGACATCGTCATGGGAGAATGCGACCGCTAGACGTGGAACACCGAATGGAAGGCCGGGACGTTCTCATTTCAGACTGCTCGGGTGTTTCGCGTGAATCATTGATTGAGGCACCATGGGATTGAAACCAGCAACAAATCCGGACATCGAATCCGCAACGATTGAGTTGACCATTGACGGCAAGACGGTGACGGCCAAAGACGGCGTCTCGCTGTATGACGTGATTTCAAGCACGGGCAAAATCATTCCCGCCATGTGCTACCACTACACGTTCGATCCGTTCGGCTCCTGCGGCATGTGTCTCGTGATGCAGGAGGGAAAGAAGGCACCGGTCCGTTCCTGCACGGCCAAGGCCACAGCGGGAATGATCGTCCGAACGGAAGGCGATGATCTCTTCCAGGCGAGAAAGAAGGCGGTGGAGAAACATCTGTCCGTCCATCCCTTGGACTGCCCCGTCTGCGACGCCGACGGTCATTGCGAGCTGCAGGACATGGCCTTCCAGCATGGCGTGACGAATCTCGCCAACGCCAAGCAGAAGTTCATCCCCGAGGATACGCGAAGCCTCGTGCTGGACTTCAACATGAACCGCTGTATCGCATGCGCCGAATGCATCAACGTCTGCAAGGATGTCCTGATGATCGACGCGCTGCAATTCATGAAAAAGGGCGGCTTCAATCAAGTGGTGGCCAAAGGCGACCTCCCGCTGGCTTGCGAGTTTTGCGGAGACTGCCTTGCAGTCTGTCCCGTCGGGGCCATCACCAATAAGTTCTCCAAGTACCTCTACAAGCCTTGGCAAATGAAAAAAACGACCACCACCTGCAACTACTGCGGGGACGGCTGCCAGATGTACCTGGAGACCAAAGACACGGAAGTGATCAGGGTCACGTCCCCATTGTCCTGGAAGAACAAGTGGGGCGATCGGGCCGATACCGCGAAGGGTCATGGTGGCCTTTGCGTGAGGGGCCGTTTCGGGTTTGAGTACATCGATTCAGCGGCTCGATTGAAACGGCCGCTCTTACGCAAGGGCAACCAGCTTGCGGAGGTTCCGTGGTTGGAAGCGATGCATGCCATCGTCGACCGGTTCGCCGACATCCGGAAGAAGCATGGCCCGGAGGCCATCGCCGGGTTGATTACGGCTCGCTGCACCAATGAAGAACTCTATCTGTTCCAAAAGCTCATGCGGGTGGCATTCCGGACCAACAATCTGGACAGCAGCGCCCGTTATGGTCACATGAATTTCGTCCGGGCCTCCAAGCATGCCCTGGGTGTTGGCCGGACGCCCAACGACTGGGAAGACTTGACCAAGGCCAAAGCCGTGGTGGTGATCGGCTCCAATCTCACTGAGACCAACCCACTGACTTCCGTTCGCATCAAGGAAGCCATCCGCGTGTACAAGGCGCAGGTTGTGGTCTTTGATTCGGCCGTCACCAACCTCAGCAAACTCGCGTCACATCCGGTGCTCATCAAGCCAGGCAGCGAGGGGCTCGTCATCGACGGCCTCGTCAAGGCGGCAGTCGAGCTTGATCTCGTTGATGAAGAGAGCGTGAAACAATATCCGCAGGCATATGCGGCACTCAAAACCGCGGTGGCCCCTCTTTCCCTCGAGCAACTTGCGGCGAGAACGGGAGTTCCTGTCGCACAGTTTAAAGAGGCAGCGACCATCTTTGCTGAATCGCCCCGCTCAATTATTCTTTGCGCCGAAGGCATCGTCCGCCAACCGGACGGCTATCACAATGTGTTGAAGCTCATCGATTTGGCATGGATCACCGGCAAACTCGGGCGTCCCGGTTGCGGCGTCAATACCGTGACCGAAGAACCGAACGAGCAAGGGGCCGCCGACATGGGTGTGGCACCGGAGTTTCTCCCCGGTTTGGCCTCCTTTGACGACCAGGCCATGCGCGACAAACTGGCGAAGGCCTGGGATGCGACGCTGCCCGCAATCGGAACCGGCGCGCATTTGATGGAGATCCTCAAACGCTGCCGCACTGGTCAGATCCGCGCCCTGTATGTGGTCGGAGAGAACCCCTTGGCCACACTCCCGGCCTCGGCGGAAGTTCGAGCCGCCCTGGACCGTCTGGAGCTGTTGGTCGTCCAAGATCCCTTTTTGACTGAAACCGGAAGCATCGCCCATGCCGTATTGCCGGCGACGACTTCGGCAGAAAAAGATGGCACATTCACCAACCTCGAAGGACGGGTCTTACGCGTCCGCCAGGCGATGGATGCCATTGGAGAAAGCGTCCCGGACTGGCAGATCATGACCGCACTGGCCAATGGATTGGGTTGCCAGTGGGAATACGACTCGGCGAACGACGTGCAAGCGGAGATCATGAAACTGCTTCCCGGCTACTACAATTTGGGCCAGCCAAGAAAGATAACCCCGACGGCCCACACATACTTGTCAAACGGCTATGCAGCCGGGGCGGCTGCGCGTTATAAGAGAGCGCCTTCTGACGGGCAACGGCCCTTTACGTTGCAGATGGGGCAACTGTTGTATCACTCCGGCAAGCTGTCCACAGTAGCACCCGGCCTAATCAAAATCGGACCCAACACGGGCCGCATACGCATGAACCCAGCGGACATGGAAGGCCTCGGGCTGCAAGATGGGTCATCGGTCAAGCTCACCTCCGATCGAGGCTCCCTGCAGATGGGTGTGCAGCTCGACCAGAGCGTGGCGCCTCACACCTGTTTCTTCCCCGAACACTTCAACGAACCGCCCGTGAAGGACCTTATGTCGATCCACGTGGACCCGGTCACCGGCGTGCCGTCATTCAAGCGAACGGGTGTGAGCATCGAAAAGCTATGAGCGCCACATGACCGTCAGAAATGCGACAAAGAAGTTCCTTCACGCCGCCCTCTTCTACGAGATCTGGGACGCGATGAAGGTGACCTTCAAGCATATGTTTCATAAGCCCATAACGTTTCAGTACCCGCGCGAGCAGCGTGCTATCCCTGACACGCACCGCGGCGCGCTCGCATTATTGCGTTATGACGACGGGCGGGAACGTTGCGTCGGCTGTGATCTCTGCGAAGCCGCCTGCCCGTCCCGCTGCATCAAGGTACTCAGTGCCGAAGATCCCGAACGGCCGCTTCAGCGCTATGCCAGCGAGTTTTACATCGACATCACCAAGTGCGTTTTTTGTGGGTACTGCGTCGAAGCCTGTCCCGTGAACGCGCTGGCCATGACCAAGATGTACGAGTTTTCCACTCATGACAAGCGGACATTGCTCTTTGATAAGAAGCGGTTGTATGACATCGGCGAGCGACACCTCGACGATGCCAAAAAGTACCTGTACGCACACAACCAGGAAAAGAACATCGAGGAAAGTCGGGAATACCGTTACTACTTCCCACAGTCGGTCATAAAGCCGACGCAATCGACGCCGAAACATTTGAGTTGAGCGGATAATGATTCCCGTTTTTTTCGCGTATTTTGCCTTGATGAGCATGGCTGCCGCCGTGCTGACGGTTGCCTTGAAAAACCCGGTGCACTGCGGATTGGCTTTGCTGGCGCTCCTCCTGCACGTATCCGGTCTATTTGTCCTCCTCAATGCCGAATTCCTTTGGGCTGTCCAAGTCGTCGTGTATGCGGGTGCGATTCTCGTCCTGTACCTGTTCGTCCTGATGCTGCTCAATCTCAAGACGGATGAGCGGTATTTTCACAGCACCTACCTGTATTTCGTCATACCGACACTCCTGGGTTCATTGTATGTGCTCGCATTATTGATCAAGTCTCCGTATGGCGGAGCAAAGGGCGATGCGCCCGCCAGCGCGGTACTGCAAGAGGGCGACACGTATGCGATTGGAATGAAGATGTTCAGTGAGTATTTACTGCAGTTCGAGATTGTCGGCATTTTCCTGTTGGGCGCCATCATCGGGGCAATCGTGCTGGCCAAGACACCCAAACCACTGGAAGACATGCGAGGCAAGAATTGACGCGATAGGCCGTGCATGCCTCACGTCTGATTCTTCGCGCCTCTGTTTGAGAACACTATGGTGCCATTAAGCGCCTATGTCGCGGTCAGCGCTGTCCTGTTCATTACGGGGTTACTCGGCGTGCTCATCAGACGGAACTTCATCATCGTCCTGATGGCAGTGGAGATCATGCTGAACGCGGCCAACATCAACCTTGTGGCATTTTCCCACTATCTGGAGTCGATGGCGGGCCAGTTGGTGGCGCTGTTCGTCATTGCCATCGCCGCCGGCGAGGCTGCGGTCGGACTGGCGATCATCATTGTGGTCTTCCGAGGGAAGATCTCCACGAATGTCGATGAAATGAATCTTCTTAAGTGGTGAAGAAGCTCACGATGCTCATCTATCCTAATGCCTCACCCCAGCGATGCTCTTGGACCCACTCGACCCACCAACTGCTTCGCCATCGCTTACCCGAGACGCGCCGCCCACCGAGGCAGTCACGACAGCTTTGGCATGAGCGACCGAGGACAACGCCCGGGCCAAGGCGCGTCCCGGCGCGCCAGGGCCGGGTGGGTGAGATAGGCGATATGGTCAGGGGCTTCAAGACGCGACCATGACGGATCTGCTGATCAAGCTCATTCCGGTGTTTCCCCTGCTCGCCGTCATCGCCAACGGCGTGTTCGGTCGTCGTTTCTGGTCGCACGACTGGGCTCACCGTCTCGCCTGGGGATCAGTCGGCCTGTCATTCCTCTGCACCATCCTTGTGTTCGCAGACATCGTGCGCAGCGGAACGCCGCATGAAGTCGTGGCCTACCAGTGGATTTTCGGGGGCGATCTCACCATTAACATGGCCTTTCTTGTCGATCCGCTGACCTGCGTGATGCTGCTTGTGGTGACGGGAGTCGGATTCCTCATCCATGTGTACTCGGTCGGGTACATGCATGGAGAAGAGGGATTCACACGTTTCTTCACATACATGAACCTGTTCATGGTTTCGATGCTGCTCTTGGTCATGGGCAACAATTACGCCGTGCTCTTCATCGGATGGGAAGGCGTCGGCCTGTGCTCTTATCTATTGATCGGCTATTACTATGACAAGATTTCGGCAGCCAAGGCCGCTTCGAAGGCGTTCGTCGTCAACCGGATCGGTGATGCAGGGTTCCTGCTCGCGATCTTTCTGGTCTTCATCAATTTCAAGACCCTCGATTATACGAAGGTCTTCGCGCAAGTCAGTCACTTGTCCCCGGAAATGGCTACCGCCATTTCACTCTGTCTTCTCGTGGGAGCCATCGGCAAATCGGCGCAGATCCCGCTCTACACCTGGTTGCCCGATGCCATGGAAGGTCCCACGCCCGTGAGCGCCCTCATCCACGCCGCGACAATGGTGACGGCCGGCGTATACATGATCGTGCGCAACCACGTCATCTTCGATCTTTCCCCGACGGCCCTGGGTGTTGTCGGGCTCGTGGGCGGCGCGACGGCGCTGTTCGCCGCCACGATTGGCCTCGTGCAAAACGACATCAAGCGGGTTCTGGCATACTCGACCGTCAGCCAGTTGGGATACATGTTCCTCGGATGCGGAATCGGCGCCTACACCGCCGCTATTTTTCATCTCATGACGCATGCCTTTTTTAAGGCGCTGTTGTTCCTCTCCGCCGGCTCGGTAATCCATGCGTTATCCGGCGAGCAGGACATTCGAAAGATGGGCGGACTCAGCCAGAAAATCCCCTGGACCCATAAACTGTTTTTCATCGGCACCATTGCCATCGCGGGCATTCCTCCTTTCGCGGGCTTTTGGAGCAAGGACGAGATCATGGCCCATGCCTTTACGCATCATCACTATGTGCTCTATGGCATGGCCGCCATTGGGGCGCTCCTGACCTCCTTCTATATGTTCCGTCTGACGTACTTGACGTTCTACGGTCAGTCTCGCATGGATCATCACACTCAAGAACACGTTCACGAATCGCCGATGGTGATGATCGGCCCTTTGATGGTGTTGGGCCTTCTCTCACTGGCTGGCGGATTCCTCGGATTTCCCCCCGACCATGGCTGGTTACATCAGTTCCTGGCGCCAGCCGCAGGTGCCAGCGGCGAGCATGAGGTCAGCACCGGGCTGGTCCTGTCACTGATGATGATCGCCAGCGCCATTGCCGTAGTCGGATGGGGCTTAGCCCATTACTTGTACAGCCTGAATCCGGGCGCCGCCGACCGGTGGGCGGCCAAGGCGGGAGCGGTGTACACCACCTTGTTGAATAAGTATTACGTCGATGAATTCTACGATCTCGTATTCGTGGAGCCGACCAAGAAGTTGGGACTGATGCTCGACTGGTTTGATCGGGTCGTCGTGGACGGCGTCGTCCGAGCAGTCGCCCGTCTCGCCGAACTGGGCGCCGAAGGTTCCACCTGGGTGGAGAAGCACGTGATCTACGGCGGCATTAATGTCGTCGGGTACGGCAACCACCTCATGGCCAAACAGTGGCGGCAGTTGCAGAGCGGAATGGTGCACCACTATGCGGCGATCATCGTGGCAGGGTTGTTTTTGCTCGCGGTCGTCATTCAACTGATCGTCCAACGCTAGACGAACGGCATCATGCTGGAACAACTGGACTCGACATTCCCGATTCTCACCTGTCTGCTTTTCTTCCCTCTGGTTGGTGCCGCGGTCCTTTGGCTCTTCGACGACGAGGATCTCATCCGCACCTCGGCTTTGACGATCACGCTGGTTGAACTGGCGTTGGCGGTCTTCGTGCTCATGCGGTTCGTGCCCGACTCTCCCGCCATGCAGTTTGTGGAGCATGTCCCCTGGATTCCCGCTCTAGGAATCAGTTACCACGTCGCCGTAGACGGCATCAGCGTGCTGTTCGTCGGGCTGACGGCCTTCCTGACGGTGCTGGTCGTCATCTATTCCTGGGACACGATCCGCTATCAGTCCAAGCTCTATATGATGGCGCTCCTGGCTCTCGAAACGACGACGATGGGTGTATTCGTCTCGCTGGATTTGATCCTTTTCTTCGTCTTTTGGGAACTCATGCTGATCCCGAGTTACTTCCTGATCAAGCTCTGGGGAGGCGGCGCAGAACGGCACTACGCAGCATTGAAATATGTGCTCTACACGCTGCTCGGAAGCGTATTCATGCTGGTGGGCATCGCGCTCCTGGATATCAATTATCACAACTATGCCACCCTGCATCACATGGACCAGATGTACTCATTCGATCTGTTGGAGTTGCTGGCGGTTCCCGTTCCGCTGAATCAACAACTCCTGATTTTTTGGTTGATGTTCCTCGGCTTCGCTTTCAAAGCCCCGGTGTTTCCGTTCCACACCTGGCTGCCCGACGCCTTACTCGAAGGGCCCATTGGCATGGCCGTGGTTCTGGCCGGCCTCAAACTCGGAACCTTCGGATTCATGCGCTTCAGCATCCCGCTGTTGCCGGACGCTGCGAAGCACCCGACCGTCGTCTCCGTGATGATGGCCCTGGGGCTTGCGGCCATTGTGTACGGCGCGATCGTGGCCTTGATTCAGCCCGATTTTCGGCGACTCCTGGCCTACAGCAGCATCAGCCACCTCGGATTTATTGTCGTCGGCTTGTTTGCGTTGAACTACCAGGGACTTCAGGGCAGCTTGTTGACCATGATCAATCTGGGCTTCACCACCGCAGGGCTCTTTTTCATCGCCGGCTTTCTCTACACCAGGCAGCAGACTACTCAGCTCCCGGCTTTCGGCGGCATGGCCAAACACATGCCCTTACTCGCCACTTTCTTCCTCTTGATCGGGTTGGCCTCAATCGGCCTGCCGGGCACCAACGGGTTCGTCGGCGAATTTTTGATCCTGTTGGGAACCTTTCAAGCCCATTGGTTGTACGGCGGGATTGCGGTCACCGGCGTCATCTTCGGCGCGGCCTATCTCCTCTGGTACTACGAACGGGCCGTCCTCGGGCCGGTCGGAAAGGCCGTCAGGGAATCCATCGGCGATCTGCATCCCCGTGAAACGGTCATCGCCCTGTCCCTGTCCGCCATGATTCTTTGGATCGGGCTCTATCCGGCGCCATTCCTGCACATGATCAATGGATCCGTTCAGGCGCTCGTGGACCGGTTGAATCATGGAACAGTCGCCGCAGCCCCTATCATCGTGCCCGTTTCAGAGAAGGTGAATTGAGCTCATGAGCGACTACCTGCTGCTGTACATTTTGTTCGCTCCATTCGCCGGCGCCGTCGCGCTCATCTTTGCGTCCAACCGCCAGCCCATGCTTGTCAGAAGCATCGCCGCGTGTTCGGCCGGAGTTTCGTTGCTCGCCTCCTTGTACCTTTTCTATGCCTATGATCCCGTCAAGGGCGGATTTCAGTTCATCCAAAAGTTCGAATGGTCGAGGCAGCTCGGCATTGCCCTGCACTTGGGCGTGGACGGCATCGGCACCCCGCTGGTGCTCGCCTCTTCCATTCTCCTCTTTGCCGGCATTTTCGTGTCATGGCACATCAAAGACCGGACGAAGGAATTTTATATCTGGCTCCTGATACT
>Ga0075429_100001234_pt1 | contig 20728 bp, 24 predicted proteins | sample RhiMetdeltSRZDD3_FD_75295 | JGI IMG/M metagenome (GOLD analysis project Ga0075429, IMG submission 75295) | Populus rhizosphere microbial communities from Tennessee, USA - Rhizosphere MetaG P. deltoides SRZDD3 | ecosystem: Host-associated > Plants > Roots > Rhizosphere > Soil | place: USA... | reverse complement strand
AAGTGAACATCAAAATACAGGCGATAACCTCGAACCTCAAACTTCAAACCTCAAACATAAAAACCATGAGCCTCGAACAGAAAATAATGGGTGAATTGAAAACTGCAATGCTTGCAAAAGATGAAAAAGCATTGCGCAGTCTTAGGGCAATTAAAGCCGCTATCTTATTAGCAAAAACTTCTGAAGGTGCAGGAGGCGAATTAAAGGAAGACGATGAGATAAAACTTCTTCAGAAGTTAGTTAAGCAACGTAAAGATTCTCTCGAAATTTTTCAACAGCAAAACCGTACTGACCTTGCACAAAAAGAACAGGAAGAAATTGAAGTGATCGAAAAATTTTTACCCAAACAACTTTCTGCGGATGAACTAAGAACAGAATTATCTGCAATAATCAAAGAGATGGGCGCTACCACACCCGCTGATATAGGCAAAGTAATGGGAACGGCCACCAAAAAATTTGCAGGAAAAGCAGATGGAAAGACAATTGCTGCAATGGTAAAAGAACTTTTATCTAATTAGCCAATAATAATTAATGGTCATTGACATTGTCGTTGCAATCATTATACTACTTGCTGTTATCAAAGGATACAGGCAAGGATTAATTGTTGCACTTTTTTCTGTTATTGCTTTTATAATCGGGCTTGCCGCTGCCTTGAAGCTTTCAGTTGTCGTTGCTGGTTACATTGGCCAGGCAGTAAAAATTTCAGATAAATGGTTGCCGATAATTTCATTTGCAATTGTTTTTTTGATCGTTGTTTTACTAGTCAGGTTAGGCGCAAAATTTATTCAGCGAACTGTTGAATTTGCAATGCTTGGCTGGCTCAACCGGCTTGGCGGGATTTTACTATATGCCGGTCTATATATTTTAATTTTCAGCATCCTTATTTTTTATGCAGATCAATTAGGGTTTATAAAACCAGAAACAAAAAGTGGATCGGTTACTTATGCGTATATTCAGCCCTGGGGACCAAAACTGATGGAGGGATTAGGAAAAATTATCCCGATTTTTAAGGGAATGTTTAGTGATCTTGAAGATTTTTTTGATGGTGTTTCAAAACAAGTTCCACCTGCTAACTAATTTTTGAATCGTGGCATTCAATTAAGCCTGAACTTTGCAGTAAATCAACTATTTTAGCAAAAATTAATTGCTGAGAAGCTTATGTCGTTCGAGATAAAACATAAGGATAAATTCCGTTTTGTAGAAGAAGGCGAAGGAGAACCTCTTGTGCTTCTGCATGGCCTTTTTGGAGCACTCAGCAACTTTGAAGGCCTGATAGAATATTTTCGTCAGCACAACAAAGTTATCGTACCAATTCTTCCCTTATTCGAACTTGATATTCTTCACTCAACTGTTGGAGGTCTTGCAAAATTTGTAAATAAATTCTTGGACTCAAGAGACCTAAAAAATGTACACCTGCTTGGTAATTCACTCGGTGGCCATGTTGCATTAATACATGTTCTTAAGCATCCAGAAAGAATAAAATCATTGATACTAACCGGGAGCTCAGGTTTATTTGAAAATGGAATGGGTGATAGTTATCCAAAACGTGGCGATTATGAGTATATCAAGAACAAAACCGAACTGACTTTTTATGATCCCAAGACCGCAACAAAAGAACTCGTGGATGAAGTGTATGGGATAGTAAATAACCGCATCAAAGCAATTAAGATAATTTCCCTCGCAAAAAGTGCCATAAGAAATAATTTGGGCGAAGAGCTCAATCAAATCAAAAAACCTACGTTATTAATATGGGGTAATAATGATAACATTACTCCACCCTTTGTTGCCCGTGAGTTCAATAAGCTGATACCCAACAGTGAATTGCAATTTATAGATAAATGCGGGCATGCTCCGATGATGGAGGTGCCTGATGAATTCAATATCATATTGCATAAATTTTTAAAAAAACTCAACGAGCCTGCAACAGTAGCATAGGAGTTGCTGTCTCTAAATGAAAAGCCGCTATTCATGTTAACCCGTGAACTCATATCTCCATCCTTACCCGTTCTCCATTTGCATGATAAAGTTTTTAATGCCCTGCAAATGATGAACGATTGCCATGTTTCTCATTTGGCAGTGGATGATGACGGAAAATATGTGGGCCTGGTAAATGAAGAAGGGTTGATGCAGGCACAAGATGATACTGCGGAGCTCAAGGAATTTAAAGAACATTTGCCCGCTTTTTTTGTAAATGAAAATGATCATTTTTTAAAAGCCATGCAGCTGGCCGTTGAGAACAGGCTCAGTGTTGTGCCTGTGATCAATGAAACCAAAGACCTGCTTGGTGTTGTTAGCTATCGTGAAATGCTGAAGAAGGCGTCTGAATTTATGAACGTCAAAGATCCTGGCGGGCTAATTGTATTGGAAATGGAAAACAACAATTATTCTTTTAGTGAAATAAGCCGGCTTGTGGAAACCAATGATGCCCAAATAACACAATTAAATACGCATACTGACCAGCAAACTGGATTAATGCAAGTCACGATTAAGATCAATAAAACAGAAATATCCGATATAGTCGCCACCTTTCAACGCTATGAGTATAATGTAAAATATTATTTTGGCGAGGAATTGTATGAGAATGAATTAAGGAGCAATTACGATAACCTGATGAATTATCTCAAACTCTGATGTGATTTTTTCTCTCACTTTCAAGCCGTAAATCAGTTACCTTACAAACCACTTTTTATACAGCAGAGTTTATGCAGCGAAAGGCGAAATATTTATTAGTAGCGTTTACCACATTTATGTCTGCAGGGTTTGTTCATGCACAGCCTGGCATTGCTGATATAGCTATCACAGATACTATTCTAAATAACCTCATAAAGCAACAGTCATCAGAAAATGTTTTTACGGTACGAATCATTTCTATTTCGGGGAATAAGAAAACAAGAGCATCCGTTATCCTTCGTGAGCTTCCTTTTCGGTCGGGCGATGTTTATTCATTATCAGAACTGGTAAAGAAATTTGAAGTGGGCCGGAAACAATTGATGAATACCGCTATGTTTCATGAAGTGGTAGTAGCGCTTAAAAGTTTTGAAGGTAATAATGTAGACATACTGATCCAGGTAAAAGAAAGATGGTATTTATTTCCAATCCCCTATTTCAAATTAGTTGATCGCAATCTCAATCAGTGGCTGGTAGAGCAGCATGCAAAGCTTAACCGGGTAAATTATGGACTAAAAGTATTGTATAACAATACCAGCGGTCGTAATGATAAACTGAATGTCTATCTCATAAATGGGTATACAAAACAAATATCACTTAGTTATGACAGGCCTTACATCGATAAGACAATGAAATGGGGATTGAATTCAGGAGTAGCCATTGGCAAGAACAGAGAGGTAAATTATAATACCATCAACAATAAACAGGTATTTTTTAAAGACACCAATAATTTTGTTCGTTCATTTTTTAAAATATTTGGCGAAGTAACTTATCGCCGGGCAATAAAAACAAGACACAGGTTTGGTATAGCGTATACCATTGAAAGCATATCAGATACTATTGTTGCGCTTAATCCATCTTATTTTAAGAACGGAAGCGACAGAATTTCGTTTCCTGAATTTTATTACCTGATGACCTATATCGATGTTGACTATAATCCCTATCCATTAAAAGGATATACTGCCGAATTATACTTTGCAAAAAGAGGGATCAATAATAAATTAAACGTATGGCAAATGAGCGCAAAGGCAAGTGGCAGTTGGGAGATCGCAAACAAAACATATTTCGGTGCAAGAGTGGCGGGTGCAATAAAAGTTCCTTTTCGCCAACCTTATTTTAATCAGCGTTTGCTTGGGTATAGTGATTTTTTTATGCAGGGCTATGAATATTATGTGGTGGATGGTGTAGCCGGCGGTTATGCAAAAGCACTTTTATCAAGAGAGCTATTAGATTTTAGTTTTCATGTAAAAAGAAAAAAAGACGAAATACCTTACCGTGTTCCTTTTCGTGTGTATGGAAAAACGTTTGTGAACGCCGGATACATGCATCATCCCGACCCCGGGTTGAACACACTTAATAACCGGATGTTGTATTCCTGGGGTGTTGGCATTGATGTGATTACCCACTACGATTTTACTTTTAAGATCGAATGGAGTTTTAACCTGTTAGGGCAAAACGGTATATATTTACACAGAAAGTCCTATTACTGATCCTTCACATTTATGAAGATTGCTATTTACAGCAGGCTGCTCGAAGAAGATAAGCGAAGCGACGTTCAATTTTTTTTCGATGAATTGTCCCGCCAAAAAATTGCGGCAACAGTTTTCTTGCCATATTATGAGGAAATAAAAGACCGGCTCAATCTTCCTGCTGATACCACTACGTTTTATTTATCCGACGATCTTACGAATGAAATAGAATTTGTAATAAGTCTTGGCGGCGATGGTACTTTGCTTGACACCGTTGGATTAGTACGTGACAAAGGAATACCGATTATGGGTATCAACTTTGGACGCTTAGGTTTTTTGGCAAGTATCGGACGGGGAGAATTAGCTGATGCTGTAAAAGCATTAAAGAAGCAAACCTATGTGATCGATAAAAGAACAATGATCCATTTGGATGCAAGCATTTCTATGTTTGGAAATGTATCTTTTGCATTAAATGAATTTTCAATTCATAAAAGAGATACGGCTCCGATGATCAAGATCCATACCTATCTCAATGGTGAATTTCTAAACACATATTGGGCCGATGGATTGATAGTGGCTACACCAACGGGGTCAACCGGATATTCATTGAGCTGCAATGGACCGATCGTTTTTCCTGATTCCCGTAGTTTTTTAATTACCCCTGTAGCGCCGCATAATTTGAATGTAAGGTCTATTCTTGTCCCTGATGATAATGTCATGTCTTTTGAAGTGGAAAGCCGCACTGACCAGATCATCTGTGCGCTTGATAGTCGCCGGGAGATCGTAAGTAAAAATGTGCAGTTGGCTGTAAAAAAAGAGTCTTTCCTGCTTAATCTCGTTCGACTCACCGAAAACAACTTCCTTCAAATGCTGCATAATAAGCTTACCTGGGGCCTTGATAAACGTAACTGATCACGGATTAAAGGATTTAAGTCGGATTCATGGATGATAGTATGACCTACGAAACATGAGTGCAAAGAATCCGTGAAATCATTTTAAATCTGCGCAATCCGCGATAGTTTTTTTCGTTTTAAGAGACTGAATTCTTATTTTGCACGATGTTTCGGACATTTTTACTTCTGACGGTTCTCTCTTTATCATCTTTATTTAGTACTGCGCAACCTGAAGCCGTAGTGCAGGAAGGTGAGTTTGGCGTTGGTATCGGCGCAAGTCATTATTTTGGTGATCTGAATACAAGAGCCCATATCAACAGACCCAAGTTTGCCGCCACTGCTTTTTTCCGTAAAAATTTTGGGAATTACATCGCTGTCAGAGTAGGCGCAAGTTTTGCTCAATTAGGTTATTCCGATATATATAATGATCATAATGAGTACATGCAGAAGCGTAACCTTAGTTTTAATTCCAACGTTTGGGAATTAGCATTGCAGGGCGATTTCAATTTCTTCCGCTTCATGCCTGGCGAACCCGGTTATAATTTTACTCCTTATGTTACTTTCGGTGTGGGTGTTTTCAATTATGATCCTTATGCAATGTTGCAGGGGCAAAAGCACTTCCTTCGTCCATTGAATACTGAAGGGCAGGGCACCACACAATATCCGGATCGTAAACCGTATGGTTCAATGGCGTTTAGTATTCCATTTGGCGCGGGTGTTAAATATTGCATCAATGAAAGAATAAATGTGGGTTTTGAAATTGTACATCGTGTTACCGGAACTGATTATTTAGATGATGTAAGCAAAACCTATGTTGACCCTTCTATATTCCCAACATTACCCAATGGTGATCCCTCACCTGCCTATTTATTGCATGACCGGTCTTACGAATTGGGTGAGCCGATCGGTCTGCCCGGAAGGCAGCGCGGCGTTATGACACAGAAAGATCAGTTTGCAACTGCAATATTTTATATTTCATTCAACCTGCAGAGTTATAAATGCCCCAGCGCTGACTAAACAAAATAAATTTTTTTATAGAAACTACCTATGGGTAGTTTTCTTATTTTCTTAACTTGGTATTCAGTTAAACGAATTGTTTAAAACAGGGTCAGAGATATCATCATTAAAAATTATTTTATGAAATTTCTTAAGCCATTATTATTATTTTTTATAGCCGTCATTGCTTTATTAAGTTTCACTACAATTGAAAATAACGGGCTTCAGCAATGGAATTTGATAGGCGAGAAGAGAGTCAGCTTTCTTGTCGACAGGGATGTAATTCATGTAACGGGAAATGATAATTACAGGCAAATAAAATTAAAAGTGAAAGATGGTCCTGTGCATATATTAGATATGGATGTTCATTTTGAGAATGGAGATAAATTTGATGTGGCACTAAAGCAAAAGTTCTCAAATGGGGGTGAAAGCCGTGTGATCGATCTTCCCGGAGGAAGCCGCAGTATTAAAAAGATCGAATTCTGGTATGAGACAAGAGGTTTTGCAAAAGGAAGAGGCCGTGTGCAGGTTTGGGGTAAAAGATAAAAATTACAATAAAACTCTATATGCCCGTCCTGACCTGATCAGGGCGGGTTTTTTATTTGCGCTTATAACTTTCGTTAAAAAGTTATGGCATAATAAATGTTGATACCTTTAATTAAACTCAAAACCATGACACTTATCGGATTTTTAGTTCTCCTGGCAGTCGCAGCAATATGCGGGGGAATCGGGCAATCATTGGCCGGTTATAGTTTGGGCGGATGTCTCGTATCGATCATCGTTGGTTTTATCGGTGCCTGGCTTGGTATGTGGATGGCCGGGAAACTGGGACTACCTGAACTTTTTACGATCAACATCGAAGGCAAACCTTTTCCCATTGTATGGGCGATCATTGGCTCAGCCGTATTTACTCTTATCATGGCATTACTGCGAAAAGCGTTGGTTGGCGGTAACAGGTATTGATTTTTTAATTTGACAATAAGATCGATCAAATTGAATTATCAAATTGGTTGTCGTACAATAGATGTAAGTTTCAAAATCTGCGTGAGCCAATGGTGAGGCCGGGCTTCAAAATAGCAATATGAATTTGCAAACTAACACGTGGAGATCGCGGCTGCAGGAAGTAATTTTTGAGTCCAGTACTTCAGCTGGCAAAGTATTTGACATTTGTCTACTTATATCCATCCTTGCAAGTATTATCGTAGTGATGCTGGACAGTGTGGCCTCTCTTCGTCTACGTTACGTCGGGATATTTTTTGTCCTAGAGTGGGGATTTGGGGATTATCAACCGTAAAAAAATAAACGCAAAACGAAATTGTTAAAATAAAAGTCGCAATAATAAAAGTTTAGTCGTGATTATTCTTTTATAAACAAGCATAATATCTCTGTATGTATTGACCCATATTCCAATTTACATATGTTTTTAGTTCAAAATCAATTAGTCCAGTCGTGGGTATTTGCATAAATGAATATCAAACCATCGGCATTGTTTTCCTAACTTTGTCTGCTAATTTTTTAAAAAATGTCAGATTTATTAAGCCAGGTCGATAAGGCTCGTCTTCCACGTCACATTGCTATCATCATGGATGGCAATGGTCGCTGGGCAAAAGAACAGGGACAAGACAGGCTTTTTGGCCACTTTCATGGAGTAGAAAGTGTAAGGAATATTGTGGAAGGCTGTGCTGAGCTTGGCGTTGAATATTTAACGCTATATGCTTTCTCAACCGAGAATTGGGACAGACCTGAATATGAAGTAGTAGGGTTAATGGAATTGCTTGTTTCTACAATTCATAATGAAGTTGAAAGTTTGCATAAAAACAATATTCGTCTGCATGTGATCGGTGATATGAATATGCTACCAGAATATGCGAAAAAAGAACTGGAAGAAGCATTGATGCATACAAAGGATAATAGTGGTCTTAATCTCATAATGGCGCTTAGCTATAGTGGGAGATGGGAACTGCTAAATGCGGTTAAGAGTATAGCACACAAAGTAAAAAAAGGAGAACTAGCTGTCGAAGATATTGACCAGGATACCTTGCAGCAACACCTTGTTACCAGTAGTTTTCCTGATCCCGAACTGATGATAAGAACCAGTGGCGAGTACAGGATCAGCAATTTTCTTTTATATCAACTGGCCTATGCGGAACTTTATTTCACGCATGTTCGCTGGCCGGATTTCAGAAAACAACATTTATACGAAGCCATTATTGACTACCAGGGAAGAGAGAGGAGGTTTGGAAAAACGGGAGAACAGGTCAAAACAGAGGAAATTCAGTCATAAAAAGCAGGAAGTCTGAAGTACGAGGACGGAAATCTGATTCGGAGTTGTAAATCAGACTTCAGACATCCGACCTCGGATTTCAAGTCTCCAAATTATTTCGGGAATTTGACGCACTTCTTTAACAAACACTTCAATTTTTTACCGTTAATTTGCCGCCTTTATAAGCTATCATGCGGGTTTTAAAAGTCCCGGACCGGCAATATTGACTGAATTGATCAACCAACAATGCAAAGAATTTTAAAAAGAGCTTGTTTACTGCTTGCGGTGGTTTATACCTCCTTAATAAGTGCGAATGCACAGGAAGACACAATACCAAAGCCTACATCCATTGATCCTAATCTTATAATCTTTCGTGATGCTACCCGTCCAAAACAATATACGATCTCAAGCATAACGACTACCGGTGTCTTTTTCCTTGACTCAGCCATCGTGGCAAGTATTTCCGGTTTACAAGTTGGTGATAAGATCTTACATCCCGGCGGCGATGAATTTCCAAAAGCAATTCAGAATCTTTGGAAGCAAAAATTATTTTCTAATGTTCAAATACTTGTTACAAAAATCAATGGAGATAATATCGACATTGAGATCCATGTAATCGAAAGACCAAGGCTTGGTAATTATAAATTTAAAGGAGTAAAAAAAGCTGAAGAAGAAGAACTAATTGGAAAGATCGGCCTGGCAAAACAAACTATTGTAACTGAAAACACACGTCGTACTGCCGATGAGGTTATAAAAAAATATTATGGTGAAAAAGGGTATCTGAATGTGAAGGTCAGGATAATAGAAACGCCGGATACCAGTTTTGTCAATTCTGTTTTTATGTTAATAGATGTTGACAAAGGCGATAAAGTGAAAGTGAATAATATCAACTTCTTTGGCAACGAAACTGTTACTGATCTTAAGTTGAAGAAACAATTGAAGGGTACAAAAGAGGTAAGCCGGTTCACCCTATATCCTAAAAAGGATTCAACACTGTTTGGCGAAAATCCAAGAATAACTTTCAGTCAGTACATGAAAGACAAAGGATTTCTTTCCATAAGCAAAACAAAAAACTTTCTTGATCCCTGGTTCCGCTTCAAATTGTTTTCCTCAGCAAAGTTCAATGAAAAGAAATTTGAAGAAGATAAAGAGAAAATCATTGAGTACTATAACTCCATTGGCTATCGTGATGCGATAATTGAAGATGTAAAACCTTATCCCGTTTCAAGCGGTAATATCAATATCGATTTCAAAATGAACGAAGGCCATAAATATTATTTTGGAAATATTACATGGAAAGGAAATTCCAAATACAACGATTCCGTACTGAATTTCATTTTAGGCATTAATAAAGGGGATGTCTATAATATCGAAACGCTGAATCAACGTCTCGGTAAGCAACTGACACCGGAAGGTGGCGACATCAGCGGTTTGTACATGGATGATGGTTATCTTTTCTTCCGTGCAGAAGCCGTAGAAACAGCCGTATACAATGATACCATTGATCATGAAATAAGAATTATTGAAGGGCCGCAGGCAAGAATTAAGAATATAAAGATCTTCGGTAACGACAGAACAAAGGAACATGTGATCCGTCGCGAATTAAGAACAATACCCGGTGAACTTTTCAGCCGTGCAGATCTTATCCGTTCACAGAGAGAGCTTGGCCAGTTAAATTATTTCAATCAGGAAACCATTGGCATCAATCCAATTCCAAATCCCGAAGATGGAACCGTAGATATTCATTATAAGTTGGAAGAAAAATCTTCTGATCAGTTAGAGCTTTCAGCAGGCTGGGGTGGTGGTATTGGTCTTACCGGAACACTCGGTGTTTCATTCAATAACTTTTCCATCAAAAATATCTTCAATAAAAAATCGTGGGATCCGTTGCCAACGGGCGATGGTCAAAAACTGAGTGTTCGTGTTCAGTCAAACGGAAGGATTTACAGTTCTTATAACTTTTCATTTACTGAGCCATGGCTTGGCGGTAAAAAAAGAAACTCACTGACATTTAGCTTATATAAAAGCAAATTCACGAATGGGTACGATTACCTTACTCAACGTTTCAATAAAGAAAGAGCTGATTCAAGCTTTTTGAAAACACTTGGCGCAAGCGTTTCTCTTGGCAAGCAATTGAAATGGCCCGATGATTATTTCAGTCTTATTTATACATTGAACTTTACACAATATAAGCTGCAGAATTATCCAATATTCGCAGGACTTGATAGTGGAAATTCTACCAATTTCAGTTTTAAGATCGCATTACAAAGAAATTCTGCAGGTCCTAACCCGATATTCCCTACAAGCGGTTCAAACTTTTTATTGAGTGTACAAGCGACCCCACCTTATTCAATATTTAATCCTGACCTGGCAAAAGACAATTCATATAAACACCCGGAATATCATAAGTGGAGATTCAATGCTGAGTGGTATGTGCCTCTTGGTAAACCAATGGGGGCAGAAAAGAACAGGCAATTTATCGTGAAGCTTGCAGCCAAGTATGGCTTCATGGGAAAGTATAATAACAAGCTGGAGGTATCTCCTTTTGAACGGTTCCAGCTTGGCGATGCAGGTATGGCAAATAATTTCGGTTTGCTTGGTTACGATATCATTGCGCATCGTGGCTATCCAATTTATGAAAATTCAAACCCTGGTATAAATCCCAGTGATGATCCATCACAGGCAAGAAACTTTTTTACAATATTTAATAAATACCAGGTGGAGCTGCGCTATCCATTTGCTACTAACCCACAAAGTACGATCTATGGTCTCGCATTTTTTGAAGCGGCCAATGGATGGTATAGTTTTAAAGACTATAACCCATTCCGATTACGCAGGAGTGCCGGCGTTGGTATGAGGTTCTTCCTGCCAATGTTTGGTTTGTTAGGATTTGATTACGGTATCGGTATTGACCGCATTAGGTCAGGACAGGGATTGAAATCGGCATCTAAGTTTACATTCATGTTGGGTTATGAGCCGGAATAAAATATTTAACCAAACTTCATTACTACTATTTAACTTCCGTTGCGACGCTCCGTTCAACATATTGTTCAACATTCAGCACTTGCTTCGCACGACTTATCATAAATTAGTAATTCCCTGCCTGCGGGCAGCCAGGTATTCATCATTAAAACACTTCTAATATGAAAAAGGTATTGCTTTTAGTTTGTAGCTTATGGCTTGCAACTTTTGCAGCTGATGCACAAGGCAAATATGCCATCATCGATACAAAATATATTCTTGATAAAATGCCCGAGTATACAGATGCTCAAAAAAGGCTAAATGATTTTGCTACGGTCTGGCAAAAAGAAATCGATGACCAGCAAGCCGAACTGGATAAAATGTATCGTGATTTTGAGGCGGAGCAGGTTATGCTTAGCGAAGAATTGAAGAAAAAAAGAGAGGACCAACTCTTCAATAAAGAAAAAGCATTGCGTGATCTTCAACGTAAACGCTTTGGTTTTGAAGGCGATCTGTTCAAAAAGAGACAGGAACTTGTAAAGCCCGTACAGGACAAGGTTTACAATGCAGTTCAGAAGCTTGCTGTAGCCCGCAGCTACGATTTTATTTTAGATAAAAGTGAGGGAATTACCGTTATCTTTGCCGACCCAAAATTGGACAAAAGTGAAGATGTGTTGCGGGAAATGGGAATAAAATAACGTAAGATCCGTTTGCCATTAAATGTTAAAGATTTCTGAAGAGGCAACTTTGCCCTTGAGAAAGTACTCATAAAAAAACAATAACGTAAATCAAAATGAAAAAGATCATTGCAATTTTTGTGTTGGCTGCCGGTTTGGTTAGTGGCACTGCTCATGCCCAGGCTAAATTCGGGTTTATACGAGTTGATGAAATGGTATCGCTTATGCCTGAATTAAAAAAGATCGATACTTTACTTGTAAAATTTCAAAACGATTCTTTGCCGAGAACATATAATTATCTTTTGGGTCAATATCAGCGCTATGATAGTATTGTTGTTGACTCTGTTCGTAGCCCATTGGTGGTTCGTCAGGAAGCAGCTAAGCAAAGAGCAGGTTATCTTGATGAATTGCAAAACTGGCAATCTTCTGCGCAGTCGCTGGTCGAAGCAAAACAAAATGCCCTTTTACAGCCAGTATATGATAAAGTATTAAAAGCAGTTGATGAAGTAGCAAAAGAAAAAGGTTACACTTATGTATTCAACCGTGAGGCACTATTGGTAGGTCCGCCGGCAGATAATCTATTACCAATGGTAGCGGAAAAACTAAAAGTAAAATTGCCTGCCACCGGTACGCAAACATCAACACAAAAGCCACCTGGTAAAACAGGGAATTAAGATCCAAAAGAAATAATTGAAAGAGGCTACTTATAATAGCCTCTTTATTTTTGCAATATGTCTTTAACCACGCCTATCGGCATTTTTGATTCTGGTTATGGTGGCTTAACCATAATGCGTGAAATAGTAACCAGGCTTCCTCATTACGATTATATTTATCTCGGTGATAATGCAAGAGCACCTTACGGATCACGTTCTTTTGAATCGGTTTATCGTTACACTTTACAATGTGTAAAATGGTTTTTTCAGCGGGGTTGTCCGCTAGTTGTGCTTGCCTGTAATACTGCATCGGCAAAAGCGTTGCGTACAATCCAGCAAAATGATCTGGCTAAAATTGACCCGAATAAAAGAGTGCTTGGTGTAATACGACCTACAACAGAAGTGATCGGCAATTATTCTGATTCAAAAAATATTGGGATATTGGCTACCTCGGGGACGGTAACTTCAAACAGTTATGTAATAGAGATTGAAAAATTTTTTCCTGGAGTAAAAGTTTTTCAGCAGGCGTGCCCGATGTGGGTGCCTTTAATTGAAAATGAAGAATACGATACCCATGGTGCAGATTTTTTTGTAAAGAAATATATCAACCAGTTGATTGATCAATCGCCGGCCATTGATACAATATTATTAGCTTGCACCCATTACCCGTTAATGCATGATAAGATCAGGGAATACACACCTGCAGATATTAAGATATTATCGCAAGGTGAAATTGTAGCGAATAGCCTGGCCGAATACCTGCAACGCCATCCTGAAATAGAAAAGAAATTAAGCCTGGGAGGAAGCCACCATTTTTATACCACTGATTCCACGGAAGATTTTGATAAGCATGCTGCCAATTTTTACGGCGCAGAAATAAGAGCTGATCATATTGATCTTGAGGCGCAAAAACTTTGATGCTCAGGGAACTGGACGTAAGAGAGTGCGATGCAATCAGGTGCAATCAGGGCGCTGAAGTTGGGCTAATAAAATCCTAAATCTGAAACCTAAAATCTGCCATCCAACCCCTACCTTTGCCGTCCTTTCACAAACAACGGGAAGTGGTGTTCTCGTTGCGAAATAATTAATCCCGCCTGAGGCGGGACATTTTTAAAAAGGAAAAAATTTAGATTATGCCAGGTAAAAAAAGAACTTATCAGCCACATAAACGCCGCCGTAAATCCGTGCATGGTTTTCGTAAGCGTATGAGAACTGCCGATGGCCGCAAAGTATTATCAGCCCGCCGAAGAAAAGGCCGTAAGAAACTAAGCGTTTCTGACGAAAGGAAAGCAAAATAAAAGCCCATTCAAATCCCGCCCAATGCGGGACTTTGAAAATTTATTATAATTTAAATAGCCCTTTTATTTCAGGGCTATTTTTATTTTTAAAAATATTCGCCGTAAATCTGTGTTATCTGTGAGCAAACAATTCACACTCGGAAAAAATGAAAGGCTGAAAAGCCGAAAGCAGATCGAGCAATTGTTTGCTGAAGGAAAAAGCTTCGTCGTAAATCCGTTCAGAGTGTATTTTTTCGTCAACGATCTCCCGATAGTTATCGGGACGTCAATTGTCAATAGCTTACTTCAATTTGGGGTCGGCGTTTCTAATAGAAACTTCAAAAGAGCAGTTGATCGCAACCGAATAAAAAGATTGACACGAGAAGCCTGGCGGGTACAAAAAAATGAATTGCAGGAAAAGCTAAAGACAAATAGTAAACAACTGAATGTATTTTTTATTTATACCGGCAAAGAGCTTCCTGATTTTGCCATAGTAAAAGATAAAGTAGCCGTAGCTTTGAAAAAGCTAGCCGATAAAATTGATGAAAACATTTCTTCGAATCCTTAGTCTTCCTTTTATTGCATTGATAAAGATTTATCAATGGATCATTTCTCCATTGCTCGGGCCGAAATGCAGGTTTACCCCCACCTGTTCCCACTATGCATCAGAAGCATTAAAAAAACATGGATTGTTCAAAGGAATGTGGCTGGCCATCAAAAGGATTTCACGCTGCCATCCCTGGGGCGGCAGTGGCTATGACCCGGTGCCATAATTCGAATAACGCTTCTATACTAACAAGTATTCATTCCTAAATAAACTATCTTGTATCAATAAAAACGCAAGGTTTGACTACCGTTTCTATAATAGAAGATGATCCCCATTTCAGGTCGGGACTTGAGGTTTTGATCCGCAATTCAAAAAACTTTGAGGTTATCTCCAGTCATGCCACTGCTGAAGAAGCGCTTCTCCAAATAACAAAACGACCTCCCGATATTGCTATTGTTGATATAAAACTTCCGGGTAAAAGCGGCGTTGAATTAATTAAAGAATTGAAAGATTCTTTACCCGATCTCCAATGCATAGTTTGTTCTTATTATGACAGTGATGATTACGTTTTCAGCGCATTAAAAAATGGTGCCTGCGGATATTTGCTTAAAGATGCAATGCCATCCGATATCATTGAATCGCTGGAAGAATTGAAACGCGGCGGGGCGCCAATGAACCGGTATATTGCGAGAAAGGTATTGGCAACATTTCATGAGAAGATCATAAACCATCACCTGGCAGAGCTTACCTCCAGGGAAAATGAGGTGTTGAACTTAGTAGCTGAGGGGCTTTTGACCAAAGAAATATCAGACCAGCTTTCATTGAGCAATTATACCGTAAAAAGCCATTTAAAAAATATCTATACAAAGCTGCATGTTAGAAACAAGGTAGAAGCTATTAACAAGCTGAATGACTCGCGAAGATGATCTATTTGTTGATTTTTATATAATTGCTGCGAATGCGGCTAAGGGATTCAGGCGTAATACCCAAATAACTGGCGATCTGTTTCAATGGTAATCGTTTTTCCATATCCGGATATTTTGTAATAAAAGTGCAGTAGCGTTCGTCTGCCGGCTGGCTAAGATTAGCCACTATTCTTTCTTGTAATGCAATGAAAGCATTTTGCAAAAGATGACGGAAGAATCTTTCAAACTTAGGGATCTTTATATAAAGCTCTTCCAATGCATTTTTTTCAAGACAAAGTAATTCCGAGTCTTCCAGTGCATCAATCGTAAAACGAGCAGGTGTTTGCGTTAAAAAACTAAACATATCGCCGGTCCACCAATCTTCAATGGCAAATTGAATGATATGCTCAAGGCCTTTTTCATCGATCGTGTAGGTGCGCAAACAACCTTTATTTACAAAATATTGATGGCGGCTGATATCGCCTTCCTGTAATAAATATCCTTTCTTTTTTATTTTTTTTAATTTCAGTAATGAAGTGAAGTATTGTTCTTCTTCAGGTGTAAGCGTTATAAAGCGGGAAATGTTTTTAAGGATCAGGTCGTACATTTAATAACGTTTGAATACAAGATTACCGGAGGGCGTCATCGCTGTTCGCCTTCTTTAAACTCAAGCTCTACTATTGTATGCAGTCAAATTTAAAATAAATAACCGCAGAGCGCAGAATATATTACTAATCTGCATACTGCGGTTAGGTTAAATTTTTCCGTCAAATATTAGTTGGCTTTTGCCTTTGGCATCGCTACTTCATATCTTTCTGCTACTTTTTTCCAATCAATTACATTCCAGAAAGCAGCAAGATATTCAGCACGGCGATTCTGGTATTTTAAATAATAAGCGTGTTCCCAAACATCCACACCAAGAATTGGAGTGCCTTTTACTTCGGCAACATCCATCAACGGGTTATCCTGGTTAGGCGTTGAACTAATTTCAAGCTTACCATCTTTAACGATGAGCCAGGCCCAACCGCTACCGAATCTTGTCATACCGGCATTCGCAAATTTTTCTTTGAATGCTTCAAAGGTTCCAAAAGCCTCATGAATAGACTTTGCCAGATCGCCTGCTGGTGGGCCGCCTGCTTTTTCATCAAGGGTTTCCCAAAAGAAAGTATGATTCCAATGGCCACCGCCATTATTTCGCACAGCGGGGGAAATTTTTCCAGCACTCTTTACCAGTTCTTCCAGGCTTTTATTTTCATGTTCAGTGCCTGCAATTGCTTTATTCAGATTATCAACATAAGCCTGGTGGTGCTTGCCATGGTGTATTTGCATGGTCAAAGTGTCAATATGTGGTTCCAACGCATCATGTGCATATGGAAGCGGAGCTAATGTAAATGCCATAACTAACGATTTTAAATTTAAGATTTAAGAATTGAGATTTAATGGGAGAACAAATTTACAAAATGATATGTTGTTATTGTTCAGCCTTTTTTTCGATATATGGAATAAAATTTCACCCGCTTTTGATTTTTAATGTAACTTTCTTCGCTATTATTAATTAAACAATATGGGAAACGATTCTCGCCGAAAGTTTATTAAAGGTATTGCAGGTACAGCTCTTGCAGCTTCTATCCCTGAAATGATAAGGGCAACAAGTAATGAAAGAGAGGAGAAACTAAAGCTTCGTGATTATTATAGCGCCAATGATAATTTACAAGTCGCTTTGATCGGCGCAGGTGGCATGGGCACTGCAGATGCGCAAACCGCTAAAGCAATTCCGGGCGTAAAGATCATAGCAGCCTGCGACCTGTTTGACCCAAGATTAGATGAAGCCAGGAAAAATTTTGGTGCCAATATTTTCACAACAAGGGATCATAAAGAAATATTGGCAAGAAAAGATATTGATGCAGTGATCATCGGCACCCCGGACCATTGGCATAAAGAGATCGCAGTCGATGCGTTGAATGCAGGCAAACATGTCTATGTTGAAAAACCAATGGTGCAGCAAATTAACGAGGGGCAAGCCGTAGTTGATGCACAAAAAAGAAGTGGTAAAGTATTGCAGGTTGGCAGCCAGGGCATGAGTTCTGTTGGCAATGAAAAAGCAAAAGAATTATTTGAAGCCGGTGCCATCGGGCAACTCAATTATGTTGAAGGATTTTGGGCCCGCAATACGCCTGGTGGGGCATGGCAATATAATTTGCCTGAAGATGCTTCAGAAAAAAATGTGGATTGGAAAAGATTTCTAAAAGATAAACCGCAACTGCCGTATGACCCGAAACGTTTTTTTCGCTGGCGTTGTTTCAAAGATTATGGTACCGGTGTTTGTGGCGATCTGTTTGTTCATTTGATATCAAGTTTGCATTATATCATAAGTTCTATGGGCCCGACAAGAATTATGTCAACTGGTGGGCTTCGCTATTGGAAAGATGGTCGTGACGTGCCTGATATCATGCTTGGTATGTTTGATTATCCCCAAACTGATAGGCACCCTGCATTTAATTTATCATTGCGTGTAAATTTTGTTGATAGTAATAAAGACGGTTCTTATTTTCGGATGGTAGGTAATGAAGGTTCAATGCTTGTTGAGTGGAACGATGTAACGCTGGCAAAGAATTTTTCTTACCCGCCAGATAACTATGCGCAGGTATTGAAGGCAAAACAATATGCGCCGGATTATGATCGTAAGAAGATAAAAGATCCGGAGGTGACGGTTTTTAAAGTGCAGGATGGATACAAGGGAGCTCATTATGACCATCATTATAATTGGGTAAGAGCAATACGTGAAGGAAAACCGGCCATTGAAGATGCGCTGTTTGGTTATCGTGCGGCTGCACCAGCATTGCTTTGTAACGACAGTTATTTCCAGGCGAAACCTATCAAATGGGATCCTGTCAATTTAAAATTACTCGCTTAAAAACATACAGAATGAGAAAGACAATACTAGTTATTTCGACAGTAATTGTAACGATGTCATTTATGACAAACAATAAACAAATGGAAAATACACTTACAGAAAAAGAAAAAAAAGAAGGATGGGTATTATTGTTTGATGGCAGTACCATGAATGGCTGGCGCACGTATAAAAATAAAGAGTCAGAAGGGTGGGACGTAAAGAATGGTGAGTTGTATTGTAAAGCTGAAGGTGTAACCAAGAGAGCTGACCTGATTACGAATAGTAAATATGAGAATTACGAATTGCAGATAGACTGGAAAATTTCTCCAAAAAAGAACAGTGGTATAATTTACATGGTTACTGAGGAAAATGGAGCCAGTTATGAATCTGGTCCCGAATATCAATTAATTGATGATCTTGGTTACCCGGCTAAATTACAAGACAAACAATTGAGCGGCGCTAATTACGATATGAATGCCCCATCAGCAAAAGTGGCCAAACCTGCAGGCGAGTTCAATCACACGAAAATTGTGATCAACAAAGGACATGTTGAGCATTGGTTGAATGGTACTAAGGTGGTGGATTACCTATTATGGACTCCTGAATGGGAGCAAACAAAAGCAAACAGTAAATGGAAAGATGTAAAACCTTATGGCATGTCAAAGTCGGGTCATATTGCTTTACAGGATCATGGCGGTGGTATTGCGTTTAAGAATATTAAATTAAAACCGCTTTGATCATTTTTTGAGACGGTTAAATTTTTTTCCTTTTTCAATAAAATTATCGACAACCCCTCTTGTTTCCAGGTCACGAAGAACTGAAATAGTATACCATGGAATTGAACCCTTGAATTCCGAAAATTTTTTTCTGATGATTTTTACAACGTCATCTGTCAAATCAGAAAATGTTTTTCCCCTTGAACCTTTCAGGCTTTGTAAAATAGCTGATTTAAAAGGTTCATAGATTGATGAATCTATTTTCACTTCTCTTTTCGTCTTGGGGTTTGTAATTACTGTTTTTTTTGAAATTGCTTTTGCCATTATCTTTTCTTTTTAAAAAAATCTTTCATTAGCCGGCCACATTCTTCTTTCATTACTCCATAAACTATTTCCGTTTTTTGATGAAAAGGCCAATTAGTTCCTGTAATTCTTTTATGACCATTCTTTTCATCGTCTGCACCCCAAACTATCTTGCCAAGCTTGCTCCAGTACATTGCTCCTGCACACATTAAGCATGGTTCAATAGTTATATACAATGTCGCTTCGGGTAAATATTTACTGCCAAGTAAATTAAAAGCCGAAGTTAATGCGATCATTTCAGCATGGGCAGTTGGATCATTCAATTTTTCTGTCATGTTATGACCACGGGCAATCACTTTTCCATTTACTACAACAACAGCGCCGATCGGCACTTCATCATCGTCAAAAGCTTTTTTTGCTTCTTTCAAGGCCTGGGTCATATAATATTCGTCGGTCATAAAATTTTTACAGATGAAGATTATCGCTGCGCATTCAAAACGATAAGCACATCTTTTGGTACAAACTCCTCGATCATCGGATGATCAGCTAATGTAAGAAACGTCCAATCAGGCGAAAACTCATCTTTCAATGCGATCATCTTACTTTTTAGATGAAAGCAATAGCTTTTTGTGATATCATCAAACCAAATATTCTCTTTGCCATATTGATCTTCAAATGCATTTATCATGAATTCCTTTTTGCTTTCAAGTCTTTCTGCCTCATATTCATCAACCGACCGCTCATTCCTGAACTGAATTGCCGTCAATAAGGTATAATGTATACTACAATAGCTTCCACTGTCAGTTTCAATGATTTTTCCGATATCATCTATAGTTACAAGGTCTGTCGAAATGATCAGGTCTTCATTTTCAAAAGCCTGTTTCATCTTTTCGAGCATTATTTCCCGCGGGAATTTTTTAAAAAATGGGGGGTAGGTAGCATCAAGACACTGTTCATATTCGCCTTTGCAAAACAAATCGAGATATTTATAGATTCTCGCATTCAATCCAGGGTTATCAGGGTTTATCTTATTTAATTCCTCGATAGATGCCATATAATTTCACCTTCACATTTTAATTAACTTGTATCAAATTTAACTAAATGGCCCTGATTGATGATCTTAAAAAAATGCAGCTATACTTCAAGGGCGGCATTACAAAAACATATTCCTTCAGAAAAGAGCAATTGAAGAAACTAAAGTCGTCGATTTTAAATCATGAGCAAGATCTTTATAATGCACTGTATACCGATCTGAAAAAAAGCCCGGAAGAAACGTGGGTTACTGAAACAGGACTTGTGATAAGTGAGTTGAATGCGGCAATAAAAAACCTTCAACTATGGATGCAACCCGAAAAGGTTGACACCAATTTATTGAATCTTCCATCAACAAGTAAAATAGTAAAAGAGCCGCTCGGGGTTGTGCTGATCATTGGTCCATGGAATTATCCTTTTCAGCTTTTAATAAACCCATTGATCGGGGCTATCGCTGCTGGTAATTGCGTGGTGTT
>Ga0075429_100001233_pt1 | contig 20734 bp, 17 predicted proteins | sample RhiMetdeltSRZDD3_FD_75295 | JGI IMG/M metagenome (GOLD analysis project Ga0075429, IMG submission 75295) | Populus rhizosphere microbial communities from Tennessee, USA - Rhizosphere MetaG P. deltoides SRZDD3 | ecosystem: Host-associated > Plants > Roots > Rhizosphere > Soil | place: USA... | reverse complement strand
CTCAACCGCTTCGTTACGTAGTCTTCGAGCCACGCACTGCTCTGACCGTGGCGAGGTGGCGCAAATCGCCCGCTTCGGCGGGCAATCATGCGCTGAGAGCGAATCGCTCCTGCATCACGAGTCTAAATCGGCTTGACTCCCGGCGCGGCGCCGGCCGATCATCGCGCCACTCGAGAGACCGTCAGGTGATCGAATGACCGAGCTTCCGAAGAATGTCGTCGTTCTGTCCGACGGAACCGGGAATGCGGCCGCAAAGGTGTGGCGCACCAACGTGTGGCGGGTGTTCCAGTCGCTGGAGCTGAGCGGCTCGCGGCAGATGGCGATGTACGACGACGGCGTCGGCAGCTCGGCCTTCAAGCCGCTCGCCCTCCTCGGCGGCGCGGCCGGCTGGGGGCTGAAGCGCAACGTGCTCGATCTCTACAAGTTTCTCTGTCGAAACTACACGCCGGACTACCAGATCTACGCGTTCGGCTTCAGCCGTGGCGCGTTCACCATCCGCGTCCTCCTCGGTCTCGTCGCGCACCAGGGTTTGATCCCATATGAGAGCGAGGCCGATCTGCACCGGCGAGCGATCGGCGCGTATCGCGCATATCGCAAGGCGCGCTTCGCCTCCGTCTGGCGCCTCGAAATGCCGTTCCGCTCGGCTCGCGACGCGGTCCTGGCTCTCTTCGGTCGCCGCTACGATGCTTCCAGCAACATCAAGAGCCCACCCGTCCGCTTCGTCGGGCTGTGGGACACGGTGGCCGCGTACGGACTGCCGATCGAAGAGATGACGCGTGGCGTGAGCCAGTGGATCTGGCCGCTGGAGCTGCCGAATCGGATCCTCGGTCCCGCCGTCCAGCGGGCATGCCATGCCCTATCGCTCGACGACGAGCGGACGACGTTCCATCCCGTTCTGTGGACCGAGGCGGCGGAGAAGCGCGCGCCGCCGGACGAGCATGGCCGTCGCTGGACGAAGGGCGAACGCATCAGCCAGGTCTGGTTCGCCGGCAGCCACGCCAACGTCGGCGGTGGATACCCGGACGATGCGCTGGCTCATGTGTCGCTCACCTGGATCATGGAGGAGGCGCGCGCATGCGGCCTGCGCTTCAAGACCGCGCCCGACGCCGATCCCGACGCGGTGATCAACGCGCGCTCGTCGCGCGACAAAGATGGGCGTCTCTATGACTCACGGCACGGCGTCGCCGGATACTATCGCTACGGTCCCCGGAAGATCCACGATCTCTGCCACCGTCCCGCGTCGTCGCGGCGAGAACGCGACGAAGTCACGATCGACGTTCCGAAGATCCACGAAAGCGTGCTCGATCGCGCGGGGAACGGCGCACACGCCTACGCGCCAATCGGTCTGCCCGCGAGCTATGAGGTCGTGACCACCGCGGGCGAGATCATCGCTCCCGAGGCCAGCCGCTTCGAGAACCCACAGCAGGCCGCGACCCGCGCGGCGATGCAGGAGACGGTCTGGAATCTCGTGTGGTGGCGGCGGATCGTCTATTTCTTGACGCTCGGCGCGTCGTCGTACCTGTTGCTGTTCCCGGTCGTTCAGCGCACCGTCCCGGCCGCGGAGTTTTCCACCCCGCTGCGCCTCGTGTCGGAAACCGTCCGTACACTGAGCGTGTTCCTGCCGGGCTTCGCGGGCTGGTGGCTCGATGCCTTCGCCTCGAACCCGGGTCGGTTTGTCGCCGGGGTGACCGTGCTCGGCACGTTCATCGGCATCGGCGTGGCGCTCGGCAATCGCATCGACGGCAACATGCTCGCCCTCTGGCGCACGATCCTCAAGGAGCGAGGGATGCCGCGTGGCACCCTGCCCGCCAACGTGGTCTTCCGCCTGCGGACGCATCCGGCCTACAAGGCCGTGCACCGAGCGGTCAAGCTGCATGTCATCCCACTCCTGTCCGCCGTCATCCTCGTGTACCTCGGGGCTGCCCTCATCAGTCACCTCGCCTTCGACGTTGCAGACGCGGCCGGTGCCTTTTGCCGCGAGGGCCAGGGCGGGGCACCGGCGTCGCTCGAAGCTGGCGAGACAAGGGTCGTCGAGAATTTCGGTGCATCCGCGATGTGCTGGTCGACCGGGCTCGAGCTGCTCGAAGGGCGACGGTATCGCATCGCCGTCCGCCAGATGTCGGCGCCCGACGGTGCCAGGTATGCGGCGCAGTTCGGCGGCCAGGAGATCAGCCGCGCGCCGAGCTTCGGCGGCCGCGTCGCGATGTTTGGCTTTCTCCCATTTCGCCGTGTGCTGAGCCGTCCCTGGTTCAGCCCGATCGCGCGTATCGGGGCCGTCGGCAGCGATGAATATCCACTGGAGCCCGAGATTCGCCAGACGCGTGAAGCGCAAGAGCCCGGCTCGCATGACGTCCCGCCACCCGAGGTCGTCGCCGAGATCAAAGCTCGCCGGACAGGCGAGCTGTTTCTGTACGTCAACGACGCGGTGAACGGTGTGCCGGGGCTGAGCGATTACTTCTACAGGAACAACCCGGGACAGGCGAGCGTGGAAGTGACGCGGCTAGGCCGTCGCTAGGTGCTCGGGCAGTAGGTGCACGCACCTCAAAGATGGGCGAATCTCAGCCGGAAGGCGCCTATCCACCCGTGCACCGGGACCTCATTCCCAGCCGGGAGGAGAGCCGGCGCGCGACGCCCTGCCGATCTGGCGGCAGTTAGCCCGCCCGGCGGGTCGGGATGCGAGCGAGCCACTGGTAAAGGCCATATGCCTTACGCCCGAGCTCACAGCCGGGCCTTGTTCGCTCGCACCGCGGGCACCATGAGCAGTGTTGCTGCCAGAGGTTGTCGGCTTGAACTACCGCGTCGGTCGGGGGCGCCGCATTTCGTCTGGCGGAGCCGGCGCGCCGACGAGGACTGTGACGCGGATCCATCGCGTTCGTCATTCGAGGACCATACGGAGTAACTGCGCTTGAAGTCAATGAAAGAAGATGTGAACTATGAACTTCTGTTCCGCAGTCGATGAAAAACTTTCCCTTGCCCGACCGAGCTCGCCGGCGCCAGCGTTCGCAGGGGAGACGTTCACCCCGTGCGCGCGCGTAGCCGCAATCGCCACAGCGCGCTCATCGCGCGAAGGCCGCCTCGAAACCCCGCCATCGTGGGGCCGATGCCCGCGTGCACGATGGTCCCCGCCTCGAATCTGAGACCGAGGCCGATCCGCGACAGCCGGCTCATCGCGATGTTCTGCTTGGGGCTTGTCCAGGCTGCCCGCTGCATGACCCGCCACAGTGCCGCTTCGTGCAGCAGCCCTCGTTCCGAGGGCACGACCGTCGCCTGCAGCGCCACCGCGAGCATGTCGAGGCAGTGGGCGATCCACGCCGTCATCCTGCGTTTGTGAGGCCAGGCCCACCATTGCGTATGCGTGTTCGTCGTGTGAAAACGCTTGCGATACAAGACGAGCGGCACGCGCACCAGGTCGCCGTGGAGCGCTTGCCGCGCCATCCACACCGTGTCGGCGGCGAAGTCGTCACACCGATTGCCCGCGATCGGGATGATCGAACGCAGCGTCGATACGCGCATGAGCCCTCGATAGGGAGCGGCGGCGAAATGCTCGCGCAGGAGACTGAGCTGGCGCTCGAATGGCGAGCCGGCAACCGTCGTCTGGCGGATCAGCGTATCGTCCGCGCCGAATCCCTGCATGTCCGAATAGACGACGGCCGCTGCAGGATTACCTGCTGCCGCTGCCGTCAATTCGGCGAGATAGTCGTTCTCGAGCACATCGTCGTACGGCTGAAGGCAGACGTAGTCCGTGCCCCTCGACGCGGCTTCCGCCAGCACGGCGGACGAGTTGCCGACCCAGCCAAGTCGCCGCGGCTGCACGACGACTGCGAACCGCGAATCAGCGAGGAACGGCCGGCAGGCCGCCGCGGACGTCTCGTCGGCACCGTCCACCGACACCACGACGGTCAACGCGACGCCGCGCTGTCCGAGGAGCGACTCCAGCGTCTCGGCCACGTATTCGGCACCACGCCAGACCGGGACGCCGACGCAGACCGTCGGCATCCGCGGCGTCACGAGGCGACGATGCGATCGGCGCAGACACCGGCAAAGTACGGCGTCATCGTGAGCTTGCCGGGGTCGACCGAGTGATAACGCCCGCTCGAGGTCACGCCGATTTCGTACCGTCGGTGCAGCTCGCTGGCCGGATCGTCTATGTCGGTGTGGCCCCAGGCGACGATGACGCCGCCCTGGACCGTGCAGTCCGGCAGAGTCCTCGCATCGAGGCCGCGCAGCGGAAGGATGATTTCGGCCATGGCGTGAAGCGTCCCGGCCACGACGTCCGCCCGCCGCTCCTCGGCCGGAATGCGCGGCCACTCGGGCGGACTCACCGCATGCGAGATGCCCTCGAGGCACGTCGGATACCAGTTGAGATAGACCATACCCTGGCCATACGTGACGAGATCGCCGAACGGGCCCAGCATGATCGCAACCGTCGGCAGGGAGTCCCCGGCGGCCACACGAAATCTGACGCCATACTTGAAGCGGTGAATCCACGGCCGCGATGGTTGCAGTCCGCGCGTGCCGTCGACGCGGAGCCGTCCATCCCACAGCGCGTTGACCACATGGTCATAGCTCTCGCGCGCGGGCCCCTCGGGCCCGTCGCTGACCACGCGCAGCGCCGTGCCGTGATCCTCGACCGCACTCACCGTACGTTGCAGCCTCGTCTCGATGCCGGGCGTCGCCTTCACGCGCTCGGGCACAGTCTGGCCGAGAATGAAAGGATCGATCGCGATTTCCGGCGTGTCGAAGGCGGCGAGCACGAGTGACCCGTTGAACAGCTTGTCGCGCTCGGCCCCGGACCACCGTCTCGGCGCGGCGGCGAGATCGATCCCGAAATAGGCGTCGTTCCGACCGCCCAAGGCTTCGCGCACCAGCGCGTGCACCGACGCCAGGTAGCCTGCCAGCTCATCCACCGGCCGCTGAGTGTCGCGATGCACCGCATACGTGGTCGGTCGCGACGCCGCGAGACGCTCCGGCGAAAGGCCGAGATGACGCTCGATGAACGGAGCGAACGCGAGCCCGCCCTGGATCATCATGCGCGCCGTCGCGAGACTCGCGTCGGCGGCGTAGATGTAACCGAGGTGCATCCGCCCTTCATTGACGACAGCAGCCTGCGTCATGAGGGCGTCGTTGCGGTCGTACAGCGTGACCCGGGCACCCCGGTCGGCAAGCACGAGCGCGATGCAGGAGCCCTGCATACCACCGCCGAGCACCGCGACGCGAGGATGTCGACTGGCAAAACGCATGTGCCATCATACCGGGTTATCGGCGTCCTCCCTCGGCTCCAAACCGGCGGGTCACACACCGGCCGGTCGCGTGTCGTGCACGGCGAGCGGACGCTGCTGAGCGTCGAGGTAGGCCCTCAGGTCGCCGCGCTGCTGCGCATGTGGCGGCAGGTGCGCCATGACGCGGCCGCCGTCTTCAATCCTGCTCACGCGAACCCGACCGCCATGCGGCGCGAGATGCCCGAACGCACCGAGCGTGGGACGCGCCGCATCCACCAGACGCCGCGTCCGACGGCGCCGCCGTCACGCGACTACGCACTGAGGTCGAGCTTCCGAATCTCGCCGATCTCCGGCCGCTTGCCGGTCACGAGGCCGCGAGCGACCTCGAAGAGGACGAGCGGAGTGGGCTGGTCGCGCTTCATGTAGATCACGCTGTCGGCGTCCACGAGAATCAGCGCCAGCCGCGGATCGTCGGGGCCGCCGTCGCGGATCTCGTCGAGCGCGCCGAACCAGGCCTTCCAGTCTGGCTGATAGAGCGCGCGGATGCGCTCGCGGTCGGTCGAGACGCGCGCGGTGCCGCTCACCGAGACCCACTCCCACGAGCCGGAGTCGAGGTAGGCCAGGTTGACGTGCGGATCGTGCTCGAGCTCGTCGATCTTGTGCGACTCGACGTCGGCCACGAACCAGAGATCGGCGATCGCCTCGCGCTTCTGCGTGGCCATGGGGCGCGAGACCAGGCGGCCATCGGGTCGCCGCGTGGTCAGCATTGCCGTCTTGATCTTCTCGATGAGCCCGTACAGCTCGTCGATCTGCCTGGGTTCATTATTCGCTGTCATGGCGTCTCCTGTGAGCACGGGTCGTGCCGTCGAGGTCACGGGGCCTCGAGCAGCGCGCCGACCTGCGCCCGGCGGAAGTTGAAGATCGCGTCGAGCTGGCCGCGAACGACGAAACGATCGATCAGGAAGCCGAGCGGGCCGAGCGGCACCTCGTACATGACGAAGTCCTCGATGACCGTCCCACCGTTGCGGCGCCAGAACCGATGCCGGTGATCCCACAGGCGATACGGGCCGATCACCTGCTCGTCGCGAAACGAGTAGGGCGGGTCGTACTCGCTGATCAGCGAGCGCCAGTGGCTTCGTATCCCCAGCACCCGCAGCGTGTAGTCAACGGTCAGGCCCCGCACCATGCGGATCGGCGACGGAGTGAGAATCCGGAAGTCCAGCGTCGGCGGCGTGATGCGTGCGAGGTTCTCCGGTCGCTCGAAGAAGTCGAACGTCTCCTGCAGCGAGCGCGGCACCCACTGCCGCCGGTACAGCGTGCGAACGGGACTCCACGTCGTCATCGTTTCGCCTCGGCGGGTCGCGCCGTGCGACCTCGAGCGCGGAACGCCGCCGCCGCTTCGGCATGGTCGACGATCGGCGCGACGTAGCCGAGTCGTCCGCGCGCAGTCGCGTCGAGCCGCCACGGCTCGTGCACGCGGGCATCGCCCAGCGTTGCGAGCTCCGGCAGCCAGCGCCGGATGTAGTCGCCGTGCGGATCGAAGCGCTGCGACTGGCGCACGGGGTTGAACAGGCGATCAGGCCGCGTGTCGTTGCCGGTGCCGGCGACCCACTGCCAGTTGCCGGCGTTGTTCGCGATGTCACCGTCGACGAGCAACTCGAAGAAGTGCGCGGCGCCTGCCCGCCAGTCGAGGCGCAGGTCCTTCACCAGGAACGACGCGGTGACGAGCCGCGCCCGGTTGTGCATCCAGCCCTCAACGCGGAGCTGTCGCATGCCGGCGTCCACCAGCGGATAGCCGGTGCGCCCTTCCCTCCATGCAGCCAGCACCGCGGCGTCGTCGTTCCACACGTCGCCGCGCGGCCGGTAGTCATCGCGGGCGATGCGGGAAAACGCGGCGGTGACCTGATGATGGAAGTCGCGCCAGCAGAGCTGGCGGAGGAACGCCTCGCCGCCGTCCCGATCGGCCGCACGGCGCGCCACTTCCACCGGCGACAGACATCCGAAATGGATATACGGGCTCAGGCGCGAGGTGTCATCGGCCGCGAGATCGTCGTGACGCTCACCATAGTGCGCGAGCCCGCTCCGAAGCCAGGCGTCGAGTCGCCGTCGCCCTTCGGTCTCGCCGCCGTTCGGGATCGACGGCGACGGCGCGTTGCCGGTCAGCTCCTTCAGGGTCGGGATGTGGCCGCGATCCACCTCGCGCCGAAGGACGAGATGGCGCGGGCGCGAAGCGAGCGCACGGAGCGGCTCCGCACGCCAGCGGCTCCAGTACGGTGTGAACACGCGGAAGTGATCCCCCGAAGCCGGCGTCAGCCAGCCGGCGTCGACCACCATCACGCCCGGGTGCAGCGCGAGCTCGAGCCCGACCTCGCGGCACGCCCGGGCGAGACGATGCTGACGCCGCTGCGCGTACGCGCTGACGTCGGCGCTCGCGTGCACCACGCCGGCGCCGACGGCCTGGGCGAGCGCGACGACCTCGCGCACCGTGTCGCCGCGGCGGATCATCAGCCCGCCGCCCATCGCCTGTAGCTCGCCATCCAGGTCGCGCAGCGACTCGAGGAGGAAGGCGAGGCGATTCGGCGCCGCGAACGTGCTGCGCAGCAGCCCGTCGTCGAGCACGAAGAGCGGGACGACGCGCTCGGCACGCGCGACGGCGGCCGCGAGCGCCGGCTGGTCGTGCACCCGGAGATCGCGTGTAAAGAGGACAATAGCGGTGTGTCGTTTATGTTCTACCATGGCCCTTCGATGTCGTGTATGGTGAACCTGGATTGGGAGCACGACACATGCCGGCGACGAGAGACGGACCCGCGGCGAGCCGACGCCCGGAGCTACACCGCAAATACCTGGAGGCGCTGGTGTCGGGGGACGGCGAGCGGGCCGACGCGCTCGTCGCCGACGCGCAGCGCCGCGGCTGGAGCGCCGAGCAGATTTACCTGCACGTGCTGGCGCCGTCGCAGGCGGAAATCGGCACGCGCTGGCAGGCGCGACGCCTCTCGGTGGCCGACGAGCATCTGGCGACGGAGATCACGCTCGGCCAGATGGAACGGCTCCGCGGCCGTCGCGTTCCCCCGCCGACGCCGACCGGTCACGCGATCGTCGCCTGCGTGCAGGGTGAAGGTCACTCGATCGCGGCCCGGATGGTCGCCGACTTCCTGCTCATCGACGGCTGGACCGTCGACTTTCTCGGGGCCAGCACGCCGACCGCCGACCTCGTCGACCTCGCCGCCCGCCGGCGTCCGGACGTCGTCGCGCTGTCCGTCACGCAGGCCAGGCTCCTCGCCGCCGTCGGGGCTGCGGCGAGGGCACTACGGCGACTGTCGGCGCCGGCCCGGATCCTCGCCGGCGGCGCCGCCTTCCGAGGCCGCGCGGAACTCGCGGCCAAGGTCGGCGTCGACGCCGTCGCCGCGGACGCGCTCTCCGGCATGCGCGAGGCACGGCGGCTGCTCGGCTCCGTATCGACGGCGCCGCCGACTGGTGACGATTATTTCGAGCGGCTGGGACAGCGCGTGCAGGAGATCCGCTCCGGCAAGGGCTGGACCCAGCAACAGCTGGCCGAGACGGCCGGACTGGACCGGACGTACATCAGCGGGCTCGAGAACGGCAAGCAGAACCCGACGGTCGGCGCGCTGCTGCGGCTGGCCCGCGCGCTCGACGTCGCGCTCGATCGCCTCGTTCTTCAATCGTCATGACGGACGAGCTCGGTCCCATCCGCATCGGCGTCTCGGCCTGTCTCCTCGGCGAGGAGGTGCGCTTCGACGGCGGCCACAAGCGCGACGACTTCCTCACCACGGTGCTCGGGCCATTCGTGCACTGGGTGCCCGTCTGCCCCGAGGTGGAGATCGGGCTCGGCGTCCCGCGCGACACGCTGCGGCTCATCGACAACGAGGGCACGCCGCGCCTCGTCGTGCAGCGCACCGGCGAGGATCTCACCGCGCAGATGCAACGCTTCGCCGCCGACCGGATTCGCGATCTGGAGGCGCTGCAGCTCGACGGCTACGTGCTGAAGCGGGCGTCACCGTCGTGCGGACTCTTCGGCGTGCGCGTCTACACCGCCGGCGGAATGCCTCGCGGCACCGGGCGCGGGATCTTCGCAGAAGAGCTGGCGCGCCGCCTCCCGATGCTACCGCTCGAGGAGGAGGGACGGCTCAACGACGCCCGCCTGCGCGAGAACTTCATCGAGCGCGTCTTCGCCGCCGCTCGGTGGCGCACGTTCGTGGCGCGCCGCCCCCGGCCGCGCGACCTGGTGGCCTTCCACGCCGCCGAGAAGTTCGCGATCCTCGCCCACAGCCCGGCGCGCTATGGCCAGCTCGGTCGGCTCGTCGCGACCGCCGGCCGCACGCTCACGCCCGACAAGCTCGACGAATACGGCCAGCTGCTCGCCCAGGCGCGGACGGCGCGCGCCACTCGCGCCCGCCACGCCAACGTGCTGCAGCACCTCGCGGGCTTCTTCAAGCGCGAGCTGGGCCGCGACGAGCGCGCCGAGCTCGGCGAGATCATCGCGGACTACCGCGCGGGCCTCATCCCCTTGGTGGTCCCGCTCACGCTCATCCGGCATCACGTGCGGCGCTTCGGCGTCGCGTATCTGGCCGAACAGACGTACCTCAACCCGCATCCGAAGGAGCTGATGCTCCGCAACCACGTGTAGCGATCGACGTCGGGAAGGGCGAGGGGCGACACCGCCTGGCCGAGCCGTGACGTGTCATGTCGGCGTAGCCGTCAGGGCTTGGCGTCTCGTATTTCGCGCGTTGGGCCGGGGTCGCTGCCGACAGACGCCACGACCACGCGAGCGGAACCCTCATGATGCGGCCGTCCTTCAACCGGGCCGTGATCATTTCCTCGGACACGTCGATGTTTAAATCCGCGCGTCGCTACGTGCCACAGTGCTCATCCCATGCCCCCAGCAGCCGCGCTCGATGTAAAAGAAGAACCGATACGGTTCCGGAATATCTTTGACGCGAGGCACGCGGCCACGATCGCTGGCGACTGCGCTGCCAACAAAGTCCAAAGATTCAGATGGTAGGTGCATGCACCTCAAAGACTGGCGAGCGAATCTCAGCCGCGGATCCAGCTCATCACTCATGGCGATATCCCCTTTGAGTGGCCGAAGTCCAGCGCGCAGCGAGTGAGCCCGGCAATGGGCTACGGAGGAGAGCCGCCGCGCGACCGGACGGAGCGACCCGAGGTGGATCAATCGACCGCGGCCGCTGGAGCCACGACGTCGCTGCCCTCGACTACCCTAGACGCGGTCGCGCACGAGCGGCGCGGTCGAACAGTGCACGCCGCCGCCGCCGCGATAGACGTGCTCGTAGTCGAGCGAAATGACCTCGATGCCCGCCTTCCCGAGGTTCTCGACCGTCCGCGCCGACGTACGGCTCATGATGACTCGCCCCGGCCGCACGGCCAGGCAGTTCACCGTGAAAGGCGGGTCGTCGGGCCGGCACTCGACCGTACGGACCCTCAGCGTCTTCAGCTTCTCGAGGAACCAGAACGGCAGGCCGATCGGGTTGATGATGGCGACATCCAAGTCGGCCATCACGAACGCGCCATCGATGTGCTGCTTGTAGCCGTTCAGCTCGACCTTCAGAAGCTCCACGCCCAGCGACCGGAGCACCTCTTCGACTTGCCGCGCGCCCTCCGCGTTGGCGCGCGCGCCGATGCCGACGACCGCGGTCCGCTCGTTGATCATCGCGAAGCTGCCGCCCTCGAAGATCCCCGCGCCGTTGATCGTCCGGAGGATCGGCATGCCGAGCGCGGCCACGGCACGCGTGACCGGCGCTTCCTCGCCGCGACGGAGACGGGCGCCCATCCGGCAGATGATGGCGCCGCCACGCACGGCGATGACCTGGTCGCGCGTCGACTGCGACTTGATGTGGCCGGGCACGGTGCCGCTCACGTACGCGATCTCTACCCCCTCGTCGCGGAGCGCCCCGGCGAGGCGATCGTGCTGCTCGTGCATCTTCTTGAGATCTGGCGGCTCGCGGTGTCGCCAGTACCAGCCCACCTCGCGATCGGCGTACGCCTCGAGCTCGCTGTTCCATTTCGATACGTCAACCACGGTGGCGAGATCGTCGGGCGGCCGGCACAGCAGCACCACGCGCAGCGCGCCGACGTCGTTCGGGCAGCCCCACTCGCGGCCCCACACGAGCCGCTGCTGCTCGGCGCTCTCGAACGGCGGCTCCGCCTCGGACGCGAACGTCTTGATGGTCTGGTGGTAGCTCCACTCGTCGGACAGGGCGATGGCCATCATCGGCTCCTTACACGAACCCCAGGTCGGTGTGATGCTCCATGTCGCGCACGAAGCGCGCCAGCAGCCGCACGGCCAGCGCGAGGTCGTTCAGATCCACGACCTCGTTCGGCGAATACGAGTAGCGCCGCGGCACACCGACGCTGATCGTCGGCACCCCGTCGCGCGTGAGATGGATCGACGCCGCCTCGGTCGAGCCGCGCAGCAGGTGCGTGGCGAGCTGCACAGGGATGCGCTCGCTCTCCGCCGCCGAGAGCAGGTACCGCTTCATGGCCGGGTGCGCGATGCTGCCGCGGAAGATGTTGGTGGAGGCCGCGAGCAGCACGACCGGACCGCGTCCCATCACCACGGGCAGATCGCGCGTCGTGCTCGAATCCGGCGTGTCGCCCGCCGACAGCCCGTCGATCGCGATGGCGTAGTCCGGCTCCAGCCGGTGCGCCGCCATCGAGGCGCCGCGCAGCCCCACCTGCTCGAGCACGGTCGCGACGGCCAGCACCGGCGCGTATGGTGTGACGCCGGCCAGCTCGACCAGGAGCTGGATCAGGATCGCGACGCCGAGGCGATCGTCCATGCCCTTGGCGCACACGCGATCGCGCACGCTGAACTCCTCCAGCTCGCCGACGTAGGTGACCGGGTCGCCGACGTGAATGCCCATCGCGCCGACTTCCTCGGCGCTCGAGGCGCCGACATCGATATAAAGGTCCGTCACCGTGGGGAGTCGCGGGGCGGCATCCGCCGACTGTAGATGTCCCGGACGGCCGCCGATGATGCCGAAGTGCCCGTTGACCGAGACGCGGCGGCTCGGCAGGAAGACGTCGCCGAAGCCGCCGAGGCGGTCGAAGCGCAGGAAGCCGTCGGGCTCGATCCCCTTCACGATGAAGCCGATCTCGTCGAGATGGGCGCTCAACATCAGGCGCGGATGCGGCTGGCGGCCGTCCTTGGTCGCGGTGACGTTCCCGTAGCGGTCGGTCTCGACGCGATCGGCGAGCCCGGCGACGCGCCGCTGGAAATACTTCACCAGCGGCTGCTCGAAGCCGGGCGCTCCGTGAAGCGCCGTCAGGTCGGCGAGCGTCGCCCGCAGGCCCTCCCGCGTGTTCCTGGGCGTCTCGGCCACCGTCATGCGCAGACGTCCGCGATCGTCGCGCCGAAGACTCGCGCGCACGCGACGATCTGCTCGATCGAGGTCCAGCGGTCCGAGCGACCCTCGTCGTAACCGCCGGCGGGGCCGTAGAGACAGCACGGGATGCCGGCGCCCCACAGGTGGGAGGTGTCGTTGCCCGCATAGCTCTGCGGCGAATGCGCGCCCACCGTCGGCTCCTCGCCGACGATGGCCGTCACGTTGGCCTTGAGGATCTGCACGATCGGCTCGCTGGCCGGCACGGAGAGCGGCAGCATGACCTCGCGGAACTGGCGGCGGTCGGGGCGAATCGGAAACTCGATCTCGTACTTCACATCCTTGTCGGCGGCCGCCACGCCGTCGAGCGCACGCCGCACGTCGGCCAGCGCGGAGTCAGGCGTGACGCTGACCGGGAAGCGGATGTCGAGGATGATCGTGCACATGTCGGGCACGATGTTGGCTCCGCGCAGCTCCAGCTCGCGTCCGCGGCCACCGATGATCGTGCCGACGTTCAGTCGCGGCAGGCCCGGCAGATCCGGATCCGGCTGGCCGGTGAGCTTGACGGTCTCGAGCGCCTGCACCACGCGGGCGGCCTTGGCGATGGCGTTGATGCCCTGCTCCATGCGTGAGATGTGCACCGAGCGGCCGAGCACGTGGACCGCGAGCTCCATCACCCCGGTGTGCTTCGTGATGATGTGCTTCGTGCTGTACGGCTCCGGCACCACGGCCATGTCGGCGCGCACGCCCTTCTTCAGCATGTGCACGGTCCCCACGCCGCCCTGCAGCTCACCGTCGACGCACGCGACCACGATGTCGCCCCGCAGGCGTCCTGCACGACGCGCGGCCACCGCGCCCATGATCATGGCCGCCACGCCACCCTTCATGTTGTAGACTCCGGCGCCGTAGAAGCGGTCGCCCTCGATGGTCGGCGTCCACGGGTCGCGCTCCCAGCCGCTCGGAATCGGGTCGATATCGAGATGACCGTTCAGCATCAGACTCTTGCCGCCGCCCGTCCCCGGGAGCCTGGCGATGGTCTGGAACCGTCCCGGATCGACCTCCTGCAGCTCCGACTCGAACCCCTGTTTCTGGAAGTACGCGTGCAGGAACCGCGCGACGTCCGTCTCGTCCGCCGTGTAGCTCGGGATGCGGACGATATCCTTCGTGAGCGACACCACCTCATCCGGCACGACGTGCGCGAGGATCGCTTCCTTCAATGTCGTCATGACGTCTCCTTTTCGCGGCTCCGGATCCGCTCGATTTCATGACAGGCGCCTTCGTGCGTTGTCTCGATCACCCTCAGCCGCGGATCCTCGCCCTCGCACCGCTCCACCGCGTAGGAGCAGCGCGGCGCGAAGCGGCAGCCGCGCGTGAGCACAGTCGGTGTCGTCGTCTCGAGCAAGGCCGTCGCGTCGGCGGCGCGCCGCTGATCGGGATCGGGCACGGGCACGGCGGCGATCAGCGCGCGCGTGTACGGGTGCAGCGGCTTCGCGAGGACGTCGAGCGCGGGTCCCAGCTCGACGATCCGGCCCTGGTACATGATCGCGAGGTCGTCGCACATCTGCCCGATCAGCGACAGATCGTGCGTGATGAACACGAGCGACATCGACAGCCGCTCGACGAGCCCGCGGAGCAATCGCAGGATTCCCGCGCGCACGGAGACGTCGAGCATCGAGACAGGCTCGTCGGCCACCAGCACGCTCGGGCGCAGCACGATCGCGCGCGCGATGGCCGCGCGCTGTCGCTGTCCGCCCGAGAGCTGGTGCGGAAACCGGTCGAGGAACAGCTCGGCCGGGCGCAGATCGGCGTCCTCGAGCGCTTCCCGCGCGCGCGCCAGCCGCGAGGCCCGGTCGCCGACACCGTGGATGACGAGTGGCTCCTCCACCGTGCGCCGCACGGTGAACCGTGGGTTGAGCGAGGCGAACGGATCCTGGAAGACCATCTGGACCTGGCGCCGGAACGCGAGCAGCTCGGCGCCGCGCAGCCGGGCCAGATCGCGACCGCCCATGCGGATGAGACCGCCCGTCGGCCGTTCGAGGCCGACCAGGAGATTCGCGAGCGTGCTCTTGCCGCTGCCGCTCTCCCCGGCGATGCCGAGGACCCGCCCGCGTTCCAGCCAGAACGACACGCCGTCGACCGCACGAATGGCGTGGCCATCGCCCTGTCGCGCCATGACCAGCTCACGCAGCGTGCGCCGCGCCTGGTAAGTCTTGTGCACGTCGTCGCAGTGGATCAGCAGGTCACGGCTCATGCCGTCTCGCCTCGCTGCCAGACCATCGGCTCGCGCGCGCGCTTGCGGTTGCTCTCCGCGTCCGCGGCGAAGTGGCAGGCCACCAGGTGTCCGGGCGCGATGGCTCGCGGAACCGGCTTCTCGACACGGCATCGCTCGACCGCGAACGGGCACCGCGCGGTGAAGGGACAGCCCTCGAGCGGACGATCGAGGCGCGGCGGCGCGCCGGCGATGCTGACGAGCGTCCGCAGCGGGTCGCGGATGTCGGGAAACGCCTGCTCGAGGCCCATCGTGTAGGGGTGACACGGCGCCCCGAAGATCGCGCGCGCCGGGCCGAGCTCGACGATCTCCCCGGCGTACATCACCGCCACCCGCTCGCAGAGCTCGGCGACCACCGCGATGTCGTGGCTGACGAAGATGACCGACATCTGCTCTTCCGCCTGCAGCCGCCGCAGCAGGTTCAAGACGCCGCGCTGCACGATGACGTCGAGGCCGGTCGTCGGCTCGTCGGCCACCAGCAGCTCGGGCTCGAACATCAGCGCCATGGCGATGATGGCGCGCTGGCGCATGCCGCCCGACAGCTCGTGCGGATAGCTCTGAAGCCGGCGCGGATCGAGGCCCACGCGCACGAACAGGGCTTCCGCCTTGTCGCGCACGCCGTCGCGACCGCCGCCGTGCGCGCGCCAGATCTCCGCGAACTGGTCGCGCAGGCGCGCGACTGGATTCAGCGAGTTCATCGCGCTCTGCGGAACGTAGGCCATCTTGCGCCAGCGGAGCGCGCGCAGCGCCTCGGAATCGAGCGTGACGAGGTCGCGCTGGCCGAGCGTCACCGTGCCACTCGCGACCACGGCCGTCGGCGGCAGCAGCCCGAGCACGCCCATCGCGAGCGTGCTCTTGCCGCAACCCGACTCACCGACGACGCCGAGCGTCTTTCCCGCCCCCAGCTCGAACGACGTGTTCCGCACCGCGCGCACGACCCCGCGCCGGCTGCGATACTCGACGGAGAGGTTCTCGACGCTCAGGAGGCTCATGCGAGGCTCAGCCTCGGTCGAGCCGCGGGTTCACGACCCGCTCGTACTCGCGGCCGATGAGGAACACCGAGGCGGTGAAGAGCGTGATGCAGAGCCCGGGTGGAACGACCGACCACCACGCGTGGCGGATGGAACCGCTGATGTAGGCGGCGTAGAGCATCTGCCCCCAGCTCACCATGCGCGGGTCGCCGAAGCCGAGAAAGGACAGGCTCGCCTCGGCCAGCACCGCCCACGCCACCCCGAACGCGACGTACAGCAGCGACATCGGCATCACATTCGGCAGCAGGTGGACGTACATGATCCGCAGATCGCTCGCCCCCGCCACACGCGCCGCACGCACGAACGGCCGCTCGCGCAGGCTCAACACCTGCGAGCGGATGACGCGCGCCGTCGTGCGCCAGAGCAGGCACGAGATGGTGAGGATGATGTTCCAGATGGACGGGCGCAGCAGCGCGACCAGCACCACCGCGAACGGCAAGAACGGGATGCCGAACACGATGTCCGTCAGTCGCATCAGCACGTCGTCCACGCGGCGGCCGTAGTAGCCCGCGACGAGCCCGATGTTGGTGCCGATGAACACGATGAAGAACGCGGAGACAATGCCGACGACGAATGCCACGCGCGAGCCGACGATGACCTGGCTCAGCACGTCGCGACCATAGTGCGTCGTGCCCAGCCAGAACGCACGCGACGGCGCTTCGACCTGCGCGACCTTCCCGTTCGGCAGGTAGTGGATGGCCATCGGGTCGTAGGGCGCGAGGCCCTCGCCGGCCACGGCGAGGACGCAGAAGAACAGGAAGAGCGCCATGCCCACGATGCCGCTCGGCGACCCGAGCACCATGCGGGTCGTGGCCCAGCGCGCGGAGTCGACGGCTGGCGCCTCGATCAGCGGGATCGGCACGCTACTCATAAGTGATCCTCGGGTCGAGCACCGCGTACAGCATGTCGAGGACCAGGTTCAGCACGATCACGACGACTGCCATGAAGAAGAACGCCGCCTGCGCCACGGGGTAATCCCGCTGGGTAACCGAGCTCACCATGAGCCGTCCCATGCCCGGCCACGAGAACACGACCTCCAGAAGCACCTGGCCGCCGAACGCGAACGACACCATGATCGCCGTGTACGTCAGCACGGGCAGGATCGCGTTGCGCCGCGCGAGGTAGCGCACGCGACGGTCCGGCAGTCCGGTCGCGCGCGCGAAGGTGACAAAGTCGTCGCCGGCGACCTCGAGCATGCTGGTGCGCATGATCATGAGCGGGTCGGTCACGAAGTAGATGACCGCCGCGAGCAGCGGCAGCGCCATGTGCACCGCGAGGTCGTAGCCGGGAAGCTGCTCGAGGCGCGTCTCCGCGATGAACGCGGGCGTGCGCATGCCGCCGATGGGGAACCAGCCCAGCCCGTATGCAAAGGCCATCTGCAGCAGGATCCCGATCCAGAAGATCGGCAGCGCGCGCGGGATGAGCACCAGCAGCGTGCCGACCTGCTCGGTCCGGTCGCCGCGGCGCCAGCCGAGCCAGCTGCCGACGGCGATGCCGACGAGGGTAGCCGCGGTAACGGCGAAGCCCATCAGCAGCAGCGTGTTCCACAGCATCGGCAGGAGGATCTCGAGCACCGGGCGCCGGTAGTAGAACGACAACCCGAGACTTCCGGTGAGCAGGTTGCGCAGGTAGTCGAGATACTGCTGCCACAGCGGTGCGTCGAGCCCCCAGGACTTGCGCAGCGCCGCGACGGCGTCGGGCGGTAGCTCGCCTGTGCCCAGGAAGATCGTGGTGGGGTCGCCGGGGATCAGGCGGAACAGCGCCCACATCAGCGTGACGACGGCGAACAGCGTGATGACGGTCTGGACCAGACGCCGGCCGAGAAACGGCCAGAATTTCATGTCGCCGCGCCCACCGTCGCCGCGCCTACTTCGGGTATACGAGCTTTCCCTCGGCGTTCCAGGTGTAGCCCGCCGATTTGAGAATCTCGCGGGCCTTGTCGACGCTCGGCGCGGGGTTCGGCACGTTCGGGTTGTTCCACGGCTTGGAGAGCGGCGTGATGAAGGTGTTGCCCGCCACCGTAGCCGCGCCGCCGAACACGATCTCCGAAATCTGCTTGCGGTCGATGGCCGTCGACAGCGCCAGGCGCAACTTGGGATCGCTGGTGGGTGCCATGTCCGCGTTCATGCGGATCTCGTGCACGCCGTGCGTGGCCGAGCGGACGACCTTGAGATCCTTCGTCTGCGAGATGCGTTCCGCCTGCTTGAGGTCGACGTTCCAGCCGAGCACGTCGGCCTCGCCACGCTCCAGCATGCCGATCTGGTTGTCCAGGCTCGGCACGGGCAGCCAGTAGACGCCATCGATGTGGGGTGGCATCCAGTGTGCCTTGTTCGATTTCAAGAAGAGATACTCGCCCTTCTTCCACTCGCCGAAGCTGAACGCGCCGCTGCCGATCGGCTGATCGTTCGGCCAGTCCGCCGGCGTCTTGAGGCCGCTCCCCACCTTTTCCCAGACGTGCTTCGGCACGATGAACGTGAAGCCGAGCACGCTGGCAATGAACGGGGCGAACGGCTGCTTCAGCCGGAAGCGGAGCGTGCGCTTGTCAGCCACCTCCACCGACTCGATGCTATCGGGCACCCGCGAGAGGGCCGGGAACTTGTGCTGCAGGATGTAATCGAACGTGAACTTCGCGTCGTCGACGGTGACCGGCTTGCCGTCGTGGAACTTCATGCCGTCGCGCAGCACGACCTCGACGGTGGTGGGGTTCACGACCTTCCACGACTCCGCCGCCCAGGGCGAGATGTTCGTGTTCTCGTCGCGGATCACGAACGGCGGGTAGATCCACCGCAGCAGGGTAGAGTTGTGCACCTCCGGTGTCGCGAACGGATTCAGCGTGTGGATGTCGTAGATCGACGTGACCTTCACGAGCTTGCGGGCGGTCTTCGGCTTCATCTTGAAGTACGACCACGGGATGTAGGGCATGGCGATGCCCGAGCCGAGCACCGGCACCATGCCGTCGAAGCGCGCGGTGTTGTAGGCCTGGACGTAGTCACGATGGAGCAGGACGAGGCTCGGGTTGTCGGCGGCGCTCGTGGCCTGGGCCTCCCACACGAGCTTCTGTCGCTTGGCCGGGTCCATTTCGCGGCGCTGCGCCTCGATCAGCTGGTCGTACTTCGGGTTGTTGTAGTTGCCGTAATTCAGCCCGCCCTTGGCCGTCCGCTTGGAGTAGAGGAACTCGGTCAGGAAGTAGTCGGGCTCGAGCCGGTCCGGAGCGCCGCCCCAGGACATCGAGCCGAGATGCGGCATCTTGTGCTCGCCCACGATCTGCGCCGTCCACGTGTCGAGCGTCCCCTGCTGCACCTCGATGGTGAGCCCGAGCTTCTGCCAGGCGGCGGTGCACTGATTCGAGATCTCGATCTGATCGGGCCAGTTCGGAATCCAGTAGCTGAGCGGCGGCACCACGCCGCCGGGCGTGGTGGCGGCCTCGGCACGCCGTACCGTTCTGCCGAGCCCCTCGAGGACGGTATCGGTCAACGCGGAAGCACCCACGAACGCGCCCACGACGTGAAGGAACGAACGCCTGTCCATGAATGCCCTCCGGCTCGTAAGGTTGAGGGCTGCGATACTAGGGTGGCGCCCGGGAGCCGTCAAGGGCTGGAGCCGTGCTATCTTCCCGCCATGAGCTATCCGTCGTGGGACATGATCCGCAACGGCACCTTCGTCCGCACCCGCAACTTCCCGCTCATCGACGCCGACATGCCGACCTTCATGGGCCAGCCACATGCGGTGACGACGAAGGATCTGGAGGGCGCCGACGTCGTCATCATCGGCGCGCCGTACGTGGCGAGCTGGCAGGAATATGCCGGCGTCGCGAAGAGCGAGTGGATCGCCGGCCCCAAGCGCGTGCGCCAGCAGTCGATCCGCTATCCCACCGGCTACATCCAGGATCTCGACGTCGATGTCCTCGAGCACCTGAAGATCGTCGACTACGGCGACGCGGCGATTCCGCCGGAGGTCTTCGACCGCCCCACCGTTGACAACATCCTGCGCGCCCAGGCGGCCGTCGAGGAGAAGGTCAATCACGCCCTCGAGGCCGGCGCGTTGCCCATCGTGATCGGCCAGAACTCGCCGTGCGGCTCGTACGCGATCGCCAAGCCCATCGCCGAGCGCAGCCGGGGCAACGTCGGCCACATCAGCATCGACACGCACTGGGACTCGCAGCCGATCGACCGGCTCACCATGGACCCGCGCATCGCGGGCAGCGGCAGCTGGAAGGCGAAGATGTACGAGTTCCACAAGAACTTCACGCCCCGGAACATGGTGGAGATCGGCGAGCGCGGCATGCTGGAGCGCAAGGAAATCGTACGCAGTTTCATCGAGAAGGGCGCGCACTTCTACGGTATGTGGAAGATTCGCCGCGAGCTCGGCATCGAGGGGCTGTGCAACGAGCTCCGCCACGCCTATGACGGGACGGCCGACGTCTACGTTCACTTCGACATGGACGTGCTCGGCGGCGCCGGCCCCGCGCCGGGTGACATCCTCGGCGAGCTCGCGGAGCCGATCGGCATGACGGACTACGAGGTCATCCGGCTCGCCCACGAGATCGGCAAGCGCGGCGTGTCGGGGTTCTCCTTCATCTGCATCCCGCCGGGCTCCGCCGTGATCTACCGGACCATCGTCTACGTGATCATGTACATGCTAGCCGGCCGGGTGCTCGCGCGCACGTAGCGCACTCAGCCCTCCGTCAGCGCGCGCGGGCACTGCGTGAGGACCTCGCAGCCGGTGTCGGTCACGCACAGATCGTCTGCGAGCTGGCATCGAGACTCACCCCGCCTCGCTCGATCCACGTGAGGAACTCGATTCCGATGCCATAGCCGGCGCGATGCAGGAAGAACGGCTCGCAGCCTTCCTTGGCAA
>Ga0075429_100001229_pt1 | contig 20798 bp, 17 predicted proteins | sample RhiMetdeltSRZDD3_FD_75295 | JGI IMG/M metagenome (GOLD analysis project Ga0075429, IMG submission 75295) | Populus rhizosphere microbial communities from Tennessee, USA - Rhizosphere MetaG P. deltoides SRZDD3 | ecosystem: Host-associated > Plants > Roots > Rhizosphere > Soil | place: USA... | reverse complement strand
GATGGAACGTCGTACAGGGGTGTAAAATAGTCACGCAGCCGATAATGGATAGGATGAATCCAGGCGGTGTACCAATGCGCGAAGTCCTGATGCATGATGATACTTTTTCCCGGCACGAGTGCCGGAAAAAAGTTCTGGACCACTCCGCTGGCCGCATCCCAGGACTTCATAGCGTCGATCAGAAGAAACTCGATTGGGCCACCGTGCCATCCCACATTTGCAAGATCCCCCGGACATGCCTTAATGTATTGCCGCCAAGGATAGGCTCTGCGTTCGAATTCATCCAGAAACGAGTCCCCGTGGCGATACTTGCCCTCGAGATTCGTCCCTTTTGTTCCATTGTCCATGTAGGCACGCCATATGAATTCATCATAGCTATGTATGTGTTTGTTCGTCTTGGCGTGGTTATTGCGCTCCAGTCCCATTGCGAGTGAAATGCTCGTGCTTCCCAACCAGCAGCCCAGATCTACAATGTCTCCCTTGCCGGTAAAGATATGTTTGCCATACCAATACAAGTAGGCTTTTTCGTTTGCCGTGGTCATGCCGTGGAGCCTGCGGAGCTTGGGGGACACGATCATCACCTGTGAGAGCGCGTGCAGGGAATCCGGATTGGTAGCACGACCGTCCAGGAGCCTAAGCGGATAGCGCGAACAGGCAGCAAAAAAAGTCGCTGCCGTTCTACAAAGGTACTTGCATCTTCGGGCAATGATGCTCGATGCCTTATCCAATGCAGTCGGCATATCTAAGTCTCCCTCTATGAGGTGTTACACGTATAGACTTCACTGAGGTTTTCGGTAGGATTAATGTTTTTCTGATGCGCTCACAATAGCGGCCTCAAACGCTCGAACCGCCGCAACCGGACTATGCATCACTTCGACATGACGGCGAGCTCTGATTCCCATATCATGACAATGCTGAGGCAGGGCAACAAGAGAACCTACTGCTTCGACTGCTCCCTCAACCGTGTCAGTCACCACTCCTAGATTACCATTCCGTATCTTGTGGTCCGGGTCGATCTGCAAACTTACGACCGGTGTCGCGGACGCCCAGGCCTCCAGGAACACACTCGGAAAGCCTTCACCGTCCGACGTTGAAAGTAGTACGCTGGCATTCCCAATGACCTTCAACGTCTCCTCCGGAGCGACATGGCCCCGATACTCCACATTGGGGAGAGACTGCAATTGAGTTAGAATGTTCTCAAGCTTTCCCGAATCCCAATGCCTCGTATTCGGCGCGCCACATACGACGAATCGAATCGCCGGCAGTTGGCGAGCAATTTGGATTAGGAGATCCGGTCGTTTGGGAGGTCTTATCACTGCAACCCAAACTACTGTGCCGTTCCGTTCTCTATGAGGAGTAATCGTTTCCGGTAAGGATACAATACCCGGGAGTAGATACGCCCTGCACTGTAAGCGCCTCGGCAAAAGATCACGCTGGCCCTTATGCTGGACAAAAATAATATTAGAGCGGTACAGCCCCCATTCATAGAGTGGCCACCAGTTTTTTCGCCGCATCGGCGCCTGACGCGGCTGCATGTCCCGATCATGCATGGACGAAAAGGCCGTCCGGCGCCCTAGCCAACGTGCGATTTCTGCGGTCGGCCCCCACAGATGGTCGGCACACTGCCAAAAGCACCAATCGGGTTGCTCAGTCTTTACGAACTTATAATAAGCGAACAGAAAATGTTTACGCCGATTAATACCGACAAATCGAACGCCATCAACTACGCGTTCCTCTCCTTCTTGCAGTGGATGCCGAACGCCCACCGTAACTGACCACCCCCCATTCGCTAAAGCACGCATCAGGTGCCATCCATAACGCTCCGCCCCGCCGTTGGCGGAAGGATCGCCGGTGGCATAGGCATACACGACATTGTTTGCATAGACGATTTTCTTCACGGTACAAATTCCGACTGCACACTCAGGGGTGGGATCCCAGGTTGCGCTGACAATACTTTTTCAGGGGATGCGCCAATAAGAGCACGAACGAAAGCTGAAATTTGTCTGTTGGACGAGTACGCTTCGCAGGCGCTTCGATCGGGAACAAGGCTCTCGAGCACCCTGTTTGACCAGCCATCAATCACCGTTTCAAATACGGCCACAACTTCGTCAGGAGAATCGCCATCTGCAATTGTTGAGCACCCGACTTGCTCTAGGATCCGGCGTGTTTCGTCGCGTGGGACAACCCCGATGATCGGACGTCCAGCTTGGAGATAGCCGAACAATTTTGCACCAGCGACCAGTTCGTGCCCCTTTCTGCCCGGGGTCCTACCCAGTACTAAAAGCGCATGGGCTTCTTGCTGAAGGCGAAGTGCTTCAGCATGCGAGACGGGGGGGGCAATTTCAATCATATCTAGGATGCCTAAGGCAGCCACTCGATCCGCTAACTGCTGAAGACCTTCCCCGACAAAATGGACTTTGAGTTGCTTGGCCCGAGTTGGATCTCTACGTTTGAGCCTAACGAGACCTTCCAGCAGCGTATCGTAGCGGTAACTGCTCAACATGCCGGCGTACAGGACTTTACAATGAGCTCCCGGCGTGTGAACAAACGGTTGAACTCCTCCTTCGAATCCATTAGGGATAATGTGGATTTTCTTTCGATCTAGAGATTCTGGAAATGCACGCAAGTAACATTCAGCAATGGACTCAAACAGGAATACGACAGCCTGGGCTCGCGCGAAGATACGACGCATCATTTTTCGATCAAGTCTTTTTGCCCACAGTGGACGCCTGACCTCTTCGGCGTAATACTCCAAGCCCCAGGGATCGCGGAAGTCGAGTACATATGGAATATCCGCGGCTATTGAAGCCCGATAGGCTGCCACGCCCGCGGACAGCGGCCCGATTGTCGCCCACATAATTCCCGGCCGATCCTGGCGGCAGACATCTACTACATGCTTCACCACGGGGCGTATCCATGACATCGCAATATCAGGACGATACACCCAAGCCTCGGCGTTTCTTACCATTTCACGGAGCCTTGAACGCCACGGCGCATGATGGACAGCCACAACCTTTCGAGCTTCGTCAGGGGAAGAAGCGGCAAGCTTGTGTTCAATCCGAACTCCTCGCCAGGTTTGAAACGCCCGCCAGGGGTCGCGACCTCTGACTCGGACAATGCGCGTGCCAGGCGGCACCTGACTCAGTAGTTCAGGGTCATATCGTTCGTACTGATAGGGTTCGCAGCAGATCACCGTCGTACGCCATCCCTTTAAATCCAGTTGCTTAAGAAAGCGGAGGGGTCGATACACAGCAGCATTCCCTTCGGGAGGAAAGTAATATGCAATAAACAATACTCTGCTTGTAATGCCCAAGTCCGTGTCCATCGGATAAATTCGACCCCCATGCTGATCTACGAAGGGGGCAAACCGCCTGTCTCGCAAACTTTTCGATAGGGGACTGAAAGTATTTCCGGGGCTCTGGCCTTCCGCGCATTTCGAAGGTTAAGCACTTGGTTGCGGTACCGTGACCTGTCAGGATATTCCAAAATTTCGTCGACAACCTCTACCAATTCTGTATCGTCTCCGAAAAGATGGCCGATATCACCATACTTCTCAAACATTGCTTCAAATATCGGTATCTTCCTGGCAATCACCGGTTTTTCCCACGCGATCGCATCGAGCAGTACCCCGCTTGCGGTGAGAGTATAGGACCCCACCTCATAGGGAAGAACGACAAAATGAAGCGAAGAAAGGCGCTGAATGAAATTTGCTCGAGACATCTGGGAGCCACCCGGCTTGGTAGCTAAGGCCTTTAGAACGTTAGGTCCCGGCCCATCCCCCAGGAAATGCCCGATTACATGGAATTCTGCGAACTCCCCATTCTTGGCTGCGTATTCGTCCGCGAGTTTCACAAAAAGCGGAAAGCCTTTCGCTTTGCTCGCGAGACCTAAAAATCCGAAGCGAATGGGCGCACTCAGCTCGATCGTTTCGGATGCCCCTTCATTCGGAGCAATGGGATGATCGAGCACTTCCACGTGACGTGACAAGAAAGGAAGGTGTTTTACAATCGTGTCGCGCACGGACTGTTCCAGAACAATGTACTGGGTATTCTTATTCCCTAAAAGGGTCAAAGCCGTCCTCATATCCTGAAACCTGTGTATGGGTTGCCTGTACCGCTTGCCAACCACTCCGCTCAACCCGTGTAGAACGATTTGTACCGCGGGATTGGCCCACTGGAGATATCGCCCGACTTTCAGCGCCAGGACGGTTGACGGGAAGCCGGAGGTGAGAACGAGGCGCGAAGTCGAGTCACGAGAGAGATTCCTGAGCAGACGTCTAATGATGCCAAGCTCGCGAAAAAACCTCTTCCCGTAGCGAATCCCCGGAGATACTGGTTGGATTTCAATCCAAGCAATTGAACTCGCTAAGGGCTGTCCGAGTTGTTTCTTGACTTCTTCTATATGTGTCGCACCTCCATAAAACGACAGCTCTTCTTTTGGAAAAGCGGCCTGTATCGTGGCCAAAAATCCTGCGTTGAACGGGACGTGGCCGCTACGCTGGAACATTATTTCGCAAACATGGATCATTTCGAGCAATGTAAGAAGATTTGCGTTAACCGAATGCTTGCGAAACGATCACCAAGACTAGGAAGCTTCTGCAGTAACAAACGCTTTCTCAATACCATCGTCAGAATGCGATTCGGTTTGTAATATTCAACCCATGCGTTGCAACGTATTTCCTGTCCCAGACTTGACAGGCAACTCGTCAGAGGTCATCCAAGCACGCAATAATACTTGACACAATGCTTGCGCCGTTCTATTCACACAAAAACAGAACAGCGCTCCCTCGAGCTTCGACCATCTGAGTTTGAAATGGAATTCCCGTCTGGTCAGCTTCGCAATCACTCGTTCTGTGTAATGAATGACAGCGAATCGCCGCTCAGATTTCAGTATCAACATCGAATTGACCCACCGAACGACAGGCCAAAGCAACGCCTCATAGCTTGCCATGATCTTTTCATTGACCAAGTAGTCAAAGAACTCAACCCTGAGAGCCGTGCCATGTGGTATGGATGGTTTTGAGAAGAGAACCACGGAGCCCATTTTAGACTGGCCGAATGCGAGCCTGGGAACCCCGGCTTCTTCGGCAATGCGCCTGGGAATAGGCCGATCGTACCCGTTTCTTAAACGCCACGGATCCATGGCGGACGACTCCGTAATATTAACGATATCCGTTTTTCTCCTGCCTCCAATGTATGGCAGCGGCAGGTGAATAAAGCCCACTACCAGGCGGAGTTCGGCCATTCCATGTCCGCCTAAGTCCCACCGTCTCATTTCAGAATCCAAAAATGCCCGCTTACCTAAGCAATGTTTCGTGTACCAGATTTCCCCCAGTGTTCCTGTGAGAAGAATGCCTACTTTCGAAACGTGCAGACTGATCTCCTTAAGATTGGCATCCTGGTTCTGATGAAGTGCACAATAGTAGAGGTACTCGTCGTCAAATTCGTCGGCGAACGCATGTCGGTTGATCCGAGTGCAATTCAGCCCCAGCAACTGACAAATTTCCCCGCCATCGTCATCAGGCAGAATGCCAGTGTCATTGTGGGCCAGATGATGAATACTTTTCGCTTTGGAGACGGTAAAGACTTTGTCTATCCCAAACTCACGGGCCATAGCATTAACCGCAGTAGAATCATAACCTTTAGACTGTGTGGACCATATATCAAGAGACTGTGTTCGAGCCTCATCTCGCGCGTTGGCAACGATGCGCGCGTAATTGTCTCGCAGGTAGTCCCGGTAATCCTCAAAGCTCTTGAAACTCGGCGGCATTTTCTTGTCCGACTCAGATATCTTCTCCGCAGAGACATCAAGGTTCCGGTACATGAGACGCCGCACCGTGCCGCACTTCGTCGGAATATCCCGCCGATAGTCATTAATTCCCTTCATTATCGAATCGCAGATCTCCGGATATTCCTGACACCGAGGGTCAAGGGAATCCCGCATGCACGCCAGCAGCAGTGGTAATGAATTCGATACCGTAACTTCCCCAGGCGCCTCTGCGCTGTACAGGTAGTCCGTTGTAGATGCGCTTGTCACAAAGCGGATCGAATCATCACTGAGGATACCTCCCGATCCGAAGATACAGTCGGTTTCTCCGAAATCGCCACTTTCAAACGGCCCGTTCCACACGCCCTCAATGAAGAAACTCCGGCGGACTTCAACAAATGGGCCATGTTGAAGAGTGACGATCCTATTCGTGCGATTTACCTGCGCAACCCAGGCGAGTTTTGGCAATGCTGAATTGGGTAGAGCTCTAAGTTCCATTTACGTGAGAGAGTCGGAAGCGACGGATTTTCACTTGAGGTCTGGTTAAGTTCATATGACTGCCGACATTTTCCATTGTTCTCCTAACTTCAAATCCCAACTTTCCGGATGCAACTTTAACTCACCAGCCGTCGGTGTGAATGTGAATTCACCAAAATATATTTTTCCATCGATGTTATATAAGTCTACGCGTACAAAATCTAAACCCTCAGACAGCTGCGATGCGATTACATTCATGTGCTCCAGATTGGGCGGCCTTGCGATAGCAGGCCGCAATGCGCCCTCCCTGTAATAGAGATCCAGTTGGTTCCAGTTCGTGTCATAAAAGGGGTTAATGTCGTGGGCGTGGTTGTCGACCTGAATGACTTGGGGCACGCCATTAAAACAATAAAACCTATAGTCCAGAGGTCCGCTTCCATCGAGGTTCTTAAGGTACTCCTCGATCATCACCATAGGCTCGATATGAAAATACTGATATTCCCGACATGACCAATAATAATTGCTTTTCAACCAGACACACAATTTGCTGATTATCTCCGAGCGGTCGACCTTTCTCTTCACCACAATCGTTTGGTTGGTTGCATGATTTGTCTTGATCACGCACTCTTCGGGCAACCTGTCGAAAGGAATTTCTCCTGGGTCTTTACCGTGCCATAACAGTTTCACCAAATAATTGTCGCCAACCCTGCTAGCAACGTAAGCTCTCGCCGCATATTTATCCGCAAGCTTCGTAAACTTTGGATTTGACCTCCGATTCAAGGCGACCATTCTACAGAACAGCTTCTCACTAAAGGTTCTCGGATTAATGAGATCGGGCCGTCTTCCATGAACGCGAATATATCGTTCCAGCAAAATACGCTCGCCGTCTGACCGACGCATCAAGCGCTGTTTGAGAAAACGCAGATTGCGTATCGCGCCGTGAATCCACGTGCCACGGAATCGGTCTACGACGAAATTACTCATCCTAATTGGAAGCATTTCTGCAGATTGGATCTGTTGAATCAAATTCTTGGCAAGCTTCCAGTCTGTCCTATGATCGCTTCTCCGCCCCAGCTTATCGGATTCTGTTCTCAAGAAGGTGAGTCACTTTTCTCGCGATTCGATTGGAAGTGTTCAGTGGATTAAGCGCCACATCACATAAATCGACGAGTACCGCTCTGGCAACTTTGCTCACGCTAAGGCGGTAACCCAATCTTTTAAGCGCACTCCTCTGGAACTTCCAAAAATCTTTGTCTTTATTATGAAATACCTTAGAGGCTAAAAACGCGTAGTACCGTTCCCAACAATGCCTGGTACATTGCTCCAACTCGCTTTTGCTCAAATATATGAGTCCATACTTGGACAAGTGCTCCAGTGTGCCCAGATAGCCGGTCCCGAAGCGCCTGGAAAACGTGCTTTCCGCCTCAACATGTTCCCGCGTAAATGTCAACACCTGGTGCACAAAACCGAAATCATGATCTCTGAGGATATCCAGACACGACTCTATATCACAATGCGGATTAGCATCATTATAAAAGGCAGGTCGGGCTCTCACCTCATCCGATCGAATCAGCAACGACGTCGGAGAACCGAAAACGTACAAGCGGCCGAAAAGCGTCTCTCGACAGATCTCTCGACCGGAAAACACCGAAGTTGAATACGGCAATCCATCCCACGACACATATTTATTACGCAGCCCATAGGAACCGACTATTGCGACAGTCGGATTGGCTTCCGCCAACTCGACCATCTTCATAATGCACTCGGGGAATATCCAGTCATCGGCATGCACGACTTTGCAGTACTTGCTCTCTAAAGAAATTTGCTGGAAAGCAATATTTCCGTTAGCATCACAACCGACAAAGTTCGAGTTATTATGTATGCGTATTCGCTTGTCTTTTTTTGCGTATTCTTCGGCTATTGCAAGCGTCCTGTCGGTACTACAGTTGTTGACAATGCAATACTCCCAATTGTGATAGGTCTGGGCGAGCACACTTTCGATACACTCGGTCAAATATACCTCGCCGTTGTAGACGGGCGTCAGCACACTTACTAATGGTTCTGCATCAGGTTTCAAGGTTAACATCATTAGTTAAGGGTGTGACCTATATCGGCGCATTGCAGGAGAATACAGGTAATGGCACACTGTTGTTCGTTGCATTATTGTGAGATAAGTCCAAACGGTTGCATATCATGAGACTCACATTTAACACAGTGGTGTCTGAAGTCGAAATTCAGGATAATTATGAGTCCATCACGGCCGTGGTCCATTTCAGCAACGGTCTCACCGCGCCGGGAAGCTGCCCAGCCCAATCGCCGCGTGCCGAGTCCCCGTCGCAGCTATCAATGACCTGAAACGCTACCGCTTGCCGCTCAATGCCTTGCACGATCCAGGGCTCAACGGTACTAAGGTCCACGTCAACAAACATGGTTCCCTCAGCCAGATAATTCCCAGGAATCCATGCGGTGCTACTATAGCGACCCGGTGGTCTGATACGTCCTCGCCAAGCGGGATCAAGATCGATAGCCTCGAAAAGATGGATACCTTCTTCGTTATACAGGCCGATAGAAGACTGCATCTTGTATCCCGGCTTGAGCACCTCGTATTCCATCTCAATCCCGACAGGTTTTCGGATATCGATTTTCTCAGTGCACTCACCAACCTCGGTTCGAACTCGTACAGCGCGTAACCGAGCAATCTCGCCACCGGGCGACTTGCTGGGATCCAACCACTCGCGTGAAGACATGCAGCCAAGTCCTAAGTTCATGTAGGCCGTCACTACCTCGTGAGAAGGCCCGTCGTGGCAGAGTCTCCCTTGGTTCAGGTAGATCGCTCGCTCACACAACCGAGTGATAGCCGGCATGTTGTGACTCACAAAAAATATCGTTCGACCTTCATTTGCCACACCTGCCATTTTTCCCAAGCACTTCTTCTGAAAAGCGACATCCCCTACAGCCAGCACTTCATCGACAATCAAGATTTCAGGCTCCAAATGGGCGGCAACGGCAAATGCCAGCCGCAAATACATTCCGCTGGAATAGTGTTTGACGGGCGTATCGATGAACCGTTCCACTTCGGCAAATGCCACGATCTCATCGAACTTGCGGGCTATCTCTACCCGTTTCATGCCCAGGATAGTCCCATTGAGGAAGACATTCTCACGTCCGGTTAGTTCGCCGTGAAAGCCTGTCCCGACTTCAAGAAGCGAGGATACACGACCACTGATCTCGATTCGCCCGTGAGTTGGTTCTGTGATTCGCGACAGCGCTTTCAGAAGCGTACTTTTCCCTGCCCCGTTCCGACCGATGATGCCGATAACTTCCCCTTGCTTTACTTCGAATGAAACATCCTGTAATGCCCAAAACGTATCCGTGGCTTCTGTTTTCGGAGACGCATTGTTCACATGTGCTTCCCCATGACGGTTAAGGCCAAGCATGGACTGCACAGTCGACACCATTTGATCACGGAGCGTTCCGTAAGTTTTTTTTCGACCACCAATCCTGTACTGTTTGGAAAGGCCGTTGACGCGAACAGCTATCTCACTCATCTTCAAAATTCCCACGGCTAATGTTATTAATGAGCTGTTCTTTGATCGGCTGCATCAAATTCCTGAATTAAATCACATCGGCAAATTGGCGCTCGGTTTGCCAGAAATAGATGAGGCCCGCAACCAGAACAATTGAAAATGCCACAAAGCTCGCTGTCATAACAACCGGATCAGGAGCCGTTTGTCCAAACAACGCCCATCGAAATCCCTCGATAACTCCGGTCAATGGATTGAGGCCATACAGCCACTTCCAGTGGTCTGGAACGAGGCTCGTAGGATAAACCACTGGTGATACAAACATCCAAATCTGAATGACAAATGGTATGGCGTGACCTACGTCCCTGTATTTTACGTTGGCTGCGGACACAAAGAGACTGACACCAAACGCAGTAAGCATCGCCACAAGAATAAAGGCCGGCAGTGCTGCCAATCTCAGGGTCAGAGGAATGTCGGCATACATAAGAAGGCCGAACAACAGCAATAATGAGAGCGCTAGATCGATCAATGGTGCGACAACCATTGAGAGCGGGAGCAAAATCCTGGGGAAGTACACCTTGCTGACTAAATTGGCATTACTTACAAGGGCGACTGCCGACCGGCTGACTGCCTGAGAAAAATACGTCCATGGCAGCAAAGCCGCCAAAGCGAACGCCGGATACCACACGCCATCGGATGGCACTTTTGCCAGTTGCCCGAATATCACGGTGAAAATCAACATGGTCACTAAGGGCTGCAGCAACACCCAAGCGACTCCTATGGCGGTTTGCTTGTAACGGACTTTGAGTTCTCTGCCGACCAGAGTATATAACAAGTCGCGGTATTCCCAGAGTTCTGACCAATCGATATCGATCACTCCGCGTCGCTTTTCAATGATGAGCTTTCGCCGGATCCGTGACCCCGAAAGCTCATCACCCCTAACGCTTATAGGCATTTTCACTCTAGCCTCTGCATGAGATTTCATGGCTCGTCCTATCCTCTATTTCCATTCGGCCGTCAGCGCAAATCCCACTACATTGCGTAATACAGCAATGGTCGAACCTGGCTGTTCTGTCTTAAAATCGTTGTAACTGTAGTACAAATCCATGGACATAAACTTTGTCAGCTTATAATTGAGCCCTGCATTGGCAGTAAAACTCGTGAACTTCACAGTCCTATCAGGAACTGTTTCATTGTAACCATACGCTACAGTGCCTTGCAGGCTTAGAAGCCGGGACAATTTGTGACTAACGGCTAGGGTCCCCACATTGCTGATTAACGCTCCAGCCACGAAGAATAACGAAGGGGCGGCTTTCCGGGACAGATCAAGGCGCACAGCCGTTACACGTTCTGGATTAGTAGACAATCTGATGGTGCCCGTCGGGTACGCCTTGTTTGGTGGGTCAATAACCGTTGAACCTCCTATCAAGCTGGCAGTCCAGTCGTCCATTTCCTTGTCATATTGAAGCGATACTGAATGCGTGGTGAAGTCAAGATCCGGAGCTCCTGCATCGCTGCTTCGCGTCTGGTTAATTCTGCTCTGTTGATACAAAAGAGAGAAATTATCTTGCCGCGTGAGTCTATACCTCGGCCCTGCTGACCATGTATGAATAGTAGTATCAAAAAAAGCGGCACCGGTTGCCCCTGCTGCCAACACCGACCCGACCCTGTACATCGAGAATGCATATCGTCCATCCACATACAGATCTCTGAATAGCGGATATGAAAGGTTGGCTGATGTGGTATTGGAAAAGGTGTTAGCGCGAAATTGCTGAATCCCACGAAGAAAGGGGTCTTCTACGACCCCTGCCTTTACGCCAGTAAAAAAGGCCGGAGTCTCTGGGGTGTAGCGAAAACTCTCCGCCACGCGTAATTGGGCTCCCTTAGCCAACCGTTGTATCCAGCCGTCCAACTTGGCTTTGCCGTCCAAGCGAGTAGTGATGAAATTTAGACCATGATTATAAACGAATGCGTTGAAGTCGACACCGCCGCTGAGGCTCGCCTCAATGTCGCGCTCCCTGTACAACAACTGGCCATTGCCTCCCACGCTGGTCGCAAAGTCATCAAGCCGCGTGCCAGGAGGTAAAAATTCTTGCGGAGTGAACCAGACATTGGTGTCGTACCGTCCGGACACTGTCGCTGAAGGGATGAACGTTGTCTCGGCATGGACGACTACAGGAGTGAAGGTTTCGATCCCAATCGAAGCTGCCAAAACAAGCATTGTCAGGAAGGCAAAACCGCATTCTGGTCTCTTACCAGAACCATTACATTGCCGCAAAATTATCACCAGGAAAAGCCATAGTTGAATCTTTGTTGATCAGCGAACGGTTGGCAGACTTGGGCTTCAGTTCAAGATAATCAGCATGCTAGCTTTTAGGTCGTGAAGGAGCTTCGAGAAGGGCCTTGAAATGGATACGCTAATAAGAGAAAGCACCCATTGTTCATGGAACGACAACCGTATCACCCGGATGCAAGAGGATGTTGCCTGGTTCACCGCGCCCTGATACGAGGTCATCGTATTTTATGGGGATATGGACCTCTTGCCGCCTGTGATCGCCATTGTGCGTCACTCGGACAACTTGCAACTTATTTTTCTTCGCGTAATCGGTAAAACCTCCTGCCATCGTAATTGCCTGGAGTACCGTAATATAAGACTTTAATTGCAATTTGCCAGGTTTCGTGACTTCGCCTAACACATAAACGGAGTAGCTGTTGAGTTCTGTAACGCTCACAGATACCGTAGGACTAGTCGCAAGATACTGCTTGAGGCGTTCGGCAATGCGTTGTGCAAGCGCATCAGCGGTGAGACCCGCTGCTTGCACGTCTCCAATGATTGGCATTGAAATGAGTCCGTCTGGCCGGACTGAAGTGACTCTCGTTAAATCCTTATTTCCCCAAACAGTGATTTCTATTACGTCTTCCGGCCCAAGAAGAAAACCGGTGGGCGCTTCATAACTTTTCGGAGACAACTCTGGTCCAAAACAACCAGTCAGAAGAAGAATCGGGCATATCAACCAACTTACCGCGATTGTGGTTACATGGCGCATAAAATTCCCTGTTTTGTGTATGGATACGTTACTGCATTCTATCGGCCTGGGAATACGACCATAGCCTCGCTGGGAACGACGACGGTATCGCCAGATTTCAACTCAAAGTTTTCGCTTATTCCTGAGCGAAGTACGATTTCGTCATAACTCGCCGTTAGTCTCTTCATTCCAGGCGCATTTTCGGTAAATCTGAAAATGACAATCTGATTTCTGGCCGCTATAGGAGTGAACCCTCCGGCGATCGTTATTCCCTGCAACAACGTTGTTTTGCTTTTGAGCGGATACCTACCTGGATTCTTGACTTCGCCAAGCACGAAGATATTGGAGCTGTTAACTTGATTCAAACTAACCGCGACGACCGGGTTTTGAACATACTCTTTCAATTTATTGGTCATTTCCTCGGCTAATTGTGAGGGCGTTTTTCCCACCGCCATGATGTCGCGAATGATAGGCATAGATATTCGACCATCTGGACGGACCTGGACAACTTTGGACAGATCCACATTCCTCCATACCGTAATCTCCAGTATGTCCTCCGCCCCGATAATGTATTCGCTGCTCACAGCATTCGAAAGTTTTTCCATGACTTGGGGTGGCACAGGTCCATCTTTGCTTGGCTGCACGGATTTTTCACCGGCAGCCGCCAAGGTAGTAGTTGCTCCGTCGTTAAGTGATTTAGCAGCACCCACCGACAGGACAGAAGCCGATTCACAGAATGCAACGCTAGGAGCTAATAATATCGAAAACAGAAATGCGAAGGCACTTATAGTGCGTATCATGAAGTTATGTCCTCCATCTCGTTGCGCGGATTGCCTGGCGAAGTTCATGATCACTCCATCGGGCGATGTTTTCGGAATCGATCTCAACGGCGACAGCGCTGAACGAAGGCAAAGTTGAGTCGTAATCGGGCGTATCATGGCTTCTCGAACCAGACGACCTCTAATTCCTTGCAGTGGACCATGGTGACAAGCATGCCTTCTTTGAGGTATGGATGACAAATGAATTCTGAAGAATTGTTTACCAACCTTCGCGAAGAATCAATTTCTTCATTAGGACTCGGCTCAAATTGTGCAGCACATCGACGAATCGAATTACGCCATGAGATTGAAGCACGGCCAGTCGATCCCCTAATCTCACAAAGCAGTATCCGGCGAACAGCGAACCCTCAACATCCATCCGTCTATTGATTGATTCGCTTTGTCGTCGGTAGGAAGTGCTCAAATTTCGCCTTGCTAATTAGTTTGCTTCGTGCCACGACACTGCCTGAAGCGCAAACCATGAGAGCATTTCACCAGTTTCATAGGATCTCGGCACGATCACAGCTCCGCCCTCTCAGTCCCAGTAGACCTCCCACAGTCTAGTTAATGATCATGGAACACCATGCTCGCTTACAGGATGAGAAACATAAAGAGATTTCGCTTCCACTGCATCGTAGGAATGTGTTCGGATACTATTGTATGGTTCTTGCCCCCCGGAGGCGGTATGAAGGACGGGAGGCACTTCCGTAGATATAACTGTTTTTAAATGCGGCGCAAAGCCTGCTCGCTACTAAGCTAATGATAACTCTTCAATTTCATGTTCAGGCGTAACTCCGCTGCTACAAGGAAGGTTTAGGTTCAGTGGTGCTAATCAGCTCAATATGAGCACATGTATTCTAGGTAATTTAACTTAACTCTAAAGGGATGAGTGTATAAACTGGTTATTTGATACATTTGTGCTAAGGCATAAATAGGCAAATGTGATAAGTGCTCAGCAATAGTGGGAATTTCTTCTTAGCTGAAACGCAGCGAAGTCCCCAGAGTGCAAAGGTATCTGGGTCAAATATGCCCGCAGAGGTATGAATAGCACACAATTGATTACGGACGAGCGAGTAAGATGAACAATTCACAAGCCGCCGTGATTCGAGTCTTTATTGTCAGCGACAATCACATTATTCGATCCGGCCTGCGCCGAATACTTGAATCGCATCCCAACTTTAGAGTCGTTGCCGAAGTCAGCATCGAGAAAGCCGGCATTTTCCATACTAAAGGTCAAGTGACGGACCTTGTACTCGTGGAAATGGATACTCGAGCTTCCGATCCTTTTGCTTTCATAGGGAGTCTCAAGGAGACGAATAGAGATTTACCCATTCTCGTGCTAAGTGATTTAGCCGACTATGAGTTATCTCGTAAGGCGTTGGCACTTGGGGCAGCAGGAATCGTGCTGAAGATGCAACCACCGGCCGTGCTGATCGCAGCTATCCAAGAACTCTGCCCGCGTACTGGACATAGATGTTCACCAAATATTCCGGCCACCGAAGGGGATGCCAGAAATTATGCTTGCGATGCGGAGAGTGCGAGGAGCATTAAGAGCTTGACGTCACGTGAACGGGAAATCATACGCCTCGTCGGGCGAGGGATGAAAAATAAAGAGATAGCCAGTCGCCTTTCAATTAGCGATATCACAGTCCGTCACCATCTCACCAGCATCTTCTGCAAACTCGAGGTGGAAGATCGCCAGAAGCTGCTGATCCTGGCCCATCGCTATGGACTTGCGGATCTCGCAGTAAACTCGCCGCCTGCCGAGGCATCCGCCCAAACACAGCCATCTTAAATTGAAGGGTTATACGCGGACATTGGGTCAGAGGAGACATTAGGGTTGACGTGGCGCAATCTGACTCACATACGAGCGTACCTCTCGTGTGGCGAACCCTCCGTGCGAGCTGACAACCTTGGCAACGACTAGGGCAAAAAATTCCTAAGTGCTGTAAGGCATCGTTTGATATCGCGACCAGTAGCTCAGTCGATTCAGTAGATCAGTCCCGATGATCAGTCCGTCCCCTTCAGTGAGGCTTCTGATTTCAATCAAGAGATGAATTATTGCCGGCCCTTTACTGACGGAAGGGATGTCAGCTCGACGAAAGGATGAGGATTGAGACCGCGCACTGCATCAAGATATCGACGCTGGATAGCGCTGAGTATGGGTGACTTTTGGGGCAAGGCAAGGCCTTCGATGGATGTGGCCAATGTCACCTCATGAAGTGTTCCGCATACGCCAATTTCATCGGCGACTAAAAGCTCGGTACGATCTATGGGTCTACGCTCAAACTTGACCCCCATTGATTGAGCGAGCGCCTCCACAATGTCTAGTGTAATACTTTCGAGCGCTCCCTCCGTTGCTGGCGTGGTTGCGATGGTATCATCTCGGACCATGAGCAGACACGAGGCGGTGGCCTCGGCCACCCTACCTGATTGGTTCAATAATACCATGTCCTCATATCCCAATGGTCTTCCCTCGATTCTGGCAAGGCGGGACACTTGGTAATTGCTGCTTGTTTTAATGCGTGCGGGTAGAGCGAGATCGCCACTACGGCGCCACGTACTCACACCTAAGTGGATAGACTGCGGCGGTTGTTTCTCCTGATGGTATGCAGTCACCACGAAGTCCGCAATTGTATTCTCCCCCCAATGCCCGTCCGTCACCAATAAAGTGGTGCGCGCCCACATGTCTCTGTCCGGAGTTGCCAGTGTCCCGATTAGCTGATCGACTGCGTCATGATATTGCTCAAAAGTGTAATCACACGGGATGTGGAGCAGACGTGCCGACCGCTTGAGCCGCTCATAATGTTGCCGCATCATGAGAATCATGAATTGTCCGTCTGGCTGCCAATATCCCTTGAGGCCTTCAAAGACATTCAGCCCTCTTGTGACGGCTTCACATCCAATGTGAAGCATCGCCTCTTCCCAAGGCACAAGCTTACCTTTCATATACACTGAAGCCGGTCTTTGTAACTGGGCCACGTGATCCCCTCCTGACTGTTAGTCGCTAGGAAACGATTTTCAAAGCTGCTGAAAGACTCTGAGGAGTTCCAATATCAATATAGCGTCCCGCGTGGAGGACGATCCCTTCCACTTTGAGCTTGGCACGCACTGCAGCTCTTAAGACTGCACCAACAGGGATGTCGCCTTGCGGATCGATTCTGCTATTTCCTAGTACACTTGACCGGGTATCTATACTTTGCAGAAAATCATGGAGAAATTGGGTAAATGTTGGCGCCCATACGGCCGACAGCCATGCATACTTCAGCCGAGTCTTTCTGGGCTTTAATTGAATCGCTCGAACTCGCGAACAGTGGTCGATGTCGACCATGTCCATTGCATGAGGATCATGCGCAGGGAAAAGCGCCAACACGACATCCGCGTCGGAACGATCAAGCCGAGCGAGCATTTTGATAAACACATCTGTCGGCCGAAAGAGGATATCAGGAAAACCAAATGCTACGATATTGTCTTTCACAAACGTATATGCTCTGTTGATCGTATCCGGCGGGCCGCTGGAACCATCGATCACCAGGTAGGCAAGGTTCATTCCCAGCATTTTTCCATCACCCCAATATGTTGGAATATCCCACTTGCCTTGACGAATGACGATGTATGCTTTTTGGATTCCTGCTCGCCGTATACATTCTAGAAGATAGTGGCTGGCAACCTTTGGGCGCGCCTCTTGGAGTCCAGCAAACTTGCCAAATCCTACAGGAATCAACTCTTTGCTGCAGGGGAGTGGTGCCAAGCGACGTGATCGCCCCGCTGCTGGCACTACAGCGACGACCTCGCGGCCACGACACATAAACTGACCGTGCACGTTTGACATCCCCTAATCAAGCGCGATGCCTGGTCTGATGTTGGTAAATCAGCTGGCCGCACTTCCCAGTCTCATCGTCATACAGAGCGACTAGATCGTCTGGAATGTGCTCGAAGTCTGTCCCTCGAAGATAATCACGCATGGTGGTGCCAGTGCACTCTTCGTCAATGTGTGGTGCTCCCCGTCTTTCTGCTACATCATCAAGATTTACAACCCGAAAATCGATGCTAAATCGCGTTCTTCCTGAAGTATTCGGCACACTTGAATGCATTTGAGCGCCCGAAAACATGATAATCCCGCCCGCTGGCACGATAAGGCGGATCTGCGGGTCCAACTCGAGCGGCTCTGTTGGCTTGGGAAGGGGTCGGGGATCTTCTTTCAGAAACTGGCCAACGTGATCACCACGATATTGCTGATTCCACGTATAATAATTGTATCCCTTTGAGCTGTTCTTAACCGCACGGTTCCAAAATGCCGGATGAAATGCCATCGCATTGTTGGATTGAATATCGTAGATCGGGATCCACCAGTTAATTTGACAGTGAGGTGCCGAATACCACGTATCTCGATGCGGATGCCAGGCGTAGGCAATACCTGTGGTGAGATAATTGTCGCTCGTGGAGCTGCGCATTTTCGGAACGTCGAAATATGTCTTGTCGAGGTCACATCCCATTTCGACAAAAACATTTTTGATTATCCGTTTTGATTCCATGTGATGTATGAACTCCGGCTTCAGCTTCGTCAAAATGGCCGCATATTCGTCTACGGCCAAATGGTTCTGGGCCGTTTGAGGATCAAACGGTGCAAATGCCGCCTCGATTAGAGTTCTGGCAAATTTTATGAACTCTAACGTACTCTCACGAGGCGAGTAGACAAACAACTGCCCTTCAAACAGCATCTGCCTTCTTTCCTCATCTGAGACTTGCGAGTCATAATAAACGGTGTTATTCATGATCACTCTCCCTGGTGTCTTGCAATCTGCATTCTTTCAGTAATTCAACTTGCATGAGCGCTTTGGCTGCAGCTTCAATACAGTGGAATGGCAGATCTGCATGCTCGGCTATATCAAGTAAGGTTTGCGTGCCATCAGAGGCATTCAAAGCCCACAACAGCGCCAGCTCTTTGGACTGCTTTTCCTGTTGGCCGGCAACGGCTCTGTACAATCCACGTCGCCCTAATTGGGGCTCGCACTTAGGGTTCTGGTTCAGATAAACCCGGTTTCGTTCAAGCAATTCAAATGTTGCGAGACATCGATCATAGGACTCTGCCAGTGACTCCTGCCTGACAAAGCCGAGGTTGTCCGCTGAAGAGTGATACTCAGGATATTGGCCGTGCGGCGTTCTCATTACACAGCCGACTGCCAAATTAAATCCTGGCGAGCAAAACTGCCGTTCATCGTACCCATATGGAAAAAAATCTTGGATAGTGTACGGCTCTCCCGCGTGCTTGAGGACGTGAACCATCGCACGATCAATTTCAGCTTGGCCTTGACGACTTTTTTTGTAGGTCATCTTTCCGGCATCTCCTAGCCCCGTCAATACAAGACCGTGCTTGATTCGCGAAGTATTGTGTTCGTTTCTCGCCAGCCACGTGATGGAACCAATGGTTCCCGGGATAAATAGAAAGCGATACGAATATCGCCGGGCACGGGCAGCCATAGCCTGTGCCAGCATGACCGCTACTGCAATGCCTGAAAGATTGTCATTGCAGAGAGACGGATGACACACATGGCAAGAAACAAGAATTTCGTCCGAGCTTTCACCAGGAAGAAAGGTCTCGCCATACGTCAAAGAGCCTGGCCGGAGGCTGGATTCGATGACGACATCATAATCCCCATCCGGAAATTGTTCGAGATCCTTGTGCCGGACGCAAAATCCCCAATTCTCCTGGTAATACGAAGTTCGATAGGGAATCCAATCCGGACGGTCGGGCAAACTGAACAAATGCGGCCTAAGATCTGCGAGCCGCATTTTTTTCTTAAGAGGAGTGCTGTAACTCATGAGGTGTAGATTATGGGCTTTGAAATCAATCACCCGCACTCCGGCCTCATTTGCAATATAGGCATCTGTGACATTCCACTCGAGAGGCACCGTCCAGTCGAACACCTTGGTTCCGCTAGGAACCTCATGCATTTTAAGAGGGATACGCTTTTCAATCTGTCGAAGGGTCTCTCTCACGCCTTCTCCGGTAATACTCCGACAGATGGGAAACAGTTCTTTGATAAAATCATGCATCGCCTTTCCCAAGCTATCCGTGGATGGAGCTTGGAGTGGCTCTTTGTCAGTCATCGTTGCGTCTCGTCGTTTCTACGAGTAAACGGCGGCCAGGCGCGATCCTTGTCGGCTATCACGGTCAAGGGTTCAGGCCATTTGATGTTGAAGGCCGAGTCATCCCACCGGAACCCTCGCGCGGCACTTGCTTCGTAAAAGGCGGACATATGATAGAACACCTCGGTGTGATCCGAAAGCGTTTGAAATCCATGGGCAAAGTCTTGCGGGATATAAAGGGCGCGGCGATTATCAGCTGAAAGGATGACCCCTACATGCTCGCCAAACGTCGGTGAGTCCGGTCGTAAGTCAATAATGACGTCATAGATGGATCCGGCAGTGCATCGAACGAGTTTGATTTCCTCGTACGGGGGAACTTGGTAATGCATCCCCCTGAGGGTCCCCTTTTTGTGGTTCAAAGAGATATTATTTTGCACCCACGTGACCTTGAGCCCCTGCGCCTCGAACTCTCTCTGGCACCAGCTTCTCGCAAACATTCCTCGTTCATCATTGACTGGCTCCACATCAATGATAAAGGCGCCCTTCAGCGCCGTTTCCGTGAAAATCATGGATACACTTTTACTTGCGGAATCGGCACGACAAACTTTCCACCCCACTCTCGGATGTAGGACATCTGCTGCATGACCTCTTCTCGAAGGTTCCAGGGCAGAATCAGTACATAATCCGGCCGCGTCTGACTAATGTGGTCTGGGCCGAAAATAGGAATGTGCACGCCCGGAAGAAACTGTCCTTGCTTATGAGGGCTACGGTCAACGGTATAATCAAGCAAATCGCTTCTCACACCACAATAATTGAGCAAGGTATTGCCTTTGGCCGGAGCGCCGTAGCCAACTACACTTTTCCCCTCCTGCTTCGCTGCAATAAGGAATGAGAGTAGTGTTCGCTTTACTTCTTCGACCTTGGAACGAAACGAGAGATAGTGCTCGAGCCGGCCATAACCTGCTCTTTCTTCCCGCGATTTCAGTTCTTTGGCGCGAACTTTTACCTGCTTTGACCCGTCGTCGATATGGGCCGCATAGATGCGCAGCGAGCCGCCATGAGTCGGTAATTCCTCCACATCAAATAATTTCATGCCA